>ERZ1740070.1256-NODE-1256-length-16049-cov-14.576091_pt1 | contig 16049 bp, 14 predicted proteins | sample MGYA00581734_ERZ1740070 | MGnify/ENA primary metagenome ERZ1740070 (study PRJEB43018, sample SAMN04849744) | marine metagenome | isolation source: floating plastic debris | place: Pacific Ocean | collected 2008-09-01 | study: EMG produced TPA metagenomics...
ACCCCTTGGAACACTCAAATCCTTGAGCTATATTCACCATTCAAGGCGCACACAAATGATATAGCACATGCCTCCAAGTGGTTACTTGAAACTGTTCTGCAAATCCCGATACTTTAAGTAGATATTAAATGAGTTCAGAGGCACGTGCCATATCTGGACGTTGTATTGAATGAAAGCAGTTTTGGGTTAGAGGCCAGTGAATTTTCCAGGATTATTTTTTAATCGGTAAGCCTGAATCAGATCAGCCAATGAATCGAAAGAGGAAAATGGCTATTTTGCTGTTTCAAGTCTTTCGGTGGGACCGTATCAAGTACGCATTTGTAAAACGCGTTCTCGTTTATAGACTTGGCGGAAATTAGGTTCTACCTGCACAATGTCAACTTTTTGAACCCTTATTTGATAGAGGGATCATGGAATGAGATGATTCAGGGCTTGTCTTTTATCCTGTCGTTCAGCTCACAGTTCTTGCTTCTTTTCAAAACCATGCGCTGACCTGAAATTCACCTGGCCCGGAGGCCCATAAATAAAACGGACCTTTGGTAAAACTACTTCCACTACTTTTTTCCTATACCTTTGACTGGTAGGAGTGGCTGGAAAAATAATTGACTTTCAATGGCATATAGAAAAAACTCAATATAATAAACTCGATAAATATCATCCTGCAACATGCATCTCTTAGCTTTTTTTGCAGTCATGAAGCCACTATATTTATCTCAACCTTATGGAGAATATGATGAAATCAGTGAATAGAAATAATATTATCTTAGAATACTTTTCAGGATTACTACTGTTTTTCTCAACTTTCACTTCCTATGCTCAAGTTGATACTCTATCAAATAGACTACCGATTAAGACTTTCAGCTCTGATCAATTGGTAAAAGATTTTGAAGTCTTTAGGGGTAGTCTGGAAGACTATCATGCCGGTCTTTATTGGTACACTTCGAAAGATGAATTAGATCAGATCTTTGATGAAGCACGAGCCTCAATAAATGATAGCTTATCGGAGTTAGAGTTTTTTAGAAAACTCACTTTTATTACTTCAAAAATCCGATGTGGTCATACAGTAATCCGCACTTCCATAGCCACAAGAGATCATATTTCCCAAGTGGGAAAATTACTCCCATTTGAAATCAAAATCCTAAATGGAAAGATGTACATGCTGGAGAGCAGAATCGATAAGGAACTACCCATAAAGCCTGGGATGGAGATTTTAAAAATTAATGAGTATACGACAGACTATCTATTACACTTAGCGAGCTCTGTAAACTCCGGTGACGGGTTTATTGAAACCAATAAGATTAAACGTTTCGAAAGGTATTTTCCATATTTCTATGTGACCCGATTCGGTCCTACAGATGAATATAAGATTGACTATCTAGATGAACAAGGAAAAAAAAATTCTGTACCGATAATTGCCCGCCTTGCTAGTCAGCTTAACCCGAAAAATAGTTCTCAAAAGAATCTAAAGCTCAGTTTCCCTGATAGTACTATCGCTTTAATAAAGGTCAGGCAATTTCAAAACTGGAAAGAAGGAAAGAAAAATTTCAGATTTGAAAAGGAGTTAAAAGCCATGTTTCAGGAAATCTCAACCTCTGAAGTAGATAACTTAGTTATAGACATGAGGGACAATCTTGGGGGCGATGATAACTTTGGATTACGTTTGTTTTCCTATTTATACGATAAGCCAATAATCGAATTTAAGGAGCAGACGCTCATCGCTAACAAGTCAGAATATTTTAGATATACTAAGGACCTTAACAGAACTAAGGCCATATTTTATCATATGCTTTTCACAAAAAAAGGAGACGACTCCAGATTTTATATGAGGCATGCCGAAACCTTGAAACCTTCGAGTCCGTCTCTCCCACAATTTACCGGAAATGTTTACATCCTAATAAATGGCGGTACCTATTCAACGGGTGCTGACTTTGTGGCGCTCATGAAGTCTTACCAGTTAGCCACGTTTATAGGAGAAGAAGTAGGCGGAGCTTATTATGGAAATACGAGTGGATACTTAATTACGACCATACTTCCATACAGCAAACTTCGATTAATCCTACCTGTGGTCAATTACAGAACGAATGTGGAACCTACTGAGAAGATTGGACGTGGTGTTATGCCAGATTATCCAATTAAACCAGCTATAATGGATTTAGTAAATGGAATTGATACAGAGTTAGAATTTACAAGACAGCTTATAAATCACAAGTGAATATCAATATTCACATTAATCTCCATAACAAACTAAAATGAATATGCGAACTGAGCCATTTGAAAGGACAATGCAAATAAGTAATCAAAGTACTTCTAACAACAGGAGCGCATACTCATTTTAGCTGATCATTAGAAGCTATTCAGCAAATCGAGAAAAAACATGCAACTTTCAATATTATGGCTTTTTATTTCTTTACTTCTTCCAACAGGGGACGAATTGACCCCTGAACAAATTGCTACTGATTACTTTTTCGAGAACATCTTCGAACAAGATCTTTCTGACTATAGAGTGATCGAGTTTAACGCTTTAACCGAACAAAACGGGTATTTCGGGATTGTAGTTAACTGTAATAGCATAAGGACTTTGTTTAAGGAACTCGAAGAAGTAACACCTGGAACATCTGTGACAGTTGACGCCAGTAAATGCCCAGTTAGAGTCAAGAAGATTCGCGACAACTCTAACCGGATTAAAATTGAAGTGAAGTCAAGAAAAGATTTAAGTGAACGAACTTTCGTGTACATAACGGCATCTCGCAGATTGAGATTTGTTAATCATTATATCCTAACTCTTAGCCAGGAAGGAACTGAAGTCTTAGATGTATGCAGAGTATCCGAAATTATCTGAATGACATCACCTGCCACAAATCTCCTTATACGGACATAACTCACACTTCTTCACATACTCAGTTTGGTCAAAGGGCTGGTCTGAGATAAAGATCTCATAAAGTGTTTCTCTTAATTTTTCACGGTATTCGTCCAGATATAGTGTTACGTCTTTTATCTGCTGCTTGTCATCCTCATGATAGAAGAGGCTGCTTTCATTTTGGAACAGAGCATTCTTGTTAAAGACTATGGGTACTACCCGTTCCCCATCCTCTTTCTTGTGCATTAGGGTATAAGCAAAAGTTTGGAGGGCGGCCTTATTCCGGTCTTTTCTTAAGAAAAGCTCCTCTACATTTCTAAATTTCTGCTTATCGCTGCCTGTCTTATAGTCGATCAGGCGCACCATGCCGTCTTTTTTATCGATGCGGTCTACCAGTCCGCCCATGGCAACGGTGAGGCCGTTTTGCAGTTGGATTTCAGTGCTGTACTGCTCCTCTACGCCCACCACTTCGAAAGGGGCGTACTGTTCATCCAGCTTTAGAATTTTTAGCGCAAATTCTTTTACAACCTCCCGAGCGATAAGGTTTTTGCCTTCCAACTTGAAAGGTTTATCCATTGGTACGCCATAAAACTCTTTAAAAGCATCCAGGATCAAAGGATCGAGCTGGCTACGAAAGGTTTTGAAGTCTTTCTTTTCGATGGTAGTGCGATGTTGGTAAAGGTACTCCATGGTATTATGCAGCGCCTGCCCCAGCGTACGTGCATCAATGTCTTCTTCAATGGTATCGCGCTCGTACAGGCGAGTGATGTAGCGAAAGTAAAATTTCAGTCGGCAATCCAGGTAGGTATTCACCGCGGAGGGTGAAAGGGGCTTGGTTTCAACACCGCTTTCTACAATGAAACGTTCGAGGCCCGTTCTTACTTCATCCGTTTTTTCAATGGTAATGGCCTCACGCTGCTCCGTCGCGGTGTAGTTGGCCAGTACCTTTTGCCTGATCTCCAACCCAGATTCATGAATGAGCTGCTGTAAAAAGCGGCTCATCTCCTCCCCGCCCAGATCATTGCCTTCGGTGTTATAAAAAAGATTGATAGAAGAGGCCCGTTGCAGCAATCGATAAAACAGGTAAGCATAGATCGCATCTTGCTGGTCGTAATGGGGCATGAGGTACGCTCGTCTCAAATTATAGGGAATGAAAGAATGCTGCTTGCCCGTAGACGGAAAGAAGTCCTCATTCATAGAGAGCACAAACACATGCTCAAAGTCCAGGTTACGCGTTTCCAGCACCCCCATGATCTGCAATCCGCGTAGCGGCTCTCCGGTAAAGGGTAGCTTCTCGGTACGTACTACCTGTCGGAAGAGTCGTGCAAACGCATTAACATCTACAGTTTCGTTACTCTCTTCCAGGATATCCGCATAGCGATTAAGCAATTTGTAATAATAATGCAGGTACTCAGTATCCAACGCCTCTTTGTCTTTGTTCTCCACATAAAGGTTGGCCAGCACCTCCTTAAGATAAGCCACAAAAGACTCCGCCACGCCGGAGAAAATGGAAGTCAGCACTGTGCCAAGCCCCAATTCATCGGCATAGAGAAAAACCCGGTTATTTTGCTCAATGGATTGGATCAGTTTTTCTATTCCTTTTGCATCTATGGCAGCTATCTCAGGATGCCGTAGGATGGCAAGTACGGGTTTGAAATAGAAGACGGTCTGGCCGTTATCACCCACCTTGGCAAACTGGTGCAGCTCTAAAATGCTTTCAATCAGACTATTGACCGGCGCAAATGCTAAAGGAAAGCCCATCGTTACGTTGATAGCGCCCACCTGCGCTGGTAACGAATGTAAAACGGGAAATAGCAGCGACTCATCGGCCAGTACGATGGCTACCTTTCTAAGGTCAAGATCAGGCTTTTCAACCAACAGCTGACTTAACTGCTGCCCAACGAGTTTAGCCTGGCCCACATGCTGTGGAACACCTAAGAGTGTAATGTCTTTCTCCCCGGATTGCAGGTTGTTCTTACTCCCAATTTCAAAAGATGTCTTAAACACATGTTTCCGCTGATAAAGCCTGAAAAAGTGTCCAGATTCTTGACGTTTATCAGTCAGGTAGTAGTCGTCTACATCCCAAAAGATCCGGGCATTTTTATTCACTATCAGCCAGGAAATGATCTTTTCCTCCGCTTCCGTTAAAGCATTAAAACCAGCAAACCATACCGGCCCAGGTAAATGCCGCCACTCGTGCTTATCCAAGTTCTCCGCCAGCTGCCTGTATTGCATGCCCTCATAGGCGATGTTCTGCTCAACTAGGTGACTATTCAAATTCGCATATACGGCCCCCAGCTTTTCCCATACCCGCAAAAACCGGTCTTTATTCACAGATTTAGAATCTTCAAAGCCTTGCCAGAACTGCTGGATCAACTCTTTCTGTTCGGGCTCCAGGAAATCGAACGCCAGATCCAGCTGCTTTTGGCGGGAAAGATTAGTGTAGAGACTTTGGGCATCAACCAGGTATTTGTCCACTTCGTCAAAGTCCTTGAGCAGCATCTGCCCCCAGAAGTAAAAGCGGTCAAAACCTTCGGTTCCCTTCATGATCTTTTTGTATACTGTGTACAGTTCATGGATCAATTGCAGTGAATCCGCCACAACCCGGTCAGATTGCAGCGCCACAAACTGCTGGAACGACACTATTGTTGGTGACCAGGAAGGGCCATTAATGTATTCCTTCAGCGCCTCCCGGAAGTAAAGCCCCGCCCTTCGGTTAGGAAATATGACCATCACATCACCCACGTCTTTTGGGTGGTGTTCGGTTAGTTTTTCCGCTATTTCCTGGAGGAAGGTTTTCATTTGTTGGTTTCGCGTTTTTCAACTCACCCTGATCGAGCTACACTCGATCTGTCCCTCTCTAATCTTAGAGAGGGATGTAATTGTTCCCCTCTCTTATAAGAGAGGGGTTAGGGGTGTGTTAACCTACTCTTAATTTTTTCTAAAACTTCATTCAAATTATTGTTTACTTCATCATTAGTAATTCTGATGACCACAAGTTCCATTTCGTTCATTATCAAATCCCGCTGCTCATCATAATCAGCTTTAAGATCATGAATCTTACCATCAACCTCAACGACTAGCTTCTTCGAATGACAATAGAAATCTGCGATAAAAAAGAAACGTTTACCTCCTTCGTCGTAGGTTATTGGGTGTTGTCGCAGAATCTTAAACCCTGACAACTTCCTGTTCCTCAGATTTTGCCAGAGAATTCCCTCTTCCCCGGTCTGATTTCTTCGAAGCGATCTGGCTAAATCCTTCCCATCTTCCCAATTCATATATTCTCCACCGCCCCCTCTCTCAAATACCACAAATACGCTTTTACATTTTCATGGCCCATCTGCTCCAGCAGGTTTTTGTATTGAAGGATCTGCTTTTTATACTTATCATCCTTTTTTCCGGTCTTGTAGTCGATGACAGCGGCTTCTCCTTTTTTCCAGATCACCCGGTCCGGGCGGTATTCACTTTCTTTGGTGAGGATGATAGCCTCGTTTCGCACCTGCCAGCTTGCATCAAACCAATGCTTCACCAATGGGTTTTTGAAGAGTTGTTTTAGGAAACTACGCAGTTCTTCAGCTTCCTCATGGTTCAGTGATTCCTCAAAATAGACCATGTCCAACGCACGTTTGAAGTCTTTCATGTATTGCACATGTGAAAGTATCCGATGCACCAGGTTACCATAGTTGATCCTGGACTTCCGGTCGTCCGCTTCTTCAAGTACATCCACTGAATGTTTGACGGTGATCTTCTGGCGCCAGTTAAAATGAATGTAGCTGTCCAGTTGGGCGCTTTCAAATTGACTTTTCTGTTCACCTTCAAATTCACCTAATTCACCGAAGATGAAGCGCTGAGCGCCGCTGTTCCAACCGTCTGATAAGTCAAATTGCTCATTGCTTAGCAAACTGTATAACAACTCACTCAGACCTTGCTTTCGCAGTTGCCGCTGTGGTGCAAAAACGACGAGGTTGTTCACGGCTCTTGTCATGGCCACATAGAGCATGTTTAAGCTATCCAGATAGGCCTTTGACATCTCCAACTGGTAATCGGCCTTGAAGTAGGTTTCTGACAGCTTGCTGGAATAACGTAGAGGTAATGGACCCATATCAAAAGGCGCTTCCTGGATGGCATTCCAAAGCACAGGGCTCATTTTGTGATCTAATGTCCAATTGCAATACGGGATCAACACCGTATGAAACTCAAGCCCTTTCGCCTTATGAATCGTTAGGATCTTAATGGCATCCAGGTCATCGGCCACTTTGATGCTTTGTTTCTTGCCGGTCTCTTCCCACCAGATCAGGAAGGAGTGGATGTCTGCCTGTTCCTGGCTTATGAATTTTAACACCTGATCCTGAAAGGTCTGAAGGTAGGCGAACTGGCCGTTGACTTTATTCAATTCAAATGTAGCTATCAACTCTTCCAATAACTCAAAAAGTGGCATCCGGAGGTACTTCTCCCGGTTGGCCGGAAATTGGTCCGGCATAAGTTTATCAAACTCCTCGGCGCTTTTAGCTCCTGAAAACAGTGCATGCAGGCTACGGTCTTGTTTTCCAAAAAGCACTCGGTAGTTATAGGCCAGCTGGGCCTTGTTGATCGTGTCCTTAGGTTCATGCAGATAGTACAGTGCGGCTATCAAGGTATTTACCGCTGCGGAACTTGAAAGAAACAGGGATTCGTTAGACACTACATCAAAGCGATAGTGAGAATCTGCTTCTTTTTTGTAGTTCATGAGTAAATCGGCCACTTCCTTTCCTTCCTTATTCTCACGCACCAGAATGGCGATTTCCCGTAATGGAATTCCTTTGTCCTGGAGTTTCTCTAACCTGGATGGCAATACTTCATTGACCTTTTCTCGCCAATTGTAGTCCTCTTCGTCCTCATAAAACTGTATGTCAATGTATCCCTGTTGTTTCGTCAGCTTCACCTCAGGTATCTTTTGTTCTACCGCTGAGTAAACTATATCAAAGGTTTCACCTAAACCACTATCCCCTTTAAACCTATCGCCAAGCTTCGAGGAAAAAAGTAGCGGTAACTGTTTAAATACGGCATTGTTGAATTGAACGACCCGTGCCTCACTTCTATAGTTGCTGTTCAGCTGAAGCACTTTTGTTTGAAGATCGCCAAACTGTTCCTGAACCTGGGATTGCAAAAGTTCCAGATCCCCACCGCGCCATCGGTATATGCTTTGTTTAACATCACCTACCAACAAGTTCTGATTCCCCTCTGCCATGCTGTTTTCAATCAAAGGCCGAAAACTTTGCCACTGAAACGCCGAAGTGTCCTGGAATTCGTCAATGAGGTAATGATTGAAAAAAGACCCCACCTTCTCGTATACAAACGGGGCATCAGTATCCTGAACCAGCTCCCTTAAAAACCGTGTGGCATCAGAAATGAGCATGACGTCATGTTCCGCTTTATATTCCTGTAGCTTCCTGGAAAGGTCTGACAGCAACCCATAACCATATATAAATTTACGAATGGCCTTCGCTGTGGCATACTTCACATGGCCATCTTCATATAATGTTACGGCTTGTTCTATGCCTTCATGAAGTCCATTTTGAAGGGCTCCATCTATGGCTGCGGCCTTCGGTGATTTAGCCGGATACCATTTGTGATCATTCAATGCCTGATAGACGTAGTTGTTAGGTTTATAGTCATTCCCTAAAATAATCTTATCCAGGTGTGCGGCTACCCCTCTTTTTTTCTGAGTAAAGTCCTCTACGGTAAGACCATATTTGGCCAATAATGATTTTCCAGATTCCCCAATGGACTGCATCTCACGGTCATAAGACTTGATGACGTAATCGAGCTGTTTCAGGAATTCAAGGATCCCGGCCTCACTTTTTAAGTTCTGATCCAATTCCAGGTCCTGAAGCTCCTCACGGAACAGCTCACGGGCAAAAGATCGGAGTTCCTTCTGTACGTCCCAACTCTTACCCTCCCCTAATCGCTCCATGGTAAAGGCTATAAGCCATTTTCTCAGGTTCTTATTCGTTTCAACTTCCAGGAGCAGGTCGTTAACGATCTGGATAAGAATAAGGTCGTAATCCAACTCCAACCTGTAACTCCCCGCAAGCCCTAATTCCCGGCTGAAGCTACGAATCACTTTCTGGAAGAAGCTATCGATAGTGCTAATGGAAAAGTGTGAATAGCCATGCAGGATCCTGGATAGCAGGGCAGCGCTTCTTTGCTGAAATTCGTTGGCTTCCAGATTCAAATGGCCCATAAGGTCTTTTGCCATAGTATCAAACCTGCCTTGCCCAAACTCATCCAGTTTTTGAATGATACGATTTTTCATTTCTTGCATCGCCTTATTGGTAAAGGTGACGGCAAGAATATGCTTGTAATAATTTTCTCTGGTAAAAGCGAGTTTTAAGTACTCACGGGTGAGCGTGTAGGTTTTTCCTGATCCTGCGGAAGATTTGTAAATTATGAAATTCTTACTACTTTGATCTACGTAATCAACCATGTTGTTCACGTAAAGTTGTAATATAAAATTAAGCGAACCCTATTAGATCGTGAAAATTGATTGTCGTGCAGAAACAAAAGTTCAACAAAAAAACCTGGTATAACCAAAGGATCATTGAACGCTTATATCATTGAACTGATTGAAGCTTTTCTCGAATGTATTTTGCTTCCAACGTTAAATTCTTCAGGTGAAAGCCTTCTTGCATATACTTGTTTTTAACATTTTGGCTATCGGTATTTTTGTACGTTTCATAATATTCTTTCCAGTTCTCTTTAACATATTCTAAATTTTTATCTGCCTTACCTATTATATAGTGCTTAAATTCTACAAATTTTTGATTAGGTACATAGGGTTTAATGTAAAGCAGAGCATCTGTCATAGCATCTAAATCCGGACATTGGTGACGTTTCAATATCTCCATGTAGTGAAGTATCCTCTCAACCACTTCTTTGTTAGCCGTTTCGACTAACAAAAAATCATGAATAAACATCAAAGAAAACAATTGAATATTAGAACTATAGCTAGCTTCAGTTAATGAAATACTGTCTGATTTAATAATTTTGCTGATCTGTTCGGAAATAATCTTGTCGGCTTCCTGCCATGTATATTTTTCAGAATTACCATAAACGTCTGTACCATTCTTAAATAAGTATTGTTGTTCTAAATCGAGTCGGATAGGTCGCATAGTAAACCCTTCTCGGAAACCTGGTCCACGTTCAAATCTCAATGCATTCGCATCAGCTATTTTTTGATTTTCATCATAAACAACTTCATCAACCGATTCTGAATTATTCTCGCACGCCTGGATGGTTAAGAACAATATCAGCAACACCGTTAAATTTTTCATGCCCTTTTAATATTTTCAATCATACTCACCCCCACCACAATCCTGGCAATCAATTTCCAGAATTCTTAATACTTCGTTAAACTCCCATTCACACTCACAGTAAGTTATGTCACCACTGCAGCAATTCCAATTGTCAAAATCGATTTCAACATTAGTCATCCCTCTTGAACGCCAGGTTTCATCTGTAGAAAAAGTAGTGCTACCATCAAGATAATAATAAACTACATACCAGTTATCAGATTTACAGTCTCCATCCGGATCATCAAACCAAGCCGTCCAATAGTCAATACCATTCACTCCATTAATAAAGGTGCTACAATTATTTGTATAAATTTCTCCATCAGGAGCGGTACCACCCCCTGATCCACCTGAGTTATCATCATCTTCTTGACCAATGACAATCGAATTAACCAAAAGTGCTAAAAGAGAAGCAGCAATTATCAAATAAATCTTTTTCACCTATATAAAATTAGGTGAAAATATTTTTATTTATAAATAATACCATACTTATTTAGTAAGTAAATAAGAAAGGAGTGTCAATATGATCCTGCGGAAGATTTGTAAATAACAAAGTTTCTATTGCTCATAGATGGCGCTCTGTTATTTTCTGACAGGAATAATGATTTTAATAAGGCCAGCTAAGTCTTCAGACCACTTTATTCCATTTATAAGAGTCTTGAAGGGCTTTCGACTTGTGGTCAGACGACTCATTGGTAAATTTATGAACAAAACACCCCACTAATTATCCGCCCCAAAGATAAAATCGGCGCTGTTGTATGTAGTGCCATAGTTATTCACAAGGTTCTTAACCTGGTATAGAGCATCAATAAGCTGTTCCTTTTGTAGTTCCTTCAGCGGATGTACATAAACTGACCAAAGAACGCCATTAGAAAGGGCATACTTTGCATCCAGTGCGCGATCAAAATTAGCTTCCATCATTTTTTTCAGTTCTTCAGCTTTCACCTTGCTCTCTTCCATAATCCCTGCCATCAACCGCATCCTGTTGGCACTTTCATCGGTAATCAGATAAATCTGGACTCCGTCTAACTCATATTCCACACCAGGGCCGTTCTCCGCCACCACCACAGCTCGCTGCGCCAGCGCTAACTTCAAGGATTTTAGATCCATATCCTGGGCCATAGTTACATAGGCCAAGGCCATCAGAGTGCACAGCAAAAAAACGCGCATCAAATTACTTGTTTAGAATATAGGTGAGTACCGGACGCTGGGCATGGTTAACCACATCTTCTGCAATACTTCCCGTGAGCAGGTGCGCAAAACCGGTACGGCCATGAGTAGCCATAGCAATCATATCTGCATTGATCATATCGGCAAAGTGTATGATACCTTCCTCCTCTGAAACATCGTTATAAACATGTGTGTCATAATTTTCAAATCCACATTTCTCTGCATATTCCTTTAACGCAGGTAGGGAAATACGATCTGCTTCAAAGTTATTCGGGGTGTTGACGCGAACCACATGGATCTTGGCGTTAAAGAAGGTCTGAAAATTTCGTACCACAATCATGCAGGTTTCATCCTCATCGTTAAGTCCTGTGGCAAACGCAATGTTATTAAAGTCCACATTTTCAACATGCTGCCTAAGTGTTATAACCGGGCATTCTGCATGGCGAACTACCTTTTCAGCATTGGAGCCTACCAGTGACTCAGTGAAATTATTCGTGCCATGGGTACCCATTACCACAAGATCAACATTGTGTTCTGTAATAATTTCACGGATGCTATGATAAGGGTTACCTATTCTAATCTCCTGTTTAATAGGAATCTCACTATATCTTTGAACAGCGCCCTGCAAATCTGCTGTAGCCTTTTCAATGAGCTTAAGGATGAAGAGTCTGTCTTGCATATCCGGAAGTTCGACCTCTCCTGTGTAGCGCACAGAATTGACACTGGAATCCTCCACCACATGGAGTAATATTAACTCCGCTTCCATCTTCTTTGTGAGTTGCGCAGCAAAGTCAACAGCGTATACAGCATGCTCAGAAAAATCAGTAGGAACGAGTATTTTTTTCATAGTTTGTACAATTTTCAATTTATCTAAAATTAGGATTTAATACTGATAACACAAGCAATTTATGGACTACCGCCAGGGATGCTGATGATCTGAATCAGCAGAGCAAATGACTAGCCTCATAAGGCAAAATGAGGCCCTCGACGATCTTTGAGATAGCAAAACACAGTAAAACGATAGTCATGGAACTAACAAAAAGTCAGCATCTTGAAAAGTCACACTACGAAACCAAGCAGTGGATCTCTGACATTCAATTTTGGTCTGATGAATTAGTATTCTTCAAGCGGATTCTTTCAGAAAAAATAGAATCAAACACAGACGAGCGCTCGCTCACAACACTGAACCAACTCATGGATCAAGTCAAGTATTATCAGGAAAAGCTTATTGTGCATTTCACTAAAGTATTGGCTGAACATGAATCCAAGCTTGCACATATGATAAGCGGACAATACACCTACTACGATTCCTATGGATCCGAACACGCGAATGTCAGTGGCCACATCAATTCATTTCGCCAGGAGTTTCGCGTGTTTAAAAAAGAGTTTTATATCAGCCTGGCAAGTGATCTGCCAGCTTCTTAGATTAACTGCCCAAGCCCGAACAACAGCACGAAAAGCAGTGAGGTAAATGCCAACTGCCTCAAAAAAGGATCAAGTTCACCAGCTTCAGTTTTATGCTTTACCGCCTTGGCATTTTTAACTAAAAGTGGGATCACCAAAAGAAAAAGAAACTGCTGTGGCGCCTGATAATTGTAAATCACATACACCAGTGCGGCAAGTACTCCTGAACTGAGTATCAACCAATGATATTTAACCGCTCCAGATCTACCAATTCGTACAGGAATAGAGAATTTCCCTGCGGCCATATCACTTTCTATATCTCTAATGTTATTTACATTAAGTACTCCTGTAGAAAACAGGCCGATACTTATAGCCGGAAGCACAAGATCTAAGCGTACCGAGCCGGCAAATAGATAATAGGAGCCTAAAACCGCAACGAATCCGAAAAAGACAAGCACGGAAAGATCTCCAAGACCCATATATCCGTAAGGCTTTCTTCCGGCAGTGTAAGCTATCGCCGCAAGAATAGCCGCGACCCCAACACCGAAAAAGAACAAAAAAGCCTTCCACTGTAACCCAAAAGCCAGGTATAAAAGATGTATTCCACTTATGAGCGTAAGTACTATAAAAACAGCGATGGCCTTACGCATAGCCGCTAATGATATTAAACCCGCCTGAACCGTCCTTGAGGGTCCGCTACGCTTTTCACTATCCGCACCGTTGATAGTATCGCCATAGTCATTGGCAAGGTTGGATAAAATTTGCAAACTAACCGTAGTTAAAGCACACCAGAGAAAAATAGGCCATGAAAAAAAGCCGTCAGCAGCTGCTAAAAAAGCCCCCATACCAATGCTCGCCAGCGCAAGGGGTAGTGTTCTTAATCGAAAAGCTGCAATCCAAACCATTAGCATAAATCACGAAACTTAGTTAAATTAAACGTGTTTAATGGAGTAAACACCAGCACTATGAAAAATCTTCTCACCATGTACTTTTGTCTGTTAGCAAGTTCCTTGGTTGCACAAAACAATGAAAGTTCAAAGACTATAACCAACTATGCGTCATTGAGTTTTTATAGCGAGCTGGAAAATCGACTTCCAAGAGAATATGTTTTTGTAGATAACTTCAATCAATTCATTCAGATACCAGAAGAACAGAATCTTAGCGTTTTTCAAAATGAGAGCCTGCTGAATTCAACCGATGTAACGGGAAATTGGATGGGAACGTCTACTACAAGTAAATTCTTATTTATGAATCGCGAGTTTGAGAGTACGCAGATCTATGATCTTAACGGCGTACTTCGTCAAACGAGCGTATCTTTTTCTTTTAGGAAGAAGAAATAATTTTACATTCTCTCCGGCACATTTATACCTAAAAGCCCCATGGCCTGTTTTATCGTTTGAGCTGTAAGGCGAGAAAAAGCGATTCGGAATTTTAGTTTATCCCTATTTTCTTCATTGAAAATGGACACTTCCTGATAGAATCGATTATATTCCTTAGCTACATCGTATGCATACTGTGCAATCACATCAGGAGAATAAGTATCAGCCGCCTCCGCGATCTTATCCTTAAAATTGGCTAAGAGCTTTAGAACGCCGATTTCAACAGGCTCAAGACTCTCTAACTTCAACAGAGAATCACCAAGTTCATCATAACCAACTTGATTGGCTTTTCGCAAAATAGCAGATATTCTGGCGTGTGTATATTGTATGAACGGCCCCGTATGCCCCTGAAATTGTATGGACTCATTAGGGTCAAATAACATTCTTTTTTTGGGATCTACCTTCAGTAAGAAATATTTTAAAGCGCCAAGACCGAGGTTGTAATACAATTCTCGAGCCTGTTCTTCTGTGAAACCTTCAATTTTTCCAAGTTCCTTGGTATGCTCTTCAGCCGTGTCCAGCATTTCCTGCATCAGGTCATCGGCATCTACGACCGTGCCCTCACGAGATTTCATCTTTCCACTTGGCAGATCTACCATTCCATACGAAAGGTGATAGCATTCCTTTGCCCATTTATATCCCAGTTTTTCAAGGATAAGGAATAATACTTTGAAGTGATATTCCTGTTCGTTACCTACGGTATACACTTGACGCGCTATTTTAGGAAAATCCCGAAAGCGAAGAATAGCAGTACCAATATCCTGAGTCATATACACGGATGTGCCGTCAGAGCGCAATAAGAGTTTCTGGTCCAGGCCCTGATCCGAGAGATCCACCCATACCGAGCCATCTTCTTTTTTATAAAATACACCTTGATCCAGACCTCGTAGTACCTCTTCCTTTCCGAGTAAATAAGTCTCTGATTCGTAATAGAGCTTATCAAAGTCTACACCCATCGTTTGATAGGTCGCATCAAAACCACTGTATACCCAATTGTTCATTTGCTTCCAAAGCTCATAGACCTCAGGGTCTTTGTCCTCCCACTTTAGCAAGAGTTCTTTTGCCTCCTTCATGATAGGCACATCAGTTTCGGCCTGTTCCTTGCCTAGACCCTGCGCCTCTAATTCAGAAATCTGCTTTTTATATTCCTGATCGAACTGAACATAATAATCACCTACGAGCTTATCTCCCTTCTTATCAGAGGATTTGGGAGTTTCTCCATTACCAAACTGCTGCCACGCCACCATAGACTTGCAGATATGAATACCACGGTCATTAATGATCTGCACCTTGTGGACCTTGTTGCCGGCCGCCTTTAAGATCTCAGATACCGACCATCCAAGAAAATTATTTCGGAGGTGCCCCAGATGCAATGGTTTATTAGTATTGGGAGACGAATACTCCACCATGACTTCTTTACCTGTAGACGACAGTTGACCTGGGTTGGGATCATGAGTCAATTCTTCAAACGTAGAAATCCAGGCTTTATAAGTTAGTGACAGGTTCAGGAACCCTTTTACCACATTAAAATCGCTTATAAAATCACTATTCTCTTGAAGTTTCTGGCCTAGCTGTTGTGCTGTCTGCTCTGGGCCCGTCTTACTCAATCTAGCCAGGGGAAAACAAACTAGGGTATGTGTACCTTCAAATTCTTTGCGCGTTGGTTGCAAAGAGATCTGCTCTTTAGGCAATTCAGCATTAAACGCTTCCTTAAAAGCAACGGCTATTGCCGCGGTTATTTCTTGTTCTAATATCATTTTAATGTTTATGCCTTTATAATATTGACGGGGTATTTCTCGAAGGTATCATCACTCGTAATTATGCTTAAGTTTTCTGATATCGCTTGAGCTATTATGATACGATCAAACGGATCACGATGATATCGGTCTAATTCATTCACCTGCCTCA
>ERZ1740070.1257-NODE-1257-length-16043-cov-7.400050_pt1 | contig 16043 bp, 12 predicted proteins | sample MGYA00581734_ERZ1740070 | MGnify/ENA primary metagenome ERZ1740070 (study PRJEB43018, sample SAMN04849744) | marine metagenome | isolation source: floating plastic debris | place: Pacific Ocean | collected 2008-09-01 | study: EMG produced TPA metagenomics...
CGTGGTATCTGATGAGCCAGCAATTCGGGTGGCTCGACACCTATTGGGGGATCATGTTCCCGGGTCTGATGACGGCGTTCGGGACGTTCTTGATGAAGCAGTTTTTCGAGACTGTTCCGGATGATTTTATCGAAGCCGCGCGGATTGATGGGCTGAACGAGTTGCAGATTTGGTGGACCGTGGCGATGCCTTTGGTGAAACCGGCTTTGGCGGCTTTGGCAATCTTTGTGTTCCTGGGCAATTGGACGGCGTTTATCTGGCCGCTGATCGTCTCTAACTCGGTGGAAATGTACACCTTGCCGGTTGGGCTGTCGTCCTTTGGGGATGAGGCGGATGTGGCGTGGGAGCTGATCATGACCGGTGCCGCGATCTCTACCATTCCGACACTGATCGTGTTCCTGATCTTCCAACGCTACATCATTCGCGGCGTTGTTATGGCGGGGCTTAAGGGGTGAGCGGCCGTCCGACAGAGTCGGCAATTGATCTGGGGGATCAATTGAGCCGCGAACGGGCAGAGCCCCGACAAGCCGGTTCTGTTATCAACATCTCGGCGCTGGATCACGTCCACCTTTACGCCCCGGACATCGAGGCGATTGCGGCTTGGTATGAGCGTATTCTTGGTCTGAAAATCCTTGAAGCGTCGAAGCGGCTGAAGGGCAGGGGTCTCTACCTGACCACACCGCGCGGGCAATACTGTGCCACGCTGTTTACCGGCAAGCCGCCCTCGGACGGGGATCACACAACCGCGTTTCGGGTGCCGGGATCAGTGTTCATTGCGTTCGGCGAGGCGTTGCCGCATGAAGAGATCGTGTCGCGGGATGGGGATCTGCTGCAAGCGGCGGAGGCGGACGACCATGCGCTCGCGTTCAGCTTCTATTTTGTCGATCCCGCAGGCAACCACCTTGAGGTGACCACCTACGATCACGACAAGGTGCGTGCGTGGAAGGCGGGTTTGTCGTGACGGACCACTCTGTCTTTCCCGACCCCACCTATCGCGACACGGTGTTGGCGCCGTTGTTCGAAGGAGTAAAGACGCATTACGCGGCGCATATGGGGGCGATCAACCGGGCGCATCTGGTGATGCTGTCGGAGACGGGCATTCTGTCGGGTGACGATGCCGGACAGATCGCGAAAGCGCTCGAAAGCATCGATGCAGAGACTGATATCGATACGCTTACCTATACGGGTGAACACGAAGACTACTTCTTTCTTGTTGAAGCAGAACTGAAAACGCGGCTTGGTGATCTTGGCGGTGCGCTGCACACCGCGCGGTCGCGCAATGATATGGACCATACGCTGTTCAAGCTGGCCTTGCGGTCGCGGGTGGCCGTGCTGCTGGAGCAGGCTCTGACACTGGCGGAAGCGCTCATCGCGAAGGCCGAAAAGGAAAAGGCAACGCTCATCGTCGCGTATACCCACGGGCAACCTGCGCAACCTACCACCTATGGCCATTACCTCGGAGCGATGATCGAGGTTTTGCTACGGGATATCGCCCGGCTCAACGCGGCGGCGGATGGGTTGGAGCACTGTCCGATGGGGGCCGCAGCGATCACCACAAGCGGGTTTCCGATTGATCGGGAGCAGGTGGCCGAGCTTTTGGGGTTCGAAGGCCCGCTCGTGAATGCTTATGGCTGCATCGCCTCGGTTGACTACGTCACCAGTCTCTATTCTGCGATGAAACTGATGTTTCTGCATCTGGGCCGCATTATTCAAGACATGCAGTTCTGGACCGCGTTTGAGGTTGGGCAGCTGTATGTGCCCAATAGTCTGGTGCAGATCAGCTCTATCATGCCGCAAAAGCGCAATCCGGTGCCGATTGAACACCTGCGTCATTTGGCGAGCGCGACAGTGGGACATTGCGATACGATTGTGAACGTGATGCACAACACGCCGTTCACCGACATGAACGACAGCGAAGGCGAGGTGCAACAGACGGGGTACGCGGCGTTCGACAGCGGGGCGGGGGTCTTGCAACTCCTGACCGCTCTGATCCCGGCTTGTTCGATTAATGCGGCCCGGGTGCGCAAGACAACGGATGCGGCCTGTATCACGATCACCGAACTGGCGGATAGCCTTGTGAGGGATGAGGGCCTGACCTTTCGGGCGGCGCATGAGATCGCAGCGGTGACGGCACAGTCCGTGATTGCCGAAGGTGAACCACTGGGGCAGGGGTACAAGGCTTTTGCAAAAGCCTTTCACGCCGCAACCGATCGAAAACCTTCGATAGATGAAGCAGCATTTCAGATAACAGTTGCGCCGGAAACTTTTGTCGCCCGGCGCGATAGAATTGGCGGTCCGGCAGAGCCCGCGCTGATGGCGGCCTTGCGCGGCTATGCAGCAACGCTGAAGGAAGAGCGGGACGCCTGTGCGTGGCGCGCAACCAGACACCAAACCGCAGAATTGAGACTAGATGCAGCCTTCGCATCGCTGCTTTCAAAGGACTGATTATGGCCACCCTTGCGATCCGAAATCTGGTCAAAACCTACGACAAGACCGAGGTCCTGCATGGCATCAGCCTTGATGTCGAGGATGGCGAGTTTGTCGTTTTCGTTGGTCCTTCGGGCTGTGGAAAGTCAACGACGCTGCGCCTGATTGCTGGGCTTGAGGATGTCTCGGGTGGGGAGATCCTGATCGGCGGGAACGTTGTGAACAATCTCGAACCCAAAGAGCGCGATATCGCGATGGTGTTCCAGAATTACGCCATCTACCCGCACATGACTGTGCGCAAGAACATCGGCTTTGGGCTGCGCACATCGAAGATGTCGAAGGCCGATAAAGAGGCCCGGATTGACGATGTGGCGGGTATTCTTGGCATGACAGAACTGTTGTCCCGTAAACCGAGCCAACTGTCTGGGGGCCAGCGCCAGCGGGTGGCTATCGGCCGGGCCATGGTACGCGACCCGGCTGTGTTTTTGTTTGATGAACCACTGTCGAACCTTGACGCGCAGCTGCGGACCCAAATGCGGCTTGAGATCAAGAAACTGCACCAGCGGGTCGGCAACACGATCATTTTCGTGACCCATGATCAGGTCGAAGCGATGACCATGGCGGATCGGATTGTGATCATGAAAGATGGTCATATCCAGCAGGTCGGTACGCCTGCCGAAGTGTATCACAAACCGGCCAACACCTTTGTTGCACGCTTTATCGGGGCACCCTCAATGAACATGCTTTCGGCGCATGTCTCAGACGGGAAGGTGCATCTGGGCGCGGGTGATGCGTTGGACCTTGGGTTTAATTTGCCGAACGGAAAAGACATCACATTGGGTGTCAGGCCCGAGGATCTGCACCCAGGCGCCGGGCCTGCTTTGGTGCGCGGTGCGGTGACGGTTCAGGAACCTTTGGGACATGAAACGCTGATATATGTCGGGGTTGAGGGCCAAGAGATTATTGCCAAGGCGGACGGCCGCACACCGCCTGCGGTTGGCGCAGACGTGTCGCTGACAGCAGAGCTCGAAAACCTGCATGTCTTCGACGCCACGACTGGCGAGTCCTTGCGTTGAGCGCAGTCGAAAGGAACCACAGGCATGATTGACCTTTATACATGGACCACGCCGAACGGGCGCAAGGTGTCGATCCTGCTGGAAGAACTCGGCGTGCCTTACACCGTACATTCCATCGATATTGGCAAAGATGACCAATTCGCGCCGGACTTCCTCAAGATCTCACCCAACAACAAGATCCCCGCGATTGTCGATCAGGAAACGGGTCAGACCTTGATGGAGAGTGGGGCAATCATGCTTTACCTCGCGAACAAATACGGCAGGTTCAGCGCGTCTGGGCAAGAATATTGGCGCATGGTCGAATGGCTGATGTGGCAGATGGGCGGTCTTGGCCCGATGCTGGGGCAGGCGCATCACTTTGTGAAGTTCAACAAAGGCACATCGGAGTATGCGGAAAAGCGCTATGGCGGAGAGGCTAAGCGCCTTTACGGTGTGCTGAATACCCGGCTGGACGGCCGGGATTACATCGTTGGCGAGGGGCGGGGACAGTATACCATTGCCGATATGGCGATCTTTCCTTGGATCGCGCGGTTTGAATGGCAAGAGGTCGATCTGAACGCGTTTGGCAACGTCAGAGATTGGTATTTGCGGATTGCAGAACGCCCTGCGGTCCAAAAAGGCTATCAGGTGCCGAAACACATGGGTGACATCCCCATGCCGTAAGCGCCGCTATGGCAGACCCAAGGCGCGGACCTGTTTGATGAAGTCGTTCAGATGGTCCTCGTTTGTTGGCTGACCTGTGAAGCCCTCCAGATACGGACCGACACGCGACATGCGCAGCGCCATCGTCTCGCGCACGTCCAAGGCGTGATAGCCCAACTGCATGAAGTAGAGGATGCGCGCACGAGCGTCGGCATCGGCGCTTTCATAGCCGTGCTGGCGGTACATTTCGGTCGCTGCTGCGATGCGGGCGGCATCGGCGCTGTCGATCCGGGCGCGCAGGATTTCGTTGCGGCGCGCCCATTCGCGGATTGCGAAGTCCAGACCTGTGTCGAATTTCTGGGGGTCGATGAAGCACAGGAAGAAGTTGCACAGCGCTTGGGTGATTGAGGCAGAGGGCAGGCGACACTGTTCGACAATGCGCGCAGTGTTGCGCGCCTCCCATTCCTGCAAGAGCGCAGTCAGCAAGTCGTCGCGGTTCTTGAAGTACCAGTAGAAGCTGGACCGGCTGACATCCATGCGGTCGGCGAGCGTCAGGATTTTGACCTTCTCGACCCCTTCGTTGACGAGAGTGTCGCGCGCCATGGCGAGCCAATCTTCGCGCGTGACCTTGACGTGACCCAAGAGCGGTTCGCGGTCCGGGTCGTCGCGGTGCAAGACGGGGGCATCCGTGGTCATCGCTTAGCTTTCCGGTGGTGCGCCGCCTTCGGCGATACGCTTGTCGATGAATGCGCTGAGTGCCGCCATGCGGTCTGATGGGGTGAAGGCTTGTTTTTCGTCAGACACGATGCCCTCCCAAACAGAAGTGGCCCGTTCTGACGCGCTCTGTGCGCCGCGTTCGGTCCAGGTTCCGAAGTTGGCGTAGTCGTGCACGACTGGTTCGTAAAACTCGCTGTTGTAGCGTTCCATGGTTTGGGGGGCGGCGAAGAAGTGGCCAGAGGGCATGACGTGGGACAGCGCGTTGGCAAAGCCGATCTCATCCGTGCCTGCTTTGCGGCCTGCACATAGCTCGGCAACCATGTTGAGGACTTCAACATCCGTGACGAGTTTTTCGTAGGACACCGTTAATCCACCTTCGAGCCATCCAGCGGAGTGGATAATGACTGTTGCCCCGGCCAGCAGGCAGCCCCACAGCCCGAGCTGGTTTTCATTGGCTGCTTGAACGTCATTGGTGTTGGCGGCGGACCCGGCGGCAGAGCGCCAGGGGAGGCCGATCATGCGCGCCATCTGACCGGCGGCAAGGGACGCCTGGAAATGCGTTGGGGTACCGAAAGCCGGTGCGCCGGATTTCATGTCGACGTTTGAGGTAAACGTTCCGTAGCAGACCGGCGTGCCGGGGTTCACCAATTGGGTGAGCGTGATGGCGGCGAGGCATTCCGCGTGACTGAGTGTGATCGCCCCCGCCACCGTGATCGGGGCCATCGCGCCCATCAACGTGAACGGCGTGACGATCGATAGCTGCCCCCATCGTGCGAAATCGATGAGGCCCTGCGCCATGGGCACGTCAAGCGTGCGGGGCGAGTTGGTGTTGATGATCGTATAGGCGTGAGGCGCGGCGCGGAATTCGTCTTCTGTCAACCCGCGCGCGATTTGCAGCATCTGAAAATTGTCGTGCGTCTGGGGTGTGCCGCGCGCAAAGAGGAACGGGAATTTGTCGGTGTAATCGACCTGTGTTCGCGTGGTGAAATAGTGTCTAACGTTGGGAGAAACGTCTTGTGGTTCCACCGAGGGCGACATCATCTGAAAGACGTCAAAGGCGTGGGCGATTTGGGTGTATTCCCGAAAATCATCGCCTGATCCCGGACGGCGACCACGTTTTAGATCCGTCGCGTGGGGTGCGCCAGCGCCGGGTTGGAAGTTGAGCGTTCCAAGCTCCAACACTGTGTCGCGGGTCCGCGAACCGGCGCGGCACGCGATGGATTTAGGGGCTGTCGCCAGAGCGGCCTCAACCATCTCGCGGCCGATATAGACCATCTCATCATCGTCGACGCGCGCCCCGCCTGCCGCATAGATCTGGCGCGCTTCGGGTAGAAGCACCTTCATGCCCAGCTCTTCGAGCATGGTCAGCGCGGTCTCGTGCATGTTGGCGGCTTCGTCGTCGGAAAAGACCGACATGACCGGGAATGGGTTGCGTAGATGACGGTAATTCACGTCGCGCTTTGGGGTGGTGTCCGCCTCGGCCTGGCCGCGCCGCCGTTTTGAGCGGCGCGCCGATTGTGTCTCTATCTCCATGTTTAGGCCCGCATCGCGGTGCCTGAGGGGTCGTAAGGGGAGTCTGCAATGATCCGCGCTTTGCGAGCCTGGCCGACGACATGGATGTCGAACTCATTGCCTTCGGTCGCCAGATCCGTGTTGATCATCGCCATGGCAAGCGACTTTCCGATGGTGTGACCGTAACCGCCCGAGGTGACAAACCCGACCAGCTTGTCGTCTTTCCAGACCGGCTCAAAACCGCTGGCGTCAGCATCATCTGCTTCGACTTCCAGTGTGCGGATGACTTGCGCCGGGCCATTGCCATCCCGTTCGGCAATCGCGGCGTCCCGCCCAACAAAGCCTTCCTTGTCCCACGCGATCCAGCGGTCCATGCCAGTCTGCCCTGCGGTGTAGCCTGGGGTGAATTCCGCGTTCCAGATGCCAAAGCTCTTTTCAAGCCGCAGAGACAAGAGCGCGTTGAACCCAATTTCGCGCATGCCAAGGTCGGCCCCGGCCTCAAGCAGTGTCTTGCGCAGCGTGATGTGTTCGGCGGCAGAGCAGTGGACCTCGTATCCCAACTCGCCACAGACCGACAACCGCCCAACCTTGGCACAGATGAGACCGATATCAAAACTGCCGCAGCCCATGAACTTGAGCCCGCTGACAGGGCCATCGTTCAGTTTATCCAGAACCTTGCGGCTGTTCGGACCAGAATGCGAGAAGCCGACCATCGCATCCGAGATGTCTTTGACGGTGGTGCCTGCGCCCATGTGATCCTGGAACCAGCGCATGTACCATTCGCGCAGGTAGTAACTGCCCATGATCCACCAGGTGCCGTCGCCCCAGTTGAAGACGGTAAGATCACCCTTGCGCCGCCCATCGGGGGCCAGCATCGGGGCCAGTTTTGCGCGGCCCGGTTTTGGCAGCGCCGAGGCCATAACCGTATCAAGCCACGCCTCTGCGCCCTCACCAGACACCTCGAACCGGGAGAAGCCAGAGATGTCGAGCAATCCAACCGCTTCGCGAACGGTCTTGCATTCTTCTGCCACGATCTCGAATGCGTTTGAGCGTTTGAGGGTGGGTGTTTCTTCGAAATTCGCGGTTGGTGCGAAGTAGAGCGGGACTTCCAGCCCCCAGCTTGCGCCCCATTGGCAGCCTGCAGCGGTCATGTCGCTATAGGCTGGAGCCATCTTGAGAGGACGGCCCGCAGGGAGCTGTTCGTTCGGGTAGGTCATCACAAAGCGCCGGGTGTAGAACTGGCCGGTGGTTTCCTTGATGAACTGCTTGTTCTCGGCAAAAGGGCCGAAGCGGGCGATGTCCATACCATAGACATCTGCTTCCGGCTCTCCATGGATCATCCACTCGGCCAGCGATTTGCCAACACCGCCACCTTGCAGGAAGCCTGCCATCACACCGCAGGCGCACCAGTAGCCCGGCTTGCCACGCACAGGGCCAACCAGCGGGTTGCCGTCGGGTGCGAAAGTGAACGCGCCGTTGACCCAGGTTTTCACACCAACCTCTTGCAGGGCAGGGTAGCGTTCAAAGCCCAGCGTCAGCTCGCGCTCGATGCGGTCGGGGTCTTCCTGCTGAAGCTCGAACCCATATTCCCAAGGCGCGCCGTCCATCATCCAGTGTTCGTGGTTGATCTCGTAGATGCCCAGCAGAATGCCCTTCTGGTCTTGCCGCATATAGGTGAACCCTTCGAGGTCAACCGTCATGGGCATCTCAAAATCCAGTTGCTCAAGCTCTGGGATTGTGTCCGAGATCAGGTAGTGGTGGTTGAGCGGCGACACGGGCAGCTCGATCCCCGCCATGCGCCCAACCTGCTTGGCCCAGAGACCCGCCGCGTTGACCACATGTTCGGTGCGGATCGTGCCTTTTTCGGTCACCACTTCCCAACCGTCCTTGATCTGGTTGAGTTCAAGCACGCGGTTGTGCTCGATCACCTCTGCGCCGTGCTTTTTGGCGGCACCCGCATAGGCGTGGACGGTTCCTGTGGTGTCGACATAACCTTCTCGGTCGGCCCACATGCCGCCAAGAATGCCGTCCGTCGACATGATCGGGCACAGCTCTCCGGCCTCTTCGGCGGAGACCAGACGGCAGTCGTCAATGCCAATGGACTGGAATACGCGGTAGGCCGATTGCAGCCATTCCCACCGGTCGGGTGTGCCTGCGAGGGTGAGGCCGCCTGTCATGTGCAATCCGATGGATTGGCCGGACTCTTTCTCGATCTCAGGCAAAAGGTCGATGGTGTAGGCTTGAAGTGCTGCGATGTTCGGGTCTGCGTTCAGGGCGTGAATGCCGCCCGCTGCGTGCCAGCTTGATCCGGCGGTCAGGATGTTGCGCTCGATGAGGCAGACATCTTTCCAGCCCATCTTGGCCAGATGGTAGAGCACAGACGTCCCGACGACGCCGCCTCCAATCACAACAACCCGATATTGAGCTTTCATCCCGGCACCTCCCAATAGCGCGACTCATGTGTGTTGACGTGACGATGACCATCCTGTTCACACCTGTCCAGAATTATTTGGACAGAACTGTCCAGAGTTTGTTTCATAAGCATGGCATGCCGCCCAACACGTCCTGTCGCGTAAGAGGAATTATGTAATATTTGAGCGTGAAGGTACACGGATGACGCAATACACCGGCCCTCATTGCCACTGCTTCGACACCATAGATGTGAGAAGTGCGTGATGGTGGTCGGGCGCATGCGGCCTTCGCTAGCACTGTACGCGGGCACGTTTAGTCCGAACCACTCCGACAGCGTCAGAACCGCACGGCGAGGCACGTGTAATGCATCGCGATATATAAAGCGCACTACCTGAAAAAGGTTGTATTTGAAGTGCTTGTCACTTGCCTGATCGAATTTACAGCGTCATGCTCAAATCATGAGCAGTTTGAGAACACTTGTCTGTGGCCTCGTTTTCGCACTTACGGCTCAACAGGCGCAGGCCGAAGATCCGTTTCTGAACACCGTTGCGGGGTGTGTCGGGCGATTGTCTGCACAGATGGAGCATCATTGGCTGTTTCACGACAAACCAACGGCGCAGATCGAAACGCAGCGGGCGCATATGCTGGACATTCTCGAAGCGCTGACGACGCATCAAAATGCGCGCTCGGTTCTGTCGACGCGCATCGCGGCTAAACTTGCGCATGCGTCTTTGTTGACGCGCGCGGCGTTCTCGCATGATCCAAAATCCATGGCTTGGGCGCGGGCGCAATCAGATCGGCAATTGGCGCTATGTTCGACGATCACTTTGGCAGCGCACAGAGCTCCGCAGGAAAAACAAATGACGGTGAGTGACGCGTCAACCGAGCAAAAAACGGTGAATCAGCGTGCAGTTCAGGTAAAGCAGTAGCGCAAAAACACGTTTTTATCGCCTGATTTGCGAGCATTAGCGCCAAAACAGCTTAAAAATTGTGCGGAAATGGATGCTTCGGGTGACACACTTCTCCGAACTGTTCCGCGCGTGAATTTCTGACAGCTAGATACCCGCGGTCGGTGACACCACCGGCTTAAACGTGCGATGGTGCCGGCCGTTCAATTCCAGGCACCACCACACTCCGCAATTGATTTGCGTTTGCGATATCTGGGGGCTGACATTGCTTATAGCAACCATCGCAACGCAAAACGTACGAAGGACGTTTGCCTCATGTCGATGAAACTTCTTAGCTCGACGGCTGCCGCCGCGCTTGCTCTTTCCACGCTGCCCGCGTTCGCGCAGGACGCCAGCTGCCCAGTGAAAGTGGGTGTTTTGCACTCTCTATCCGGCACTATGGCCATCTCTGAGACCACCCTCAAAGACACCATGGAGATGCTGATTGATATCCAGAACGAAAAGGGCGGTTTGCTGGGCTGCGAGATTGAGGCCGTCGTTGTCGACCCTGCCTCTGACTGGCCGCTTTTTGCCGAAAAAGCACGCGAACTGCTGACTGTTCAGGAAGTGGACGTGATCTTTGGCTCCTGGACCTCTGTGTCGCGCAAGTCGGCCCTGCCGGTTCTCGAAGAACTCAATGGCCTGATGTTCTATCCGGTTCAGTATGAAGGCGAAGAAAGCTCCAAGAACGTGTTCTACACCGGTGCTGCGCCCAACCAGCAGGCGATCCCAGCGACAGATTACTTCCTTGAAGAGCTTGAAGTTGAGAAATTCGCGCTTCTGGGCACCGACTACGTGTATCCACGTACCACAAACAACATTCTCGAAAGCTATCTTCAGGACAAAGGCATCGCCGAAGAAGACATCTTCGTGAATTACACGCCGTTTGGTCACTCTGACTGGTCCAAGATCGTCGCTGACGTTGTGGCACTGGGTGCAGACGGAAAGAAAGTCGGCGTGATCTCCACGATCAACGGTGACGCAAACATCGGCTTTTACAAAGAGCTCGCTGCCGCAGGCATCTCGGCGGACGACATCCCCGTTGTCGCCTTCTCGGTCGGTGAAGAAGAGCTGTCCGGCCTCGACACAACCAACCTTGTCGGTCACCTCGCCGCTTGGAACTACTTCCAGTCTGCCGACACCGAAGCGAATGAAGAGTGGGTCACAGCCTGGAAAGCCCGTATGGGTGACGACCGTGTGACCAACGACCCGATGGAAGCCCACTACATCGGCTTCAACATGTGGGTGAACGCCGTGACCGAGGCTGGCACCACGGATGTCGATGCCGTCCGCACGGCGATGTACGGTCAGGAGTTCCCGAACCTCACAGGTGGGACAGCGGTTATGTTGCCGAACCATCACCTGTCCAAGCCGGTTCTCATCGGCGAGATTCAGGAAGACGGCCAGTTTGACATCATCAGCGAAACCGACCCGGTTCCGGGTGATGCATGGACAGACTTCCTGCCGGAATCGGCGGTTCTGAAGTCGGACTGGGCCGAACTGGGTTGCGGTATGTACAACACCGAAACGTCGACCTGCGTTCAGATCAAGTCGAACTACTAAAACCAAGAGCGGTGCGTGGGAAACCACGCACCCTGCCCTTTCTTTGAATGTAGGGTGTGTGCTTGCACGCACCATTGCCACGGATTGCCCGAATGCTGCGTGCCGCCGCCCTCTTTCTTCTAAGCCTGTCTCTCGCCCTGCCCGCCTCTGCTCAACAGGCGGATGCGCCCATCCAGCAGCTTCTGCAGACGCATAGCGAAATTCTCCTCAAAAGCTCGCGCAGCACCATTGGCCCGGCTGTCGACGCCCTTGCGGGTTCCGGCCTGCCCGAAGCGCAGGTTGTGCTGGAGCGCTGGCAGAACAAGGAAATGTGGGTCGACGAGGAAAGCGGGCTGTTCGTCTTCGCTGAAGAAATCGACCGCGACACGCTCCGCATATTTGATTTTGCCGACGGCACTGAGATTGCCGTTGTCCCCGACGACACGTTTGATCAGCTCAAACCCAACTCCGGCATCCGCCGTATGATCGGCACCGCCTTGGTGCAATTCCAGCTGAGCGATCCTAATCCGGCCAATCGCGCCACGGCGCTCGACGCCATCGAACGCGGAGCAGAGGAAAGCCACCTCGCCGCTTTGCGCGCAAGCATCCCGAGCGAAGAAAATGCGGCTCTAAAGCAGCGCAAAGAGCGGTTGGAACGGTTGCTCACCATCCGCTTTGCCGAAGACACATCAGAGCGGATCGCGGCGATTGAACACTTCGACGGTGACCTTGGCGTCGACGTCCGCGCCGCGTTGAACCCGCTTCTGGCGGTCCGTGTCGAGGCAGCGGAAACCCTGCCAGAAGACCCGGATATCGGCCGCACGTTAGAACCGGGCTCCGAAGATCTGTCACGCGATGAAGCTTACGCGCTGCTGGTGTCTGCCGAATTGGCCCAACCTCGCATCAGCCGCGACGACAAACGCGCCGCTCTGATCGCCAACATTGACGGTGACGCGGTCGCAGGCATTCAAGTCGCCACTTTAGACACTGAAGCCGCGCGCGACATGGCCTATGCCGCACTGGCCGAACAAGGCACCGTGGAGGCCGTCGCAACCGAGGCCGAGGTGGATAAACGCCTCGCCAACCACGTCTTTTTTGAGCGTTTCGTCGGCGCCCCGCCAGAGGTCGTTGCCGCTGCCCAGCTTGCTTTGGCCGGGATCGAGAACAAGGTCGCGGTCAACCAGATGTTTGACCTGTCGCTCGATGCGCTGTCGCTCGCGTCGATCTACTTCCTCGCTGCTATTGGGTTGGCCATCACCTTTGGCGTGATGGGCGTCATCAACATGGCGCATGGCGAATTCATCATGATGGGCGCGTACACGGGCTATGTCGTGCAGCTCTTCATCCCCGACTACACCCTGTCGATTATCGTCGCGATTCCGCTGGCTTTCATGGTAACCTTTGGCGCCGGCGTCGCGATGGAGCGTCTGGTGATCCGCTGGCTCTATCACCGCCCGTTAGAGACGCTTTTGGCGACGTTCGGAATTTCCATCGCCCTACAACAGATCGCCAAGAACATCTTTGGTACGCAAGCCCGCCCGCTGACCGCACCGGCATGGTTGGACGGGAGCTGGGTGATCAATGACATCGTGTCCATCAGCTACATCCGCATCGCGATCTTTGTTCTCGCCCTGCTCTTCCTTGCGCTGTTTCTCTTTGTGATGAACCGCACCCGTCTGGGTCTTGAGGTGCGCGCGGTGACCCAGAACCCGCGCATGGCCGCATCGATGGGGATCAACCCGGACAAGATCAACATGCTCACCTTTGGGTTCGGGTCGGGCATCGCGGGGATCGCAGGCGTAGCGATTGGTTTGTACGCGAAAGTGACCTCAGAGATGGGCAGCGATTATATCGTGCAGTCTTTTATGACCGTCGTTGTCGGCGGGGTCGGCAACATCTGGGGCACGCTCTTAGGGGCCACGATGGTGGGCTTCCTTCAAAAAGGGATCGAGTGGTTCAATCCGTCGAACACGCTGGCGGCGCAGACCTACATGATCCTCTTCATCATCTTGTTCATTCAATTCCGGCCCAAGGGCATCATCGCCCTCAAAGGCCGTGCGGCGGAGGCATGATCATGGTTTTGCGCTGCCTGCGGCATCGCCTCGGGTGGGGGCTCTGCCCCCACACCCCCGGGATATTTTTGGCCGAAAGAAGACAGGAGGTGCGCACATGAGTGATGTCGCGTTCGGGTCTGCGCGCAAGCCGTTTGCTTTGCGCTTCCCATCGGTGCTGGTGTTCCTTGCGGTACTGTCCCTGTTTACTGTTGGCGTTACGATCCTGTCCGAAGGGTTTGGGATCGGTGTGATTTCAACCAGCTTTGTGAAGACGTTGGGCAAGACACTGTGTCTTTGCCTTGTGGCTTTGGCGATGGATTTGGTCTGGGGATATTGCGGGATCCTCAGCCTTGGCCACATGGCGTTTTTTGGCCTTGGCGGCTACGCGATTGGCATGTGGCTGATGTATGCGCGGACTGAGATCATTGTCTTGGAGAGCCTTGCTGCGGCTGAATTGCCACCCACTCCGCAAGAAGTATCTGACGGGATCGCAACGCAAATCTTTGGCGTCGTCGGCGCGTCCGAATTCCCCCCGATCTGGGCCTTTGCACACTCTCTGCCCTTGCAACTGGCCGCGGTGGTGCTGGTGCCCGGATTGCTAGCTTTGGTGTTTGGCTGGCTCGCCTTCCGCAGCCGTGTCACAGGCGTTTACCTCTCGATCCTTACACAGGCGATGACGCTCGCCCTCTCGCTGCATCTGTTTCAGAACGACAGCGGTTTGCGCGGCAACAACGGGTTGTCGGGTTTGCAGAACATTCCGGGCATGGATGGCGTGTCTCAGGCCACCGTCTCGCTTTGGTTCTTCTGGGCCTCCGCGCTCGCTTTGGGCCTCGGCTACCTGCTTTGCGCCTGGGTTGTATCGGGCAAGTTCGGGTCCGTCATCCGCGCCATCCGCGATGACGAGGCCCGCGTGCGGTTCCTTGGCTACCCGGTGGAGGCGTTCAAGCTGGTGATCTTCACCCTGACCGCCGTGATCGCCGGCATTGCCGGCGCGCTTTACTACCCACAAGCGGGCATCGTGAACCCGGCAGAGATCGCGCCCATTGCGTCGATCTACCTCGCCGTCTGGGTCGCCATTGGCGGGCGCGGCAGGCTCTATGGGGCTGTGATTGGCGCTGCATTTGTGTCACTTCTGTCGACCTGGTTCACAGGGGGCCAAGCGCCTGACATCAACCTTGGCTTCTACACCATCCAATGGGTCGATTGGTGGATTGTGATCCTCGGCCTGTCCTTCGTGGCCGTGACCCTCTTTGCCCCCAAAGGCATCGGCGGGTTGGTAGACCTGATCGTGGATCGCCAGACCCCGAACCGCCACGGTGCGGACCTTGGCCCTGATGCAGGCGCGTTACGCGAACAGGAGGCCGAGAAATGAGCACTTTGTTGGAAGTCTCTGGCGTGTCCGTGTCGTTTGACGGGTTCAAAGCCATCAACAACCTGTCGTTTCAGATCGCAGATGCGGAATTGCGCGCGGTGATCGGGCCGAACGGGGCAGGCAAGACCACCTTTATGGACATCATCACCGGCAAAACCCAGCCCGACGAGGGGCGCGTCATTTATGGCGACCGAGGCGACAGCCTGCTCAAGATGTCGGAAAGCAAGATCGCACAGGCTGGGGTCGGTCGGAAGTTCCAGCGCCCAACTGTCTTCGAAGATCAGAGCGTGTTCGACAATCTGATGATGGCGCTCAAGAAGAACCGTTCGCCCCTGTCGGTGCTGTTCTTCAAACCCGCCAAAAACGACAACGACAAGGTCGCCGAGTTGGCCGAAGAGATCGGCCTGTCTGATGCGTTGCACCACAAATCCGGTGAGCTGAGCCATGGGCAAAAGCAATGGCTTGAGATCGGCATGCTGCTTGCCCAGGACCCGCGGCTTTTGCTGGTGGACGAACCGGCGGCGGGCATGACCCCGGCGGAACGGGAACACACCACCGACATCCTGCGCGAGGCGGCAAAAACCCGCGCGGTGGTGGTGGTGGAACACGACATGGAGTTCGTGCGCCGCCTTGATTGCAAGGTGACCGTCCTGCATGAAGGCTCGGTTCTGGCCGAAGGCTCACTCGACCATGTCACGAAAAACGAACAGGTGATCGAGGTGTATCTTGGCCGATGAAATCCTCAAAACCGAAGGGCTGACGCTGCATTATGGCGGCTCTCAGATCCTGAACGGCATCGACATGGCCGCGCGGCAGGGCGAGATCACCTGCGTGATGGGCACCAACGGCGTCGGAAAAACGTCTCTACTTAAGGCAATTTCGGGCACCCACGCGTTTTCGGGCGGCAGCCTGTCGCTGCACGGTCAAACCATCACGTCGACCACCGCGCACGCCATGGCGCAGAACGGGGTCGCTTACGTCCCGCAAGGCCGTGATATCTTCCCTTTGCTCACCGTGCGCGAAAATATGGAGACGGCGTTTGCCTGCGTGCCCAAGTCAGAGCATCACATCCCCGACCATATCTTTGAGCTGTTCCCGATCCTCAAAGACTTCCTCCACCGTCGCGGCGGCGACCTGTCTGGCGGCCAGCAACAACAACTCGCCATCGCCCGCGCACTGATAGCCAAGCCGAAGCTCCTGCTTCTGGATGAACCGACCGAGGGCATCCAACCCAACATCATCCAACAAATTGGCCGCGTGATTTCACTGCTCCGCGAACAGGCAGAAATGGCGATTGTGCTGGTCGAGCAGTATTTCAGCTTTGCCTACGATCTTGGGGATC
>ERZ1740070.1258-NODE-1258-length-16035-cov-13.206633_pt1 | contig 16035 bp, 16 predicted proteins | sample MGYA00581734_ERZ1740070 | MGnify/ENA primary metagenome ERZ1740070 (study PRJEB43018, sample SAMN04849744) | marine metagenome | isolation source: floating plastic debris | place: Pacific Ocean | collected 2008-09-01 | study: EMG produced TPA metagenomics...
CCGCATCTCGCCAGTTCGTGCACGACGCAGCGAACGGCGACTAAACCTCATGTTCCGCTATTGTTCTTCAAGACGCCCAAATATGCATGTTCGGTCCAGTTGGGCCATGTCAGCATGCAGATAGATATCAGTCGTACCACCCCGCTCTTTGAGCCATTGGTTTAACAAAGACACCATTTGCGCGGCGATCGGTGTGATCCGCATCTTGCGGCCTTTCCCAACGCAACTGATGTGCGTGCCGGAGCCAAGATGAAGGTCACCAATATCGAGGTTGATGATCTCGGACACGCGCATCCCGCATTCAGCGGCGAGCGTAAAGAACACCTTATCACGTCTGCCGGTCCAACTGTGGCGGTCCGGAGCAGCCAGCAGCACCATCAGTTCCTGTTCATCAAGGAACGTATTGCCGAAAAAATGCACAAATATCCTGAATTACCACTTTACTTATGTTTGGTCGGTCACACAACAGATCGTGTTTCGCATCATTAACGATGGTGAATGCACCATCTCGCCAGCTAGACATCCGATCTTCTATTGATCTTCGGCCAACGGTTGCATCATCTTTGCCGACAAAAGCCGAGCAGGGAACTTCAGGGGACCGGAGACTAGATAGTCTATCACACTCAGTTAACCCTTCATAAAGCCACCTCATGCTCGGTGCCCCTATATGAGCCTCGGGGAACAGGGTCGCCTGCCTGATAAAATACTCGTACATAGGTCGATCATTCGTGATTGAGTTGCTCTCAAATGATCTATAGAGAGCGTAACTGTTTCCTTTTTGAGATTTAGTATACATCTCACCTAGGCCGGCCATGACTGCAAGACGTGACAACGGCTTAGCTAAGGACTCCAGAAAAGAAGGAACCGCAATACTCCACATTGGGGCGGTGAACGCACTTGCAACGACTGGAATACCATCAATCAATGATCGCAAACCGATGTTGCCGCCCATCGAATGTCCAAATAAAAACCACGGTTTGGGGAGATTCAGTGATCTCGCCGCTTCTATCATTGCGACAACATCTTTCTGATAGTCCGAAAAGTGAAGAACATGGCCGAGATGAGCGTCCGAAGCCACTCTGTCAGACAGTCCCTGACCTCGCCAATCTATTGAAAATATGGCAAATCCTTGTTCCAGAAAACTAGGAAGGGTTCTTCCGTATTTCTCGATAAACTCAGCGCGTCCAGTAAAAAACAGAATCGTTCCGTTAACCGCTCGTTCGTCACACCACATACCGACCCGAAGGCGAACCTTGTCTTCAGTATTGATCCAATAGGCAGCCCCAACGTCGTCGGACTCAGCCACTTCATTGTTTAGCGGGGCTATTTCCATGATGTGTCTCATCCAAGACGAAGTTTCTACCGCGATGGGTCAACACGCAATAAGCCGTCACGACTATCGAAAGCAACAGCAATAGTGAAAAACCCCTCACTTGGCCAACGCTCAAAAAGTTAACTAGTAAGAGAACCACAACAGTCAGCCACTTGCCCCATGGGGCATATTTCTCGGCGTAACGTTCAGAAAAGTCGCCTCCATCATCCAGAAGTGCTTTGGCGCTAAAATAGATATACAAAAAAACACCGGCGATTACCGAGGTGAATATGATGGTTGAAAACTGACTCAATGAATAACCCACAATGATATTTTCCTGCTGTTCAGAATTCTCAAATACCTGAATAAAGTCAGTGTAAAGCCACGTTAGGATATCCTTGCTGCTAACAGAAAGGTACATCGCATAGAGTTTTATGCTTGTGCTAATCCACAGGGCAAGAATCGTTCCTAAGAATATGTTTTCGACCAGCCTGAAGCCAACAAATCGCAATTTTGCAGCGTCATCTGCACTGATCATGTTGCTGTTCCGTCTGCAAAGGTCAGAAAAATCCGACCAAACGGCGTACAGAAACACAAAACCGGCATTTAGAAAGAAGAACACGAGCGCGGCAAAGAAAATGTAAATTCCTGATAAGGACAATGCGGCTCCCACAGACATAATATCCGGCCGCGCTAAAATGATTATGGGCCAGCTTACCGCTATATTCCCTAGTTCATTGCGCAAAATTGGTATCAGGTAGCCACCCACCCATTGTAGAAGGAAAACAAAGAATACGCTGATAGCTATGGCGAGCCAAAGAAGTATCGACAGCGAACTAACCTTCTCTAACCAGCCCTCATGAGGCCTTCGTCGCCCGCCGTTCAAAAATAACGTGCGGGCATCAGTCTTCCAAAAGTTAATTGTTCGTGACACTGTCATTAAGAAAAAGGGTAGCAGGACTAGATCATGGATAATCCAGCTTGGACTCCAAATGTATCCGACCTGCTTATTTGTCCCATCCGGGGTCGTGTAAGTTACACTTAGAACACCTAATACAGCTGCAAGAAACAGGATACCCGTCAGCCAAAACCAAACCACCACCGATGGAGTCACTGGGTCAGCGAAAAGTACCTCTAGCTGTGCTGATATTTGGCGTTTTCGAACTACCTTGGGTGGCTGGATGCTGGTATCGCGCACTTCGTCACGTTCATTGTGAGCATGAGTGGATTGATAGCCGTCAACTCCGTCGCTGCCCGAGTGCTGAACATCGGATTTTTCTGAGAAACCCCGTTTCGTGATTTCTGTACTAGACCCAATATCTCTGGTTACGTCTGCTGTTTCGACGCGCCGGCTTTCCTTTCCCTCAAAGGATGTGCTCCCATCTTCACGGTTACGGCCCTCGATGAAGACCCTACGAGCGGATAGAAGAGCTGTTTGCCAATCGGAAATCTCATCGGGGCTACCGCACCCAAATACTTGCGCCAACCAACGGCAGTTCGTTGTGCTAACATTTCGCTTGTTCTTGCTATCAAACCAATACTGTACGGTACGAAGATCTACTGATGCGTCGGGGTGATCGATCTCCGATATCGCATTTGCTAATGTGTTGGGTGTCCATTTGTTCTTAGGAATACCCTTTGAATCGACGATTTGACCGATACCTCTTTCGACGGCATACAGAAACAGGTCTTTGATGTCGCGCCCGTCTGACGGCGGCACCTCATAAAGTTTTCCACGCTTAATCAACATTCACAACCCTGCGCATTGTTGCGTCCTCGATTCAACGGTTGCTCTTCAGAACTCAGGATATAGCCTTTCCAAGCTTTATCCTAGGAATTTAGTTGAAGTAAATCAATAAGATAAATGTCGTTTGTTCGTTCTTGTTCAGTTCCGTTCACTTCTGTTCGTTATTTGTCTGGAGTACTTCCCTTACAATCAACAATAGGTTGCATCAATTTTAGTAGCAAAACCGTTTCAAGTTTTCGGTGCAGTAGCCAACATCGAGAGGAAGATGAAATGAATTTCGAGAAGATAATACCAAACGCCTCAATGCGTCTGGCCGGGGCCGCGTTCATATCGTCAAGCAATCGCCGGATAACATCGAAAATCGGAGCCGTGATGGAGACGGATCAGTCTGAACTAATACTCTGGCTGCATGCGTACCCATTGATGGGACACAACGTCCAGCTGTCGTTCATTCGTGAACAAGGCAAAGGAACATCGGATGTGTCCGTTATCATCGACCACAACACACTGAAGTCCGAGTTTTCTATTGGCGAAGCTGAGTTCAGTGGGAAGAATGCTACGGTTCGCTTGTTCAGTGTACCGGTCTTTCAGGCGACTTTGAAGCTGGCATCACCAACAACTCCAGTTCCACGCATCGATGCCGGGTCACTGACCCTCCAAAATGAGGGTCATCACGCCCTAGGCTCCGCACAGTAAACCGCCCGAAGCCCAGAACTCGGCTGTCACTATTTCGTGGAGTCAATACGGGCCCTGAGGTCTCTACGAGCCCTCGACGCCCATTTGTCTCATACGAAAAGAAACAGCTCCGATCTGCCCATACGGCATCCATCGCCATCTGACTAAGCTGGGTTTTGACTGTGCCGTTGCCTCGCCCTCAATGATCCCACGTAAATCGGGCGACCGGATCAAGACAGACCGGCGCGATGGTGAGCCATGTGGTCGCCATCGGTTCGAGATCCATGGCGAACGATGCTGGCCCGGCTGTGGCGCGCTGGAGAGCTTACACCGATGTGGACAGCCGATGCGGGGTAACGCTCGATGTGACGCGATCCTAAAAACAGCTAATACGTCGATCCAGAACGCCGCCCTCCGGGCGGCTTAGCTTGATTTCCGTCTGTCGGGTGGCCGGTGATTTCCCTTAGCAGATTCATTCTGGCTCCCAACCGCGCAAAGCGCGGTCCTCCTCTGCGTTCCGGCCCTGCGGGTGTTCACCAGCCTGAATCAGCACGGGTCATCTTTCACCGCCCCCCCTCTGCGCCGAGAAAACGCGGGAAGGGGGATTGGGGGCTAACGACACCGACGACCCCCCTGCCCTGCCCCACCGGCAAGTGCGATACAGCCGCTCCTGTCTGAAGACTGCGCCCAAATTCAAACAAAAAGAGAAAAGGCGGCTTCGCCGTTCATCGATCCCAGTTGGGATCGGAAAGAGAGCCTTTGCCCGATGGTCGAGGTCCAGATTCACCAAAAGAAGGAACGACAAATGACTAAGCAATCCAAAATTACTGCAGAAACCGCCGTCACAAACAAGACCCAGCTGATCGCGCTGTCCGACACATATGTGTCGGAACACAATCCGCGGTTCAATGAAGAAATCGATGAAGATTCAATCAAGGATCTCGCTGAAACAATCGTAGCCCGTGGCCTTATGCAGAACGTTTGCGGTCTTATTGATGACAAAGGGAAGGTTGGAATTGTTGCCGGGCGCCGTCGTTGGCACGCGCTGCAACTGGCTGTGAAAGAACGCCCGGATCTGGAAACGATCGAGGTACGCGTGACTGACGACCTCGAAACTGCTCTTGCATGGGCATTGCTTGAAAACACAGCACGCGAAGAAATGGATGTTGTCGACGAGATAAGACACTACGGCAGTTCACTTCAAACCGGCCTATCGATTTCCCAAGTCGCGAAAGCGTACTGCGTGACCGAAGCGCATGTGCGCCGCCGCGCCGCCCTGGCAAAATTGCCGGGGCTCGTACTTGATGCAGTCAAGGCAGGTGACCTCAGCCTCAGCGATGCCCAGGCTTTCACGGTCAGTGATGACGAGGCAAAGCAGTTGGAAGTTTTGGAAGCGATCTCGGAGGGGGGCTATTGGCATGCACACCACATCAAACAAGCGCTTACTGAAGAAAAGCCAAGCACCACATGCCGGATGGCGCAGTACGTGGGATTGAACGCATACAAAAAAGCTGGCGGCACAATAGACACGAACTTGTTTGATGATGAGGCCGTCATCAACGACGCGTCGAAACTCGACGAGTTGTTCAGTGCGAAACTGATGAAAGCTGCAAAAGCGTTTCAGAAAAAGGAAAAGTGGGCGTGGGTCGATATCAGCGATGCGTCTCACATCATGCCCTATCAGCTGACCGACGACGGTGAGTTGGCACTGATACGACCAATACCTGGTGAGCTGACTGACGACCAGCAGGCACGATACGTTGAGCTCGATGAAGAACCATACTGGAACATGGAGAGCGAGAAGCGTAAAGAAAAGCAGGCGTTGGATGATATTTTGGTCGGCGAATACTCAGACGAACAACACGCGATGGCAGGAGCGGTCCTATATGTCGCCAACAACGGCACAGTGCGTGAAATCGTCGGCCTGGTGAAGGCAGAAGATCGCAACAAAGCGGTTGAAGCTGGTTTTCTAAAGTCAGACGAAGCCAAAGCAGCAGATGAAGCTGCAGACGCAGCCGAGAAAAAAGCAAACAAGCCCGCCTTCGCTGCAGCCTTTATCGAAGACATGACCGCAATCCGTTTGGCCGCGTTCCAGACGGCGCTGCTGCGGAAACCGGAACTGGTCTTGGACCTTTTAGCTTTTGGGCTGTCGCGTGGTTCGCATTGGGGCAACGAGACTATGGCAGTGCGTTTCGACATGGAGCGTAACATGCCTAAAAACGATGATGACGCATTCAGACTTTGCCCTGATCTTGGAGGAGATATGCCCGATGGTGAAGATGATGAGGACGATTGGGATGCCGAAGAGGCACCAATTGTCGAGGCGTTTGAGGCGTTCCTCGCTCAAGGAAAGAAGGCCCGCAATGTAGAAATCACGGAGTCGTTTGCTCGCGCGTTCAAAACGCAAGAAGCCGATATGATGACCCTCATCGCCGAGAAGGCTGGTGTCAGCATCCGTGAAATCTGGGCGCCAACAGCCGCAAATTGCTTCAAGCGCATGAAGGCGGCGCAGCTAGATACCCTGTTCTTGCAATTGCTTGAACGCGAGGCAGACAGCGCAGAGTTCCGAACTTTCAAGAAACTGAAAAAGGGCGAGAAGGATCAGAAGATGCACGCGCTGTTTCATGATGCAGACGTGCAGGCGATCTACAAGGTCACATCGACCCAGAAGGCGCGCATCAATGAATGGACCCCAGCTTGCTTCTAGCATTCGGGCGGGGGCGCAGCTGCGCCCCCTGCCCTATGCGAGGCGTTCGCCACATACCAAATACTAGGAGCGCCGAACGCTTAAACATCACCTTATCGAACTTCCTACGACGAGTGTTGAGGACGGTTTTGCACGCGTGCAAAAAGTTAACCTCGGGCGTGCTTGGCAGTTCGAACTGGCTAGTTTTTTGGCTGGTATGGCCCTAAATGTGCGCTGAAAACTGGTAGGCGTACAATATATGTACAAAATTCCCAAAACCGTGCTATTAACTCTTGGAATCGATTCCGCCAGAGAATCGAGTGAGAGCGGTGATATGAGCGGTAGCATAGAACAATTCCTTCAAGAGCTCGAGCGAGGCCTTGGTCGGACAATGGTCTCGGTCAATAAGGAGCTGACGTTGCGAGACAGGATCAAGCGGTCTTGGTCCATGCGCCAATGCGCTCGATTCCTAGACATCAGTCATCAGCACCTGACCAAGTTTGCCAAGGATAATGACGATTTTCCTGCAGGCAAACATGTTGGTCGTGAGCGCGTATTCACGCTGTCAGAGTTGATGCACATCCGCGCGCTCATGGCCGCATCCGCGAAGCGCCCTGATCACTTCCTTGCATGGCGCAAGCCTGGGGATACTCTGCCTGTCATTTCTTTTGCGAGCCAAAAAGGTGGTACAGCCAAGTCGTTGAGTGCAGCACACTTCGCACAGTATCTCAGCTTGCATTACGGCATGCGCGTGGGTGTCATGGATGCGGATCCCCAGAGCACAATCACACTCTACTTCGTAGGTGGTGACGAAATGCCGACTCTACCCAATGACGAAACCCCGACGATGGTAGATTTTGCGGGTTTGTTCCAAACCGACGAAGAATCGCCCTACACCGACTATGATGCATCAACCCTCGATAGCTTCTTTAAGAAGACATCTTGGCCGGGCGTGCGCCTCGTTCCAGCACATGGGGAGACATCGGAAGGAGAGATCCAGATCGCACGGCTGTTGCGTGCCGGTACGCCCGAGAAACGATTCTATCGTTTCTTGCGCGACTCCATAGAGCGTTGGAAGGAAGGCCATCAGCCTCAAACCCGCCCGGACGAACTGGTGCACGATGGTCGGGTCGACAGGTCCAAGCTTGATGCGGCGCTCAATGAGACACTCGATTGCATCATTATTGATTATCAGCCTGCGCTCACGCTCTTCCAGCTCAATAATGTAATGGCATCGACGTCGCTTATCATCCCGCAAACTATGAAGGGTTTTGACATTGCAACTCTTTCGACCTTCGTCACAGGGTTGCTCACAATGTTACGCCACATCTTTGCGACCGACCGGATCGATATGGGTGGGGCTGCTCATATGTTGCTGCCGACCATCGTTCAACGAACTAACGAACAGGACCTGGCGCAAGTTGGGAACCTTCTCGAGAATTGTCCTGACGAAGTGCTGCCGGTATTCTACCTGAGATCTGACTCTATCTCGAACGCGTCCGATGTGTATCAGTCAGTCTACGAGTATGACCCTGATACTCCCGGTAAGCGGAAGGGCATCAATCGCTTCATCGAAAACGCAGACGCCGTTAATGATGCCATTGTCGCACGCCTCTGGCCAGGCTTGGAGCGCGGTTATGCGGATGAGTGGATGAAGAGTTTCTATGACTTTGAGGAGGAAGCTTGATGAAGAGAACTTTGAGCAGCTCCGTTCTCAAGAAAAAGGCTGTGGCAGCAGAAGATGACGCTGCGAATGGCACCGCTGAAGATCTTGTGGAACACGAGCAAGAGGCTCTCTCTGATACACCTAGCGGCTTGAAGCCGCGACTAGGTGGCTCGGGCAGCGCATGGAAAGCTGGTGCGCTTTCGGATGCGGGGCAAGTTCTACAAGCCGAACGTGCTCAGGTCGTTGACCGGATACTATCAGGGAGGCACGAACTTCGAATTGATCCGGCACAGATTGTCGATGTAGTGGGTACTGATCGGCGTGACGATTGGCGTGATCAGGAGGCCTTTGAGAAGTTAAAAGACAGCATAGCGAGGAATGGCCAGGATACGCCAATACATGTCTGGCCAGCTGACCCGAACTGGCGTCCTGATGAGCGTCAGCCTGAAAACGTCGAGGGCGTATCCTTTCAATTGATTGTTGGACGGCGTCGTCATGCCATACTTGAGGCACTTGGCCAGCCGGTCCGAGCGTTGCTCGTACCTCAATCGCAGCGCGGTTCTGATGAAGAGCAGTTCGAGATGCTCTTCATGCGCTTTCGGGAGAACGAAGAGCGTGAAAACCTCAGCGCCTTCGAGCGGCTAGTCTCTATCGGCGAAATGTTTGAACGGCTCCAAGAAGCAAAGATGGACGGAAAGCTGTCCGCCACAGAGTTCGCGAAACGCGTGGGAGTTCACAATAGTGCTGTTTCCAGAGGGCGTGCAGTTTTCGCGGCCAAAGATGAGATTTTGCACGCGTGCAAAAATGTTTATGAACTCAGTCACCGCGACCTCGAGCAGGTCCTAATGGACCTGTCTGGCAAGGCTTCTAAGCTAGCAAAGAAGAAGCCGAAGACGACCAAGAAGCTCACTGTTCGACGCAAGATCGGTGCAAAAAGTCTGAGCCTAGTGGGGCAGGGGGGTCGTCTTTCTGTGGCCGCGACAGGGCTTACACTGACTGAAGATGTCCTCAACGGATTGGGTGATGTCATCGCTGAGTATTTAGAGAAACACGGATCGAAGTAAGAGGCAGGAGCCGCGGAGACGGCGTTCTTCGATCTCAACAGAGGCAAGAAACAGGATCACACATGCAATGATTTAACGGCAAAAGAAAAGCCCTCCACCTTGCGGTTAGAGAGCCAATCTATCTGTGTTGCAGCTTTTAGATAGCACTCCTCGCAAATCGTTGTCAACGAAACACCGGTTTGGTGAACGGATTTCTTTTGTCTTCTTTTGAGCAGAGGAGGCGAGAAACATCTCATGAAACATACAGGTTGGCGCAAGCCAACACCGGGCCTTGTGGTTGCTGAACAGCACGCACGAGCCGGTGAACGGCTTTTTGTACCCAAATCCCAGGCGATTGTTGCCACCAAGAAGGTGGCGGCCGCGATCGGGCTTAAATCGCAGGATCTCCTGCTTTTGGACACTTTTGGGGCTGTGACACAGCCGCAGGATTGGGAGCAGGGCAGGCGGCCCATTGTCTGGGCCTCCAACAACTTTCTTATGGAGCAAACAGGGTTCTCCCTGGCAACGCTCAGGCGGCACGTCAGGCGTCTCTGTGAAGCCGGTCTGATCTGGATGAAGGACAGCCCCAACGGCAAGCGCTATGGCATCCGAGACGACGATGGCTACATCCTAGACGCTTATGGCTTCGATCTCGCGCCTCTGGCGGCCCGCGCGGCAGAGTTTGAAGCCCTGCATGCGCAGATCAAGGAGGAGCGCCAGTACTGCAAGGCCCTCCGCAATACGATCACCGTAACGCGCAGGACAATTCGCGCGAAGATCGAAAAAGCCGTGGAGAGCCGTTTGCGGGGCCCTTGGCGCGATCTGCAGGATGAGTTCGCCATGTTGCTTGAGCGGCTTCCCAAGCGCTCTACGGGGCCGGAGACGCTCCGTGATGTGGTTGCATGGTTTAAAGCCCTGCAACAGCGCGTGGAACAGGCCTTCGAGGCGGCTTTTGACTGGCCAGAGCAACCGGACGCAGATTCAGCAACTCAGGACCTTCAAACGGAAGCTGATGTTGTTTCTCTTCATCAAAATATGACACCCACGGGTGTCTCTGATGAGACCCACATACTAACTACAAATGAACCTTATCCTGTAAATAGTAACCGCTTTGAAACAAAGCGCGCGGCAGGCGCTGTGCCAGAACAGCCACCGGCAGAGCGGGTTGAGAGGCCTGATGATGTGGACCTTGAGGGTGAGTGGAGCACACATACCAACAAAGCACGATCAGATATCGATATACCCATGCTGATGCTGACCTGTCCGCAGTTCGGGGAGATGGCGCGCGACCTGGAAGGCTATATCCGCGATTGGAACGGTGTGCATCGGGCCGCCACCAAGATCAGGCCCATGGTGGGTATCTCGGAACATGCCTGGAACGTGGCGCAACGGGCGCTCGGGCCGGAGGTTGCCACTGCGGCACTGGCTCTGATCTACGACAAGCACGCGACCGGGGAGGTGTCTTCGCCAGGTGGCTATCTGCGCGGCATGGTTCAGAAGGCCCAAGCTGGTGAACTGCATCTAGAGCGCAGCTTCTATGGCCGATTGAGCGGGGTAAGGGCGTGACATGTGTCGCGTGACACTTGACACAGTGTCACGTCCAATGTAGGAGATTGCGATGAAGATCGAGAGCATCGGCCATAAGGGCCTCCGGCGCTTCTTTGAAACCGGAAACCCAAAAGGTCTGGTGGGTGACACGGGCAGGCTACGAAAGATGCTGGCCTTCATCGATGCCGCTGCAGATCTCGGAGAGCTGGGCACACCGCCGAATTACGGCCTGCACCAGTTGACCGGGGATCGAAAGGGGACCTGGTCGATGACCGTGACGAAAAACTGGCGGCTGACGTTCCGCATGAACGAAGATGGTGCGCTTATCGATATGGAATTGGAGGATTATCATGGCTCTTGAAATGCATCCATCGCTAACGGTCCATGTGGGTGATTGGCTCAAAACAGAGATTGTCGAACCGGCCTCCATCAGCGTGAAGGACCTTGCTGATCACTTTGGGGTGTCCCGGCAGGCTGTCAGCACCTTGCTCAACGGCAATGCCGGACTGTCGGCTGATATGGCGATCCGCTTCGAGAAGGCTTTTGGGGTCAAGGCGGATACGCTTTTGCGCATGCAAACCAGTTACGAACTGGCGCAGGCCCGGCAACATGAAGACGATATCAAGGTCCAAAAGCTGCGGGACGTGGCCTGATGACAGATTTTGGCGAAGATTGAGTGTTGTTGCGGTATTTCGGCTTTAGCTTGGGGCAGGGCCTATAGCCCCGCCGCCTTAGTCAGGTTCACCCGGAACCGATCTCGCCTGCGTTGATATCGCCTCGTCATCTCGGCTGATGCATGTCCGAGTTGTTTTTGCACATGACGTTCTTCGACATCCGCATAGGAGGCCAGACCAGAGCGCAGCGAATGGCCTGAGAAGAGCTTGAGCCGTTCTGCTTCTTTGAGCTCCGATCGAATGCCTGCATCCAGCATCGTCTTCTTGATCAGGCGGGCGACGTGTTTGTCTGAGAGACGTGCATCCTGAACCTTGGAATTGTCCCGCAGGACCCGTCGAAAAATTGGACCATGATCGATCTTTGCATAGTGCAGCCACTGCTCCAGCGCGTGGACAGGGCAGGATTGATCTGATGACCCGCGTCCGATCGCGGCCTCTTTCCATCCTGTTTTAGTAAGCTGACTGACGATCGCGCCTTCCTTTTCTATCTCTACCCAGCCTTTGCCGCCCAAGGTGTCGTCGCGGTTCACATCGAGGGCGACGATCTCAGACCGCCGGAACCCGCCCGCATAACCGAGAAGCAGGATAGCGCGGTCTCGCAGATCGCGCAGGCTGTAAGTGAGCGTGCCGACCATCTCTAGGAGTTCATGCGGCGCGATGGGTTCCTTCTGCACAGGTGGTCGCGCCATGGATCGCTTGATGCCTGCGAGCACCGTTGCAATGTGGCGGTCCTTGCGATCAAGGGTCTGCCCGCGTTGCTGATAGTTCCAGGCGAGGCCAGACAGCCGGCGGTCAATGGTGGCGTAGGAGAGGGCAGGGGAGCTGTCTTGCGGGGCGGTGCAGTCGGTGATGTAGAGGCCAATCAGCTGGGGGTCGGGGGTCAGTTGGTCGGCGCCACGCCGCCTGCACCAGCTGGCGAAATGCGCCCAGTCTGCCTTGTAGGCCTTGTTGGTGTTCTCGGCCGTAGCTTGTTCGGCAAAGCCGCGTGCGGTTTCCACGAGTTGCTCAAGGGAACCCGAAGCTGCGACCGCATCGGGAATAGCAATGGCGCGATCTCTCTCGTCCAGCGCGTCATCGTTGGGCGGGGCAGGGGGCGCTGAGGGCGATTTCTGGGCCATTTTTGTACCCCTATTCATGAGAATGCTGGCTTTCTGACATCCTAGATTTGCACGTCCGATAATGCAAACTTATTGGTCATAGCGCAGAGCTGTAAAGCGGGGCGGTTTGGCTGCTATTATCTGGATATAAGCGCCGTTATGAGATAGCCTTGTGCCATGACTTATCAGCCCACAGCTATCGATGACGACATAAAGACCCTACCGAAGCTGCTGGTTTGGGTCACCTCTCAGCGTGCGGAAACCCTTGAAACTGTGGCTTTTCGGTCAGGCGCGGCGCTGACGGTGCTGGATCAGCTGGTCAGCGATCCGTCCCAAGCTGTGCCTCTTAAACTGCTCGCCAACCAGCTTGCACTACACGCGGCAACGACGACGTCGAAACTCGAAGGACGGCTGGCGCGAGAAGCCGATATCCGCGACGCCTATCATCTGACACCAGTGGGCGAAGCGCGCGGTCCGGATGGCGATCTTTTGGCGTTTTGGCGGGATGCTGCGCGTCTCAAACTGACGGGGCGTGATTGGCGGGAGTCAGTCCAAGGTTTGGTCGGCACGTCGTTTGCCGATGATCTCTTGAGGTTGATAGCGGTTGGTGGGACCCGTGCAAAACCCCATGGGCCGTTGGCGGGCTGTGTTGCCGTGATGCGCGCGGTTCTGGGAGCAGATGACCGGGCAGAGCGGACCGCCTGCCTGCTCTCTGATACGGTTCTGGCACGGGCATTGAACTGGACGTCAGTGCTGCCTGTCACAGCACAACACCTCACAAAAACGATGTTGCGCGATCTGGTCGCGGACGGGCAGGGGGCAGAGTTGAAGGTGCAGCAGTGCCTTCTTGGGTCCGTCGAAGGTACAATCCGCTTGGCACGAGATCTTGCGACTCGAGCAGCTGCGCTCCGAGCTGTCACTCCAAAGCTCCGCGCGAAGGGGTCGAAGGCCGCGGCCGACCTGTTCCTATCTGAGGATGCAATTGGGCCTTCAATGATGTTGTCACCGACAATCCAAGGCACCACCATTCCCATGACCGATCGTGCGGCGCGACGGTTTTGTGACCGGCTGGTGGAGCTGGGCGTTGCGCGTGAGCTCACGGGGCGGCCGACCTTCCGACTTTACGGGATTGTGGGATGACCCGCACCGCCACGACCTCATATGCCAAACGACAGAACTTAAAACCGAAGGAGGCCGGACACGAAGGCGTCTTTGATCGGGAGCTGGAGGACCTGCCGCAAGAGTTACGTTGGCGCGAATGGATGGGGCGGATCGAGGCGGTGCTCTTTGCCAGTGCCACGCCGGTTGGCCGTGAAGACCTTGCGTGGGTGGTGGGGCAGGGGGCCTCGGTTGAGATGCTGATTGAGGATATTCAGGCAGAACTAGTGGGGCGGCCCTATGAATTAGCGCAGGTAACCAATGGCTGGATGTTCCGCACGAGGACCCAGTTCGCCGAGGCGATCAAAGCGGCTGCTGATCTTGGGGATCAGACCTTGGCCTTTACTGAGATGGAGATGGGCGTGCTCTGCGCCATCGCCTATCACCAGCCGATTGATCGGGCAGGGCTGAAGGACATTTTTGGCAAGGACGTCAGTCGCGATCTGCTGGCGCGGCTGCGGTTCAAGGATTTGATCGCGAGCGGGCCGCGGGCACCTCGTGCTGGCGCGCCGCATACCTTCGTGACGACGGAGACGTTTCTGACGACTTTTGATTTGCAGACATTGCGCGATCTTCCAGACTTACAGATCAACCCAGAAGACCAGTCAGGGGTTGCGACGTAATGACAGAGTTTATCAAACCAACATGGAGGAATGTCTGGGCTGACGTGTACTGCACGTCGCATCCCAGAACTATTAGTGAGTTTCTTGAGAGCGTTGTTCGTCCTGCAATTGGTAGGCTGGAGGAAGACGCAAACATGTTCAAGGAGAGCAGTGAACCGATTGATGCTTTTCGTCTCAGTGATACCCAAGATCTTATCGCTGAAACACTTAAAGCGTTTTGTCTTTCACTGAACTCCATTTGGGAACGCCAGCTTCGAAACCTGATGACTGGTGTTGCGAGAGAGCTCTATGATGACCCGGGTTTGATCAAGAAATGTCAGATGGACCCTTGGCATAAGCTTGCTGGATTGTTCGAGGAGTTGCGTGGATTTAAGCTTAGCGCGTTTAAAGCGTATGATGATTTAGACACTTTGCAGCTGTTGGCTAATGTTTGTCGTCACGGTGAAGGATCTTCGCTTCAGCGATTGAGTACCAAATGTCCCGAATTATGGCTGGTGCCCGACAACAGTATGACGGCATTGTTGGACATGCCGGAGCCCAAGAGAGTGTCCGATCTTCTGTGTATGAGTAATTCGGTCCATGCTTCATTAACGAAGGAGCATGAAGACAATGACGATTACGAAGGAAGTATTAGACGAGCTGCTGAGGGGCGTTGAGAACGCAAACGATCTGCTGGGCGACAAGGGCTTGATGAAGGAACTGAAGGTCCGCCTGATGGAGCGAATGCTGGGCGCGGAGCTGACCGAGCATTTGGGCTATGAGCCGGATGCGGATCCTGGTCATCAGCAGAGCAACAGGCGCAACGGCACGACGCGCAAGACGGTGAAGGGCAATGATGGGGCCTTGCCGGTTGACGTGCCGCGCGATCGGGACGGCAGTTTTGAGCCGGAGTTGATAAAGAAGGGCCAGACCCGGATCGATGGGATGGACGACAAGATTATTGGCCTCTACGCCGCAGGATTGTCGACCCGTGATATCCGCGCCCACCTCGAAGAAGTCTATGGACTGAAAGTTTCGGCGGATCTGATCAGCCGTGTCACGGACGCTGTTCTGGAGGAGGTGTCCGACTGGCAGAACCGTGCTCTTGAGCCGATGTATCCCATCGTTTTCCTCGATGCGCTCCGCGTCAAAAATCCGCGACGCAGAAAGCCGCCAGGTCAAAAACAAGGCCGTTTATGTGGCTTTGGGCGTCACCCCTGAGGGCGAACGCGAGGTTCTGGGGCTATGGATTGCCAACAACGAAGGGGCCAAGTTCTGGCTCTCAGTGATGAACAACCTGCGCAATCGTGGCGTGGAAGACATCCTGATCGCAGTCGTGGACGGCCTCAAGGGCTTCCCTGATGCGATCAACGCGGCCTTCCCCGATACCACCGTCCAGACCTGCATCGTGCATCTGGTGCGCCATTCCCTGAACTTCTGTGGATGGAAGGATCGCAAGGTCGTGGCAAAGGATCTCAAGCGGATTTATCAGGCAACCGATGACGTCGAGGCCGAAAAGGCCCTGGCTGAGTTTGAAGCCGAATGGGGGCAGAAATACCCCTCAATCGCTCCAAGCTGGCGGCGCGCATGGCAGGAGGTGATCCCGTTCTTCGCCTTCCCGCCAGAGGTGCGCAAAATCATCTATACCACCAACGCCATCGAAAGCCTGAACCGCGTCATCCGCAAAACCACCAAAACACGCGGGAGCTTTCCAACAGATGAGGCTGCGACAAAGCTGATCTACCTGGCGATCCGCAGCTTTGAGAAGACAGGTATGAGTGGCAGCCTTAAACTCCCCAAAACGGGTATTTGAAAATTCCCCAACAT
>ERZ1740070.1259-NODE-1259-length-16031-cov-5.365924_pt1 | contig 16031 bp, 15 predicted proteins | sample MGYA00581734_ERZ1740070 | MGnify/ENA primary metagenome ERZ1740070 (study PRJEB43018, sample SAMN04849744) | marine metagenome | isolation source: floating plastic debris | place: Pacific Ocean | collected 2008-09-01 | study: EMG produced TPA metagenomics...
TTCGCAAGGCGCGCTGTTTTCAGCGCAGGCGTTGCCCATTGGCCAAAACATGCCCGTCCGGGTTCACTTCGATTTTCGAGCTCAACTCATCTTCGCCTGTCGGCGTCGCGAAAAGGCCCAGCATCATGCGTGCGCCCATGGCCTGTTCTTGCGGCAAAAGCCCCATCGAGATCAGCTTGTCGATCAAGCCGTTGCCACCTTCCAGTTTCAGATCAACCGCACCTTCCGGGCGCGGCATGCCGTCGAATGTGGCGGTGTCGGCATTGTCGAACTCAAATGAACCTTCGCCGGTCAGCTTTGCGCCCGCCAGTTCGACCAGAAGATTGTTCAACTCAAGCGCATGAATTTCACCGGGCGTCTCCGCACTTTCCAAGGCAGCGGCTTGCTCAGGGTCCATCAGGTCGAAGAACCAATTGGCTTTGCCATCGATGTCAAACGCCACTGTCGCGGGTTCGCGTGGCAGGATGGTGCCGGGATCAAACATGTTCCAAAGCGCATCGGCCATTGTGAAATCGCTCAGGTTCAAGGCAAGGCCGAAATCCTGCGGTTCATCAGATTTGCTGAGTGGCATCAGAAAATCAAAACCATACTCGGCCATTGCAAAGCTCAGGGGGAAGGGCAGGTCACTGGTCTGAATGTTCATATTCAGACCGCGCGTTGTGCCTTTATAGCCAACGCCATCTGTGTCCATCGACACATCCAGATTGCCGCCCTCAGATGTACCATTGCCCGACAATGTGTTGCCGTTGCCTTCAAAGCTGAAAGTCGAAGCAGAGCCGTCGAAAGTATAGCCTCCATCCCCCATCAGACCTGCTGACATCATCATTGCCGGATTGTCCGTGATGCCACCATCGGGCAATGATGATGTCCCCGTCATCGCCAGACCTGCGATGGTGCTTGAGAAGGCCGCTGTTTCATTGGTCTCAACGTCTTCAAAATCCATATTGATAAGCGTGGACACGGCATCGAGATTATAGGTGACATCCAGCGTCTCACCGGTGACCGTGTTGTAGGTGCCGCTGACATCGTTTGCCATGACTTCGACCGTGAGGGGTTGCTTGATCCCTTCGGCCAATACTTCGTCGACGATCACACCATAGGTGTCGGCTGTCAGTGCGTAGATCATGTTTTCGGGTGTGCCGCTGACAATCATGCGCATATTTTCTTGCACCAGCCGCATTGTCATATCAAACGCCTCGGCATCGGCAGGATCGGCGTTCATCTTTATGATATAATCGGGCGACATGGTCACGCTGACAGTGCCATCCCCATTATCGGTGAACGTAAGGCTTTCGGTAATCGCAGACATTTTACCGTCTGGAATTTCCATCAGCATCGCGATGTTTTCGACGCTCAGCGTATCGCCGTTTCGCGTTTCAGAGCCAACGGTGACGTCGGCATCATAAGCCCCGATCCATTCCTGCCAGTTTTGCCAAACCTGTTCAGGTGTAACATCGGCATGTGCCGCCGTGGTAGACATAAGAAGCGCAAGGGTTGGCAGAGCGGCAGCAAAACGAAGCATGAAGAGTCCTTTGAGTATGACTTGTTACAGCCTAATGTCAGGTTCCGCCGCGAAAAGTGCAAGAGGCCTCATTTTGCGAGTGGCGGTTTTCACGCCTGTGCCAAGCCGCTACACCTTCGATGAATTCAGGAGGGCCTGCAGATGGATATGACTGGAAAAACTGTTTTGATTACGGGCGCAAGCCGTGGAATCGGCGCAGAAGCAGCGCGTGTGTTTGCAGCTGCTGGTGCGAATGTCGCTCTTTTGGCGCGGTCCGAAGAAGCGATTGCAGACCTCGCCGGTGAGATCGGATCTCAGGCCTTGGCGATTCCCTGCGATGTGAGCCGCTACTGGGAAATGCAGGCCGCTGTCGATGCGACGATCAAGACATTTGGCGGGCTCGATGTGCTGATTAACAACGCTGGCATGATCGAGCCGATCAGCCATTTGTCTACCGCTGACCCCGACACCTGGAGCCACGTCATCGACATCAACCTGAAGGGGGTGTTCAATGGTATGCGTGCAGCGATGCCGGTGATGGAAGCTGCGGGCGGTGGCACGATCCTGACGATTTCCTCTGGGGCGGCTCATGGCCCCGTAGAGGCGTGGAGCCATTACTGCGCCTCAAAGGCTGGGGCGGCGATGTTGACCCGTTGCGCTGATAAAGAAGCGGCTGACAAGGGTTTGCGTGTTATGGGGCTATCGCCAGGCACCGTCGCGACACAGATGCAGCGCGAGATCAAAGCGTCCGGTGTGAACCCGGTCAGCCAGCTTGACTGGAGCGATCATATCCCCGCCGATTGGCCTGCCAAGGCACTCCTATGGATGTGCTCCCCCGATGCAGATGCGTTCTGCGGTCAGGAAATCTCTTTGCGCGATGAAGACATCCGTGCGCGGATCGGCCTCGCATGATCCGCCTTGAGAAAGACGGCGATCTGTGGACCGCGACGATCGACCGCCCGGATAAGGCCAATTCGCTGACCCGTCAGATGCTTAATGATTTGGCGGACGTCGCAGAAGGCGCGCATGTGGCGAAGGCGCTGATACTGACAGGAACGGGTAAGGTCTTTTCTGCAGGGATGGACCTTGAAGCCGCAAAGGAGGGTCTTGCAACCGACCCTGTCTGGGAACGCCTGTCAAACGCGCTTGCGGCCCATTCCGGTCTGACGATCTGCGCGCTGAACGGTACTTTGGCAGGCGGTGCGATGGGCATGGCGCTTGCTTGCGATATCCGCATCTGCGTGCCTACAGCCAAATTCTTCTACCCGGTCATGAAGTTGGGCTTTTTACCCCAACCTTCCGATCCGGCGCGCCTGGCAGCTTTGGTTGGGCCGGCGCGTGCGAAACTGATCCTGATGGGTGGTCAGAAGGTGACAGCACAGGACGCGCTTGCGATGGGTCTGGTCGAACAGATCGTCGAGAGCGATGTGCTGACCGAAACGGCACGTGGGTTTGCGGCAGACGTTCTTGGAGCGCAAACAGCCCACATCAAAGGCATCAAGGATCTCATCACCTAACGCCGCCGCTTTGGAACCTTCGACATGAATTCTGGTGGCCGCTTGTTCACCCAGCGAAAGAACTTCTCTAGCCTGGGGTGCCGTCGCAACGCCTCGACCGAGTTGTAAACACGCGCCAATTCCGCCTCGCTCAGCGTTGCGTGGATTTCCTTATGGCAGATGTGGTGGATCAATACGGTTGGCCCGCCTTTTCCGCCTTTCAGTTTTGGGATCAGATGATGCAGACTTTGCGGCACGCCTTCGGGGATCGGCCGCTCGCATAAAGGGCAAATTGGATCAGGTTCGTCGGTGTCAAAACGGCTTCCCATGTGCGTGGGACAATGGGATAACAACCCGACAAGACAAGGGCCTCCCGTATGGATCTAGAGAATTTACCCCCGATCGTGCTTGAAACGCTCGATATGTTAGAGCCTGGGATCGAGCTTGCGAAAAGCTGGCTTTTGAGCCCTGCGGCCTGGTCTCAGTTTGCGCTGCTCATCGTGGCCTACATTCTTGCAGTGATCGTGACGCGGCGCATGTCGCCGACACTGTCGCGCCTGCTGACACCCCCGGCGGAGCAGGAACACGTGATCGCGCAGGCCCGTCGTTTTGTGCTGATGTTCTTGCCGCTTCTGATGCCGTTATTTGCATATGTGTTCACTGCGATTGGCGAACAGGTTGTCCGCTCACTTTTTGATTCCGGCGCTGTGATCGCCTTTGGCAAACGCGTCTTCCTGTTCATCGCGGCGCGTATTCTGGTGCGTCAGATCATCAAAGATCCATTCCTGAAACTGCTGGGCAAATTCGTTCTTATTCCGGCAATGGCGCTTTATGCTGTTGGCCTTCTGGATGATGTGACGCTGGCCCTGACCGAAACGGTCATTCAGCTTGGTAACATCTCTTTCTCGGTCATGTCGCTGGTACGCGGTGCGATCGCGGGAAGCCTGCTGTTCTGGTTGGGTCGGTGGTCCAACGACCAATCAAGCGCCTATCTCAGCAAGCAAGACATGCGCCCGTCCACACGCGAACTGGCCATCAAGGCGGCTGAAATTGCTATTTTCGGCGTCGCGTTCCTGCTGTTGATGAACATTATGGGGATCAACCTCAGCACGCTTGCCGTGCTGGGGGGTGCCATCGGCGTGGGTCTGGGTTTTGGTCTACAAAAGATTGCGGCCAACTTTATCTCAGGTGTGATTCTGCTGCTTGAGGGGCAGGCAACCGTTGGGGATTATGTCGAACTAGATGGCGGCGAATCTGGCACGATCGTCAAAATGACCGCCCGCGCCACAATCCTTGAGACGTTCGACGGTCGTTGGATTGTTGTTCCGAACGAGGATTTCATCACGACGCGGGTCGTGAACCTGTCCGATCAAGGCTCTGCCAACCGCTATGAGGCTGCGTTCTCTGTCAGCTACGATACCGATATCAACCTTGTGCCGGACATCATCGAAAAGGCTGTCTCTACCCACCCCGACGTGCTTCAAACGCCTGAACCGCCCGATTGCGAACTGCGCGGTTTCGGCGACAGCGGCATTGATTTCGCGGTGGAGTTCTGGGTGAACGGCATCGACGACGGCAAGAACAAATACACCTCCGATGTGCTGTTCCTGATCTGGAATGCTCTCAAGGCCCATGACATCGAAATCCCCTATCCCCAGCGTGTGGTGGAGATCAAAGGCTCTTTGCCCCAGTGAAAAATGCACTTGTGATCGGGGCTGGGCCTGCTGGTTTGATGGCTGCTGATGAACTTGCGCGCGCGGGGATACATGTTGTTGTGGCGGATGCGAAACCATCCGTTGGGCGGAAGTTTCTGATGGCTGGAAAGTCTGGCTTGAACCTCACGAAAGCCGAACCCTTCGATGCATTCCTGACGCATTATCATGAGGCGGCCGATCCGCTGCGTCATATGATTGAAGCATTCGACAGTGCCGCGGTTCAGGATTGGGCACAAAGCCTGGGGCAAGAGGTCTTCACCGGCTCGTCCGGCCGTGTTTTCCCGAAGGTCATGAAAGCCTCACCTCTTCTGCGCGCATGGTTGCGCCATTTGGGTGATCTTGGTGTCGATATCCGTACCGGTTGGCGCTGGACAGGTTGGGACACAGCCTTTCATTTCGAAACACCAACAGGTTCACGCACCGAGACACCTGATGCGACGGTCCTCGCGCTGGGTGGCGCATCCTGGACCCGTCTTGGTTCAGATGGTGCCTGGACAGCGCTTTTTGCTTCCAAAGACTTGCCGTTTGCGCCGTTCAAACCAGCCAATATGGGGCTTAAGGTCGACTGGTCAGATCATATGGCAAAGCACTTTGGAAAGCCGCTTAAGGGCATTGCCTTGATCGCTGGGGGTCAGCGGGTGAAAGCCGAGGCGGTGCTATCTCAACGCGGGCTGGAAGGTGGCGGTATCTACGCCATTTCCCGCAAGGTTCGTGATGGGGCAGCGTTGCACATCGATCTACAACCTAACCTTTCTGTCGATCAGATCCGAACCCGTTTGTCGAAACCACGGGGCAAAGCCAGCCTAAGCAATCATTTGCGCAAGGCTTTGCGGCTTGATCCTGTGAAACAAGCTCTTTTGATGGAGTTTGCACGCCCCTTGCCGGACGATCTTGCGCCGTGTCTCAAGGCACTGCCAATTCGTCATGCAGGGCCGCGCCCGATGGATGAGGCGATTTCAACGGCGGGGGGCGTCCCCTTTGATGCCCTGACCCGCGATTTGATGCTTAACGCTGCTCCGGGCGTTTTTTGCGCCGGTGAAATGCTCGATTGGGAGGCGCCGACGGGGGGCTACCTTATCACCGGCTGTCTTGCGACCGGGCGCTGGGCCGGGCGATCAGCCGCGCGATGGCTGAAAGGCTAGCGTCGTGCTTGCGCCAGCATCGCAAGCCGGATCAATGCCCGCTCCATCACAGCCATTTGTGGCGATTTCGATGTAGAGCGCAGGGTCAGGTCAGCGTCTAGCAACGTCTCCAAAGCGCGTTCCAACCGGTCACGCCCGATGCCCTGCGCCTGGCGCAACATCCGGTCGCGACGCGGGCCGTAAACCGGGGGGCGCAGTTTGCCGATACCTGCCGGCGCGCCGCCCGGATCAGAGGCGGCTGCATAAAGTTGCCTGAAGTGCCGGGTTGCCCCAATACAAAGCCCCACTGGCTGCATGCCCTGCGCCTTGAGTTTCTGCATCACTGGCCCGATCTCGCTGGTGCGCCCTTCGGCGACGATATTCAGAACGTCATCCAGATCCGCCTCGGTCGAAGAGGGTGCGCAGGCAAGGACATCTTCTGATCCCACTGGTGTACTGTCGCCCAGCTTGTAAAGCGCAAGTTTCTCAAGCGTCTGCCGAAAATCACCCGGCCCCAATTCGCGGGCCAGATTGGTGAGGTCGGTCATCGCGCCCTGTTCGATCTGCATGAGCCCTGCGGCTTTCAGGTCCGCCTCGATCTCGTCTCGTGTCGGCGGGTTGTCATAGATACCGGCCGCATATGCATTTGGATGCCCCTCAAACAGCTTGCGAAGACCCGAACTTGCTTTCAACGCACCCGCTGTCACAACGATCTGTGCATCGCCGGGAGCCCAGTCCTGTAATGCAGCGGTGATTGTCTTGGTGACGGTTTCGTTGGCGTCTTCGACAAAGGCTACGCGTGGGCCGGGAAAGAACCCCTGCGCTTTGATTGCATCGCCCAGCAAGGCACCGTCCTTGCGCAAGTCACTCGCGGGGATACGCGTCAGGCGCATTTCTTCTTCTGCGTTGGGTCCAAGCAGAGCCGCGATCACCTCTTGCCGTTTCAGCGCCACGCGCATTGCGTCTTCGCCGAAAATCAACAGACCGGTGCGGTTTGTTTCAGGCTTTGAAAAGTACCGCCCCGCATCCCGTGCGGTAAGCTTCATTGCCAGCTGCCTGCGGTCGCGTACAATCTGGAAATAAGCTGATCGGCCAAGGTTGTTGTCAGTCTTTCAAACCCATCATCGCGCGCGCTTGCAGTCGCGACAGTCGAACCGCTTGAGGAATATCCCGTAAAGTTGCTGACCTTCCCTTGGTCCAACACCTCGCCCGTATCCGAGCGTCTGATCTGGTAGCGGGCCGATCCGATGACATTGCGTCGATTGATGGATTGCTCTGAGGTGATCGAAAGACTTTCGGTTCTCAGATCCAAAGAAACCGCCATCGTAAACAGGCCAGCATCGTTGCGCCCCAAGCGATCTTCCAGCTGCTTGCGCAGATTAAAGCTGTTGGCGTCGTTTGGTGCTTCAAAGGTGATCTGACCATAAAGACCCTGCGCGCTGCCGCGCGTGCCGTGAACAGGCTCGAACCCGCAAGCAGGCAGGGCGATCAGGCCCAAAAGGATGCTTCGACGGTCAAATGACAACATTTACGATTCTACCCGGCACCACGATCAGTTTCTTTGGCGCGGCCCCCTCAAGAGCCTTAACAACAGCATCATCTGCAAGCGCAAGCTTTTCAACCTCTTCTTTAGACAGGTCTTTGGCGACGGTAAGCTCTGACCGGCGCTTGCCGTTGATCTGTATCGGCATCGTGACATTGTCTTCGACCAGCATCGCTTGGTCTGCAATGGGCCATGGCGCATTCGCGATCAGGCCTTCGCCGCCCAGCATTGCCCAGATGTCTTCGGCCAGATGCGGTGTCATCGGCGACATCAGTTGAGCGAGGGAGCGCATGGCTTGCTTGCGGGCGGTGCCACCCGCCTTCGATTTCTGCACAGTGTTCGTGAACGCATACAGCTTGGCGATTGAGGCGTTGAAGCCAAAGCTTTCAACACCTTGAGTGACCTCAAAGATCGCCTTGTGCATCGCACGCAGCAGGTCTTCATCACCTTGACCTGCGCCATCTTCCATCTGGGCAATCTCGTCGGCAATGCGCCAGACCCGCCCCAGATGTTTGTACGCAGCTTCTGCCCCAGAGGCGGTCCATTCCACATCGCGCTCCGGAGGGCTGTCAGACAGAACGAACCAGCGGGCTGTGTCTGCGCCATATTGTTCGATGATGTTCACCGGGTCGACGACGTTGTTTTTGGATTTCGACATCTTGGCCGAAGGGATCACTCTCACCTCGCGTCCATCGTCTTTTAAAAACCCTTTGCCGTCGCGCAGTTCGACCGTTTCGGGGTAGTGATACACAGGCCGACCCGTTTGCGCATCTTCGGTTTGATAAATCGCATGTGTGACCATTCCCTGGGTAAACAGCGCATCAATCGGCTCAATCGCCTTGGCAGGCAGATGCCCCGTGATCTGCATCGCGCGCGCAAAAAAGCGCGAATAGAGCAGATGCAGAATCGCATGCTCGATGCCGCCGATATACTGATCGACATTCATCCAATAGGCAGCGTCCTCGGCCACGGTCGGCGTGTCCGCCCGCGGCGCCGTGAAGCGTGCGAAATACCACGAGCTATCAACGAACGTGTCCATCGTATCTGTCTCGCGCCGGGCAGGTTTGCCGCAGGACGGGCAGATACAATTGCGCCATGTCGGGTGACGATCCAGTGGGTTGCCGGGAACATCAAAGGTGACGTCCGATGGCAGCTCAATCGGCAGGTTCTCTTTCTTCTCAGGCACCACACCACAGTCATCGCAATGCACAACGGGAATCGGACAGCCCCAATAGCGTTGACGGCTCAGGCCCCAATCGCGCAAGCGGAACTTAGTGACGCCTTGGCCGACGCCGTTTTGCTCGCAAAACGTGATCGCCGCGCTGATTCCGTCCTCACCGGTTTGCTCGGTCTCACCGGCAAAGCCGCGCACATAGATCACTTTTTCGGTCTTTGCCGGGACGAAAGCATCGCCGCCGTCTTCGGGCATGCTTGATCCGTCATCCTCGGCAGGCGCATAGGTCGAGACGACCGGCAGGTCGTATTTCCGTGCGAAATCCAAGTCGCGCTGGTCATGGGCCGGGCAGCCAAAAATCGCACCGGTGCCATAATCCATCAAGATGAAGTTGGCGATATAGACGGGCAGTTCCCAAGCGGTATCAAAGGGATGACGCACTTTGATGCCAGTGTCGAAGCCCATCTTCTCGCCGGTTTCAAGCTCTTCCTCGGTCGTGCCGCCCTTGCGACACTCCGCACAGAAGGCAGCAACGTCAGGGTTGTCTTTCTCTAACTGCTTGGCCAGCGGATGATCGGGAGAGATACCAACAAAAGACGCGCCCAGCAGCGTGTCTGGTCGTGTCGTGTAGACCTCGATCCGGTCAAACCCTTCCGGGGCCTCAATGGCAGAGAACGCAAATTGCAGACCGCGTGATTTGCCGATCCAGTTGGCCTGCATCAGCTTGACCTTGGCGGGCCAATTATCAAGCGTGTCCAACGCCTCCAGCAGTTCTTCGGAATAATCGCTGATCTTGAAGAACCATTGCGTCAGTTCGCGGCGCTCGACCTCTGCATCCGAGCGCCAGCCTTTCCCGTCGATCACCTGCTCATTGGCCAGCACTGTCATATCGACCGGGTCCCAATTGACCACGGCGTTTTTGCGGTAGATCAGCCCGGCATCCATCATGTCGATGAACAGCGATTGCTGCTGGCCGTAATACTCGGGGTCGCATGTCGCCAGCTCACGGCTCCAATCGACAGAAAAGCCCAGCGGCTGCATCTGTTTGCGCATGTCGGCAATGTTGGAATAAGTCCATTCCGCCGGATGAATGCCCCGTTCAATCGCCGCGTTTTCGGCGGCCAGACCGAATGCATCGAACCCCATCGGATGCAGCACATTATGTCCGGTAGACATCTTATAGCGCGCGATCACATCGCCCATCGTGTAGTTGCGCACATGGCCAATATGGATGCGGCCAGATGGATAGGGGAACATCTCAAGCACGTAGTATTTCGGCTTGTCGTCGCTGCGCGTGGCTTTGAACGTCTCGGCCTTGTCCCAGGCCTGTTGCCATTTGGCTTCGATCTCGGCGGGGGTGTAACGCGACATCCGCGGGGTCCTTCATATGAAAACGCCGGGCATCATGGCCCGGCGCTGTGATAGTTCGAGTGGGCGAAACGGTCTAGAGGGCGTCGTCACGTAGGCGAAGCTGACGGGCCCGTGTGAGAATCGCGTCTTCGATTGCGCGCACGGTGTCAGGGTCTGCAGCGCCAGAGCGGGTCTGCAACGACAACACCAAAGAGCGTGCGTCCAAAGCGGGGTCCTGCACATAGACCGTCGCACGATAAGCGCGCCCGCCACCGGGGGGTGTGCCAAAGCCCATCACCAGCACGCCAGTGAAGGGATCTGCCGCCTGAACGGGCATGAAGTTGAGAACGTCCAACGAGGCGTTCCAGATATACTTGTTCACCTTGACCGTTACGTTGGGGTCATCGTTGTTACCGAAAAGATCCCAAATCGTAGAAGTACGTGTGCGCCCATCTGGATTAACGTCAATCTCTGATGCGTCACTGCGTTCCTAAGCGCGACCAAAGCCGCCGCTTCCGATGCCGCCACCACAGCCTGCAACCATGGAAGTTATTAGAATGCCTGCGAAAATCTGTTTGATATGCACGGTGATACCACCCGACCCCAGTTGTTGTCTTTGGCATTACCTACCCAAGCCTGCCTTGCGCGACAAGGTTTAGTTGATGGCTTTATATAAAGGGGGGCAAACAGACTTGTGGCAAAGATGCACCAGAGCGTGGTTTGTTGAATCCGCCGACCCATGGCTTTCTTGCATTCAAAGCCCGAACAAGAGAGATAGACTTCATTCTCAATGCGGAGTTCCCCGTTTTGAGTGATTTTTTAGACAAACGAGGGAAAACATGAAAAAGACTCTTCTCCTCTCGACAGCCATCGTTGCCTTCGCCGGCATGGCTGTTGCAGACGTCGCCCTGACCGGCCGTGCCGAAATGGGTATCCTTGGCGGTTCCGACGAGGACAACGCTGATTTCTTCACCGACATCGACGTCACATTCACCATGTCTGGTGAAACCGACGGCGGCCTGTCCTTCGGCGCATCCGTCGACCTGGACGAAGGCGGTGACGGTTCCGCAGCTTCCGACGACAACACCGACGATGGCGGCGCAACGATCTTCATCTCCGGCGGCTTCGGCAAGCTGACGATGGGTGACACAGACGGCGCTCTGGACTGGGCACTGACTGACGCTGGTGACAACAACAACGGCGGTTCGCTCGGCGATGACGAGACAGAGCACGCTGGTTACCTCGGTGCATATCTGGACGGCGCATATGACGGTCAGATCGCTCGTTACGAGTATTCCTTCGGTGACTTCGGTGTCGCAATCTCGGCTGAAACTGACGACAGCGATGACGACGGTGACGACGATGGTGAGCGCGATGCCGGTTACGCATTGGGTTTCAAGTATGACACTGACCTCGGCGGTGTTGGCCTGAGCCTCGGCATTGGTTACCAGTACGTTGCTGGTGGTTACACTCTCGAGTTCGGTCGTTTCGACGAAATCGCTGGTGACAACAACGGCGACCTGGAAACACCTGCACTGGGTGACACAGACGCAATCGGCCTCAGCATCTCCGCTGACTTCAACAACGGTCTCGTTGCTGGTCTGACATACAACAACTGGGATGTTGATGACGACGATGGCGTCGAAGCAGACATCCAGCACGTTGGTGTTGGTATCGGTTACACAACCGGCGCTCTGACACTGCACGCAAACTACGGTGTGTTTGAACTCACCGACGTTGCTGACCTCGACGATGGCGACGGTACGATCGACGGTTTCGGTCTGTCCGCAGCCTATGACCTCGGCGGTGGCGCAGTTGTTCACGCTGGTTACGGTTCGTCCTCCTATGACTTCGACGACGATCTCGCCGCAGCAGTTGGTGTTGACGACGACGGCAACGGTTCGACCTACACATTCGGTCTGGGCCTGTCGTTCTAATCGAACGCCAAGCATAGTTTAGGGAAGAGCGGGCCTTGTGCCCGCTCTTTTCTTTTGGAGCCAACGCGTTCACAACAACGCAGGCAGGAGGCTCCACCCATGGCACAAAAACAATCCATTCAGGCGCTATTTGAAAAAGGCGCGAAACTGGCCAAAGCGGGTGATCTGAATGGCGCTGCCAAGCAATTTCGCCTGATTGTGAAATCCAACCCCAAAGTGGCCGAGGCCCAGTTTCAACTGGGACAGATCGCAGCCCGCCAAGGTGATGGGATCGAGGCGATCAACCGGTTCGCAACCGCTTACAAACTGCGTCCGAACGAGCCCGGAGTGGTTGCCGCTTACGCCGGGGCCTTGCACCAAGCGGGCAAGGACGATGCGGCCCTCACGATCTATGACAAGCTTATCGCGCTGCGTCCCACCGATGCCAAACCCCGCGCCGATAAAGCCTTCCTGCTCCAGCGCACAGGCCTTTTTGACGCGGCCGAGGTAGAGTTCCGCGCGGCCCTTGCCAACGATCCCCACGATGGGGAACTGTACCGCGTCTTCCTGGCGACCAAGAAGCTGGATGCGGATGACCCGCTCATCAACTCCATGAAAACGGCATGGACAAGCGTTAAGCTTAATGACCGCGCGCGCGCCAACCTTGGCTATGCGCTGGCCAAAGTGATGGAGGATACAGAGCAATACGATCAGGTCTTTAAATATCTCGATCCCGCCAACGCATTGATGGCAAATGCTTTTCCCTTCAAGATGTCTGCTCGCAAGGCCGAGATCGACACGATCTGCCAGCTTTTTGAGGATTGGACGCCGCCTGTCCTTGACCGAACGACGAAGGCACAACCGATTTTCATCGCGGGCCTGCCGCGTTCCGGGACAACGCTGATTGAACAGATTCTTGCTAGCCATGCCCGCGTTACGGGCGGTGGTGAGCTTGCGATCGCACTAAAGCTTGCCTATCAAACCATCGATTTTGAGAATGGTGGCAAAATGCCCGCTCCCAAGGCCATCACTGATCTTGGCTTTGCCTATGACAAAGAGCTACGCGCCAGGATCGGCCCCCACGATATCGCGACGGACAAGTCGATTCAGACCTACATGGTCATGGGTCTCATGCACCTCGCCATTCCCGGCGCGAAATTCGTGATCGTCAAACGTGATCCGCGTGATGTGGGCCTATCGATTTACAAGAACTATTTTGCTGCGGGCACCCATCGCTACGCCACGGATCTGCGCGTCATCGGCCAATACATCGCGCTCTACGAGCGCGTGATTGCTTTCTGGAAAGCCCGTATCCCCGATGCGATCTACGAGGTCGCCTATGAAGACCTGATCGCACATCCCCAAGACGAAACCCGCAAACTTGTCGCCGCCTGCGGTCTTGACTGGGACGAGGCCTGCCTCAACTTCCATCAGACCGAACGCGAGGTGAAAACGCTTAGCTTGCATCAGGTGCGCCAGCCGATTTATGCGTCGTCCACAAACGCGTGGCAGCGATATGAAAAAGAGCTGGCCCCACTGGTCAAGGCCTTGGAGGAGGGCGAATGTCTTTAGACGAGATTAAGCAACGCATTGAAAAAGCAGAAAAAGACGCGGGTCGTGAAGCGGGCTCCACCCGTCTGATTGCCGTTTCAAAAGTGCAACCAAACGACCGGGTCGAAGCTGTTTTGCAAGAGGGACACCGTCTGTACGGCGAAAACCGCGTGCAGGAAGCCGCAAGCAAATGGCCGGATTTTCGCAAGCAGTTCGCGGGTGTTCAGGTCCATCTGATCGGCCCGTTGCAGACCAACAAAGCCCGCCAGGCGATGGAGTTGTTCGAAGCGATCCATTCCGTTGATCGTCCGAAGCTTGCCAAGACAATTGCTCGTCTGGCTCAAGAGATGGGGCAGTGTCCGGAGGTCTTCTTGCAAGTGAACACCGGCGAGGAAGAGCAGAAAGCGGGCGTCATGCCGGCGGATGCCGATGCTTTCGTGGCCGAGGCGCGCGGCCTGGACCTTCCCGTAGCTGGCCTGATGTGCATCCCGCCGGTGGACGAAGAGCCATCCCTCCATTTTGCGCTTCTTGCCAAGATCGCAGAACGCAATGGCCTCACGGGTCTGTCCATGGGCATGAGCGGCGATTTCGAGCGCGCGATCGCTCTTGGTGCCACGCATATCCGCGTTGGTTCTGCCATCTTTGGCGAACGCGCTTACGGTTAACGCACGATCACCCGGCTTTCGTACCGGATGCGAGACACGATCCACCGCAAATGATTGCGCTGAAAAGCAATGCATCCTTCGGTGGGGTACCCTGGTCTGCGCCATTGATGCAGGAAAATCGCCGAGCCATGCCCACGTTCCGCATAGGGCCAGTTCCAGTCGGTGATGAGCACGATGTCATATAGCGGATCAGCCCGTCTCAGCCTCTCGTGGCTATGCGGATAAGGCGCACGTACCATCAAGTTATAATCTTCATCCTTCGCATCATCAGACCACAAGTCGCCCGGCCGGATCGGCACTGCCCAATCCGCAGGCCGCGCGATCCGATCAGGCCGATACAGCAATCCAACGATGCGGTGCACACCCACTGGCGTCGCGCCGTCGCCTTCGCGTTTGTCCGCTCTGATACCGCCTTTACCAACGGTGCAGGGAAACATGCGCCCTTGAAACCGCAGCCCGCGCGGCGTCAAAACCAGATCATGTGGCGTCACAGAATATGCCCGGATTTCTTGGCTTTCGTGTCCAGATAGGCGGCATTATGGCGGTTCTCACCAACTTTCAAAGGTACGCGCTGGGCTACGGAAATTCCCGATTGCTCCATCATCGCCACCTTTTTGGGGTTGTTCGTCAGCAATCGCACCGATGAAAACCCCATCTTTTTCAAGATGTTCGCACCAATCCGAAAATCGCGTTCGTCATCCTCGAAACCCAACCGGTGGTTTGCCTCGACTGTATCAAAACCCTGATCCTGCAAGGAATAGGCGCGCATCTTGTTGGTCAGCCCAATGCCGCGCCCCTCTTGGTTGAGGTAAAGCAAAACGCCCGCGCCTTCAGCCCCCATCTGTGCCAACGCCCCGCGCAGCTGAGGCCCGCAATCGCATTTCAATGAGCCAAGCAGATCACCGGTAAAGCACGCCGAATGGAGCCGGGCGAGGGCCGGGGCGTTGCGATCCGGCTGCCCGATCTCAATCGCGTAATGCTCTTCAGACCCATCATCAGGGCGGAAAATATGCAGCCGCCCGGCCTCAGAGACCTCAAGCGGCAATCTGGCGCTGATGACAGGTGACAAGGGCGAAGCTGCTGTCTGTAGAACGGTTGCTTGTGGGATCGCGGTCAACTGGTGTGACCGGGCAAACGCTGCTCCGTCCTTTAGGTCCAGCACCATCGACGCTGGCAACAGCCGGGCGTCCTTCATCAAATGAATCGCGGCTCGCGCGCCCAAGGCATCGCCGTCGCGTGCGGTGACCAGCGGGCCTTTCATTGGCGTGTTCAGGTCGTCTGCCGGATCTGCCACGGCTTGCACCCACGATAAGGTTGCGTCGCTGGGCAGCGCAATCCGTGCCAGCTCGCCATCATAGGCGCGCGCTTTCAGCGTTTGCGCGCGCCAATTGGTGACCGCAAGCCAAGGCGTGCCCCCTAAAGCGCGCAAATTGGCAAGTCGCGGAGCGCTTAATGTTTCTGCGGCCATCACCAGCACATCCTGCGCGCCCGTCAGCACAACGGGAACGCCCATCCGCAAATCAGCGCGGGCGCGGGCAATTAGATCGGTTGTATCGGGGCTGAGACTCATGTCGTTGGTCCTCAAAGGGTTGGTGCATATTTACGCATCTTCACCAAAACTTGAAACATTTACCTGCATACCGACACGAGAGCGTGAGCGAATGCAGCAATTCTTGCCGAAACATCAAATCGCTTCCATGTGAAGGTCAACCGCAACCGGAGGACCACAATTATGGCCCAACTGAAACGCATACTTCTTGTCGACGATGATGACGACCTTCGCGAGGCCTTGGCCGAGCAGTTGATGCTTACCGAAGATTTCGACGTCTTTGAAGGTGGCAATGGCGCCGAAGGCATGGAGCAGGTGAAGACCGGCCTGTTTGATCTGGTGATTCTCGATGTTGGACTGCCCGATACGGATGGTCGCGAGTTGTGCCGTCTGATGCGCAAGCAGGGTGTGTAATGCCCGGTCGTGATGCTGACAGGCCGTGACAGCGAT
>ERZ1740070.1260-NODE-1260-length-16020-cov-4.695521_pt1 | contig 16020 bp, 17 predicted proteins | sample MGYA00581734_ERZ1740070 | MGnify/ENA primary metagenome ERZ1740070 (study PRJEB43018, sample SAMN04849744) | marine metagenome | isolation source: floating plastic debris | place: Pacific Ocean | collected 2008-09-01 | study: EMG produced TPA metagenomics...
CCAAGCAACAGAAAATCACCCTCAGCGCCTCGCGCGACATCCCCTTCAACAAGCTCCTGCTAAGCCAGTCCAACGTCCGGCACATCAAGGCTGGTGTGTCGATTGAGGAACTGGCCGAGGACATTGCCCGTCGCACCCTTCTGGCTAGCCTGACGGTGCGGCCCGTGTTGGACGAGAACGGCACCGAGACCGGCATGTTCGAAATCCCCGCAGGCGGACGGCGTTTTCGCGCGTTGGAACTGCTCGTCAAGCAAAAGCGCCTCAATCGTACGGCACCCGTGCCCTGCATCATCCGCACGGATGGTCTCGCCGAGGAAGACAGCCTGGCGGAAAACATCCAGCGCGCGCCGCTGCATCCGCTGGATCAGTTTCGCGCCTTTCAGGCGATGCGCGAAAAGGGCAAGAGCGAAGAGGAGATCGCGGCGGCCTTCTTCGTCTCGGCCAGCATCGTCAAGCAGCGACTCAAGCTCGCCGCCGTCGCGCCGTCTTTGCTCGATGCCTATGCCGAGGAAGACCTGACCCTCGCCCAGCTCATGGCCTTCACGGTCAATCCCGATCATGAGCGGCAGGAACAGGTCTGGGAGGCCTTGCAGCGGCATTATTCCAAACAGCCCTATGAAATCCGTCGCATGCTGACCGAGGGCGCGGTGCGGGCCTCGGACCGTCGGGCGCAATATGTCGGGCTGGACGCTTACGTCGACGCAGGCGGTGCGATCCTGCGCGATCTGTTCCAAACCGATGATGGCGGCTGGCTGCAGGATGCTGGTCTGCTCGATCTGATGGTCACCGAAAAGCTGCGCGAAGACGCCGAGGCCATTCAGGCCGAAGGCTGGCATTGGGTGGAGGTGGATACCAACTTTCCCTATGGCCACACCTACGGCATGCGGCGCATTGCGGGTGAGGCCGAACCGATGAGCGACGAGGAAGCAGCAACTTACGATGCACTCAAGGCGGAGTTCGAACAGCTTGAGGCAGATCATGCCGACGCCGACGAATTGCCCGAGGAGGTCGATGCACGGTTGGGCGAGATCGAAACGGCGATGGAGGCGCTGCAAGATCGCCCGGTCCACTTCGAGACGGACGAGTTGGCCGTTGCCGGGGCCTTTGTCAGCATCGACAGTTCGGGGCGGCTGCGCGTCGAACGCGGCTATGTGCGTCCGGAAGACGAGCCAGCCCCTCCCTCTGAAGATCAACCTGACGCGGGTACAGCCGATGCGGATGTTGATGACGCCGACATTGATCTTGAAGCGGAAGCACCTCATGACGCGGAGGAAGAAGATGACGGCATCAAACCGCTCTCTGACCGCCTCGTCACGGAACTGACGGCACATCGAACGCTGGCCCTGCGCGACGCACTTGCAGGCGATCCACATATCGCCTTCGTGGCGACCCTGCATGTGCTGACGCTCAAGCTCTTCTACCGCTATGGACTGAACAGCTGCATCGAGATCGATCCCCGCAGCGCCGCCTTCTCGGCACAGGCCCCCGGTCTTGCCGATACGGCGTCGGCCAAGGCCATTGAAGCGCGGTCCGAGAATTGGGCGAAACATCTGCCCAAGTCACCCGAAGATCTCTGGGAGGTGCTGATCGACTTTGATAGCGACAGCCGTCAGGCCCTCTTCGCCCATTGCGTATCGTTGACTCTCAACGCGGTACATGAGGCCTACAATCGCCGTCCCGGGGCCTTGGCACATGCAGATGTTCTGGCCACCGCATTGAACCTCGACATGGTGGCGGTCGGCTGGACTCCGACGGCGGATGTCTATCTCGCCCGCGTGACCAAGGCGCAAATCCTTGAGGCGGTGCGGGAGGCCAAAGGCGATGATGCTGCGGACCGGATCGCGGGGCTGAAGAAGCCCGAAATGATCACGGCTGCGGAAGAATTGCTCGAGGGCACCGGTTGGTTGCCGGAACCGCTCCGCACGCAAGGGCAGGAACCTTCTGAAATCGAAGCGGAAGACACTGGTGCGGACGAGCCTGATGCGGAAGACGGCACTGACGCGGCAGAGACGCCAAACGCGGACGACGACGCCCGGACCGAGCCGGCCGAACCCGTCGCGGCTGAGTAACCCAGCTTTCCTTCATCTCAATGTCGGACCCGGCCGTCGTGCCGGGTCCTTCCTTTTTCAGCACAGGAGAATTCCGATGACCGAACCGACCACGACACCCGCCCCAGCCTTCGACGTGGCCACCTGGGAAGCCGAACGACGGGCACGCGAAGCGGCCCAGACTGCCATCAGGCCTGCCAACAAGGCCGCCCTCTTTACCGCGCTGTCCGCCGCCGGTATCACCAGCGTTGACGTGAGCTTTGACGGCTACGGCGACAGCGGCCAGATCGAAAGCATCGACGCCAAAGCGGACGGGGCGGACGTGCCTCTGCCAGAGACAACCGTCACCCTCACTATGATTGGCTGGCGGGACACCGACCTGACCGAGCGCAGTATGTCCGTCCACGATGCTATTGAGCATTTCGCCTATGACTGCCTCGCCCAGACCCATGGCGGGTGGGAGAACAACGAAGGTGCATTCGGCACTTTCGTATTCGACGTCGCGGACCAGTCGATCACACTCGACTACAACCAGCGGCTCGAGGACGTCGAGTCCTTCGAACACGCGTTCTGAGGGAGGGCGTCATGGCACATTCCTGGCATCACGCCCTCTCCTCCGCACGGCGCTTTGGCGGCGTAGCAGACGACTATTTAGCCCTGCACAGCTGGTTTGACGAAAGCAAGCTCATCACAGCGGATTTTCGGCACCGCGCACTCAGGCACCATGCCGAGGGCATCTTCATGGCCGAGCGCTTTTTTGGCGCGATGCTCACTGTTTCGACGGGGCGCAAGGTTCCGGTCCGGTTAATCGGTGAGCAGCATGTCATCGAGGATCTGGGCTTCATCCCAAGCTTTGCGGACTGGGTGCGCTGCATCCATCCCGAACCCTGGATGGGCCGCGCGCAACCGATCCACAGACCCGTCGAACCCGTTCCTAATGTTCCGGTGACAATCCCCATCGCGGCAGAGCGCAGAAACGACGGCAAAACGGCTATCGACCGGGACGATGGTTCGGATGATCCTGACAGCACGAGGCAGGACAAGCAGTGCACCGCCGCGGAGTGACGACTTCAATCCCCACTGGGTCCGCTGAAAAGCGGGCCCTTTTTTATTGGAGGCATCGTCATGTCACGATCCATTGCCGATTTGACCGAAGCGCTCGCCCGCAATGCCGAGGCGGTCTGCAGATATTATCTGTCCAACGGCAGGCGCGAGGGCAACTACTGGATGGTCGGCGATGTGCGAAACACGCCCGGACGGTCGTTGTTCGTCCGATTGAAAGGTCCGATTGCTGGCAGAGGAGCCGCAGGGAAATGGACAGATGCCGCCTCGGGCGAGCACGGCGATTTGCTCGACATCATTCGGGAAAGCTGCGGTTTGATCGATTTTGCTGATGTCGCACAGGAGGCCCGGCGGTTTCTCAACCTGCCGCTTCCAGAGCGCTCAGGCGACCCAACCGCCCAATCTGACCCTACACCGACGGGTTCCCCGACAGCAGGTAGACGGCTGTTTGCCATGTCGCAGCCAATTGCGGGGACGCTGGCCGAAGCATACCTTCACAACCGTGGACTGACGGCGTTGCACAACACCGCAAGCCTGCGATTTCATCCTCGCTGCTTTTACCGTCCAGATCGGGATTGCGAGACCGAAACCTGGCCTGCACTCATAGCATCTGTCACCGATCTCGATGGTGCGGTCACCGGCGCGCATCGCACCTGGCTTGATCCGGACGGCTTCTCGGAGACGACCTTGGGCAAGGCCCCGATCGACACGCCCCGCCGTGCGATGGGCAATCTGCTTGGCCACGCTGTCCGTTTTGGCACCGCACAAGATGTCATGGCAGCAGGCGAAGGCACCGAGACCATGCTGTCGCTCAGAATGATCCTGCCCAATCTGCCGATGGCCGCCGCGCTGTCCGCTGCCCATCTTGCAGCCATCCGGTTCCCGCCATCCCTCAGACGCCTCTATATCGCCTGTGACAACGATCCAGCCGGTGACGGCGCATCTGTCCGCTTGAGCCAACGAGCGGAAGATGCGGGCATCGAGGCGATCACTCTGTCGCCGCGCTTGGGCGATTTCAACGATGATCTCCGCCTGCTTGGCGTTGATCAACTCCGGGATATGCTCCGGGTTCAGGTTGCGCCGAAAGACGTCGCCCGCTTCATGAATACTGCAGCTTTGACCGCGCACGAGGCCGCATCCGGCTAATGCACCCTGTCTTGGACCGGCAAGGGAGGTGCCCCAGGGTCTGAGCGACGCGCGACCCCGGCCTTCTTGGGAGGGCGACCGGACGGCAAACGGGACAGCCCCGCAAGGCCTGCGCCCGGTTCTTTTCCACCGCGCCCGAGCGGGCGCTTTGCATCGCGAGACAAAAGAACCGGCCCCCGCCCTCCTCCGCTACGCTGCGGCCCGTGCGGGTGCAGGTCCGCCCCGTCTGCCCTCTTTCGGCGCCATGAAGGCCGCGGCGGTCGCGGTCCAACCGACGAAGGAGCACACCATGTATGCCGATCCCAACAACAGCGATGCCGAGCCACATCACGACGCATCCGCAACCCACGCCATCTGCAGCGATCTCGAACTCTACGGCTACCGCCATTCCGAAAACGACCCCGACCCCCGCGACGTACCCGAAGATCGCCTGATCGCAGGTGCCGTCAGCGACATCTTCGACGCCCTGGTCGCCACCATGGCCGACACCAGCCTCGATGCCGATCTCGACGAGATGCTCTGGTCGACCGTCAACATGTTCCACCGCGCCACCGACCGGATCGAGCGTAAGCTCGATGACAACGAACAGGCACAAAAACGCCGACAGCGCGAACAGGACGGCTCCGAGGTCAAATCCGTCCTGCTCGAACACTTGATCGCGACAGGCCAATCACTCTTGGACCGCCGCGACTGCATGGAGGTCTTTCGGGACCATGCCGCCGATCACTATCTGCGCCTGACCGGCTCACCGTGGTCGACACGCTCCGGATCACGGGTTAATCACCGCAACCTCACGGCCGCCATGATCGACAGCCGCGACTTCCTTGCCGCGAAGACCCGCGCCGACACCGAGGTCCATTTGCCAGCCGGAACCAAAATCGCCTTCACCGGCGGGATGGAATTCAACGATCATCAGTTGATCTGGGACACCCTCGACAAGGTTCACGCCAAGCACGCCGACATGGTGCTGCTCCACGGTGGTTCACCGCGCGGTGCCGAACTGATCGCTGCCAAATGGGCGGAAACCCGCAAGGTTGTGCAAGTCGCCTTCAAGCCCGACTGGAAACGCCACGCCAAAGCCGCCCCCTTCAAGCGCAACGATCAAATCCTCGACGTCCTGCCCATCGGTGTCATCATCTTCCCCGGCACCGGCATTCAGGACAATTTCGCCGACAAGGCCCGCAAACTCGGCATCAAGGCCTTTGATTTCCGCGAGGGAGCCAGCGCGTGAGCGCTGCACTTTATAACAAAGCGAAGGGGTAATTGCCGGTATTTTCCCGACACCATCTGCCACAAAGTTCATGTCTCAATTTCCGAGTTCGCGTCGCACCGATCGCATTGGAACTACCGCCCGACGACGCGTTGCGAATTATCGCCGACCACTCCCGGCACAACGCTCAAGGCTACCCAAAACCCACCTTTTGAACTACGTTACTGGTGCGTCAAGGTGGTGGTGGCAGGCGCGACCGTTCACCTTGTTTGCACGGAGGCATTCACCATGCTTGTCCTCAACATCGTCCTGATGCTCGTCGCCGTCGGGTTTCTCTGTTGGCTCGCCTTAACCCTTGCCGTCTATGCGTTGCCACTGTTGGCGGGCGTCACCGTCGGACTGTGGGCCTATGAGACGGGAACAGGGTCTGTCGGAGGTTTCCTTGTGGGCGCAGCTGCTGCTGGTGCGCTGGCCATTGTCGGTCAGCTTCTGTTCGCCTTTGCGCGTCCGCTCTGGGTCCGCATCATCGTTGCAGGGGTGTTTGCAGGTCCCGCTGCCGTTGCCGGGTATGCCGCCACCCTTGGCATCGCCAGGCTCGCGATCCCCTCCGAGACGTGGCAGATTGCGGTCGCCATTATCGGTGCAGTGGCAGTCGGCATCACCGCATTGTTTCGGATGGCGGGTGTAACACCACCCGATCCACGCACGAAAATGGCCAGCGAAGCTTAGCCAAAGGGGCTGGCCGGAAAGAAGATCAGGGCTGGCCTGTCGCTTTACTCTCGGCGTTTTCGATGGGCGACAATACGGTGACTGCATGAATGCGCAGCTTGAGCCATGACGCAGCGGGGCCACGTCGATTGTCTTTATGTCAGTTCCGGACAGCGCGGCACGTCACAGTCTGTGGCGGCAGTGGTCTCGCAAAGGCTGTTTGGAACAATGAAGCTCCAGGTCATTTGGCCTGAATCGCGAGACGATTGTCGGAAATTCGGTCGTGCCTGACCCCATGGGTGGCCTATGGGTGCCAAGGTCTCCACTGATCATCTCTGCCTTGGTCGACCGCTCCATATGGCCTCGTCAATGGACTGATCTGGCCGAAGGACGGCTGCGCCTCGACCGACTAAGGCTCAACGGAGTTGGTCGACTTTCTTCCCCAGTCGGCTGCGCCGCCATTCCTCGCGCGACAAGAAAGTCTCCCGTCCCCGTCCTCCACTGATGTTCCGGCCCGTGCCGGGTGAGCCGTCGGTCGCCTCCGGCCTGTCGATCTCCATCGAGGCCGCAATGGTGCGGGCTCGAAAACATCTGATCAAGGACAACCACAATGGCAACCATCGGCACCTTCAAGAAGTCCGGCACCGAATACACCGGCGAAATCGTCACCCTCAACGTTCAGGCCAAGAACGTCCGCATCGTTCCCGAAACCAGCCAGACCAGTGAGAACGCCCCAAGCCACCGCGTCCTCGTGGGCCGCGCCGAAATCGGAGCCGCCTGGTCGAAGACCTCGAACGAGGGCCGCGCCTATCTGGGCCTCAAGCTGGACGATCCGAGCTTCACCGCTCCGATCTACGCCAACCTCTTCGACGAGGAAGATGGTGACGCCTACAGCCTGATCTGGTCCCGCCCCGTTCGCCGCAACGGCGACTGAGCCACGCTGGCACCACCCCGCCCGGTCGCATCGGGCGGGGACAAGCGCACCCATGTCCGACCGAATCGGATTGCGCGATTTCCGCCAAACACCTGCCCGAAAACAGATAATCACTCGCCATCAGCGCAAAGAGCGACTATTATAGTCGTAGTTCTGGCGTGCGCAGATGTGTCCGTGGCGGTGATCATGCATGATCACCGCCCGACAAACACGGGCCGCGCGCGCGTTACTTGGTTGGACGCAGGAAACGCTCGCTGAACGGGCCCTGGTCTCATTGACCGCGTTGAAACGCCTCGAGTCGCGCCACGGCAAGCGGGTCTACGAGTCGACCGATGATCAGGTGCGCCGCGCTCTTGAAGCCGTCGGCATAGTATTCCTGACGACCGCTCAAGGTGAAGGTGTGTTGATTAACGAATCCGACGAGGTGGACAAAGCAACCCGTTAAAGGAGATCGCTCAGCCAGTTGTCTGCGTCATTGCATGGGAGCTGGAGTTTCGGGCGCGCGAAAGATGGAAATGGTTAACAGACGCTACAATCGGCAGTAACGTGCCGACCAAGGGGGCACCTTGACGAACACAGACTTCCTTGATGCACCGCCCGAAAGCGCGGTCCTGACCGACTACGACCGGACGCATGTCAAACTCTACATGCGCCTTTTAGATGCCTATGCCGACAGTGCAGATTGGCGAGAAGTCGTCTCGGTCCTCTTTTCCCTTGATCCTTCGGCAGATCCAGACCGTGCACGCCGCATCCACGATAGCCATCTGGCGCGCGCGCAATGGATGACCGAGCATGGGTATCGGCAGCTTTTGGGCGGCTCAACGCATTGACCCGGCAGGATATTGCCGTGGCCCGTGAGTAGTGGACTGCCTGTCTTGCCTCGACTCACCTTCTGATTGAAACTCACTCGATTGAACCAATGCACACGTCGGGAGGATTGAAATGCCCCCAGACCCATCGCGTTGGCGCTCGGCATCTGAATACGACTTTGTCGAATCCCTGACGGCACCAGACCTCGCTTGGGAATGGTTGCGTCGAAACAGTAACTACCAGCACGATTATGCCCGCGCCATTGAGAGGAAAGAGGACCCTCGTGACCTGACGCATCTTGTGCGTCGGTCATGGGGGTTGCGATTTCCCGATCGATCCGCAGCGGACGGCCCTGCAAGCGGTTGTCTATTGGCAGCCTGAGCTCGATCCGGGAATGGTCATCCTTTCGTCCAGATCACCAATCCCAAACCTTCAACCTGTCGATTTCCCCTCCATCAAACCGCACGCCACTGTGACTGACACGGATGGAACGAGTCTGATGGTGTCTGTTATGCTCGGTGCGCGGCGCGTTCTGTTCATTGATGAGGCGGGACCGGACACGCCGCTGGTTGCTATCATCCCGCTCGATCACGCCGGCCTCGATCGTATTGAAGCGGCCCTTCGTCTCTGGCGAATTCTGCATGATCGATCATCTACTTCGAACGGACGACTGACCGCGCAGCGGCGTCAAAGGTTGCGCCGGATGTTGCAGGCAATTGACGGACATATCGACGGCGCGAGCTACCGCGACATCGGCAAAGTTCTCTACGGAAAATCCCGCATTGCCGCCGAAATCTGGAAGACCTCGGCGCTGCGGGACAGCACGATCAGCCTCGTCCGAGACGGCCGCGCCATGATCGAGGGCGGATATCGCAGCCTTTTACGTCAGCGCCGCCGAAAGTAACTCACGACCATTCCGACTGTTCATCCCTCCGGATAATCTACGCCGCTGGCCCTGCGACTGGGTCCAAGGGGTGCGATTTTAGCACCCTTTTCTTCCCCATCCCCCTTTCCGGTTCTTCTTCGCCATCGTGGCCGCAATCCGCCGCCCCTCTCCGGTGGCTGCATTGAAACCCACGGAGGCCCGACCATGTCCGCAAATACAACCGACTTGCCGCCACGCTATCTGCGCACACCCGAAGCGGCGCGCTTTCTGAGTCTGTCGGGCCGCACGCTGGAAAAGCACCGCACCTATGGCACCGGACCCGCTTACCACAAGCTTGGTGGTCGGGTCGTCTATTCCATCGAAGACCTGCAGGCCTGGGCCAATCGCGGTTCTGTCACGTCGACGTCCGATCCTCGCGGATCAGTCTTGCCCGCAAAGCATCATGACCCTGTTGCGCAAGCCCGCTCCGGCGGTCGGTCGCGCTGATCCGTCTGGCGGAGCTTTGTCATGGCCAAACGTTCCCTCCTTTCCTCCGAACGCGGTCAGCTGGAGCTGTTTCGGGCTCATGGCACCGCTCTTGCCCTACGCGATGCGCAGGACTTGATGGCGTATCCATTCTTCAGCCTCGCTAAATCACGGCGCACCCAGCCCATCGACTATGCCGTGGCAGGGGTCGTCATCCGCGTCGAGGCTGTCGCCGAGCATGGGATGGCGACCATCTGGGACGCTGATATCCTGATCTGGGCTGCCAGCCAGATTGTCGAGGCGCGCGACGCGGGCTTGCGCACCTCCCGCCTAATGGCCGCGACCCCTTACGAAATCCTCACGTTCATCGGGCGCGGTGTGAGTGCGCGTGACTACCGGCGCTTGAAGGCAGCCTTGGACCGCCTGCAATCCACGACAATCGCGACGACCATCCGCCAACCCATTGAAGGTCGGCGGCACCGCTTCTCGTGGATCAACGAATGGGTGGAGCGGTTCGATCCGCAAGGCCGCCCTGCAGGCATCGAGATGATCGTGCCGGACTGGTTCTACAATGCGGTCTTGGACAACGCGCTCATCCTGACCATCGATCCTGACTATTTTTCTCTTACCGGAGGGTATGACCGCTGGCTTTACCGCCTCGTGCGTAAGCACGGCGGTCGCCAACGAAACGGCTGGCGGTTCGAATTCCGCCACCTCTATCTGAAATCTGGCAGCCTTTCTCCGTTCAAACGTTTTGCTTTCGAGTTGCGTAGCATGGTTCGCCGACAGCCTTTGCCCGGATACCGCCTATGGATCGAAATCGGACCCCGTGGACACACGCTCCTCGCATTTGCGCCAGTCGCCTGTGGACAGCCTGTGGATGGCCTCGTGCCATCAGGAACCCCCAGTGTCGTGCCATCAGGAACCGGTGGAGCGTGCTTTCAGGAACCGAAACCCGACCTAACCCAATACACACAAGCAGAAAATTTGACCCTTAACTTAGAATCTAACACGGATTCTAACTTTGGTAGTGGCGCCCGCTGTGTCGGGGATAACGACGTTCAGACGCGCAACACCAGCATCGCAGAGACTCGCGATGAACAATGAACAAACCCGCCTACAGTCCGTCACAGGAACGCCCGATGCTCTGTGTACTCAAACGCTGACGGATGTCGAGTTGATTTGGGTCGAAGGCAAGATCGAGTACTGGACCCGTTTCGGTCGCGTTACGAAAGAACAGATCCTGGATCGTCATCGCCGCGTCGTCAGCTTTGCACCGGGCACCGTCTTCGCCTTGATCCGTTGGCGGGCGAACGACTACGGAACGATCCTCTCGCGCATCGACGTCCTGCGCGCCGTCCATCCCAAGGAACCGCATCAGACCTTACCCTGCGTCCGGCCGGGAGCTGAGAGCCTTCTGCGCCTCACGGGCTGGCCAAAGGTCCAGCAAGTGCTGAAAGCCACCGACGCCATCGACGCGCTCAGCATCAATCCCGCAGACGTCGCGCAGGACTATTGGCGTCATCTCCACAACCGCATCGCGGCGGGTCAAACGCCGCGCGTCTACACAATCCAACGGCATGCTGCTTGGGTCAAGCGCCGGAGGGCGGGTCAATGACGCGCCGTACCTGGGGAGGCATCGCGTTCATTGCGATCGGTGCGGTAGCCTCTTCGACTGCCATCGACATGCCAACCCTGTTCCTCTGGAATGCAAGCCCGTCAGCCCCAATCGGCCTCTATCGCTTGCAGTCGAACGACCATCTTGGCCCCCGCGCTCTTGTCGCCGTCGCCCCGCCCGACGCGATCGCCGCGTTGATCGCCGAGCGAGGCTATTTGCCACCAGACATCCCCCTTCTCAAACATGTGGCCGGGCTGACAGGACAGATCGTCTGCCGGTTCGGTGGCGGCATCACCGTTAATGGAATCGCTTTGGGAGAGGCACAGCAGTTCGACAGTCTCGGGCGTCCAATGCCGGTCTGGCAAGGCTGCCGCCGCATTGCAGCCAACGAAATCTTCCTGATGAACCCGGATGCCGAAGACAGCCTCGACGGCCGTTATTTCGGACCGATCCCCCGCAGCGCGCTCCTCGCCGAAGCAATCCCGATCTGGACCACCGAAGACCACGCCGCGCGCAAACCATCGACGCCCGATGTGATCGGCGACGCCCTAGTCACAACCACCAGCACCCCCTGAAAGGAAATCCCAATGGCACATATCGGAAAATTCACCCGCACCAAAGACGGCTATCACGGTCGGCTGAAGACGCTGAGCCTTGATGTCGAACTGACGCTCGTTCCAGCGGACCACAACGACACCGAGAATGCGCCAGACTATCGCGTGCATTTCGGTACAGACGACCAAAGCGTGGAAATCGGAGCGGGCTGGAAACGCACAGGCGAGAAGGCCGGTTCATATGTCTCGGTAATTGTCGATGATCCGGCCTTGCCGCATCCGATCAACGCCAATCTGTTCCACTCCGTGCAGGATAATGAGCTTTATCTCCTAACCTGGAACCGGCACCCGAAACGCCGTGAGCGGTCCTGATAAGATGGACAACCCTCACAACAGCCGAACCAACAGGTATCAATCACCCACCCGAATTGTGTCCCTCCTCTTTCTTTTCGGACTGCTTTCCGGAGTTGCCATGCCGATACCGACGGATGCCCAGAGTGTCGCCATAGAGCGCTCTTCCTTGCACCCTTTTGCCGACCATATTGCCGAAGCGTCGCAGAGGTTTGGCATTCCAGAGCCCTGGATCAGCGCCGTGATGCAGATTGAAAGTGCGGGCCATGCGAATGCGGTCTCCACCGCCGGGGCGATGGGTCTAATGCAGATCATGCCCGGCACATGGACGGAACTGCGCCTACGCCATCGTCTTGGCAACGACCCGTTTGAGCCCCGCGATAACATCCTCGGCGGCACGGCCTATCTGCGCGAGATGTACGATCTCTTCGGCGCACCGGGTTTTCTCGCCGCTTATAACGCGGGTCCTGCTCGGTATGCTGACCATCTCGCTACAGGGCGTCCATTGCCGCGCGAAACCCGTGCCTATGTCGCAATGCTTGCGCCGATGATCGGATCAGTGCTTCCGCCGGACCCTCGTCATACTGCAATACGACCGACAGATTGGCGTGACGCCGCGCTTTTTGTAGCGCCTGCCGATGGCGCACCGACCACAGCTCAACCGCAGATACACCGTCAACCTGACGTCGATCCAAGTGCTTTGGGTCCGCATGCCCCTGCCCCGTCAGCGGATCGTCCCGAAGGGATATTCGTCACACCATCTCGCTCGGCCCCCTCGCAATGATGGGCATGAGACGAAATCGCCACCTCGAGGCCTACCGCGCAGTCTGGGGTATCAAGAGGTGTGCAACAGACGACAGAGGAAGAGGATGGCGAGATAAAAGGGCGCGATGTGTGCCTCGGTTGTGGAGAGTGATATCAGAGACTTACACGACGAATTCGCGAGGTGCACATCATCAGCGCAGCCTGTCAATCAAACCCTTCCGCATCAAGTTCAACATCTTAGCGCGATGTGTGGGGCTGCCGTCATGAGCGACGACGACTTCCACATCCGACCCGGGCGCATTCGATCATCGCGCAGCCAGAGAGCCAGACCCTTCATCGCCCAGGCCTTGGCAGCCACCCAGCGTGCCGGTGGTCGCGTCTCTCGGTCCGGCAAGATCACGTCGGGCAACCGCTCGTCTTTCGGGCGCGGCAGACGCGCCACCGTACAGGCCAACCACCGGCTCACAAGCCGTTCACGGATCGCAGTCATCAAGACCCGCGTCGTGCGCCACACTGCGCGCAGCGCTCCGCTCGCCACCCATCTTGCCTACCTGAGACGCGAAGGCTTTACCCGGGATGGAGAGAAGGCCCGCATGTTTGGGCCAGGCGAAGACGAGGTGGATGCCAGGGTATTTGCGGAGCGCTGCGAAAAGGATCGGCATCATTTCCGCTTCATAGTCTCGCCAGAGGACGCCGTCGATATGACCGACCTCAAATCCTTCACACGAAGCCTGATGCATCAGGCCGAAAGGGATCTGGGCACAAAACTGGATTGGGTCGGCGTCGATCACTGGAACACCGAGCACCCGCACATCCATGTGATCGCCAGGGGCCGTGCCGATAATGGCGAAGACCTTGTCATCGCGCGCGACTATATCAAGGAGGGGATGCGGGCGCGGGCTCAAGATTTGATCACGCAAGACCTTGGCCATCGGACAGACCGCGACATTCACAACACGCTCGAGCGCCAGATCGACAGCGAAAGTTGGACCAACCTCGATCGGCAGCTTGCACGAGACGTCAATCGCCATGGCATTATTGATCTCTCGCCGGTGTCTGGCCACAAGCCTGACGAACGCCATGCGCTCAAGATTGGCCGGCTGCGCAAATTGGAAACACTCGGTCTCGCCGATCAAGTTGGCCCAGGCCAATGGGTCATGGACGAAACCGCAGCACCAACCTTGCGCGAACTCGGCGAGCGCGGCGATATCATCAAGCGCATCCATCGCGGGCTTGCAGCACGCGGCATCGCGCGCAGCACAGCTAACTATGTCCTTGCGAGCGACGGCCTCAACGATCCCATCGTCGGGCGGCTCCTAGATCGTGGTTTGGACGACGAATTGAAAGGCACAGCCTATGCCGTCATCGACGGTCTTGACGGTCGCACCCATCACATCAGGCTTCCGCATATCGATGCAGCAGGCGACAGCGCACCGGGATCAATCGTGGAACTCCGCAAGTTTGTGGGTGCCAAAGGTCGCCGCCAGGTCGCGCTTGCGGTTCGGTCCGACTTTTCGATTGAACAGCAGGTGACGGCAAAAGGTGCGACCTGGCTTGATCGCCATGCAATTGCCCGCGATCCAACGCCGCTGGGCAATGGTGGTTTCGGTGCTGAAGTCAGCGACGCGCTCAACCAACGCGCTGAGCACATGATCGCCGAAGGTTTGGCACAGCGCCATGGCAAACGTGTGATCTTCAATCGCGCGTTCCTGACGACACTGCACACACGCGAACTTGCGGCTGCGGGCGAAAAACTGGCGGGCGAGACGGGCCAGCCATACACACCATCGTCAGCAGGCGAATTTGTATCCGGAATCTATCAACGCCGTCTCTCCCTCGCCTCCGGTCGCTTCGCCATGATCGACGACGGATTAGGGTTTCAACTCGTGCCTTGGACACCTTCCGTCGAAAGACATCTGGGCAAACACATCTCGGGAATCGCGCGCGGCAATGGCGGTGTCGATTGGGACTTTGGGCGTAACCGCGGTCTGAGTATGTAACGGTAGATACCGCGAGAAAGGGACAGCACTATGACTGGGACAAAAATCCTCTGGGGGCAAATCATCATCGTTTCGCTGATCGTGCTCACCACCACATGGGCGGCCACGCAGTGGACAGCGCTGCGCCTCGGGTTTCAGCCGCAACTCGGTACGCCTTGGTTCGAGCTCTTTGGCTGGCCAATCTATCATCCGCCAGCCTTCTTCTGGTGGTGGTATGCCTATGACGCTTACGCCCCACCGATCTTCATTGAAGGTGCGCTTATCGCAGCATCAGGCGGGTTCATGGCCGTTGGGGGTGCGAGTTTCATGTCAGTGTTGCGGGCGCGCGAGGCCTCGGAGGTTGACACCTATGGATCCGCACGTTGGGCAAATCAGAAAGATGTCAAAAACGCCGGACTGTTTGATCCAAGTGGCGTCGTACTGGGAAAGCTGGACCAGCATTATCTGCGACATGACGGACCGGAACATGTGCTCTGTTTCGCGCCGACGCGATCCGGCAAGGGAGTTGGACTCGTCATCCCATCGCTACTGACGTGGCCAGGGTCGGCGATCGTGCACGACATCAAGGGTGAAAATTGGCAGCTGACGGCCGGGTTTCGGGCACGCCATGGCCGAGTGTTGCTATTTGATCCAACCGATACCAAATCAGATGCCTATAACCCTCTGCTGGAAGTCCGTCGCGGCGAATGGGAGGTGCGAGATGTCCAGAACATTGCCGATATTCTGGTAGACCCCGAAGGCTCCCTCGAGAAACGCAATCACTGGGAGAAAACGAGCCACGCCCTGCTTGTTGGCGCGATTCTTCACGTTCTTTATGCGGAGGCGGACAAAACCCTGGCAGGCGTCGCCAATTTCCTATCCGATCCCAAACGCAGCATTGAGGCGACGCTCCAAGCCATGATGGCGACGGCGCACCTGGGGTCGGCTGGCGCTCACCCGGTCATTGCAAGCGCCGCACGGGAACTCCTGAACAAGTCTGGCAACGAGCGCTCTGGTGTGCTGTCGACCGCAATGTCATTCCTCGGCCTCTATCGTGACCCTGTGGTGGCACAAGTGACCCGACGCTGCGACTGGCGGATCGCACAGCTTGTCGAAAGCGACGATCCAGTCACGCTTTACCTTGTCGTGCCACCCTCAGACATCAACCGCACCAAGCCGCTCATCCGCCTGATCCTCAATCAGATCGGGCGCCGGTTGACCGAAGAGCTTCAAGGTAAGACCCGACACCATCGGCTGCTGTTGATGCTTGACGAGTTCCCTGCCCTCGGTCGCCTTGATTTTTTTGAGAGCGCGCTCGCCTTCATGGCCGGTTACGGCATCAAGAGCTTTCTGATCGCCCAATCACTCAACCAGATTGAAAAAGCCTATGGGCCGAACAACTCGATCCTCGACAATTGCCATGTGCGGGTGAGCTTCGCGACGAATGACGAACGTACGGCCAAACGCGTCTCAGCTGCCTTGGG
>ERZ1740070.1262-NODE-1262-length-16001-cov-7.714286_pt1 | contig 16001 bp, 19 predicted proteins | sample MGYA00581734_ERZ1740070 | MGnify/ENA primary metagenome ERZ1740070 (study PRJEB43018, sample SAMN04849744) | marine metagenome | isolation source: floating plastic debris | place: Pacific Ocean | collected 2008-09-01 | study: EMG produced TPA metagenomics...
TGGTTCAGAAAATCTTGGTTTCCGTCCCCTTGCGGGGTTTTAGGGATGAAAGTTTTACTGCTCTTTACTTTTCCACTATCATGACACTCTCTGTTTCCGTCCCCTTGCGGGGTTTTAGGGATGAAAGCATTGGAGAAGTAAAGGCAATCGCCATTGCTGAACTCAATGGTTTCCGTCCCCTTGCGGGGTTTTAGGGATGAAAGGCACCTTCTCAGACACCTTACCCCATAAAGCTTTCAGATGACGAATACACAGTTGAACTTTTAGCCAATCCAAACACCATCTGAAAACTGTACAAAATTAATCTTAAGGCGTGTGCAAGCTTTACAGACCAAGACCTACACACTTCATAACCAAATCATGCAGTTTTCAAGGTTTTGCCTGAAGTGTGTATTTCCTCCAGCCAAACGCAAATCTAACCTTTATTCTCAGAGTAATCAAGCAGCTGTCAAATAATATAAGACTCTGGCGGAGGTTTCGGCAAAGGACTACCAATAGTCAAGGTTCTAAGCAAAGCATCTACCGGAACCCAATAAAGCCTGACTGACATCATCCTCATCAGAATTTACCCGTTTAACTATATTGCTATCAACGTCGCGACTCACACGCAATCCCATCCTCATCGCCGTCTAACCGATGCGGGTCTTCGCCAATCGTCACAACCGTAAAGTTCCTATCGTTGATTTCACCACAATCAACGTCGTCAGCCTCCGTCCTATAAACAGGCAAACAGACGCCTGAATAATGCGGATCGCATTCAGCGGGTTCAGGCTGCTCCTGCGGGGACTGTGCGATCGCAACCCCCATAAAAACCTGAAACGTAGTCAACACCGCTAGTACGACTTTCATGGCAACCCCTAAACAGAATCATCAACCCACCCACACTCGCCACAATCCCAATGCACACGGGGCGGCGTAGTCTGACGTATGGGCATTTCGCAGTTGGGGCAACGACCCGTAAACAACGGATGCCAGTCTAACAGCGCCAACCGTTGCTCAGCGGTGATCTGCTGCGTAGACGGCTGCGGTATCCAATCGCCAGCGTAGTAACCACCTTCTAGCGGCTCACGGGGCGCTGTCGCGTCAAAGTCTGGGCACTCGTTGCCGTTTGGGCCGCATGGGTTTACACCGCAGACCATGTAGGGAGAATGGGCATAGAAAGAGCAGCGATCGCAGTCAGAGATTTTAGGCATGTCAGTCACGCTTGCGTTTGCGATAGTCCCAGGGCTTTTCTGTGTTGGAGTTTGCCCACACCCCCATCACTTTCTCCTTAGCAATCTCTTCAGCCACTGCTAGCACTTCCGGCTGTGGGCAGCTGCTCGAATACTTCTCATAGTGATAAGCCATCCCATCCATCACCATTTGAGAGTTTAGGTGAATCTCTTCTTCCTCACCAACAGCAACAAACAAATCCGCCACGGTTCGCCCGTAGCGGTCTTTCTCCACCGGCACCACAATGATCTGCCCACCTTCGCTTTTATCCACTAGCCCGCGTAAGTGGTCACGCGCTGCAACGCCCATAGGCTGGTCGATTTCAGGCGCATCAATGCCGCAGAGGCGCAGTTTAGTTTCTTTCGTACCGTCGGTGACACGTAGCGTATCGCCGTCGTAGATGCTGCCGGGAACTAGCCAAAGGTATTGACTCGTCTCCTTGCCCCCTGGCATCAGGTTAGTAACGGCTGAATCAACGGCTTTGACGGTTGCTCCTGGTAGATGCTGAGCTAGGACGCCCAGACCGCAAAAGCCTAGCACCGCGACTATTGGCATTACGCCCCGTCGTTGCCACATCTTCATTGCCAATTAGCCTCTCCAGTTCTTGTCTGTCCTGAGCTTGCCCAATGACGGAGTGTAAAACTGGTCTGGATATGGCTGTTTCAAAGTTTCACAATCTCGATTGCGATCTAACTGACTCCCATTGGGTAATTGAGTATTGCATAGGTAAGCATCTTCTAGATTGGCATTTTCTAGATTAGCTCCACTCAAGTCAGCTGCACTCAAGTTGGCCCCACTCAAGTTGGCCCCACTCAAGTTGGCCCCACTCAATCTGGTATTTCTTAAGTTGGCATTACTTAAGTTGGCCCCACTCAAATTGGCATCACTCAAGTTAGCTCCACTTAAGTTGGCATCACTCAAGTTAGCTCCACTTAAGTTGGCGTGCCATAGGACAGCTCCACGTAAATTAGCATCCCACATAAAAGCTCTACTCAAAGAAGTAAAACTCAACTGAGTAAAGCTCAGATCAGCTCCCGGCAAATGAACACCTCTAAAATTCAAGGTTGTCATCATCTCGTCTGGCAACGTTGGACCATAGGCAGTCAGATCCCGATCAATAAGCCCCATCTGTATTAGAAAGCCCATGATCTGACTTCTTTCTTTACCTTCTAAAGTAGTATCAAGCAACGACGTCAGGGTTGTTGCAGTGGTCAGAGTACGTAACTGTTCATTCTGTGGGTCACGCAAATCACCTTTCACATCCAACACAATCATGGATAGCTGCTGTAGGTAACTCATAACTGCCGCCTGCTGAAGTTTCTCTAACTCACGTTGTTGTAATTTCTCTTGATAATTTTGAGATATGCAAAACAAAATAACTGGAATTGCAATAGCCCCAACGACTGCTCCAATCGCTTCCAGCATAGGTCCTCGAACCTGAATCGAGATGACTATACAATGCAGCCAAAACAAAAATCGATGTCCTGCATTCTCACGAATGCGTTCAGCTTCGATCCAGTCACTCTTATCATCACCATCACGATATATTACCGCTCGGTTTCGATGCACGCGGTTTGCAATCTTACGCGTCGTCTCAGTCTGATCAGTCGGTAAGAACCACCGCGCAACGTTCGACACGAAAGTACGAAGATTCAGATTCATATTGAACCTTGGTAGGCAAACTCCATTAGCAAATGTTTTACCTACATAACATCAAGTCAACTTGCTCTATTTTCGGTCAATCCGTGCTCGTTATCTTATCTATCTGCCTCAGTCGTCACGGCGGGACCAGGGGTGTAAAAATTCCACGCCACACAGGAACCAGCATTCGTCGTTACGCCCTGAAACTCGCGGCTATCGCCCGTTAATACTTCTAACTCTCGAATTACCCGCAAGCTCTCAGCCTGATTGGCCTCACACTGAGCCTGTAATGTCTCGGTACGCTGCCATATCTGTAGCATGGCATCCGTATTGCTTTGCCCAGTACGATACTCCGCTTCTTGGATTGCCTGACGAAGCTCCTGGGTTCCTATCTGCGAGCCGATTAACCGACCTTGTAGCAGGATCTTGTCATGGGCCAGTACCAAGTCAATTACGTCACGGGTCAACGCTTCGGCGACTTCTTCACGACGACGAACGAGATTCGCTGTTTCTAGCTCAAGCGTTGCGATCGCAATCCGATCCCGCTGCACATCGCCACCGCCAAGTACGTTTTGCACCAACCGCACCGGGTCCAACGTCAAATAGTTCGTCCACTGCCTCGCCTCTGCATAATCCTGTCGTTCAGCCGTAAGGGTTAGTTGTTGGTTAATCGCCTCAATCTCCGACGATTGCGCGATCGCTTGTTGCATCAGCATCTCCAGGCATTCCATCGAACTCTCCAGACACGGCAGCGCCAGCGCTGGACCGCACCATAAGAGTGATTTCAGCACTAAGCATCCCGCTGCTATCTTGCCCCAGCCACTTGATACGCCGAATCCTTCCCGCGTAAGGGCTTCTGACCACTGCCAAATTTGCGATCGCATTTTCCACCTCATCAACCCTAAGCTGCGTTTGGGCCAATTGAAAATCACGGTCCCGTAAACGCTGTTCATAGTTAGCCCACTGCTGTTGGTAACTAAGCACAGCATGACTGCGGCTACTAACGTCAGCGGCCAGGGTAACTGAATGGTCATACTCAGCGGTGGACCGTTTACCCAGGGCTAATTGGTACTCACGCACAGCGGCAGTGTGGTCACGCTGCCGCTCCGCTAGCTTGGCGGTTTCATGCTCCATCACCAGCGGATCGAGGTTAGGCAACTGGCCCAGGTAGTCTAGTTCCTGATGCTTCGCCGTTATCAACGCTTCGGCCTGGTCTACGTCGGCTTTGGCACGGGCGATGGCGGCATTTTGTTCTAGATACGTTGGGGTTGCAATGGGTGGCGGTGTGGCCGGTGGTAGCGGTGGGGTAATTGTCGCTTGCTCCAGGCGTTGCAGCGTGAGGTCTAATTGCTTGGCCTGGACTTCTAGGCGGTTGCGATCGCGGGTACGGTCTGCGATGAGTTGGCCCACAGCGATGCGGTCGCCTTCGGTGACTTTGAGGTCGTCGGGGTCGGTGACGGAGACGTTGATGGTGAGGCGGCGGGGGGCCTCGTTAGGTTGGGTGGGTTGTTCTGGGAGAGAGGTGGGCGTGGTGAAGCTGGGCTGTTGGGCAATTGCGACACCGCCAAAGGCTAACAGAGCCAACACATAAGGAAGTAAAGGACGCACAAACTAAAGACAACGTCATCATCATCCGCAGAATACCCAAGCGACTCAACTCACCAGCCCGATAATGAACATAAAAAAAGTTTGAGATAACAGTAGTTATCTCAAACTCATGATGATCACATTTGTTTGACGGCAAATGTAAGCTCAAAATTTACACAACTTAGTATTTAACTTTTAGAGCTGCCCATTAATGCTAGTAGATTTGTACTCATTAAACAACAATTAGTGATCATAAATTCAAAACAACTGATGCACAGACGTTACAAGATAAACTGCCATGATTTCAAACAAAAAATGATCACAAATTAGTAATTTGTGATCATTTTTTTGAATTAGCGTACAACAATTAAATACCAAGGGTTCTAGACTTTAACACTCGCAAAAAGTAGAACAAATGAACTATTGTTTAAATACAAGTAGTTCATTTGTTCTACTTTTTGACGGCAAATGTAATGTAAGAGGAACCAAAACATGACTGATAGATTTTTGGAGTTGTTATTCCACGTCATTAAAGCAATTGCGGGATGCATTGCATGGCAAGTGACCAAAAAGCTTTGGCAAACGCGTTGCTCACGCAAGAAAAAGCGCGTAACGACCAAGCAACCATACTGCTAATACTGGGTTGGCCATGTTACACAGGTAGCTCACGCGCAAACGAGCCACCTGTGTATAGCGGTCTTAAATCTGCTGAAGTACAGCATGGAGCCTAAAGTTCTTATTCGCTAAGGTTTCTGCCATACCTCACTCGACAAGAAACCGTTATAAAAAACAACTACTAACAATCAACGGAAACAATCAAGTTAAAAAAATAATTGAAATAGAACACTTGAACTCTTTGAAATAGATGATCTCGGTGAATATATTGAATATGATCATAAATTCAATATATTCATTAGTTACATGGCTAATACACAGAAGAGAAAGCCATCAAAAAAACCATTAAAATCAGATAAAAAAAATTCAAAGAGCAAAAATGCCGGTGCTCCGCCCATTTATGCTGAATTGACTTCCAGGCCTACATGGCAAATACCTGTAAGTGTAAAAACTGGCATCAAGGAGTTATTAGACATTTATAAAAATAAAATTAGTGAATTAAAAAAAATATATTCATTTAAATATTTATCCGATATCGATGATCAAGAAATTGACTTCCCAACCAAGGATTGTTGGACATGGATACAAAGTCAAATCATTGAAAGTCAGCAATACGACTATATAGAATCTCCCGTTTCAGCAGGTTCAGAAAGAACAAGCATTGAAGATTTAAAGCCTGTTGAAAAAAGACTAGAGGAGATCCTTTCTTTAGATCCTGAGACAGATTACATCACCCAGGTAACAGGTGATTCTATGGTTGACGTAGGAATTGAAAACAATGATGTGATAGTCGTTGAAAAGCTTTCAGGAAACTGGACAGACGTAGCTGATGGAAGCATTGTATCAGCTACGTATAAAGACCAAAGAATGGTCAAAATATTCTATCGAACCCGAAGAGACCAAGTGACTCTTTTCTCAGCAAATCTTGCTGAGAAAGATAACGAAGATTATGCACCAATCGAGATAGACATGGTTGAAGAGCAGTCCATGTTTGGCATTAGAGGAATCGTGAAATACACGATCAAATCATTCAAAAATAACAGCCGAAAAAACGTCAAAAATCTAGCTATCTGTGAAAGGCAAGGTACTATTCATAGCTCCAAGTAAAGTGCAGTCACCACCCCCGTTGCCCACTGATCTCCCAACATTGCGATCGCAACCTCCAGCTCGCAATACTGCAACTCCACCGACTCACCCACCACCGTCACCGCAGGCAGTTGCCGAGGTAGCACCGTAGGCCGCACATCCTCGGGAAAGTCCACAGTGATGGAACCCGATAGATAGATTCGTGCTGACGGCTGCATCATCCGCAACACCTGCAGCCGCGATACTACATCCTCATCACTCAACGTAAGTGTCTGCGTCGTCCGCGTCATCGCCGCACCGGTCGCCGTCGTCAGCTTGTCTACGAGCAGCTGCTTACCTGTCTGGTAAACGCCCTGGCCATCGGTGACGATGAACTCATTACCCACCGCATCCAATATCAGATAGCGGCCACTGGCATCGGTGCGGTCATCGGCCCAGACGCCGGTTATCTCCGCGTAGACCTCAGCTCTGGCCGCATTAGCGTTATACGTCGCCATGGCTCCATCACGAAGCCCCAAGCCCTGGTTAACCTGCCCGGTAACACCACCCGCACCAGCTAGCCAGATACCCAGCAGTAGCAAACCCACGGCCACCGCTAACACCCAATACTCACCCGGTCCCCCCGTGCGTAGTCGTCGCTTGGGGTTGCTCACACTGATAGACCAGGCCGGATCGGGCCAGAATAGCTGAACGCCTTGGCGCGTAAAACAGTCGCTGAAGCAGCTCAGCATATGACCCAACGGCAACGCCAACCAAGGCTTAATATCGCCCAACGCTGCGCCTACGGCCACGGCCACGGTTGCAATAGCAACGGTCGCGGCTAAGGAATGGGTGACGCTGCGGTGAGGGTAGCGATCCTCTATCCACGAGCTAACTGGATAAAGGACCTGGCCGATAATGCTGGTGGTGGTGTCGATATCGGGCAGCTGCGAGCCCAGGACGGCAAGCGCTAACGGTAACGGTTGGGCGGTGCCGAGTAGGAGGGATGCGCCAGCGGTTGCGATCGCGGCGTGGGTAATCGCCATCATTGAGAGAACCGTCTTGCTGCCAAGTAACCATCAACCAACGCTTGCATTCTGCCCTGAGCATCCTCCTGACTGATCGCAGGCTGCTTTTGAAAGTGCCGATTAACCGCCGCCTGAAATGCCTTCCCTTCAGCCTCACTTAACCCCTGGATGTTCCCTGTGGGCGGATACTTAAACCAACAATCAACCTGAGTTTTGTACTCCCGAAAAACATACCGTTTCAGGTCCCTAACCGGGTCCTTTTGATTCAGCTTGTCAGAACTCAAATACTGATTAATCCCTTCGCGGATAATGCCTCTATCCCTATCACTCATACCCTCCGGGAATTTCACTTGTAAATAATCTAGTGCCACAGTCCCCTCTCAAATTCATACAAGCACCCACTACAGGATGCTCATGTATAGGCCGTTATCGACAGCCCTAGCGACCCAGACCATACCGCCAGTAAAGACCCACCACTAAAATCACCGCACTGAGTATCAACGGTAGCCGCTCTAGCCACAGCTGCGCTGGAGACGGTGCGAAATGCAGCTCCATACCCAGATGTTCTTGCACCGCTTCCTGAATCGCCTGTTTCATTTCAGCTTCACTGGTAAACCGACGATGCTCAAACAGAGCGTTGAGCTTATCGTCCATAGCCTGCTTGTCTGCATCGCTCATCCACTGGGGATAGTCAAGCTTAGTCGTCGTGGGCTGCTCCATCGTCGCTGTCGGTGTGGGACAGGTCTAAGTTGCCCAGGGATGGTGGTTAGGTTGGGATTGGCAGCAAAAGAGTACTTTCGAGCTTTTCCCGCACCGAACGAGTAACATAGCAGTCGCTATTTAAACAGTCCAAAAGTAGCTGATTGGCTTCGTAATACTGCCCGAGCACCTTTAGCTGCTCCATACTGAGCTTCCAGTCATGACCAATATTACGATGCTCGATCATGACGGCTCTTAATTCTGTAACCCATGTACTACCGTTTGACTGCCACCACTGTTTGAATACTTCAACATTATCTTCTGGGTTAGATAATTGCTCTTTTAGGTTATATACTGCTTGCTTTAATTCAGGATCACTAGTGAGCGCAACGGTGCGGTCAAGAGCACGGTTAAGATCGAGGGCAAGAGCGAGATCAAAGGATAAGGATAAGGCTGGAGAGAGATCCAAAGAGAGGGTAAGAGTGCGGGTATGATCGAGCGATAGCGATAGGGATAGCGATAAAGATAGAGATAGAGATAGATCTAGAGAGAGGTCTAAAGAGAGGGCGCGGGATAGATCATGATCGAGGGCACGGTCGAGAGATAGGGCACGGACGAGAGCACGGGCAAGAGATAGGTCGAGGGTTCGGGCAAGAGATAGGTCGAGGTCAAGAGCAAGGGCAAGGGCACGATCGAGAGCACGGGCACGATCGAGGTCAAGAGCAAGGGATAAGGCAAGGGATAGATCTAAATAGAACGCGCGAACAGCAGAAAGCTGATAAGGAATATCAACAGAGTCAGATTTCTCGCTTCCCCAGATGAGAATTCTTTGTAGCTGTTTATCTTCGGCCAATAGTGTATCGACCTGGATTTTCATGAGTTCTAACAAGTAATCTGCTGATTGCAACATCTCTGCTGTGAGAAGCAAAACCTCTCGCCACCTCTTCTCTGTGATATGAACTACCAACTCACGTAATACCAGCTCAAGATTTTGGGGGTTACGACTAGCAGCGAAAATAACGTTCCTAGCGGTGAAATATTCTTGAAAGGTTAAGTGAGAAAACGAGTAAATTCCTTGTGCCCTGGCTACTAGCAAACCATGCTGGGCTTCAATCGATCGCAGTACTTTACGACTACTAACCAGCAAAGCCTCTGAGTCTGTCTGGATACCCGGTAAATTTTGAATGTAGTCAGAAACCGGCTTCTCTAGTTTTTTTTGTTTAAATAAATATTCGCTCCTGACAAAGGTGGTGAAGGCAATCTGGCTAAGCAGATCCTCTTTTCGTTTAGAGGATAGCTTTTTATAGATCAAGTCTCGCTCAATATCTCGACTGTCGTCCCATTTCTCGAGCAAGAGTTCAATTCCTTCTTTATAGAGTTCAGCTCGACTATCTGTGAATTTTCCTTTTTCCCCAAAAATGAGACACAGCAGCGTCAACAACAGGGGATTGGTACTGAGTTCTTGAATTCGTTTATTTTCCTTGATTTTGGCGATGAATCTCTCAGATTTAGAAGGATGTCTAGGACAAAACCATTTAGTAGCAAATACAGCAATTTGCTGCTCATCAAAGTCAGCTACTTCGACTTCAGTAAATTGCTGGAACGTATAGTCTTGAGCCGCAATGCGGCAGGTCATCACAAATTGATTTCCTGGATATCGCGCCGCAACCGTTTGAATGTCCTGTAAAACCCGGCTACTATCTGATTTTCGTACCTCATCCAGGCCATCCAACAATAGTAAGGCTCTGCCCGCTTGAAGAACGGCCAAAAAATCAGCACGACTAACATCGGTCAACATTCCGAGAATGAATGTCAGTAAGTCTGGCTGCTCTCGGGTCTCAGCAAAGTTTTTAAGCGTAATGGGAATAGGGACGCAAGTCGCCTGAAACGCACCTCCAATACACTGATTTGCTATATATTTCAGGAAGGTAGTTTTTCCAGCTCCAGGTTTTCCCAAAACCATCAGTTTGTTATGCCGCTGCACAGCCTCTAGCCCGGGCACTCGCTTCTGCGCAACTTGACCCAAACCAAACCGATCAAAGTTCTCCGGATCAAAGTTCTCCAACAGGTCGGCCATATCTAATCGTCGCCGTCCGGTTAGCTTCTCTAAAATATTGACACTAATGTAGATGTCTCCAATACCAATCGGCTGTTCCATATCCAGCACACGCATGGTACTACAACGCCCTTGAACAATAGGCTTAATATTCTCCCGGCACAGCTCAACCAATGTCTCAATATCAACGTCAGCAGATGCCTTAGGCCCCCTCCCAAATCGTTGCTGCTTCTCAAGTAACCAAATCTGAAGCTGACGAAACTTACCAGGACCTTTACCACCGATACTGAACTTCCTGTAGATTCCCGTCATCCGATTGCGAAGCGCTCCATGGGAAATATGGAGTTTATCGGCAACCTGACGCTCATTTCCATCACCACTGTAGAGTTCAATGAAAGCTTCCTCCTGCTCTTGGGAAAGCCCATACTCACGGGCGATCGTCATCAAAAAGTTAGGGGATAAGGAACTCATCAGAACAACGGAAGTAAGGAGGGCGTCAACGCTAGCGTAACCTACCAAAATCAACTCTTCAGAAAGCTTTAGAGAGAAATCAGGCCATGTCAGCCTATGTCAGGCCATGTTTGGGCGTAATCGCCAAACTCACCTTGGGACAGTAGATACAGACCACACAACCCCAAGGTAAAACTCATGAGAAACCTGAAAATTACATCCACTTTCCAGCAAGTATTCTTCACCGTCGTCTTTCTCACCCTGTTATCGGGCGGCACCTCCCTCACCCTCGCAGCTCAAAAGGACTTATCTCCTCACCAAGAACGTATCTTTGAAAGTTTTACCACCACCTGGCAAATGGGCGTAGGCGCAATCTTTGGACTCCTGGGCAGCAAAGCCACCGACCTATTCCAAGCTAACGACGATGAAGAATAATCCCAAGGCTTATCCTCACTGCCCCAATCGTTTCCGAGCCCCGCGCACCTGCCCCAACTGCTTCATTGTCATCCCAGCAACCAGAGCTGTACCACCAAAAATATATAGACTCTTATTCCGCGTTCCCATCCCAATAAATCGCACGATGCCAAACGCCATCAGACAGGCAACCACAATCGGCATCACCACAACGTATTGCGTATGCTGCGGACTCGCTGACTGATTCAGCCCCAGCCGCTCATTGCGCACCACCTTCCGCGCCAGCATCGGATTACGTCCCGCCAACGGTTGCAACTCCGCTAACCGCGACTTACTCAGCTGCAGCCCCAGCCGCTCCGCCTCCGCCTGCATCGTCTCACGGATAATCTGATCGGTGGGTAGCTCCAGCTCAATTTCCAACATCTCTAAAAAGATGTCCTTCCCAGGGTTCGCCGCCGCAAAGCAAACCACTCGCACACCGGCATTAATCAAGTCTTCCAGCCAGTAACGAATACCCGTAGAGAGCCGTTTTGCCTCAGGCAATATCAGCAGCGTTTGCGGCCCTACGTTCTCGGCAATCTCATCCTTCAGCTGATCCATCGTCAGCGCCCGTTCACCGCAGGGCTCGCCGTTCTTGTCGTACTTCGTTTCTTCAGTCGGGATATCCAGCTGCTCGGCCAGGCTCACAAAGAAGCGTTTGCCGCTGCCTTTGTAAATGGCGGTTGCGATCGCAAACTCATCACTAAACCGCCTCACCAGCTGCCGAGGCATATCGCCCACCATCCCCAACTCAGCCACCACTAAAACGCTGCTACCCGACTTGATAGCAGCGCATACCTTTTGAAAGTCGCCGTTGTTTACGCCGTCTGCATCTGCTGTCTGAACTGGCTCAGCAGGTCGGTGGCTAGCTCTTGGGGATTGAACTTTGGGAGGCCAGCAGTCCTCACCTGGTCCACCTCAGCGCGGGCCTCCGGGTGCAAGTCCTCATAGGTCATCTGCTCCGCCATCGCCAACACCAGGTGATGCCCTGCCGTCATCCGATGCGCCGCAATCTTCGACGCTTCCCGGTGCAACACCTTTAGATCCAGCCCTTCCGTCGCGTCAGCCTGGGTCACGGTCTCCGCCGCCGTATCTAGCTCCGCCGCATCAGCCACCGCTAGCGCTGCCGCATCCTTCTCAACAGTAAAGTCCTCTATCTTTCCACCATCAACGACATGGGCTCGCAGGTCGCGAACTAATTTTGCCTGTGCTTGAGTCAGATATGACTTACCTTCTGAATCCTTCTCAGACTTAATTTCTAAACGCTTTAGGTAGTTGTAATAAGTCTGTTTTTTAATATCAAGCTCAGCCATCAACTCATCGGGGCGTAGCTGGTGCTCAATAGTGGAATTCCAGTCGGTCATCGAATTTTTTTCAAACTCAGCAACCATATTATGGGATCCGCTATGGGAAAAATTTTGCGGACTTCCACTGGAATTCCAATGAAGATTCCATAGAACTGGAAAAACGCCTCTACGTACACTGATAAATTGGATAGGCTATCTTTCGGATAGATACTGTCAGGATTGATTGGGTTGAAGTTGTAGAACAGCAAAAAATAAGAGCATCGGCCTAGGATTTTTCCTAGTAGCTAATGCTCTATAAAGTTTGTGGTTAGTGATAGTTAGTAGTTAGTTGCTGCTGCAACTTACAGGGGGTTAGTCCTCTGCAGCCTGAAGCAGGGCAAAGCCGCTCTCGGAAAACGATTGATAGATGGTGCGGCCATCGTTAGTGACGGCATAGGGTAGAAACGCCTCAGGCAAAGTCGCTAAGCCCGCTTCGATAATGGCCATCTGTGCGCGCACCCAGTCACGGGTGATGCGCCACGACACACGGCGGGCCTGGTCTTCAGTGCAGAATCGATTGGGGACTTCTTTGTCATCCTTCATCGCCTGAAGGACACCCTTCCAGTTACTGGGCAAACGGAATGGGACGGCGGTAGAACCTAGCTTAACAAGAAAGCTCAGAGACGAGGGGCGGCCAGCATCGAAATCCATATTGATGCTTTTGGCACCGTGCTTCGCGAGAATCTGTTGAATCTCGGTTAGAGTTTTGATTTCATCCACTTTGGTGGTGTAGTTGGCGATGCCCATGATTCTCTCGTTCTGTCTCTGGATGACGGTCTGCGGCGACTATAGTAAGCCATCTATTATTGAACAACCTCTGTACCTACGGAGTGCCAGACGACGGCAACTGCACCTGCTCAATGGGGATACCCAGCTGCTCGGTTAGCTCGATGACGTTGCTCGTAAACGTGGAAACATCGCCCGAGACGGCGGCGGCTCCGCTGGTTAGTCCTGTAATGAGGGTTGCGATAGCAAATCTACTTTGGTCATGCTGATACAGTCATCCCAACTCTGACTCCCTATGGAATCTGTCATACCAGATCTGCAATGGTACAAAGCTCAAAGCAAGCTTGAAGGTGGTCAACCACGTTGTCCATTTAACTCATCAAAATTATGTCCTAAGTTTTCACAAAGCATTGATGTATTAATAGAGCATGATCTCTTGGAACCTGCTCAAAATAAACCACATTCATCAGTCAAGGAGTCTACTTCAAGCCAACGGGCGTTAATAGAAAGTCCTCATATGACAGGCCGTGGTCCAGAAAAGTATCGATACTACTATCACAATTTTTGCCCTGAAGTGCTTTACCGCAAGTATGGCCTCTTTGTATCAGAACTCACTGATTACTTCACAGGGCAAGACCATGAGGATGCCAGACGGAGCACGTTATTACGAGGCCAGGGAGAAAATCATCCAAACTTTGAATGGGTTGATTATCAACCTCAGCATTACACCGATTGTGACCAATATTCAATTCTTTACGGAGAGCGTACACAGCTGCCTACACCCAAATACGATATGAGAGGAGCTCAATTTGGTGGTGGATTCTCCGAGACAAACAATGGTGAACAAACCGGAGGCCCAATCAATAATCAACAAACTGATTAATATGCCTATATTCCCCCCTTCGGCCTCTGCCACCCTTCAACCAACGCCTTCAGCACCGCACCATACGGCACCTCCTCAATCGCAGCCCCACCAGCCGCCCTCAACGCCCCAATAAACCGCTCGCGCCGCGTCGGCGGAATCATCGCATCGAGGTAAGCCGTCTGCTGTGCCTGCGTAGGACTGGGATTAGACGCCTCCAGCTGCTTCAGCAGGTCTTGGATTTCGGCGGCGGCTTCGGTGAGGGATGGGGTTTCGGCGGCTTGGTTGTTGATGGTGCCGCCGACTTGGTCGCCTTGGACGGTTTCGGCGAAGCCGCCTGCGAATTGGGCGTTGCTGAGGTCGTATTTTGGACCTTGGTTATTAGCCATGGTAGTTAGAACTCCCATTAACGTTGCTTTTTCCTGACGTTCCGCTGCTATCAAGCGTTGAATCTCTGACAAATGTTGTTCTCCCTGTAAGCGCAGCTGCCTTTCATACTGAGCTTCAAGCGCTTTTAGTTGAGTCTCGTAAAGCTCTTTTGCACTGCTTTCAAGCGCTTTTTTATCAGCGTCTTCAGCAACTTCTAAACGAACAACAAAGGTACTGCCCCGTTTCTTTTCGATGGCTTGGATAGAGAGGTCTTGATCAGCGTATTGGTTGCGGAGTTCTTGAAAGGATTGGAAAAAAGCTTGCCAGTCGATGCCATCCGAAAAGATGAGATCAACAGTGTCTAAGACTTTCTGAAATAGGGCTGCAAACTCACCTGGGTTAAAGAGGCCTTCTCTAGGACGACGTTCTTGGTGCTCAGCTTTTTCGTAGAAATATTCACAGACTGCCCCATCAAAACATGTAGCACTATTGATATTCCAGTCTTCTAAACAGGCTCCTGTGAATACCGCTTGAACACAACTAGCCTTCACGAATTGGGTTCGATACAGGTCAGTTTCACTGAGGTTAGCTTGATACAAACTGGCTTCACTGAGGTTAGCTTCACATAGATCGGCATTACTTAGATTAGCTCCACATAGCTTAGTTTCACTTAGGTTGGCTTGATGTAGTTTGCTATTACTTAGATCAGTTCCACACAGATTACTCGCCCACAAATAGGCTTCAGACAAATCAGCTCCGCTTAAGTGGGCTTTACTCAAGTTGGTCTTACTTAACTCTGCATCACCCAAATTAGCTTTATGCAAATTGGCTTCACTTAAATTGGCTCCACTCAGATCGCTTTTCCTCAGATAGCCTTCATTTAGGATGGCTCGATGCAGGTTAGCTGCACGCAGATCAGTCCCCCATAGATCAGCGCCATATAAGTCGGCATTACTTAGATTAGCTCCACATAGATCAGTGTTAGTCAGGTTGGCCTCACGCAGATCAGGCTTAACCTCAGGATTCTTCTCTCTCCACTGATTCCATACCTCTACTCCCTGTCGCAGTCGTTCCAAATGCTCCGCATTCGCCACACCACCACCCTCACCTCAACAACTCAGCCGATACACCCGAAATCTTTCTCTTCCCCTCCACGACAATCCTCAAAATTTCCAACGCGGGCCGCTCCGCCTCAATCAACCCCGCCACCCGCGTTACATGACTCGCCCGTATATACTCACTCACCCGCCCTTTATGGCTATCCCAGCGATAGTAATAACTCACGCTAGGACTCGCCCGCTTTTTATTACCAGTGCGCTCCTCAATCCAGCCAGAGGCGTTACCAGGAGCCCGATGCTTCCGCCGATTCTCCCCCGCATCCAGCGGCTTTCGGACCATCGTCCGCCGTCCCCCAGAACGCGGATCTAGGCACTGATAGACCACCAGCTCTGGTAACAACGCCAGCTGAGTGTTGTTCAGAGCATCATCAATCCGCAGCTGCCCCGCTCGTTCTGCCTTGAGCACGCGCTTACGGCCCATTTGCTTCAGGTCATAGGTGCCATGGCAGGGAGCACATAACGCTTTTAGATTGTTGCGATCGCAATTCCCAGGCTCATGATCCAAATGCGCTACCGTCAATGTAAACCGCCCCAACCGTGCCACCGGCTCCGCGTCTTCGACCACGTCCCACAGCTCCGCCACCTTCGGATGATTAGTGCGCTCGATTCTGGCAATGGCGTCTTCCGGCGACTCCCCAGGCTGACGGCAGGGTCGCCCGCATTCGGTGCAGCACCAGTTAGCCTCAGTTTTAATCGCTAACGCTAGCTCATACCAATTATCAGGATAGAGCCTCCGATCCATCGGCATGTTGCTATCCTCCCGTTAACCGAGAC
>ERZ1740070.1263-NODE-1263-length-16000-cov-8.881091_pt1 | contig 16000 bp, 7 predicted proteins | sample MGYA00581734_ERZ1740070 | MGnify/ENA primary metagenome ERZ1740070 (study PRJEB43018, sample SAMN04849744) | marine metagenome | isolation source: floating plastic debris | place: Pacific Ocean | collected 2008-09-01 | study: EMG produced TPA metagenomics...
CAAACCCTTGGCAAGGGGTTAAAGAAATGATTGTTGCATGCTGCAACCATGTATCGCCCATAAAATCTTCTGAATTTGGCTAGAAAAATTGGTCCATAATAGCCTATTTTTGATGCAGTTATCCCCCCTGTCTGGCTAACGAGCGGGAGAGATCAAATTTTATTTTCAGAAATAGGTTTGCTTCATAGTTGGTAACAACATATTAAATTTTTCGAAAAACCGATATATCACGTTAACAATAGCTAAAATTCTAAAATGGAAATTTGGTAATTTTAAATTCCGTGAATTTGACCACAATGGGTCAGGTTGCTAAATTAAATTCCATGCTTGTTCTCATCTTGTATTGTAACTTTGTTGCATTCAATGCTAGAAGATAGATGAATATTATTATTACTATTATACATTGTATAATATAGATGACCTAGGACATATTTTCTACTTATCTATTTATTTTGAGTTTGTTACATCGTAATTTGAAAAGAAACATTGTTATCTTCAATTGCTTGCTTATTTATAATAAAATCGAAAATATGTCAACAGGTGTCATTCACACAGCTAAGTAATCTAGCCATCCTGAAAAAAAAACCGCAAACCTTGCGCTGACGTGTGTTTATTCAAGGAGTTCTATTTCCAAATAAAACTCCTTGGTTTATTGCTGTGTTATAAGTTATACTTAAAAATATTCAATAGTGAGCGTGCGGCATGTAGCTGCACACACTCACTTATTGTTAAAAGATCTGATGGCATCATAGTCGTACAGCGTGAGTTATCATCCCTGAGTTCAATTGAAGAAACCATCAAAGATAGCGGTGTATTTTGCAAAGGGCTGTTGTACAGCCACTTCTGTTTAATAGAAGTATCGGCCATGGTAGAGGCTGTACAACTGCCCTAAGCGGAATGCACCGCTATCTTTACCATGTATATTGTCTAACACCACCCACCTCCCTGTGCAGTGACAATACACAAAACCCGCACAGATCAACGGTGGAAAAGGTACCAAGACAGTGCTCGCATCCAAGACCAAAGGTCAATGTGCTGGCAACACACCAAACACTTTGATCTTAGCCAATAGGCTGAGAAGCGACTACCATGGCCCTTACTTCTTTTAAACAGCCGACGGAAATCAAAGTCCTAGTAGCTCAACTTGTGACAGAATTAGCAGGTGTACCAAGTGTATTCAATGCTGATTCTGAGAATGAAAGCACTATTTTGTATAATCACGGACTTCTGCTCAAAAAAGTCTTTTACCAGTGAGTAGACATGTTCCAGTTGGTTTCTTGCAGAGCAAAAGTGACTCCCTCACACAGTAGTGAGATATTGATGACACTATTGAACATCATACGAATGTATGTTCATAAAGTAAAGATTTTCTATAAGTTTATGTCGATGTTGCATTGCATTGCAATCTTGAATAGGAGGCACTGACGGGGTAGACCTATATATTGGAGCACAATGACAACTGCCAGTTTTACAGCTCTGAGCTGTAGAGTGATAAAACTGGCAGTTTTGATGTGATCCACAATTGTCACGATTGATCACAATTGTCACAACTCACAATGGTGCCCTTGTGGTCGCATGGCATCACAAAATACTTCTGCTAATTAGAAGGTCCGTCAAAGCGGCTAAATATTTTGCTGTGATAAAGTCAAATGAACAGTTTCCGTTTTTGTGGGTGCTTAGTTGAAATCCGGTATTTATGTTGTTCTAAAACAAACCCATCTCTGCGTTTTTGCCATAAGTTATTATATAGACGAGCAAATACATGCAACGTGACAATATCAATTTCAAAACAGAAAAACTAGAACGTAAGTGACAAAGTGTCAAAATAAGTGGGTGTACCAATTTTCGCCACTTTCCTATCATTACTCTACTACGGGATGAAAATATACACGGAATTTAATTTAGCGTCATGGCTAAGATTGATCAAATTCACTGAATAAAATATCAGCGAATTTTGATTTTTTAATTTCAATGATATAAATTGTCATTGAAAGATTTCTAAAACATGATAATAAGAAGGATTTGAATTTGGCGAGTTTATCATATGCAAAATAGTGAAAATTAAATTCCAATGATGGAGGGTACTAGCTGAACTCCCCCTCTTGTATCACAAATAGTTACCCTATACACAGAGATTTGAGCAAGTAAAACATTTTATAGTTTCATGTTTTATTTTTGTTTTAGCGACTGGGCTTTTTCGCCTATATAACTAATATCAAAATATGGTGAAATTAACTACTTTTAAAAAATAAGCTACCTCAAGTAGTGCAACAGGTGAAAATTAGTGCTGATGAATACTTTTGTGAGTATTGTATGAGCTTAATTCACAGCTAGGTTTGAACCTAGCGTGCAGTAACACCCCCAAGTATTGATAAGCAACTAATGGCCTAAACAGACTGTTGCGGTTCGAACCGCAGCGGTGTGCGTAACATCACCATTGTTAATATATAAGCTGCTGCGGTCAGGTTGCGGTTCGAACGTAACGTCACATTGTTAACCTATAAAACGCTGCGGTTGATCGGCAGTTTGAAAATCATATAAAATACTATCTTAGCTGTCAGGCAGCGGTTCGAACTGCAGCAGTATGTTTAGGCCATAAGTCAGCAAATATAATAATTTGTTGGATGGTACAATCACCGTTAACCACTTCAAGTTCAGGACTACCTTTTTACAATTATTTGATATTTATTTCTTGAACCAATTGGATACTGACCCATAACATCAATTGTGCTCATCTAAATATACATACCGACCCATTGTTCAAATTCAATGCTATTGTAAATATTTTGGACCATTGTACATTCTGACCAAATTATTGGTATTTGGTAGGGGTTCCATAGTGGATTAATAACAAACCATGAGCTAGTTGTTTACTTTTACTAGGCCTTGCTGTGCGTTCATATTGATATTAGCATATCACCATGGTGCAGTCCAAATGAAACTCTCTACTAGTCTTACTTTTTTTTATACATGCGCTGTATAGTAGCGGTGTATGACTGGCTGCCTAATAATTATTTAAAGCAAAAAGGCTTGAACTTATTACTACGTCTGCAATGGCAGCCTCTAAGCATGTTAAGTCACCAGCCGGAGATATACAAAGGGAGATCGAGTGTTGTGTATGTAAGGAAGACAAGCCTGTATGTACCCTTACTTGTGGTCATATATGCTGTCAGGAATGTATAGGTAGGTGAATCAAAGGTTCTTAACAACTGATATTGCGATATTGTATCTTAAAATTTTTGAGCAAGAAGCATTCCTTTTCAAACCACCAACAACAGCAAGATTATCAGCCTGCTGATAAGATCGCTGAAGTGTTTTCCATGCAGCGTAACTTTGCTGACACAGTTTAGTACTGCGTGTAGCGTCAGCATGGGGTCAAAACGTGTTAATTTCATATACCCATTAAATTTGAGATAACACAACATAAGCCTGTATATTGATACTAATCCTAAACGATGCAGAATTATGGTTTGAAAAGTGTTTGACGATACTCTTGTGGTCTTTGAGACAGCTCTGAAACAATCATTATCATCATATCATAGCATGTAGTCACAAGACCTAATCAGATAACTCAAAAATGAAAAAAATAAAAATATTTAAATTCATGGCTAAGGTGAGCCAAAGATTCTATATGAGTTCAAGAATGGCATTAATTTTAAGCTCAGTCCACAATCTTCACTGTGTTTTTGCCCGATTTTTGTCCGAGGTAAGCTCAATCCGGCAAATAGTAGTGGGTTGAATTTTCGGAAATATACACCCCTGACAGGAAGTTTAGGCCATGGATTGTGAATTCTGATCAAAGTCTTTCTGACTGGAGTACCGACCGCTTTGCTAAGTACAATCAATCCAAATCTTTACTGCAATACTTGTGATAATGATACTGTATTAACATTACAGGTCAAATGGCGGGCAGACGAGGAATGTTCCCATGTCCAGTCTGCAGAAAACAGATGATAGTACCACCTGATGGATTTCCTGTCTGGTTCATTTCCAACCACATCAGAGAACATCTAAACAATCCAAAACAAGGTATGTCAGGGGTAGCCTGGATCAGACTCTCTGTGTGTTTTGGGTGGATAGTGCGGGAAAAAGCCTGGGACATCCCACCCACCCCACCCGCCCACCCAAAACACACAGAGAGCCTGTCCCAGGCTATGTCATTTTGCCTACCCCAGACTTGGGTTGCGAAGAGTCACAGAAAGGCATAATTTACCTATAAAAAGACTAAAAACAAAGGAAAATTTCGAGCAAATTCCAAAATTCCACCCTAGACTAGCCAAGATTTCATCCATCAACAACAGATTTGTTTGGGGTGTTCAATACGTCCCTGAGTATGTAGCGTATCTATTTATGTTATATGAGTATGAGTCTGTCGTTTAGTTTTTGTCGATTACCTCTGTAGAAATTTGAAAGGACGTTATAAGTTAAAACCTTGCAGGGAACTCTTCTCTGCGCTTCTAAGTGTTCTAGCATTGAAGCTAGAAATGGCTGACAAGAATTGTCAATGATACATGGCAAGGGTGTTCTCAATGGTAAGGTTTTGGAATCCTATCTTTTTAGTGAGGGTGGTGAAAAAATATAAAGAATTGGTATGCTATTCCGGCCATAAGCAATTATATTATAGCTTGGGTTTGCTTTCTTCGCTTGCAAGACCCATTCTCGTGATTGGTATGCCTCATTGTGAAAATAGTAATAGCATAAAACCAAATCTTCTGGGCAGTTATCTGATTCCTACCTGGATTGCCTGACTCGACGTTATATTCATGTAACAACTCTGAATGATAAATTAATGATAATTCACAGTGACTCTGACACTGGCTGGTCTTCACTGTTGCTAAATGCTCAGAACAAATTTTTAGTTATTAAGAAGGTAGCTTTTCAAAAATTCAAGCTTATTGACACTTGCTTGAGTGAGATTGTTGATACCATGTGAATCATACATGGTCCACACTTTTCCAATTCCGGGCACTGCCCAACAGACACAAAACAAAAATTGCCAGTATTGGTATCATAGGCTCATTTTCTTTAGCCTGAGAGCTTGAGCCTAAATTGAGGGTGAAAAATATGGCGTCAAACGGTCCCTGGGTGGCCCCTTTTTAAAAATTCAAAATGCCCTGCCCACGATCTGGACAATCGCGCACCTTAGAGCATTCGTCTCCCATTTTTTTTCGTTGAGAGGTACTGGCGTGAAAAAGCGGATACATAGACACCTACACATAAACATACATACATACGATAGCGTTTTATACAATGTAGGTTTGAATATGCCTACGGCTACATCTTTGATTGTTCACATTTTGATCATTGGTTAACCCATCCATTCAAAGTCAATTGGTGAGAGATCCTGATTATTGATTTGACAAAAGTAGGGTACTGATTTGCAACATATATAACCCCCCCCCTCCCCCCTACCCCCGGTCTGTATGATCAGCACTCTATCAGATTAACAAAATGGCAGGCTGTGTCAGAGGAGGCTGAGAAAACAATTCTACAAAAAAAAGGTTTGGCAGAACGCATTGATTAGATCACTCACTTTTGATGAATGGCTTTCCATGTTCTTGTAGGAAAAGCAAAACAAGACTGCAGAATCTGTGTTTATAACAAGGTAGATGCCCGCTGTGCAACATATAAAGCATGAGGCTTACGCTTAGGCTTACGCTTACGCCTCATGCCACTCAATTTTGTAATAGCTACAAAAACAGTGCTGTGCACTAAGCGCTTCGGTTCAACGGTAGATTCGCACTACTAAAGGCCGTTCTGAATAATAGGTAATGTGCATGTGCTGTCCACTTTCTCCAAATGACAACTTCAAAGCATATGAAATTTTAAAGCTAAAAAATATTTGTAGTTGGAGGAAATGATCTACCATTGGCAAATTTTGTGAGACATGGAACACAGTAATTTTTTTTTAAATTTAGTTGCGCTATAACTGATCGGGGCTGTACCTCACAACATCACAGACACGTAGCTGATGAACTTGGAGCTGTGCTGAGCGAGAGTGAAAAACAGCTGAAAGATTGGCAGCGACAAATCAGAGCTGAGGTATGTAATTAATGTGTCATACAATTGAAATTAACCCTTGTCATGCTGAAGTCCAAAGTGAATGACTCTGTAAAAAGAGTTAAAGAGGCCACTACATTGATTGATTGCGTGGGAGTTGTGCGCCCAATACCATTAGAGTAGTCTTCTTTCATCATCTGTCACTGACATTACACATTTGTTGCTGTAATTTTTCTCTGATGGGCGTAATTTGACGATGTTTGAAATCAAGACTCATGCCAAGACAGGTGAAATTCCGCATCTCCTTGCCTTTATAAAACCTCAAACCCATAAATAGCAAGCCTCGGAATTTTAGGCCAGAAAAACACTTCCACAATATTGCAAATCTCACACCCCTGAATATCAAGCCCCAAGCGTAGTAGGAGGATATGAGGGTAGCGGTGCGATGGAAATCATCTCTTAAACTGTCATTACAAACACATCAATGAACTGCTAATGCTAGAGTGCCAGGAAAGCTTTACACAGTCAGCCGCTTCTTCCAACATTTTTTTTATACCCTGCTTCCATATCCCTGTGGTCATAGCTGTCTAACGAGATAACACAACGGGATAAGTTGAATGCTGAGACTCAGGAAAAGGAACACTTACAGTCTGAAACAGACACTGGAGAGCTTGTCTCACTGACCGAGCAGTTGAGGCTATAGGTAATTATACTTCAACGAGGTTCTTCCAAAACCCAGAGTTCACAAGTCCCAAATTCGTGCGGAGCGGGACGAGTTGAGGTTGAATACAGTGCAGATAAAGGCTGGCATAATTCTATCAAACTGCTTTTCAGAAATTTACTTGGATTAATATCCCCCTTTCTGGATGGCCAGTTGCCTACTAAGGCTCCCTGGTAATACCTTACATGAAATATGATAGGCCATGATAAACTGAGAAAACTTGATACTGAAATTTCTCGATCATTCATTATTCTTAATGCCTTAAGGCCTAGATCCCGGCCTAGATCATTCTTTTTTTTTTAAATACATACCGTCTGATTTCCTGCCTGCTTGCATTGATCAGTGTTGAAAAAGTCCATAATGTAATATATACAGTGCATGCAAAATTTTAATATATATTTACTATAGTTGAAAACATCACACCTCCTCGTCAAGCTGCCGCACCATCCGATCTATAACTAATTTATCAGCATCATAGGGTCCTCTCTGTATACTCCATACATCATCACAGTAGTGGTGATCTACCGCTGGGATGTGATGACAGTATGAAGATATACAGCGAGAAGTGATGGTGAGATAACTCATGTTGTGAGTTATCCTTGTGCCTGTTAAATAACAGATCGGTGAGCAAGCTTCATATACCCTTCACCTCATAAACAGAGCGAAACTTTTCATCGAAAACTCTGCCATGGCTAGGCTCTGGGATGTACTTAGGGGTTGGGGTCCAGCTGACCACCGAATTATATACTCAAGCGGGACTCATGTATTCAGAAAACTGAAATTGCGACTCCGTGATCCTTGTGCTGAAGTAACACAGTATAGAGGTGATCGAAGTGGGGGTTAAGTGCTCCTCTCATAATGTGACAAGCTAACTGTAAAGGTGTTCAAATGTGACATAGTGAGGAGGAAATTTTTTTTGATTTTTGACAACATATTCACTGCTATAGGTCTCTTTGAGAACCTTGTCACAGTTGATAGCTGTTGATGAGAATTATGATAATGACATAAAACTGTACACAGAATGACAGGAGCTTTGAGAACTAAACAGCTCCCTGTAATGAGTAATGGGGCATAAGAACTTCTCTTCTCACCTGACGGATGCCTACTGGTCACAGCTATCAACGACACACTGAAAGAGTACAGCAGAATGAGTGAGGAGGAGGAGCCTGTACTTATCTGGTCATGTGATCTACTACCAGGAGCCACGGGAGTCTCTGTAGATGAGAGAAGGGGGCTGATCTATGTGGGCGGATTTAGTAACAAGACTATCTACATTATCAATACTAAAGGTGAGTGTAAACACAGTATGTTAAAGCGTCTGTACTGTTTGTGATGACTAGGACTTCTCGATCAAACATAATTCAGCCCGAATTAGTCTGGCTGCAAATTCTCATATTTTTCTAGGATTGTGCATGCCTTCAACATTTATCAAGATTTTGCAGTCTGTCTCTTCACCTATTACAAAGTATTCGCTTTTAATACTAAGAAGTCAAGATTACTGTTAAGCTCTTGTATGAATGGCCTCACATTATTTATCCCGCGGTGCAGTGCCGGAATTAAAGAATTCCCAAAAAATGAAGTTGTCATCTCACAACTAAAGGGAAAACAAACCCCAACAGTATGACAATTATAAGAGGTTACAACTATTCTCATTCTCAAACGTCTAGTTCCTCCTCCTATCGCATGACCTAATTGACCTGTGTTTTGCTCAAGGTAAGAAGTTGAAAGAGATGAAAAGCGATGAATTACCAGCACATCCAATAGACATCAATGGTCGAGCTGATGATCAGCTGGCTATAGCTCCTATTGCAGGTGGTTTTACACTGTATAAGATCATCATGCAGCAGCAGCATATTTACAACACAGTCAAAAAATACTTGTGTTTTCTTATAAAATAAAATTATTATAGTATTCCACCGATCCGTGAAGCTGACAGGATGGTAGAAACGAGTTCAAATCCCTAATAGAAGAGACTTCATATTTCAAAAAAAAAAATCCTCCCTACAGGATAAATTTATAGCGTTGTTTAAAAAAACTCTCCTTGAAAGAAGAACCACCATTGGCAGGCTTATTGTGAAATCAAAGAGGATCAACTGTTAAGAAGTAGACTGACCTGTCAGCCTGCCACGAATTGGATACAGCCTGGCAGGGCAGGATAGTTAAGAAGTACATGTACGATACAATATAGAAACACTGCTGGCTGACAGACCCCAATATTCTACTTAGGGACTGCGGAATTGAATGACTCCAATTGAAGTTGTAGTTAAATTTTGCGAAATGAAATTATATTGATTATTTTTTATCAATTTGGGCGTTTTGAAAAATTAAAATAATATAGATAAAACTAATGTGTAACACTTTGAAAAATAAATACAAAACCACTTATGCTTGACATCCACAATTCTCTATTGACGTGCGAATGGAACAGGCTTCAAAGAGTCTGATTCTATGATTAATTCAGTTCATAGTTTAAACTTGAGTGCACAGACCTGCGGTGTGCGTGATTTCTCAGGTTATTCATTTGACCATAGTTCAAAATTGGCTTGCGGAAGGTAGACAAGATCTAAACTCGAAGTTGTTGTGGCCAAAAAAGGTAGCCCTGAACTTGAGCGTCACAGAATCTACCGTTTGAGATGGACGACGGTGATTGTACAGACAGAAAATATTATTATATTTGCTGGCTTGCCAGCTTATAATTTTTTAAGGCTCATAATGTAGTTTGTTGTGATCACTTCGTAATAATGCATGCTCAGTTCAAAACCTAGCTGTGAATAAGCTTGTTTTAAAAATATGGTCTCATAAATAGCTGACAGCTGTGGTTGGATGCCTTTCTTGAACCACTGCAATCACCAGAACGCACCAGAAGCTGAACAGTTGACACCCAACAGACAGACCACTACCCTGTACCAATTGCAGAGATAGGGTGGGGTAAGTGCGGCTAACTATCAAAATACCCTGCTCCTTGGGTCTAAGATACATGAAACAGTAGAATTTTTTTATCCTTCCATCCGGCGATTGCAAGTTCAGAACCTCTAATACTGATTTCTTCATAATAGGCTGGTAGTTTTTCATGTGAGAGAGCCGTAAGTTTTGTACCTGAGAACCAAATAAAAAAGAGGGTAGATGTTATTAGGGATTGGGCTACAGTTGACAGTAAAAGATATGGAGAAATCAACTGTTTGGTCCCTCTCCTTGTCAATAATGAACCCAAATGAACACAGCACACACACCAAAAAGTCAGTTGCTCGATTAATATACTACCACTCTTATGGTTACACACGCCACACAACCCCGACACTAATCCTACATGTAAACATCATTTGACTTGTGGGTACAATTTCAAGATTTAAATAGTGGTTTTGTTACTTGAAAAAATCAAACGAGACTGATCATAATAGCTTGGGTTGGATATGGAGTTGGGGAATCTGATCTACTTTGGGGTGAAAACATACATCATAATCGTAATGAGGCCATTTTAGACATTTCTGATGTTAATCAAAACTGGAATCAATATCCCAGTACAAAGAACGGTGGGTGTTGGCACACGATCTTGTAACATGAACTCGTAGTTTAAAATTCAATCACTAACCTTTTTTATCGAGCACGTAGATAGTTCTGGTCTTGAGGCCGCTCACATAAATCATCCCTGTATCATCTAGTGCTATCCCACAAGGTTCGTACGGAACCTGGTCACATGACCAGATAAGGTCAAGGTCGCTACCATTGATTCTGTAATTGTTTAGCATGTCCTTTCCATCAGAGTCCCATCCTGTGACTAGCAGCAAGTCTTCTGAGATGAAAAGTAAGTTCCTAAGCTCTCCAATTTCTATTACGTTCACATCAATAAGCCCAGATTGTGAATATTTTCTGTTGAACAGCTTGATTTTGTTAGTGTCCTTGTCAATAGAGGCTATGAATCTTTCAGACACGCTCAAGTGTGAGGTGACTTTGGCTTTCATCGGGAACGAGTATATAAGTTCCGAAGTCTTCTTGTCAAGGTCATAGTTACTGACTTTTATAACTGTCTTGTTTTCATCGTGACTTGATAGGAAGATTTCACCTGTGTGCTCGACGACCAAAAAAGTAGAGTTTTTGCTAATATTCTCAATCTCATAGTTTGCTTTCTTAAACCTCTTTATGCCGTCAGAACATCCAAGTAGGATGTCACCAGTGACACTGTGGTGATCCACGGTTACACATTGGGCTTTCTGTGTTTGATGCTCAGAGAGAAACTGAAGGGTAGAGGGGACGTGCTGGATTATGTCTTCCTATTCTGAGTCTGGATCAGTTGGTGACTGCAAATCCGATGACCCTGCAAAGTAGCGAGGCAAAAATATCATTGAATTACATTTTTTTATTATTTATTAGTTTCAGAGCCCTCACGAATGTTTCATACAGTGGCGATAATGGCACTGAGATCATCATGAACAGCAAGACACAATGCAGCTTGATGTAGAGTATAATAACTGGATAATCTCCTGATACAACACCTTGCCGGATTCTTCAGATCAGTTTAGTGCCAGCCAAGCCAATAATATCTACCGATGAGCCGGAAAAATCAATTTTGACATAGAATTCAATGATCATGCAGCATACATATTCAATTCAGGTACCTTTAATCTTGAGTTTTGTTGCAAAATTGAAGTTCTACGTAGTGCTTACTATGCAAACTCAAAAACTCACAAACGCAGCATAACTAACCATAAGCAACAATCTGTTCCTGAAGCCTTATTATCTCAACAGGATCTCCCTCCGATTCTATGATTTCGGCAACTTTGAGAAAAGAGGATTTTTCATTCAGTTCGGTCTGTTTTCTCTCCATATCTTGTTTTAAAGTGCGAAGTTCATCTCTCACCGCTTCTTGTTTCTTCTCCAGAGTCGTCTGCTCCTCCTCTAACTCTGCTTCTCTATCAGTCATTGTAGCTAGTCCCTCTTTTAACTTTTCAACCTAAAGACAATAACAAGACTTTAGTATAAAGCAAAACCCAAGAAAACCAAACCAAGAAAACCAAGTCAATCAATCAAATAATATCCATAATTACTATGAAAACATCGACAAAACAGACAGACAGATCTTTGATAGTCACCAAACCTCAGATGTTGCAAGCGTCTGCCAGTCTTTCAGTAATATCTGGTTGTGGGTCAGTATCTCATCAATATCCTCAATGTCATGTTTCTCATTTCCTGTACTGCACTTAGATTTTTTCTTTACACCACACCTAAAATGTAACAAATAGTTTGCGATCTGAAGTAGGCTAATGATCACGGTGTTTGTCCTTGTCATTGGTTTGACTCACTCAGACAGATATACACATCAAGAACACAGTAAATCACTCCTAACGAGGCAGCTTACCTGAAACATAGAAACTTCAGGCATGTGCTGCATCGAGACTCCACTTTATTCTCACTACATACCTCGCACCTCGTTCTTTCTTCTGAGTCAAAAAGAAAAAGAAAATAGTTATCTATTTATTCTCTATATACACATGTGTAGAACATTTACAATTCTGGACAAATAATTCTATTTCAGAAATATCCAATTTTCTCAAGTTTTGATACCATGAGGTAAAGTGTGTGTAAATGTGTGAAGAGACTACTGAGCAAGGGTGGGTGGCAGAAGATGACTCGTAAAGTCATTCAAGTCAAGTCAAGTTATCTGAGCCGTGACTCGACTTGGCTATGACTTGAAATCTCTGGTGATTTGACTTTGATTTGATGTGCTCCATGACTTGACTATAAAGAACTGTTGTTCTCACTCCAAATGCATTCACGTAGAAAACTGCCTGCTCCACATAAAACAGGGCAGAGCAAGCGTAATTGACTGAGCTGATTTGATTTAGTGCAGCCTAGAGGAATCTATCATGAACTTTTGAGGAATGACAACGGTGGTTGGTTGTACTAATCGGGAACATTTCGCAATAACATATACCCTAGAAGTTTTATTTTCGCAAGACTTTAATATGGCACTTGTAAAAAGTAGCGAAATTAAATGCTAGCTAACTTAAAGTCACCCCCAAAATTAGCGAAATTAAGCTCAAGTTAATATTACTCCTTTATGGTACATGTACATTTGAAACCATTGCGATTGCTCTCTACTAATATAACATTACATTAGACGACAGCAATTACAAAGACAACAATAAATATTGATCTCTTTTCCAATTTCTATTTTCACAGCCGTGATCGAGTTCATCATCGAAATCAGAGCTTCGTCAATCACAGCTGTGCAAGACTTATCTGTATTCTTACCTTCTGCATGTGCGGCATCTTCCTCAGCGCCGGCAGCATTCTCCTTCGCGATTTCCAGCTCATCTTTGATTCGCTCAGTCAAAACGCAGACAGGAAATCCCTGATCGGGAACAGCTAGGCGTCTCCTACATATCGGACAGTCCATCTCTCTGTCTTCTCCTGCTAGTCTGCCTACAAAGTGATTGTTCAGTCTAATGTTAGAAGCAAGAGGCAACATCATGGCCCATTTTGTACGAGTACTAAATAGTGCTGTGTCAATTCAATTCATATCGAGAACACCGAAATTGAACATTTGGAATGAGATTTTTCTGTGGTGGAATAGTTTCAGGTTTTTGGGTATGAGGGTTTAGGCATTCTAGGTATTTTAGGTTTTTACAAAATATCGAAACCAAAAATAAACCTTAAGGACACTTTTAGCATCAATTTGTGCCTAAAAACTATATATCGAATTGTGATATCGAAAATATCGAATGTTTGCATCGAAACATCGGAAATCATCCAATCAGAATTGATAAATCAAAATCGAGATAACCGAGGCTGAATTCAGAATGGAGATCACACAGTTAACAAGTAAAATTGTGACAGCACTATTACTACATGCATGAATATTCAATGTTGTAGGCACCCCTTATACTTACCAACACAAGGCATACAGCATCTATGAGCACATGGTAACAGATGTAATCTCGGCTCTTCCATACAAACTGGACACTCCAACTCATTCCTCAGTGCCTCCTCGACCGGTTTGAGAGCAGCATTCTTGTGATGACCAGATTCTGTCAAAGCTTCCTTCCCTGGTTTGAGTGTTCCTATTTTATGTTCATTCGATTCTGTTGAAATAAAACACGAGGATGACATGAATGAAAATTTTAATTTATCAGTTCAGATGAGACACAAAAATCTCATTCAATTTTTTTTATTCATCAGTGTCTGTTTCTATCCTTTTTATCATTTCACACTACATATTTTAAGTTTTTTCAGTTCACTTGATATTATACCAGACCTTTATAACAACAAGTTTGCCACCTAAATGGCAGCACTATGCACACCAAGCAGCAGCATATATTTTAAGAAAAATCAACTCAAAAAAACCTCTGTGGATTACCTTTGAGCAGCCTGCACGTGGCAGCCTCCATTGTTAATGAACTGATGCTGCCGGAGTCAGCTGAATCACAGCAATCCATCCACTACTTTGCTCCTGGAAGCAATGTGTAACTGACAAAGGGGGTGTGATGACAAACGTTTCATCCCGGGTCTGTCTCACAGGTATATACACTACCACATTACCCTGTTTATTGCCCTGGGTAATAAATAAGGTCAGCAATGGTGGGTTCTTAAACGATTAAGTTAAAAGCCTATATTGTATTTTGTCCGGTTTTATAGTTACCATGTACGCTCATCATCAAATTTTCTTCTGTAGGATATAGGATATAGGTAGCTCCCTATGACGGCAATCATAAAATGACTTTCAACATTTTTTGAAATATAAGGGATTTATTGGGATGATACGGTTATACAGCAAACTTCCTGCTGCCCTGACTAGAAATTGGGAGGAGGGTTCAGTGATATGCAAGTTCCTTATGGTTATCACCAACTGTCTAACAATGAAAATCGCTGATATGAATCCCATAATATGAAGCTCAAACAAGGCATTGTATGAGGTGATTAGGATCTAATATCAATGATAAAATACCAACCGAGAAACAAGCGTCAATTCTTGCAGTTCAAACAGCTAGATAATAACGAGTTTTATTTATCAAAACGACATATTTTATTATTTGTACAAAGTCAAATCATCACTGCCAACTAAGTAAGATCAATGGGAAAAAATGAAGCTAGAATCCACAATTGAGCATAGAAATGTGTATAAATAGATCAATCAAATCAAAATATTTTTAAAATTTGGCAGCAAAGGGGACAGGGGAAATCAGAGGCACTACCAATTCTCACAAAAATCAGGTTTACTACTGTTTCTAAACATAGAATATGATAACTGGTTAGTGGAAGGCTCATTCAATATAAATGCAGTTTCAGTCAGCAGGCCCAGTGATGTAATGACCGCAAGCATATATAAAACAACCTGTGGACTGTTGATGTTGATGTTTTAGGCTGGTTAAATACATTAAAATGTGAAGAAATAGTAAATATATCGGGATTTCAGGGGATCTTTTATAATAATAATACCAACATGTGGACAAAATCATCTAAAACACAATACATGTACATTAAAAACATTGATGGAATTTAAATTTTCATATAGAATGTCTGTGAATTGTTTCTTACAGTAAAATAGATTAGCTGTTTATAAGTTTGCCATGGAATCGAAGCTAGTTGTTAACTGTTAACTGGCCAATGAAATACCCAGGTTTAATATCTTTTGTGGCGCGCTTTCAACTTTACCACACTTTGCAAAATCTCTTTGCCCCGGCCTTGCCTGCATTTAACTGTTGACCAAATTGGAAGTTACAAAACATAACATAGGCAAAAGGTTTTGAGCGGATCTCAAGCAACTCATAATATTGCATCATTTAAAAATGATTAATATTTGCTTTCTATATAATATTAAAAGCTGATATGTTATTGAATGAGAGAGATGTTGGTTATACGAGTCCAGCGTCTTTTGCCATCCCGTAGAAGATTGATTTCTCATTGGCGAGTAGATTGTCCGGTGAATCAAACTCTGCCACTTTACCTTTGTCCAAAACCAGGATCCTACAACAAATCAGGTTGGTTATAAAGAGTGGTTACAGTGTTCGCTAGTTACAGGGATTCAGAATTCCAAACTGTGAAAATCATGATTTCAAAGTTATACCGTAATACCTCATCTTTTCAAAAAATAAAAATGCTTTAATTAAAAGGCACCCTACAGCTATAAGGCACCCTTCAGTTAAAAGGCCCCCCAGGTTTAAGCATTCTGCCACTTTCCAATTGTAATGAGCCTTAATTTTTATGGCTGCCAGGGAACTGTGTATGAATAATGTGTTATGCATGGCCATGTTTTGACTCAATTGCAATGCCAGAATAGCCAAT
>ERZ1740070.1264-NODE-1264-length-15994-cov-6.314574_pt1 | contig 15994 bp, 14 predicted proteins | sample MGYA00581734_ERZ1740070 | MGnify/ENA primary metagenome ERZ1740070 (study PRJEB43018, sample SAMN04849744) | marine metagenome | isolation source: floating plastic debris | place: Pacific Ocean | collected 2008-09-01 | study: EMG produced TPA metagenomics...
AGATTTAGAAAAGAAGCACTGCCGATAAGCTTTTATTTCTGTAATGAAAGAGCGTAACAGAAACGATCGGCCCGTGAAATGGTTTTTCCATACAAGATAGGCTGCTGATTGCTAGTGTATGCGGTGTAGCAATACACAATTAACGGCTGACCCAGAGGCACTTCCAAATACCCACTCATTTCATAATCAGCATGGGTGCATTCAATCACGGCATCAATTTGTACAACCGCTATTCCATGGGTCTCCAAAGTAGGAAACGTCATTTGCCGTTTGAGCTGGTCTCTAAACTGCTGCCCTAGCTCTAACACAATATAACTCTCATCAATGGCACCCACAGCTCCGTCCATACTCAACAGTTTTTTCTGAAAATACACTGTCGATTTGTCTGGTAGTTGTAAAATAGCTTGGATTTCTTTAGGAGTACGTAGCTTTCTAAAAACAAGACTTTCAAATGTAAATTGAATACCTTTACGTGTAAGATCTTGTTCTAAAAAAATCAAAGGGCTGACTAAAGAATAAGCTACTTTTTTTTGTGGTGTGACAAATACCCCTTTACCTTGCTGAGATTTAGCGAGACCCTGACTAACCAAATTCGCAACAGCTCGTCTAACAGTAATACGACTGACCTCAAATGTCTTCATCAACTGATGTTCACTGGGTAACTTTTCTCCAGGCTGGTAATCCCCCGCCTCAATCTGATGGCGAAGTTTTTCTGAGATGCTGATATGTAAAGGAACAGATGACATCAAAGGTCTATGTCAGGATTTAACGAAATACTATGTAGACTTGTTATACCAGGTAGGGTGTGCTAACTTTTACTTGTTATAACAAGTGTTGCACATGGCCGTAATATTCGGCTATGTGCGCTTGTGTTATCAGTGTTTACCAGGATGTTAACTGACTCGGTTCAAGCTCCCAAAGGATCAGTAGATAAACCTCACAAAATCTTAGCCGTTCGTGAGCTTAAGGCTTTGAATGTACGCTCTAATGTGGCAGGTTTTGTCAGATTGGCTTCACATTTGACCGTGCTGGGTATCAGTGGTTTTCTATGGGGAACTGCGCCCGGCTGGTTTAAGTTGCCAGCGCTTTTAGTCTACGGCATTAGCCTTGCTGTGATGTTTTGCCCCACCCATGAATGTGTTCATCGGACTGCATTTAAAAATTCTAAAGTTAATGATGTCGTAGGTTGGTGGGCAGGATTGCTGTCGTTTTACAATAGTACGTTTTATCGGTACTACCATAAATGGCACCATCGCTATACGCAGATTGCCGGGAAAGATCCTGAACTGGATGATCCCAAGCCAGAAACCTGGAGACAGTATTTATGGAGAATGAGTGGAATTCCATGGTGGCATGACAAAATAACAGGACATGTAAATGTGGCCCTCGGCAATGTTGAAGACTGTTACTTTTTGCCAGAAAGTGCCTACGGTGATGTGATTCAATCTACACGTCTACAGCTGGGAACCTATGCTGCTATTGGATTGTTATCGACTGCCTTAGGCCATCCTGAATTTATCTTTGTTTATTGGTTGTTGCCATTGGCAGTAGGTCAACCGTTTCTGAGATTCGTATTGATCGCTGAGCATGCGGGCTGTTCAGATGACAGCAATCCACTGGCGAACACACGTACAACGCTTACACTATGGCCTGTGCGGTTCCTAATGTGGAATATGCCCTATCATGCGGAACATCATATTTATCCATCGATTCCGTTTCATGCACTGCCAAAGGCACATGATAGTTTGAGAGAGTATTTCACACAGGTTGATGCAGGATACGTGAAAGTGAATCGAGATATTGTTGCTGAGTTAGGATAACCCACCCCATCGCCCCATCCCAGGAGGGGATGCAGAAGCGTTCCATAGAACGCATATACGGCTAAGAATTAGGACGTAATTGAATTCTTATTCCTAAGTAACGATAATGGCATCTCCTAACAGTTTTGTTCTGAAGGATTTTTCTCTGCAGTGCGGGGTCACTCTACCTGAGGTGGAGATAATATATCAAACCTATGGAGAGTTAAATTCTGAACACAGTAACGTAGTGTTGTATCCCACCTCCTATGGGGCACAGCATAGCGATGTGGATTGGCTAGTGCGTCCAGATGGGATTTTGGATACATCAGACTGGTTTGTGATAGTGCCAAACATGTTTGGTAATGGTCTTTCCACATCGCCGAGTAACTGTGAGGTAGCTAAGAAACCAGGTTTTTACTTTACCCACTACGACAATGTTCGCGCTCAGGCGGCCCTGTTAGATAGTTTGGGTATTGAGCAGTTAGCCCTGGTCTACGGCTGGTCCATGGGAGCGCAGCAGGGATACCACTGGGGAGTGCTATATCCTGAGCGGGTACAACGGATTGCGGCGCTATGTGGCACAGCTAAAACCACTGACCATAATCGAGTTTTTCTCTACAGTTTGAGAGCAGCTCTACAGGGAGATCCAGCCTGGAATGGAGAACGGTTTGAGGAAGTGCCGGAGAAGGGTTTTCATACGTTTACCCAGATCTATGCCAGTTGGGCTGCTTCCCAGGCGTACTATCGAGCAAAGCCGTATTTGGAATGGGGATATGAGTCATTAGAGGATTATCTGCTGCGCAGCTGGGAAGCGGGCTATCGACGGCGAGACCCCCATAATCTACTGGCGATGATTGAGACGTGGTTGCACTGTGATGTGGGAGATAATCCAATCTATGGCGGAGATTATGGGAAGGCCATGGGATCGATTACGGCGAAGGTGTTGGTGATGCCTGCCAGCACGGACCTCTATTTTACGCCGGAAGATTGCGAGGCTGAAGCGAAACTGATCGCCAACAGCGAGTACGTTGTAATTCCTTCGATTTGGGGGCATCGGGCGGGTAATCCCTATCAGAACCGTGAAGATGAGGCATTTGTTAAGCAGGCGGTTGAGAAATTGCTCAATTAACAAACGCCATCCGGTACCTACATTCGGAGATGCCAGCCGCGTGGTTGGAGGAAGTTTGTTATGCCTAGGGTAGAGAGAGTGGAGCCGATACCTGAATGGTTGCGGCCTGTCCAGGGTAAGCGGGGGCTAACGCGATCGCAACAGTTCCAATAAGCACTCCCACTACTCACCTGACCTAAAATCTCCACAGCCCGCTCTCGGTCAGCGCTATACACCGCAGCCGTTAGCCCATAATCCGTATCGTTCATTAGGGCCACCGCTTCATCATCACTGCTCACCCGCTGAATACCGATGACTGGGCCAAAGCTTTCCTCACGCATCACGGTCATTTCATGGGTGACCTCGGTTAAAACCGTAGGGGTAAAATACCAGCCAGGTCGGTCTACCGGCTGTCCGCCGCAGAGAACCTGAGCACCTTTAGCTACCGCATCCTGAATTTGCTGTCCAACAACAGAAAGTTGAGGCTTTCGACTCAAGGGCCCTAGATAAGTCTCAGCGTCAGTCGGATCACCCAGCTCAAATTTTTGAACTATTTGTACAAACTTCTCGATAAACGGTTCGTAGATATCTGTATGTACATAGATTCGCTCTATAGCACAACAGCTTTGTCCGTTATTATAAAAGGCTCCATCGGCCAATGCAGCTGCTGCCGAGGCTACATCCACATCGTCACAGATGTAGGCCGGATCTTTTCCCCCTAGCTCCAGCTGTACTTTGATGAGCTTGGGAGCCACCGCTGTGGCAATTTTCTGCCCTGTGGCATAGGAACCGGTAAAGAAAATACCGTCGATGGGTTGTTCTAGTAAAGCGGCTCCAGCTAATCCTGTACCGATGACTGGGACGAAAATATCTTCGGGAATGCCTGATTCGTGGAGGAGAGTTGCGATCGCACCCCCAGTCATCACCGCAATCTCCGATGGCTTATACACCACCGCATTACCCGTCAGCAGTGCTGGAATAAACACATTTGAACCGACAAAGTAGGGATAGTTCCAGGCTGAAATATTTGCAATCACCCCCAGCGGATCGTAGGAAAGAATTTCTTCTAGTTGTCCCGTGCCCGGTATGGCCTGCCAGGGTTCTTGATAAACCCGTTGGGCGCTAAGCACCCTAGCAACGTTCTCAATAAAAAAATCAATCCGTGGCGGCGTGCCCAGAATTTCATTTTTTGCTTGAGTGATGGGTTTGCCAGTTTCAGCGGTTAATGTCGCAGCCAGAGAGTCTGCCTGCTCTACTAGAGATTCTCTGAATGTTTTGATCGCCTCAATTCTCTCCACTAGGGGCTTAGCCGCCCAAACTGGCTGGGCACTGCGAGCCTGTTTTACTTTATCGGCAATGGCAGCACTGTCGTCGACGGGAATCTCTTTAATCAGTTGTTCAGTGGCAGGATTGATAATGGAAAGCATGTCAGCCATGGGGTATCCTCATGCAGCAAGCGCATCTTGGTAAATGGCGTAAAAATCATCCTCGGTGACGGGTCTGGGGTTAAACGGATGACAGCCATCGTTAACAGCAATGCTGACTAGCTCACCGACGACCGCATTGGAAATACCGAGGGCCCCTAGGGACGTGGGAATACCGATGGCGACGGACAGTTCCGTAATCCAGTCAATCAATGCCTGACCGTTTCTAGCAAAGGGGTCAACAATCCGTGCCATCCGCAGAAACTTTTCGGGTTCGGCTTCTAGGTTAAACCGCATGGCGGCAGGTAGCATGATGCCGTTGGCTAAGCCGTGGTGGGTGTCGCAGACGGTGGAGAGAGCATGGGCGCAGGAGTGGGTAACGCCGAGACCTTTTTGGAATGCGATCGCACCCATCATAGACGCATTTAACATGCCTGCCCGCGCTTGTAAGTGGGCAGGCTGATCTATCGTCTCACCAGCAGCCTGTTGTTGAGCAAACATCATACTGTCTCTTAGATGCTGTGATACCAGATAAATTCCCTCTAGGGCAATCCCATCACATAGCGGATTCGTCCCTTTGGCTAGAAACGCTTCGATTAGATGGGTGAGGGCATCCATACCTGTAGCTGCTGTAATTTTGGCGGGCAAGCCCAGCAGCAGTTCTGGATCGGCTAATACCACTTTAGGTAGCAGCTGTGGGTCAAAAACAATCTTTTTGGCATGGGTCTCATCATCTGAGATAACAGCACTACGACCTACTTCACTGCCTGTACCGGCGGTGGTGGGAATGGCAACAATCCCAGGAATCGGCTGATCGATGGGGCGGGTGCTGGCACCGTCTTCGTAATCGAACAGGTGGCCAGGGTGATTCACCATCAGGGCAATGGCCTTCGCCACATCCATCGGAGCCCCACCACCAACGGCGACAATGCCGTCAGCGCTGTGCTGTTGGTAAGCGCTGACCCCGGCAGTCACCTGAGAGACAACTGGATTGCCCCAAACACCGCTGAATGTGGCGAATGGGATATCAGCAATAGCCGCTTCGATGGTGGAGAACCAGGATAACTCAACGACATCCCGGTCAGTGACGATGAGCGGTCGCTGAATGCCAAGAGCAGTCAGTTCTGACGCGAGTTCATAACGAGAACCGGGGCCGAATCGTATTTTGGTGGGGAAGTTATAGGTACTGATGTCGGAGGACATAAGGCTTAGGGGAGATATAACGATTGGTTGAGACTCATAACGGTTAACCCACCCCGCCCGTTGGGCACCCCTCCCAGGAGGGGATGTTGTTTTACCTTTGAGATATCTTACCCAAGAGAAAAATTATAACGCAGGCTTTAATGAAGAAGCCGATGCTCTATCCCCTCCTGGGAGGGGCAACGGGGTGGGTTAACCGCTAACACTATCCTCAAATATTAATGTACTGATCCATCTCCCAGTCAGTGACCTGAGAACAGAATGCATTCCATTCTTTATACTTAAACTCAAAGAATGTTTTGGCCCCTAATTCTCCTAGGGTTTCCATCAGCAACTCATTTTTCTTCAGGGCGTCCAACGCCTCATAGAGATCTGTCGGCAACATCTCTAGATCCGGAAACTCATCTCCACGGGCAAACAGATTTTCATCAATGCGTTTACCTGGGGATGTTTGTTGTTTAATGCCATCTAAACCAGCCGCCAGCAGCCCTGCCAGGGCAAGGTACAGATTAGCTGAACCGTCAATCAATCGACATTCAAACCGACCGGCCTCAGGAATGCGCATCATGTGGGAGCGATTGTTGCCACCATAGGAAATGTAGCGCGGAGACCAGGTACTCCCCGACGTGGTCATATTAGCCCCCAGACGGCGATAGGAGTTAATCGTCGGTGCAAATAACGCCGTTAACCCTTTGGCATGGGCCAAGACACCACCTAGGAAGTTATAACCGACAGGAGATAATCCACCAGCATCGGCATCGGCTTCAAAACTATTGACGCTGCCCTGCCAGAGGCTGTTATGGACATGACCACCGCTACCAGTAATGTGACTAAAGGGTTTGGGCATAAACGTGGCCGTATATCCCCGCTGCTCTGCCAGGGTTTTGACCATGTACTTAAAGAATACATGGCGATCGCACGTTGTCTTGGCATCGCTATAGGTCCAGTTCAGCTCAAACTGCCCATTGGCATCCTCATGGTCACACTGGTAAGGTCCCCAACCTAGCTGCTCCATGTAGTCCACCAAAGTGGAGATTAGGTCGAACTGGCGCATTAAATTGAGCTGGTCGTAGCAGGGGCGCTCCGCTACGTCTTTTTCGTCAGCAATGGTGTAGCCTGTCTCCGTTTTCTTTAACAAAAAGAACTCAGCTTCCACCCCAGCTTTGTAGCTATAGCCCAGCTCGCTACACTCATCCAGCACTCGATTGAGCATCATCCTCGGTGCGGCGGCAAACGGCTTACCCTCAAAGTACACATCGCTAGCTACCCAGCCCACGGTTGGTTCCCAGGGTAGCTGAATCAAAGACTCTGGATCGGGAACAGCCGCAATTTCGGGCGCATCTGGCCCCAAACCTAAGTTGGAGGCAAAGGAACAAAAGAATGCTCCATCACTTTCCACAGATGCAATCTTAGTGGCCGGAACCAGTTTGGCCCGGGTCCCCCCTAACAAATCGGTGTAGGATACCAGAAAAAATTTAATCCCAAGTTCTTTGGCCTTCTCTACCAGGGTCTTTGTTTGCGTGAGCGTTCCTACCATAGTTTTAGGATCCCTTGGGGCAATGCTTCCTTAGTAAAACAGTCTCTACAGGTAGCTTTTGTAGCTGTAGCTACTATTGGTTATAACAAGCTAAGGAAAACCTTGGTAGATAGGGTGTTTTAACCGCTTTAGTGATGCCTATGAGGCGACTTCAATCGGGCATCAGTCGCATTTGCTTGTTATAACAAATGTAACAGTATATTTCAGTGGCTATTGGTAGGATGCATATGAACTAAACGTGCGATCGCAATGAAAATTCTGGTCATTCAAAATAGTATTCGAGATCCCATCGGCATTCTAGGCAAGTATTTGGTCAACCGGGGTGCTGAACTCTCCACCTGGCTACCAGAACAACAGTCGCAAAGGCCCCAAGGAGAGTTTTCAGGGCTGATTATCCTGGGTGGACATATGAATGCCCACGAGGATGACAAATATCCTCACCTCAAGCAGGTGGTTGATCTAATTCATCAGTTCCATGCAGAGCATAAACCCATCATGGGTGTTTGTTTAGGGTCGCAGCTAATTGCCCGTGCGTTTGGTTCGCAAGTTTATCCCCACAGTACTCCTGAACTAGGGTTCTCTCCTCTTGAGGTGGTCAAACCCCTGGCGACAGAACCCTGGCTACAAAGCTGTGATGCTGATTTACATATAATGCAGTGGCACTTTGATACCTTTGATCTGCCAGTGCAGGCAACACTTTTAATGACGAACGATATCTGCAAGCATCAGGCCTATCGCATTGGTAGCAATATTTATGGCTTCCAATTTCATCTAGAAGTCACCCCAGAAATTATCGCCGATTGGTTAACAGCAAAAAGCGACTGGATCGATACCCACTATCCTAATTTGGATCAGAAAATCCAAGAACAGATTAGACAACATGCCGACGGCGCAGCCGCATTTGCAGAAAACGTTGCAGAGGATTGGTTGGCTTTATGTGTAGATACTCAACCAGTGCAGGAGAGTGTTTCTGTTTAAGGTGCAGAAATCAAAAATAAAAATTCAGAATGCTTCAATGTCTTGGTTAAAACCCCCAGATATTTCCTTTTTTTGCCCCTTTCACTTTCTCCCTCATGTATCCCAACTTAAGTCCCCTCTCTCCCGAATTAGAATCACTCCAACAATCTCTCGAAGAACAGGGTGTCAAATATGCCATGGCCAGCTTTGTCGATATCCACGGCATGTGCAAAGGAAAAATTGTTCCCATGAGTCACTTTGACCGTATGGTGCAGGGCTCGGAGTTGTTTACAGGGGCCGCTCTAGATGGAGTCCCCCAAGAAATCAACGATGATGAAGTAGGGACCATGCCCGACCCAGATAGCGCGACGATATTGCCGTGGAATCCAGAGATTGTCTGGTTTGCCAGCGATTTACACCTGGTGGGTAATCCGTTTGAAGCCTGTTGTCGAACAATTTTAAAGAATACTCTCAAGCAGGCCGCAGACATGGGCTACGGTTTTAATCTAGGCATTGAAACGGAGTTTTTTATTTTCAAAGAAACTGAAACAGGCTTTGGTCCAGTTAGCGATCGCGATACGCTACCCAAAGCGGCCTATGCGTTGCCTACGGTTCTAGATAACTACAAAATTCTAGACAAGATTGTCAGCGCCATGAATGGTCTGGGTTGGGATGTGTATTCCTTTGATCATGAGGATGCCCAGGGCCAGTTCGAGACAGATTTTACCTACTGTGATGCACTGAAAATGGCAGACCGACTCACATTCTTTCGTTTTATGGTGAAAGAATTGGCGCGGGAAGAAGGCTACTTTGCCAGCTTTATGCCCAAGCCCTTTGCTAACCAGACCGGTAGCGGGGCCCATTACAATATGTCCCTGGCAGACCTGGAAACGGGAAAAAATCTGTTTGAAGACACCAGCGATCCGAACGGTCTTTCTAAACTGGGGTATCAGTTTATTGCCGGTGTGCTTAAACATGCCAAGGCGATTGTATCGGTCACCTGTCCCACGGTTAACAGCTATAAACGGCTAGTGCGCAAGGGCAGTATGTCTGGCTTTACCTGGGCTCCAGTGTATATTTGCTACGGCAACAACAACCGCACTAACATGCTGCGGATTCCCCTAGGGGGTGGTCGGGTGGAATGTCGGGCAGCGGATATTTCGACCAATCTTTATCTGGGAGCAGCGATGATTTTGGCAGCTGGCTTAGAAGGAATTCGTGAAGGTCTAGATCCGGGGGAGCCCCATACAGAGAATATGTATCTGTATTCCTTGGAGGAGCTAAAGGCAATGGGGATTGAGACATTGCCAAAGACTTTGGGGGAGGCCGTCGAAGCGTTTGCGGCTGACCCGCTGAGTAAGGAGGTAATGGGTCCACTGATGTATAAGACCTATGTGGACTTCAAAACCCAGGAATGGGAAGAGTACCACTGCCATGTATCAGACTGGGAAATTCAGCGCTATCTAAAGTTCTTTTAACAGAAGACGGTTTTGCAGCCTGGTTGTACCTGTTACTATGTTAGCGGTTCGATAAGATCCGTTCTGGCAATATGGTGTTTTGGAATACCTGGCAAGACTACAAAAATGCTCAATTTGAGATTGAGCTACCGGCCAACACGGCTGCCCATATTCCAGTCAAAATTCGATTTGTGGATGTTGGCACCGACCAAACCGGCACCATTTTGCTGATGCATGGGATTCCTACCTGGGGCTATCTTTACCATGCGGTAATTCCGTCTCTAGTTGAGGCCGGATATCGAGTGATTGCGCCGGATTTCCTCGGTCATGGCTGGTCAGACAGACGCGATCGCTTTGACCGTTCGTTTCAAGACCAGGCCAAAATGATTCTGGCCCTTTTAACTGCGTTAGACCTGTCTCAGGTGCATATTGTCGGCCATGATACCGGCGGAGCCGTTGCCCTAATTTTAGCCATCGAACATCCCCAGATAGTCAACCAGCTCGTGATTAACAATTCTGTCTGCTACGACCGGTTTGATGATGACATGCTCGATTTTGGTCATCCCCTACGATGGAAACCCCGATCGATTGAAGATTTAGTTGCCGCCTTAGAAAAGAGTTTAGCCATGGGGCTTTCTCGACCTGAACGGTTGACCGCTGATTTTCGAGAAGGCATCATTGCCCCCTGGGCCAGCGAAGAAGGCAAGCTCAGTCTGTTGCGTAATGCGTCGGCTTTAAATGCGAATCAGACCATGGCCCTTGTCGATCGTCACGGGCAAATATCTGCACCCACAATGATTCTCTGGGGTATGGACGACCCTTGGCAAAAAGCCGAGGATGGAAAACAGCTAGCAACAGAAATTTCGGGCGCTGTGTTTAAGCCCATTGAAAATGCATCCCACTGGATACAGCAGGATGCACCAGAAGAGTTTGTAGATGCTTTACTAAAGTTTTTCTGGTGAGATGTGCATCATATTTCATGGCTCGGATGCTGAATTAGCCATTTACAAGCACTTTCAACCATTCTTGAGCCCAAGGGGATTTGCTGTTGCTCAAAACTATCCTCGCTCCATTGTCCAGACCATTCTGAGTGTTGCTGACAGATTTTCTCGATAGACAAATACAGTCATAGGTATATTTTGGGTGAGGGCAAAGCTGTTATCCTATCCCCTTTTCTTAGCTGTAGAGGGTTCCACAACTCCTGATTACGTCCTTATCCCTGCCACATAACCCCACGGAGGAGCAGACGGAATGTTCAGTTTAGGATGTTGCACAAAAATAGTGGCTGCCGCTCAGCTCCATGTTACGGTAGGGCTTCTGTATTGTCAGAACCTTGCTCTCAGTTGAGTAGCTGCAGACAGACGATCTCACCTCATCAGATTAAAAGGGCGATCGTCACTGTATGCGCTTCGCTTGATACTGGCCCCAGGCAACCTTGAGCTTCTCCTAGGCTGACAAGCTGGAGGAGGTTAAAGAAAACTGAAGGCTTGCTATTCAAGCGTTTGAGTCGATGATAATGTGGTGAATGCATATGCAGGTTCGTGCTCCAAAAGTGATACGTGCGCTCAAACGTTTCTTCACCGAAAAGAATGCCGTCGGGGGTGTTTCCGACGCATTTTCGGTCGTTACTGTTATCAACAGCTTTATGATGTTGACCGGTCTCGACACACCAAAAGAAGGACGGTTTGCTTACGTTCATCTCCTGATGCGGCTAGGAATCCTCACAGGGATCTGGGTTGTTTTCGATTTCTCGTACACCATTGCATCAACTAAAGAGCTATTGCGGGACCTGCGAGCCGGCATCGGTCGGTACATTCGCCATAACGTATATGATGCGATCTCAATCACCTATACGTCGTTGGTCGTCCTCCTTTGTGTCGCCGGCTCGACGGGTCTGTTCCCTCTTCAAGGTGGACGCGTGCTCTATCAGGGATTATTGTTGCTATTTGCCAGCGTCTGTACGGGAATCTTGGCGTTTAAGGTGCTGGGGAAAAAGGACGAAACAAAAACATAAGCTGCACCGCCCTGGTTGATGGTTCAACTGCTTGTCTACGGACTGTTTCGATGCCCAGGGTTTGCACCGCATTAGCATGGCGGAGACCCTGTTGCCACCATTATCGGCATTTTTTTAGTTTACGTAATCCTCAAAACAAGCGACTGCGACCTGATATAGTTTCTGAGGCGCACATAGGCAATACCCTTAGCCCATCTACTATCTAATCTTATGCAGGAGCGGACATCGGATTCACAAATATTGGCTGCCGCTCAGCTATACCTTGGTGAGTATAAGGTAACAACAGAGCAGCAAATGAATTTAGGAAAACAGATTGGTTTAGGGGCAGTAGTATTTTTTCTAAATGGGTGTACACCTCCGGTTGTTGAAGTGCCAGATTCGATTGACAATGAAGATTCCGTAATTGAAATCGAATTTATTGAAAGCGCGCCCAAAGACCGTTTTGTTGTTACAAATATGGGGTCGTGTACGTTAGAGGAGCTGATGCTTGAACTCGATCTATCACAAAGTGCTGGGAAGCTAATATTTGACACCACTGCAACTGGCGCAGGCGTTGAAGTTTTTCAACCGTTTGAGGTGGAGGAAGGTGATATTGTGCCGCTTGCTGCAGAGGGTGTAAACGACGGTGACACCATACTTGCACTACAGATTGCTTCCTTGGGTCCGAACAATCGGGCAAGCTTCACCATCGATGTCGATGATACGCTGCCCAGAAGTGACTTAGGCCAAATCCGCGTAGCGGACTCAGAAATTAGCGGTGCTGTTGTAACCATCTCCATTGGGAATGGGGAGACGACATCGGCTAAGTTTGATGGCAGTATAGCTCAAGCTGATTTGCCGGTCTGCCAGCCCAATGATCAGTCGAGCACCTGAATTGAATCCCCGGCTTTAACAACACCTTCCACCAAAACAGCTCCATACACGCCTGCAAAGCCTGAGTGGGCTTTGTTCACATGCTTAACAATCTCAGGATTCGCTTCGGACGTATCGGGATCAAGAGTAATCATTTTGCAACGAGGATCTCGTTCCAGTACATTAATCTCTAGCATCTCACCAATCTTTAAACGTTTACCCACAAGCTCAGTTTCGTAGGGCGTATCCTTATTCCAGTCCACATAGAGGTTGGCCCGAAAACGGCGTTTGTCAACGTCCATCTCTAGCTCTTGGGTGAGTACATCGGACATCTGCAACGAAAACAACGACAGTGGACGACAGTCGTACTGACTTCTCTGGGTAAACGTTAGACTCAATGTCTGATCGTCTGACACTGTTTTAAGATGTTCTAAAAACGAACCATCCCCAAGGCTGTAGGTTTCCCCTTCAGGAGTTTCCACATCAACGGAAAATTGTTCTGTTTCTGGATATAGCGGATTAATACCAGGAGCCATCCCTTGGGCCGCTGCTAAATGTTCTGGCTTTAGTGTAGCCGCCTGATTTTTATAGCGGGGCTGGTAGAGCAATAGCGATTCTTGCTCACGGGCCGTATGCCAGGGAAATCCAGGATTACCCCCACTTTTAACAACACCATAAAGCCGGTCGCCCATCAACCCAGCAAAGGCGACGAAGGCTTCATCGAGTTCTTCACCACGCATACTTTTGACGGGATAGCGCCAAATGCTATCTATTTTGCCAACAACAGACATGATGTCATCCTCAAGGTAGACAATGCATATAATTCTCTACATCCCAATTACTGGTTGTAGCCAGGAATCGTATCCACTCGTCGCGCTTGTATTCATCAAAGAGACGATACATTTCACCGGGCAATGCCGACTGAATCACCTCATCATCGGCCAAACGCTCTAATGCTTCACCTAGAGACATCGGCAGCTTCTTTACCTGCTTACCTTCTTCCATGGCTTCATAGATATTGCGCTGCTCTGGCTCTCCCGGATCAAGATTGTTGCTGATGCCATCATCAAAAGCCTGCAGCATCGCTGCCGCCATCAGGTAAGGATTCACCATGGAGTCTACAGCACGATATTCAAATCGACCTGGTGCAGAGACCCTGAGACCACAGGTGCGATTTTGATAGCCCCAGTCTGAGTAAACCGGTGCCCAAAAACCGGCATCCCACAGCCGACGATAAGAGTTTACTGTAGAACAACCAATGGCTGTCAGCGCGCCCAAGTGGGCAATCACGCCACCAATACAATTTAAACCAACAGGCCCTGGCACCCGTGGAGAGCCACCCTCAACCGGCATAAATGTGTTCTCTCCGCCCTGGCTGTAGGTATAGTTACTCTCCATACCAGGCAGAGATTCTAGAGCAAAGGTTTTAAGGGTGTCCTCGCCACCTCGCCATAGGGAAAGATTATGGTGACAGCCCGATGCCGATACGCCCAGAAATGGCTTCGACATAAAGCAGGCAATCAGGTTAAACTCACGGGCTACCTGGGCACAGATTTGACGGTAGGTAGTTAGGCGATCGCAAGTCCGTAACGCATCGTCAAACATAAAGTTCAACTCCAGCTGCCCTGGCGCATCCTCATGGTCCCCCTGGATCATATCCAGCCCCATGGCCCGGCAATATTCAATCACCCGCAGGAAAACCGGACGCAGCTCTTCAAACTGATCAATGTGATAACAGTTGGGTTTGGTCACACCGCCATCGGGTTTACCATCGGGTCCTTTCTTCAGCCACATCATCTCTGGTTCACACCCATGACGCAGCTGTAGCCCGTGCTTTAGCTGAAACGCATCGTGGATGCGCTTAAGATTACCGCGACAGTCGCTAGTAAGAAAAGCACCAGGGTCTTCCACTTCTTCGCGATTACGAAAACAGAAACAGTAGACCCTGGCTACACGTTTATCCCATGGAAGCTGACAAAACGTATCTGGATCAGGGATGGCAACAAGTTCTGCAGATTCTGGACCATATCCTAGATAGTTTTGAGTTCGATCAATGGCCAGGTTTACCGTTGCCCCATAGACAAGCTGGATTCCCTTTCCCGCCATGGTCTCCCAATGATCGGCAGGGGCACCTTTACCCGTGATTTTGCCAGTGATAGAGATGAACTGATAGTAGATGTACTGAATACCGAGCTCATCGATTTTTGCACGAACCTGCTTCACCAAATCCGCTCGTCCATCCGACCTAACGTAAGCCTCCAAATCTGTCAAAGTCTCTTCAGTTAAAGGCTTTGTCTGTGTGAGAACTCCAGTCACTGGCGGAATCTCCAACTAGGGATAATTTTTACAGTAAAAGCCAACTTGTTATGACATGTTTGTATCAAAGGTTACGAGAATGGAAATGGTTTCCAAGGAATCCACTTGTTCCACAGCTCAGCCATGGTGCCATCTTCAATTAAAGACGAGAGGGCATTGTCTAATTTCTCTGACAATTCAGCACGGTCTTTATCTACACCAATTGCAAAGCGAGCCTGGGTGGGCAGACTAAAGGCCATGCGCAGATTAGGGTCTTCTGCTTCTGCCACCAGGAGTACCAGTTCATCATCAATCAGGGCATCAATTTCTCCGGCTCGTAAGGCGGTTAGCATTTCAGGCAAAACCTTGTCACTGCCGGGATAGGGAACGGCGATTGCCCCTGGAAAATTTTCTACAAGAGCAATATTTGTACTGTCGGCCAGGCCGCCTACTCGCTGGCCAGCTAGCTGCTCGGGAGAAGAGACTGCGCTACTGGTTTTGACTAAAACAGACTCATCGAATAGACCGTAGGGCTGGGTGAAGGTTACAGACTGTTGTCTTTCGGGAGTGATGGCCTGATTGAACCAGATGACATCATAATTGCCAGTCTCCATAGAGGTGTAAAACTCAGCCATGGGCAAATTGTGCCAAATCGGCGTTAGTCCCAGATGCTGGCAAAGGGCACGGGCTAAATCTGGTTCATATCCCATCCGCTCGCCATTTTCAGTTACATAGCTCATGGGGCGGGCGTCAAAATCGCTGGCCACAATATTGAGATAGCCCGATTGAACAGTTAATTCAGTCGTTAATAATTCTTGAGATTTCATAAAAGGTAACAATGGGCACATCCTGAATAAGCTTTCAACTTATTATGACAAGTAGAAGATGTCCCGATTGTTTTGTCAACCGGTTTATGCGTCAAAGCGTTGGTTTCTAAGGCTGGGTTTTGATATAAGCCTAGGAACTGCTCTAAAGCTGCAGGGTGTTTTTTTATGGGTTATCAGCCAGTACAACTCTCTCCGGAGCAGATTGCTCAGTTTCGAGATGACGGTTTTTTAATATTGGAAAACTTCTTGCCGTCTGACTTTGTGGGCCAGCTGGTGAGTCGTTTGAACCCTCTGTTTCATGGAGAGTTTGAGACGGGTATTTATCCTGACGAATGGTATTGGCGTCCGGGACTGAGCCTGCCCGATATCACGCGGGAAATGTGCAATGCTTGGAAATGCGATCGCACCGTTGCCAGCCTCGTTCTCTCTTCTGAAATTGGCCGTCTCAGCGCTACTTTGGCAGGCTGGTCAGGAGCCCGCATTGGTCAAGACAGCATGTGGATGAAACCACCCCAGGCCAAGCC
>ERZ1740070.1265-NODE-1265-length-15989-cov-6.397201_pt1 | contig 15989 bp, 14 predicted proteins | sample MGYA00581734_ERZ1740070 | MGnify/ENA primary metagenome ERZ1740070 (study PRJEB43018, sample SAMN04849744) | marine metagenome | isolation source: floating plastic debris | place: Pacific Ocean | collected 2008-09-01 | study: EMG produced TPA metagenomics...
GGGGTTGGGTACGTGCCAGCCACTCCCAATGGGATTAGGGTTTATAGCCCAAAAATTCGGCAGCAAATGGGCACACAGGCAGGCTTTAAGCACCTCAGACATCAGTATCTTCTAGGCAAGAACCTATTAAGCATTTTTGCCAAAGTCTGCTGAGATTACTGCTGTTATGGTTCAACACTGATGTCCAATCAGCTACTAAGCTCATAACGATTAAAGCTTTAGTTTGGGGCCAACCACCTGACAAACACCTGCTCTGCCGTGGTTTCAATCATTCTAGCGAAGAGCAGCTTCTTGAGAGGAATAACAATCACGTTAGCTGAAAGGCTTATTCTCTTCATCAGCGTTCAGGTCACGGGTGTTGTGGTTAAGAACGCGGGCAATCGCAACTCGTTGCAGTTCTCCGCCGCTCAACTCATCAGAGCCGTTTTAGCTAACTTCGTCCATCCAGGGCATATCAACAGAGAATGTGGTGCCGACTCCAACCTGACTTTCGACTTCAATCTTACCGCCGTGCAGTTCTAAACACTTTTTAACAACGGCTAGACCTAAACCAGTACCAGAAAACGACTTAACATTTTGACCACGATGAAACGATTCAAATACATGCTGCTGATCCTCAGCTGGAACGCCAATACCCTGATCACTAACCTGAAAACGCGTGTGTCCCTGTTCTCCCCAAATTATCAGCTGAATTTCACTCTCGGGTGGCGAGTACTTAATGGCGTTGGTCAATAAGCTCATTAGCATAGCGCGTAAGAGTCTTTCATCTAAGCAGGCTTCATCCGAAGCACCTTGTTGCTCAACTAAAACTGTATGCTGCGACTGTGTATTAAACTTAACTTCTTCCACTAAACGACAACAAAATGGTTTTAGTGCAATAGTTTGCGGGTTAAACTCTAGCTTACCGGCCTCGGCGCGCGTCAGCAGTAAAATATCCGACAGCAGCTGCGCCATTGTTTTAGCCGCAGACTGAATTCTTCTAAGATTACGAGATCTTTTTTCTTCTGACCAGGCTACATTGTGGTTGTCAAGCAGCTGGGCAGACACCAAAATAGCGCTGAGGGGCGTTCTCAGCTCATGGGATGCTAGAGAGAAAAAGTTCAGCTTTAAATCGGTTAGTTCTTTGGCCTGTTCTATTTCTTTGTAGGTTGTTTCAATCTCCTGACGACGATTTAACTCTGTTGTCAAAATGTCTTTGGTCTTTTGCAAATCAGCTGTTTTGATTTGCAGCTTCTCAGATAGTGTATTGGTTTCTAATTGCTGTACTTCTGAGCGTTGCTGGTACTGTCTTAGGGTTTGCATTAGCCACCCATACAATACTACCAGAACAATACTGCCAAACCCCGCCACCAAACCCATTAGCCACAGGTCGTTGTTAATGCTAACGCTGGTGTCGGTAATCTCGCGCTGTCGTTCTACGCTATTCTCATCCAGTAAGACCTGTAGGGCTAAATGGGCATCAACTCGGGCTTCGCTGCTTTGTTGAGCCGTATCTAGCTGAGTAGAGAGATCAAGCCACCCAGATTCATATTGTGCAAGTGCATCTTCTAACACTTGCACATGGGTATCGGTAGCAACTCTCAAGCGATCTAGCGCTTCTCGATAGACTAAATCTTCTTCAAACGTCTCTTCTTCAAAGCTTTCAAACTCTGCATCTAGCTCGTCTAAATAGCTGTTAATTAATTCGATTTTGGTCTGGTAAAGCGCTAACGATTCTGTCTCTCCCGTATTGAGATAAGCCTGATGACTAGATTCAGCCTCTGCGATCGCAATCAGTAAGCCATTCAAATAGGCATATTCAGCCTCTTTTATCTCAACTCGCTCCGATGGACTAACTCTTTGCACAATGGCATTTCGAGCAAATAGAGCGGTGCCTAGGAGAGTTGAGATCGCAATGCCAAAGCCTGTAGATAACCAGATTTGAGAACGAGAACGATTCATTGAACAAACAGAAATTGGGCTTGAACAGCGGCCTCACCAATGAGAACCATGCAGGGTACACAACACTCTAGACAGCTCGATTTAACCGTCGTTATAGTCAGAGTAAGCAACTTGAAATGGTTTCCTATGCGCATTCTCGTAGTCGAAGATGACCTGCAGCTAGGTGAAGGCTTAACCGAAGCGTTAACTGATGAAGGTTACGTAGTGGATTGGGTTAAAGATGGTGAGATGGGTTGGATTCAAGCTACAGATTTAACCTATGACCTGATGGTGCTAGACGTGATGTTGCCCAAAATTAACGGTATCCATCTATGCCGACGCTTACGAGAGACGGGCAGACGGCTACCGATTCTAATGCTAACAGCTCGCGATACTAATACTGATAAAGTGGCTGGTCTAGATGCCGGGGCAGACGATTATGTCGTTAAACCGTTTGACCTGTTGGAGTTACTAGCTCGCCTACGGGCATTGCTGCGACGCGGCAACCTGGGCGAAGCTAGTTCAATGCTGAGCTGGGGAAGTATTCAGTTAGATTCTGCTACCCACGAAGTTTTTTATAGCAGTCACCCTCTACAGCTCACCCCAAAAGAGTTTAGCCTTTTAGAACTTTTTCTACGCAGCGGCCGACGGGTTTTAAGCCGCTCGGTACTGATTGACCAGTGCTGGTCCCCTCAGGCACTTCCAGACGAGGAAACAGTCAAATCTCATCTAAAAAGCCTCAGGCAAAAGCTACGCAAAGCGGGTGCTCCTTCCGACTTTATTGAAACGGTACACGGTGTGGGCTATCGCTTAAGGCAGCTCTAAACGGCCAGATTTAAGCGGCCTCAACATCATGGGTTTCAAGAGAAGGAAACGTCGCTTTTTAGGATTCACCTGGGTTTACGGGAAACTAGTCAGTCCCGAAAACCCTAGTCAAAATCAGACAAAAATCATCTAAGAGCACTCGATTACTTTGAATTACGTCTTATAGCGTTTTTATAAAAGCAAATTCGCTCCTAACCGATTTCTACCCGAATTATTCCCTAGATTCTTCCAAACCATTTTTTAGATTGGGGAACGTAGCCTCAAGGAAACACAAATTTCCAAAAGATTATGAAACTTAAAACTTTGTCTGTTCTACTAGGTGCGATCGCATTCACTGCAATGCCTCTGACCCATCAAGTACACGCGCAAGCAGAAGCGCCAGTAGAGGCAGAAGCGCCAGTAGAGGCAGAAGCGCCAGTAGAGGCAGAAGCAGAGGCACAAATGCAATCAGAGGAGCTATCCTGTCCAGACGAGTTTTCCGGAATCGACCTGAGTGAGGATCAGCAGCTGCAGCTACAGGCCCTCGAGGAGCAACTCGACCAGCAAGTTGAAGCCACCATGCCCACAGATCCTGAGTCGGAAGCACGGTTGGCTCAATTAGAGCAGGCAGTCGATCAGCAGATTGTGTCCATGTTATCCCCCGAGCAAGAGCAGCAGGTTGCTCAACTCAATGCTTGGGCAGCAGACAGCATGGCCAGCGTCGTCCCTGAGCTAGAGGCTGAAACTGAACCTGAACTGACTGAAGAGCAGGCAGTCGCGCTCGATATGATCGAAGAAGAGTACGATCAAAATCTTCAGAGTATCCTAACCCCCGAACAACAGCAGCAGGTCGCACTGTTGGAAGAACAGGTCGATGCTGAAGTAGAAGCGACCATGCCAGAGCCCAGCGCTGAGCAAGCAGCCAGCATTGAAGCAGCCGAGTTTGAATATGAGCAAGGGGTTCTTCAGGTACTTACTCCCGAACAGCTACAGCAGCTGGAAAGCAACCTAGCCTCCTGTGCTGCAAACGAATTCTAGTAGTCCACTCCGCAGAGACCGATATCGTCAGGAGAGCCCCATTGGTGAGGTTCCTCCTGACTTTTTTGTATAGTAGGCAAGTCAGCCCTAGCAACTGCACTCCACGCTGAGTCTAATGTATTGGTCCTATGATAGGGGAATCCTTGTTCCTGTAGAACTACATGAGTGCTCCACGCATACATCCAGATACGATTGACGATGTGCGCCAGCGGGCAGACATTGTAGACATTGTGTCTGAGCACGTAGTCCTTAAAAAGCAGGGCAAAGACTTTACGGGATTATGCCCGTTTCATGACGATAAATCTCCCAGCTTTAGTGTCAGCCCATCAAAACAGTTTTATTACTGCTTTAGCTGTGGTGCAGGCGGCAACGCCTTTAAGTTTTTGATGGAACTCGGTCAGCAATCGTTTGCCGATGTTGTACTCGATTTAGCACGGCGATATCAGGTTCCTGTCAAAACCTTAGAGCCCGCAAAGCAACAAGAATTTCAGCGTAAAGTCACCCTGCGAGAGCAGCTGTTTGAGATTCTGACAGTCACGGCCAGGTTTTATGAGCATGCTCTGTACCAAAGTGCTGGACAAGAGGCCTTAGAATATCTGCGATCGCAACGTCAGTTTAGTGACGAGATTCTCAAACGGTTTGCCTTTGGCTATGCGCCTGATGGCTGGCAAACCCTCTATAGCTATTTGGTCGAGCAAAAAAATTACTCCGTCAAGCTAGTTGAGCAAGCCGGGCTGGTTGTGCCCAATAAAAACAGGACCGGCGGCTACTACGACCGGTTTCGTAATCGAGTGATGGTCCCGATCCACGATGCCAACGGACGCATCATTGGCTTTGGCGGGCGCTGTCTTGGGGATGAGAAACCTAAATACTTAAACTCACCCGAAACAGAGCTATTTGATAAAAGTAAAACCCTCTATGGCTTAGATAAAGCCAAAGGTGCGATCGCAAAGCAAGACAGAGCCATTGTTGTGGAAGGCTACTTTGATATAGTCGCCCTCCACGCTGCAGGCATTACCAATGCCGTCGCTTCTCTAGGGACTGCCCTAAACGCGGGTCAGGTGCGCCAGCTGCTGCGCTACACCGAATCAAAGCAAATTATTTTTAATTTTGATGCGGATGCTGCCGGAGTCAAAGCAGCCCAGCGGGCAATTGGCGAAGTTGCCGAAATGGCCCACCGAGGCGATGTACAGCTACGGGTTCTCAACATCCCCGATGGCAAAGATCCAGATGACTATCTTAAAACCCATGTCGCTGATGAATACAATGCTTTAGTTGATGCCGCCCCCCTTTGGCTCGACTGGCAGATTCAGCAAACCCTTGAGCAAGTAAACCTCAAACAGGCCGACCAGTTTCAAAAAGCATCTCAGGATATCGTCAAACTGTTGGCCGACATTGCCAATGCCGATACCCGCACCCACTATATCCGCCACTGTGCAGAAATCTTTAGTCAGGGCGATGCTCGATTAGTGCCATTATTAGCCGAAAACTTTTTAGCCCAGGTGCGGCGGCAGCGCCGCTCACCAGACGAAGTTCCCAAAAACTTCAAAGTGGCGATCAAAAAAAGTGCCCTTGAAGAAGCAGAAGGATGGCTATTGCGGGTGTACATTCACATGCCCAACAATCGTCAAGCAGTTAAGCAAGCCCTTGAAGAACGCGACTTACAGCTTAGTTTTTCCCACCATCGGGCTCTGTGGCGCATGATGCTGCAGTGGCAGGTAGCCGATGAGGCCCAGGCAGATACTAATCCAATTGGCCTACTTGAGCAGCTCCGCAACTTAGCTTCCGAGTCGACCGGGCCACTCTCTCAGGTTCATCACTTACTTTATTTAGACGAGAAAACCCAGCGCGATATTCTTCGAGCCCCCCTAATTATTCGTGCATCGGTTGCCTGCATGGAGAAAACCCTGTGCGAAAAACGCTATCGCTACTTTCTTAAGCTGTGGGAAGAAACAGACCTAGAAACCCAGCCCGATGAATGCGCCTATTATCAAAAGCAGAGCTATGCCGAGAAAAAGAGAATTGCTGAACTAGAAAAAGAACGCCAGGTCGCCTTTGAAGATTTAGCAGGCTTACCCTGGGTGGGTGAATTTTATGGTCAGCTCGATGGATAAGCAGCTATCTACCCGTCACAGTAGAGATAATGACGGTTACTGTAGCTGCTGCAATCAGACTAAACGCAAGCTGAGTCACCCACTGAGTCGCCTTTTGATAGTTATCAAACTTCTGGTTGAACTTTGTCACTTCATCTTTCAGGTCTCGGATTTCTGTGAGAACGACTTTTTGATCACTATCTGGTCGATCGACTACAGATGTCATAGCACGTTCCCTTTTAGTCAAAGTCCATATCCTTGATCATATTGCCCAAAAACAATAGCAACATCAGGGATAGCCACCGTTGACCAAATTCATGTCTCCATAAACGGTCATCGCTCAGGTTATCCGGGTCTGCAACAACTATTGTCGACAGTTTTTAGATTTGCCTGTGGTCTGGCGGGCAATCTAGCTCTGAGATAACGGACAATTAAAGCATGCCCGATCAAGACTTGGGAATATACGGTGAACAACTAGTAGAAACTTGGTTGATTCAGCAAGGGTGGGATATTCTCTATCGGCGATGGCACTGTCGCTGGGGAGAGCTCGACATTGTCGCCCAAGGCTACAGCACCCAGCGTGGCAAATTTGGTAGCGAAATGCTGGCATTTGTAGAAGTTAAGACCCGCAGTCGAGGCAACTGGGATCTGGATGGTCGCTTATCCATTACCCGCACGAAGCAACGAAAATTGTGGACCAGCGCTCGTTTATTTCTAACGCGTCATCCCCACCTAGCTCAGCTGCCCTGTCGTTTAGATGTGGCTCTAGTCAGCTGCCAGACACAGCCGCCTCAAGCAGCCAGAGCCCAGCTAGCACTACCCGATGGCAAAAGATATCTGGTGATGCAGGATTATTTAGTCAATGCGATTGAACGTTGAGGTAGCAGGGCAAGCAACTCAACACTCAAAATTCAAAACTAGTCCTTTGCCACTTGCCCACACACCTGCTCCTTAAGCCAGGGTTTCAGGACAATATCCCAGTCCTTGCACAAACTGCTTACGAAACTCTTCGATTTCGTAACGGTCAGGTTTACCGTGGGACACAACCGCTACCTGGTAGCGACGCATCACATCGACTGCAGTCTGACCGGTTTCTAACCCCCACAGAGCCATCCGAACTCGATACCCAGGCTTAGATGGACCACCTAGTTCATCTAAAAACGCTTGAAAATTAGATGCAATACTAGGGGAAACACTTTCGTGTAATCTAATTCGAATAATCCAGCCATCGATACGATGAATAACACTTAGAAACTCTAGTGGTAACTGTGTCAGGCGATGCAACCGTTCAACAACTCGTAGAACAAGACTGGCATTGGATAAATAGTAAACGTAATCCATAGTTATAAAGCGGTGCTACAGTCTAGATCGTTTGCATCCCTTAGGCAGCCGGTCCACAGAACATCTGGTTAATAGTCTGGCATTAAATCCCTCGGCTTAGTAAGCCCGATGGTACGCCTTTATCAAAAATCAACGGTATTTTATCCGCTGTTTCGTTTGCTTATGCCCACATCCAACAGCCGTCAACAAGCCCACAGCTATAGTTCCACTGAGCAGCAACAAGCAAACAGTGATTATTCCTTGGCCGCTTATCAGTATGACTTACCGTCACATCTGATCGCGCAAGAACCAGTCACACCTCGAGACAATTCTCGACTCATGGTTGTTTCCTCAGAAACCAATCATCAGCACGCTCATTTTAAAGACTTGCCTAAGTTTCTGCGCTCTGGAGACTTACTCGTAATTAATAATACGCGAGTAATACCGGCGCGAATGTATGGATACAAGCCGAGTGGAGCAAAGGTTGAAGTTTTATTGCTAGAGCCTAGAGGTCCCCAGCAGTGGCTGGCGCTAGTCAAACCAGGGCGACGTTTAAAGCCCGGCAGCTCAATATACTTTGGCCCCGATTTAGAGCACCCATTGCTGATCGCACAGATAGAAGAATGCGATCGCAACACCAACGGTCGATTACTCACCTTTGCAACCACCACCGATACCCCCATAGAAACCCTGATGGAATCTTTTGGGGAAGTGCCTCTACCTCCTTACATCACCCAGTCCAAAGCAGAGCCAGACCAGTATCAGACTATCTACGCTCAGCATCCTGGAGCAGTCGCAGCACCCACGGCGGGTCTACACTTCACACCAGAGGTGTTTGCAGCCCTAGACAAAAAAGGAATCCGGCGAACTGAGGTAACCCTACACGTAGGGCTAGGTACCTTTCGACCTGTGGAAGCCGAAACCATCACCAACCATCAAATGCATGGAGAGTGGGTTGATTTACCCCAAGACACCATAGACCTTATCAAAGAAACCAAAGCCCGTGGTAACCACGTATTTGCAGTAGGTACAACCACAGTGCGCACCCTAGAGGGAGTCGCCACCCAAGAAGGTCAGCTCAAAGCCTATCAGGGCTCTGTAAATCTATTTATTTACCCTGGCTATCAGTGGCAGGTCGTGGATGGGCTAATTACGAATTTTCATCTGCCTGGCTCTAGTCTGCTGATGTTAGTGAGTGCTCTACTGAGCCGACAGCGTTTAATGGAGCTCTATAAACTGGCAATTAAAGAAACCTACCGTTTCTATTCATTTGGTGATGCCATGTTGATTTTGCCAGATGCAAGATTCCCTAGTCGGGGAACTCAACCGTAGTACGTTCGTCATTCTCCATGTCCCCCATGGAGAACGTGCCGTCGTGCAGACTCCTTTTGGCGTCATGTTTCGAGGCCGTTCTCCCTTTCTTACCACGATCTGCATCGCTTTTCAGGACGTTACTGCAGACAGCCCCAAATCCAAAAGCGCTTGCTAAATTAGGAGATAAGCCGGTCTAGAGCAATTGCTGTTTGGTAGCCTCTCAAACCTAAAACCATTCTGACGCTCAGCACCGACCAAAAAGAATACGGTTGCTTTCCAGCAATACAGGTTTACTATAGTGGATGACCTTGCGATCGCGTCGCTATGATTCAACGGGCTCATCTAGACCCCAGCATGGACAATCCAGTCATTGGTACCGTTAAAGGGCCTGGTGAAGATGGCAACCAGTATCTCTTCATCACGGCTGACAATCAGCGAGTCAAGATTGGCGAATTTGTCTTTTATGAGGTTGATGCTCCTGACGGCAGCAGTCTGTGGGAAATTTTAGGAAAAATCTCAGACCGCCGGTTGATCGATCATTTGCCCGATCGCATTTTTGCCGATACCCAAATCAGTCCAGACACAATTGCCGCCTTAATTGGGTTTGCCTATCCCAACCCAGAAATTTATGAGGTCACGGTAGATGTTATTGGCTATTTTCATCCAGCCCTAGGGTTTATTAACCCCCGCATCACCCCTGACCCAGGGGCAAAGGTACGCATCGCAGCCGATGATCGCCTACAGCAGATTATCAACAAAAAGCAACCAGGCGATGTTGGCTCAGCTCAAATCGGCTCCCTGCTGCTACGGCCTGGTGGGAGTGTTCCTGTCGCCCTTGATGTGAAAGAAATTGTCAGTACCCATATGGCCATTTTGGCGGGCACGGGATCCGGCAAAAGCTACACGGCTGGTGTTCTGATAGAAGAGTTTTTACAACCCTACAACCGCGCCGCTGTTCTAATTTTTGACCCTCACGGTGAGTACAACACCCTCTCAGAAATGCGAGGACATACGGCATTTCAGGCTAGCGATGGTTATGCTCCTAAGGTGCAAATACTCACACCCGATGACATTCAGATTCGGATGTCGTCCCTTGATTACTACGATATTCTGACCCTACTCCCTGAAATGAGCGATCGCCAGCAGTCGATTCTCAACAAGGCATTTGGCATTTTGGGCAAGCATAAACGGGGTGACTATCGCTGGAATGTTAACGATTTGATTGCCGCTGTCTACGAAGCAGATACCACCGCCGACGATGAGGGTAATGACAAAGTAGGCTCTTCTGCCCCAGCTCTAGAATGGAAACTGGATCGTCTAGCCAGGTCTCCCTATTTCCATCAGGTGAACCACATGGCACCCAGAGACCTGTTTGAGCCAGGTCAGGTCACCGTGTTGCAAATGAACGAGATTAGCCAAGAAGAACAGCAGGTCATTTGCGCTGCGGTGCTGCGGCAAAGCTATCACGCCCGCATCAACACGGCCCGCGACAAAATTGAAGAAGGGGATGAAAACTATCTACCGTTTCCCGTCTTTGTCCTAATCGAAGAAGCTCATCGGTTTGCCCCAGCGAAGGAACCCTCTCGATGCAAGGCCGTACTGCGCACTATTTTGAGCGAAGGTCGTAAATTTGGCTTAGGTGTAGGGTTGATTACCCAGCGTCCTGGAAAGCTAGATTCAGACGTGCTTTCCCAGTGCATGAGTCAGTTTCTGATGCGAATTGTAAACCCGGTGGACCAGGAAAGCCTAAAGTATGGTGTTGAGGCAGCCGGACGCGATTTACTCAAGGAACTACCCGCGCTGACCAAAGGTCAAGTTATTATCTCAGGAGCCTGTGTTAACACCCCCGTGCTCTGTCAGGTGCGTAAACGTATCACTCAGCACGGGGGTGAAACTCTAAACGCCCCTCACGAATGGCAGGGCTATTTTCAAAAGCATCGGCTACGTACCCAGGCTATTAAACAAGCCCCAGTCGCAGCAAAACCCAAGGCGACCACATTTAAAGGCGTCAGTATTGAATAGCAAGGACATCTCTATTCAACCTGTCTAGCCTTTTGCAATAGACTTTCGCTATTGGATTTATAAGCACTCACTCTGTCTTGAGCAATTTGATAGCGCTCGTCTGAGGATGGCACTTCAGCCATAAGATCAGATGCCTGTTGCCAGCGAGCGGCAAGCGATAGCCAGTCAGAGGAAGTCCTTGCCGTTGAGCCATCCTTGGCAGCCTGTTCTGCAACGCGAACAGCCCGCGCAAAGGAATCGTAGGCTTCAGGCAGCGGCAGCTGTTCAGATGCTGTTTGTGGCGAGTTGGCGTTTACAACCGCTGTACCAGGGGTGGTAAATTGCCGATACGCCCAAACACCCACACCGATTATCAGTAGCACCAGCGAGAGAGAGCCGATCACACCGCTTAGCAGTGACTTACGCTGACGTAGATCAGATTTAGAAGCACCTTCAGGCATATCTCCCCGAAACTTGGGGCGTCGCAAATCTCGAACGGTGCGCTTTAGCCAGTTGGGCTGCTTTAGGGTAATCATTTCGGCCCAAAGCAGCTGGCTATCAGGGTCACGGCTAATTTCTTCAAACCACAGTAGCTGCTGCTCCTGCACCAAACGACTGTTGATCTTGACACGCCGAATACGTCGAGGAGCAATCGTTTCTAAAATATTGCGAATATTTTCTACCACCATTGCTTTCTCAAGTTGATCGTTAGTGGGCGCTTCGCACAACAGCTGGAGTACGTTATCCACAAACACAGCACGAGTTCGAATCCCGTTCTCGGCTAACCGATCATTGAGAATTTGAATACTGGCAGCAACACTGCCGTCTTGGGCTTGCCCAAAGACATCATTAATATCTGTAAGTGTAGTAGTAGACATGTGAACAGTCTCCGAGAGACTATTACTGCAATCGTCCCAGAAAGGTAGAGTACCCAACTATCTTTGACTTACGGTCACATACAAGATGTTCCGGGCGCTGGGCATTAAGGTTACCTCAAAAATGTCATGGCCTTCCAATCTAGTCTAGAAGTTCCGTATTTTTACGACATTTTCAATTTTCTAGAGCACAGTTCCTACTCAAATTTGAGGCTTAGGTGGGGTGTTTCGTTAAATTTCAAAACTTTCCAGCACTCGGGATTAGTCTGATTGCCTTGGTTCAGGTCTGAACTGACTAACCAAAACTCAAATAGAGCGGTGTGGCCAATGGGAATTTGCCAGCTGCGATCGCATCCTAAGATCACCCTAATTAGGTGCTGCATAAAGCCTCCATGGCTAACCATCCAAATCGACTCACCGGGTGCATGACGTTGCCAAAGCGTTTGATACCAGGCGACTGCACGCTGATGGGCCTGCTCTGGCGATTCTGCCCCAGGCACGGGCAGAAAGTCGAAAGTAGCGCTCAGACTAGAGCAAACTTGAGGATACTGATGGCAAGCTTCGGCCCAGGTTAACCCTTCAAAAATTCCCTGATGCAGCTCCTGCAAAGCTGACTCTATTTGCGGTGAGCAGCGGGTCAATAACGCGATTTGACCCGCTGTCTCAATAGCCCGCCGTAGCGGACTGCTATATAGCACGGTCGGCAAGGACTGCTGCTTTAGATAGATGGCAAGCTGATGAGCTTGCTGCTGCCCCCTGGCAGACAGCGACGTTGAGGTCTGCCCTTCCAGCCGCTTGTCGACATTACCGACTGATTCACCGTGGCGCATCAGCATTAGCTTTAGATAATCGGCCAAAGGGTTTAAGCTCAGTGATCGTGGCAGTCTATGCAAATTCAAAACAAAGCTCAACATCAGCTGATCAAGCGTTTGCGAGGAAACGTTTACAATATAGGCGTCTAAAAACACGCTACTAAATCCATGCTGCTCAAGTCCACCACCCGTCATGTCCATATCTTTGCGGCAGACATTGAGAAAAATGAACTTGTACCTAGCGAAAACCAGCTCACCTTAGATGTTGATCCAGACAATGAGTTTAACTGGTCCGATGAAGCGCTGCAGCAGGTTTACAAAGAATTTGATCGATTAGTTGAAGCCGCCACAGGTGAAGCTCTAACAGATTACAATCTGCGACGCATTGGCTCTGATCTCGAGCATTTTGTTAAAACACTGCTGCAGTCAGGACAGATTAGCTACAACCTAAGAAGTCGGGTGCTCAACTATAGTATGGGCCTGCCCCGAGTGGTATCTGAGAGTGATTAAGTGTCCAAATCCTGAGTGTCAGGCGAGTAATCCAGAGGGCAACGAGCAGTGTGCCACCTGTCAGACGTTTTTGCCCCACCGATATCTTTGGGTGGTAGGGCAAAAACCTAAGGCCGCAAAGTTGGATAAACGCTACGTTTGGCAGCAGCAAAAGATAGTACTAGATACTGAGCCTGGGGTGCCTCCTATCTCCCCGGACCCGCTGCCGCATTACATCTGGCCCTATTTGATGCTGGCGTCCCACGGACTCCATGTTCCACAGCCCTATGCCCTCTTAAACAACGGCACAAAACATGAAATCCTGCTGCTGGATACTGCGGCCATTGCCATTGAGCCCGGTGATACAGCGCCTAAGCTACTGCCGACTCTGACAGAGGTATGGCCGAAGGCTTCACCCCTAAGGCAGCTAAACTGGCTTTGGCAAATCGCCAATCTGTGGTCAGATTTTGTAGAGCACCAGGTGGCAAGCAGTCTGCTGCTGAGTGAGTCTTTACGAGTCCATGGTTCACTGGTACGTCTTTTAGAGCTAGTGGCTGATGCTCAGCCACCTACCCTGAGTGATTTGGGTGCGTTTTGGCAGACCTTACTGCCAAAAGCACAGCCCCCTATTCGTGAATTTTTAGAGGGTCTCTGCACCCAGCTGATTCAAGGAGATATTCGTAGTGCGGATATTTTAAGCAATAGCCTCGATCGTGCGATCGCAACCCTGGCCGACGGCTATCAGGTTCGCTATGACCTGTCAGTGGTCACCGATCAAGGCCCCAGTCGTAAACGCAACGAAGATGCTTGTTACCCAGCCAGCGGTACAAGCCAGACCCACAGTGTTGGGGCTAAAGCGAATGCAAGAAATCGCCCTCCACTGCTCCTTTTGGTCTGTGATGGTATCGGGGGGCATGAAGGTGGGGACGTGGCGAGTCAGCTTGCGATCGCGACGATTCAACAGCAGCTTGCCCCCTTGTTAGACCAGCTAACAAATCAGCCAGCGCATGACCCGGCAGTCGTGACACTCGCCATCCAAAAAGCCGTCTATGGGGCGAATGATCGCATCTCCCAGCACAACGACCAGGGACATCGTCAGGCCCGCGATCGCATGGGTACGACATTGGTGATGGCGTTGGTCATAGGCATTCATATGTATGTAGCCCACATCGGTGACAGCCGCGCTTATCGCATTAGCTCAAATAGCTGCCGCCAAGTCACGTTTGATGATGATGTCGCGGCCCGTGAGGTCCGTCTAGGGTACGGATTCTATGCCGATTTGGTAAATCGCCCAGGGACCGGTGCGCTGATCCAAGCATTGGGAATGGGGCATTCATCAGCTCTGCATGTGGTCGTACAGCGGCTGGTGCTGGATGAAGATATTGTTCTACTACTATGCTCAGATGGGTTAAGCGATTATGACCGGGTTGAGCAGTATTGGCCCACCCACCTCCTACCGATTTTGCCAAGTAAGTTGAAACCTATCACTGCTGTCAAAAATTTGGTGCAGCTGGCTAATACGTATAACGGCCATGACAACGTCACAGTGGGCGTTATCGCGGGACGTGTTCAAGAATTGAAGCCGCCAAGTGTTCCTGTATTTTCCCCGGCGCAATTAGCCAGCCACTCAACCGCTTTACATACCCAGGTTGCAGACACGCCCTCGCAGCCAGCGAGTGAGACCATGCTTGTCCCTGAGCCCGTCTCGAAACGCACCAGCCCCTGGCCAGTTTTACTAGGGTTAGTCGGAATTTTAGGTACAGTCACAGCATTAACGATGGTGTTTTTTAGAAACCCACCAACGGCCTTAGCTCCTGACTCAGACCCATCCATCCCTGAAACTATTCAAGATAGAATCAGTCAAAATACTGAGACCGTAGACATTACTGATGATGCATTAAGTACACCCTTGCTAGCTCCCGGTAACTATATACAGCTCAATCAGCCCGTTAGCCTATTAACAGCACCCCAGGTTACTGGAAGCGACGTTAGCCCACTGGGACAGGTACCCATCGGGACTACTGCCCAGATTCTCACCCGACAAGAGCCTGCGGCCGACCAGTCTCGCTGGGTAAAGCTCAAGATCTGTGAAGCTTCACCTAGCGAGACTGCCAGCCCAAACACCGGTTTCCCAGATAATTTAGACCCAACGGTCACAACCTCGGAGTCGCTTCCACTAACTTCTGGCACAGAGGGCTGGGTGCTTGAGGCAACGCTAGCCGAGGTCGCTCTTGCTGTTGAGCAGCCTGCCTGTCAGCCTGAGTAAGTATGTATTGTATTTGTACCGTGACACAACGTTTATGTCCGCGTCCATGTCATCTTCCGAGTCACTTTGTCTATGGCTTGCGTTAGATCGGCTGACCGCAGCCGACCCAGAGCACTATGCCATATGGGTACTTAAATCCCCTTATCCCAGTGGCCACGTGCACCATGATCGAATTTGGAGCCATACTTTATCCCAAGCTTGGCACACCTGGCAGTCAATGTTCTCTCTACGGGGGCTACCTCAAGTTCCCCACGTACCACCATCAGCCTATGTTCCGCAGTCTCTATTAGATGACGTTGGCGAGACAACTAGTTCTAGTCAAACGAATAGCTACAGCAGCCGGTTGATGCAACACCTGGGATTAAACCTTTGGCAGTGGCTATTTGATGGGCCTGTTCAAAGCAGTCTTGACCACAGCTGTGGCATTGCCCAGGGTCAAAGCACCGCTATGCGCCTACGGTTAGAAATTCGTGATCCGGAGCTGATCAGCGTACCCTGGGAAATTATGCAGTCTCAGCCTGGACGACCGGCTGTGGCCCTCAACCAGCAAATTTTATTTAGCCGTACAACCAGTGATGTGGACCCCCTATCAGATTGGGGCTTAGACAATGGCTTAAAGATATTGTTGGTAGTCGGCCAGGACGATAACAATGTCACAAACGATCGGGCTGCCGCCACCTTGAGGCTGGAAAAAGAAGCTGAACTGCTTAGGAACATTCTTGAAAGCCGCAATGATTCCAGGCCAGGACGACGGGTAGTCCGTCAGGTTGATGTGTTGTTGCAGCCATCCCCCGCAGAGCTTGTTAAACACTTAGAGCGCTATCGCTATAACGTGTTTTTCTATGCTGGCCATGGTGTACCGGCACCCGACGGCGGCCTATTGTTTCTGCAGCCCAACGCCACGCTTAATGGCACGGAGTTAGCCCATGTCTTAACTCGCTGTCGTGTCAAATTAGCCGTATTTAATACCTGCTGGGGGGCTCAGCCTGAGCGTAGCGGTCAGCAGGCAATTCCTAGGAGTAGTCTGGCAGAAGTATTGCTACCCCACGGGGTTCCG
>ERZ1740070.1266-NODE-1266-length-15954-cov-5.279892_pt1 | contig 15954 bp, 10 predicted proteins | sample MGYA00581734_ERZ1740070 | MGnify/ENA primary metagenome ERZ1740070 (study PRJEB43018, sample SAMN04849744) | marine metagenome | isolation source: floating plastic debris | place: Pacific Ocean | collected 2008-09-01 | study: EMG produced TPA metagenomics...
GGCCGAGGGGGTGTCGGGGCAGGGGCGGGTTTCCTATTGCTCAGCCGGGGGCGTCCTCTTGGGCCTGGTGGTGGAGCGCGCGGTTGGCAAACGCTTTGACGCCTATGTTCAGGATCGCCTTTTTGCGCCCATTGGCATCCCCTGCGCGGACTGGCGAACCTCGCCATCGGGTGAGGTCCAGTCGGGCGGGCAGTTGGGCATTCGCCCTCGCGACCTGATGGCCATCGGACGCTTGGTTCTCAACGCAGGCGAGCATCAAGGCCAGAGTGTGATTTCGCGCGATTGGCTGCGCACCATGCTGACCCCGAAAGTCGGGGCAACGCCCGATATGGATTACGCCTACCCTAGGTGGTCGCGTTTCTTCAACAGCGCGGATGGAGCCGTGTATGGCGGCGCCTTCATGCTGGGTAATGGCGGCAATCTGGTTTTGCTGTTGCCCGAGATTGACACGGTGATCGTGGTCGCGGCGACAAACTATAAGCGCGACACCGCGTTCGAAGATATGATACGCATCGTCGAAGGCCTGTTGTTGCCCGCTCTGATGTCACCCGAACAATAAGGCGAGGCCGCTGCTCCTGGTGCTATTATGGCGCAGGCCGGCGTCAGGCCTCTTTCGCGCGCCCTTGCACAGCGGCGTTCGCGACCACGCTTCGCAGCCGGGCGGCCTTGTCGCGCATCCAGTCCAGCCGCCGCTCGGTCAGCTCCGCCAGCAGCAGGCAGGACGCCACCACTATTATGCCGCACGCGATCGTGTGCGCCGGGTTGGACGCGTCGAAGGAGGGATGGCGCGCAATGATGTGCAGCACCGGCATATGGAACAGGTAGAGCGAGAAGGTGCGCGCTGACCACCAGCGCACGGTTTTTTTGACGCTCTCAGCGGGCGTCCGTTCACCGGTCAGCGTCGCAGCGCCGATAAAGTGCATCGCTACAAGACCAGCAATAATGGTGTTCCAAAGGAACTCGTCGGAAAAGTGCAGGACCGCGTAAGGCGAGGCTCCGAAAAGCGCCATCGTGGTAAGACCCTTTAGGAACAGTGGCAGATGCGCGGCAAGAGCTATCGCGTAGATCACCAGCGGGGCGAGGGTCCACACCCACGCGCGGCGGCGGTCTTGAACCGGGCTGCTGCCTGAAGTGACGCAGCGATAGACATACACGCCCAGCAGCCAGCAGGGCAGCAACAGAAGAACCTGAACGCCCACGATCAACAGGATCGCGGCAAGGCCACAAAGACGCGCGCGCCCCTTCAGGAACGTCCAGACGCCAAACAGCGCGTAATACCAGAACTCGTAAGCGACCGACCAGAAGGGCCCGTTGGTGGGCAGGCGCGCTTCGCTGAACCAGACGTAGTTCGTGAAGGTAAGCGAGGCGAAGATCTCGCGCGCAAAGTCGCGCGTTTCCGCTTCGGCGCCGGGATAGGTGCTCATGATCGCCCAGGCCGCATAGCTTAGCGCGATGGCAGGGATCGCCACGCTGTAGAGGCGCGAAAGCCGCGCGGTGGCGAAATTGCCCAGCGTCTTGTCCTTCACGCGGCTGGTGTGTGCGATGACGACGCCCGACAGAACGAAGAAAACGATCACGAAATCGCTGCCCAGATTAAGGTCACGGATCCATTGCAGCGAGCCGCCCGACACCCAGTAAAACCCAAGATGCGAGACCAGCACGACGAGCGCGGCGAAGCCGCGAACCGCGTCGAGATAGAGGGAGTAACCCCGCGTCATACCGATGGCACCACCGCCGCTCATGGCGCGCTTCCTCGCGCGATGGCAGGTTGATCCAAAGTTTCGTCGAGCCTCGTGCCCATCTCAGCCTCGTCGCTCGTATCGATAAGCGGGGCGGGTTTCGCCGCGCGCCCTTTGATGGCGTCGTAGGAATCGAAGAACGGGCGAATATAGGCCTCGCGCAGATTTCCGTGCGGTTGGACCCGCTCTCCATAAGGCCGATCCGTCAGGCCAAAGGTCAGTTCCTCGCGGGCTTCGGGCACATAGATTGAGCCAAAGGCCCAATCCCACAGCGCAAATACCTGCCCGTAATTCTTGTTGAAGTGCTTGGGATCGATCGAGTGGTGGATCTGGTGCATCGCCGGGCTCACGAAAACGCGGCTGAGCACGGGGCCGAACGAAATCCAGATATGTGAATGGCGCAGGTTTGCTCCCGCGAAGTTAAAGACCGCGTAGACCGCGTTGATCCCCAGGATCTTGAGAAAATCCAGCTGACCAAACGCGGCCAGAAGCACGCCGGTGAGAGGGCCAGCGATCAAGGGGAACAGCAGACTGTTGACCAAGCCATAGACCGGATGCTTTCGCGACACGGTGATCGGGGTCAGCACTTCGGCGCTGTGATGCACTTCGTGAAAGGGCCACAGCACCGCCCATTCGTGCGACAACCGATGGGTGCAATAGCTCACCAGATCGCTGGCCATGGCGACCAGAAGGGTCAGCGCGGCCAGCGCGGTAAAAGTAAGCTCTTGCCCCGCTGCATCTGGAAACAACGGCGCCGCTAGAGCGGCAAAGGCTGTCCCGACCAGCGCGGTGCCCAGGGTTTTGAAGCCGGGGACGGAGAGGCGGACAAAGAAGCCGGCGATGTAGAGCTTTACGTCGGTCAGCGAGGAACGGTGAAAATAGAATTCGCGTGGGAAAATAAAGGCAAGAGCCGATCGAGCGCTCTTGTCGCCCCGGCGTGAGGCAAGGGCAAAGACAGCCAGACCGCACCCGACAAAGACGATCCAGTTCGCGACATACAGGCGCGAGGCGGGCGTGATCACGAAGGGCTGAGCGAGATATTCGAGCACCTGTGCGACCATGTCGTTCGGCTATGCGCCACCCTTCGAATTGTTGCTCTTCGCGCGAAGGGAAACACTACCGGTTCGTAGTTGAGATTGTGTTTACGCATCCGAACAATCGAACCGCCGCCGATGCGCAGGTCCAAGACGCTATCAAGCGGTTGTCTCTTTAGGCTTGATCAGGGCTGTCCAGGCTGCAGGATCGCCTGCAGATCGCTCGTATTCTCGATCAACACGCGCTGCGCTTCGAGTTCGCGTTCAATCCGCTCGATCAGCGCGCGCCCCGATGCGCTTTCCAAGACCTCTTGGAGGAACGGTGATCGCTCAAGCCAGCGGCGATCACGCCACCCCTGACTAATAGCAATCCCGATCAATTGCGCGGCTTTATCGCCTTGGCCCAGAGCCGCTTCGATCTCGGCCATCTGAACAAGGATGTCGGGTTCCATGACGCTGGTCAGCGCCAGCCTTTGCTCGGCGGGAAAGCGGGCTTCGACCGTTTGGGTGTCGCCAGACCGCGCAGCCAGTGACGCAAGCAGATAATCGCCGCGCCAACCTGCCTTGCCAAGCGCTTGCTTTGCCGCCTCTTCGCGGCCCAGGCCTAACAAGGCGCGTCCTTTCAAGGCCAGCAATTGCGGCGCGGTTTCAATCTCGCCTTCAAACGTCGCTATCGTTTCCAGAACGGCCTCGAGATCGCCTTGGCGCAGCTTCGAAAGCGCCAGTTCTTTCACCACGACAACCTGACCGGGGTTGAGCGTCAGCGCCTGATCCTGCCACCATGCGTGGGCCGGGTGACCGATCAGTTCGAGCGCTTGAGCAATCTGGATTTCGGAATATCTCGAGCTGCCTCCGCGCGCCCGGGCTTGATGCTCCAGGATCAAGGCCTGTTGCAGATCGCCTTTAAGGACGAGCAGATGCGCGGCGCTGGAGCGGGCTGGGGCGTTGTCCGGATCAAGCTCTATCGCTCGCCGATAGGCCGCCAGCGCTTCGTCACCGCGCCCTTTGGCGCTCAAGACATAACCAAGCGCAGACCAGGCGTTGGCAGTGTCCGGCCGCTCTTCGATCAATTGCCGGATGATCGCTTCGGCCTCGTCCTTTTCGGCGACATCACCTTCGAACTTGGTGGCGTAGGTGGTCAGCGCCAAGGCCAGACCAAGGCGCGCTTCAAACGAGGTTGGATCACGCTCGACCGCCGTGCGCAGCATGGCGACAGCGCGCTGCGTTTCCTCGGGTTGATGCAAGCCCAGTTGCGCGTTCGCGCGATCGATTAAAAGCGCGTTGGGCGATGGAAGGTCAGCTCTGGTCTCGGCTTGGCGGTCATCGCGCGCCGGGCTCTGCGACCACAACAGCCCACCGCCGCCGATCAGAAGCGTGGCAAACACAGCCGCTCCAACGAAGACCGGGCTTATTCCTTTTGTCTCTTTTCCTTCATGGGTTCCCGCTTCGTAGCCCTTCGTGACATCTCCGATAATGGCGTAGCCCGCGCCGCGCACGGTACGAATGTAGCGCGGATTCTTGGGATCATCGCCGAGCGCCTTGCGCAACAGAGCAATGCGCTGGGCGATCGTATCACTGCTGACATGCGGGACCTTCCAGACGCGCTCAGCCAGAGCGTCCGCGTTCATTGGCTGGGGCGCGGATTCCACAAGGCCATATAGAAGATCGAAGGTGAGATCCTGCATCTTCAGCGCGTCATGGCCCTTGCGAACCGTGCGGCGCTGTGTGTCAATGGCAAGATCATCGAGGCGGAAAATCATAGGATTTCAGGCGCGGTAATGGACCGATCAGCGACCTTCAAGAAACTTCAGACTTAATCATGTGACCGGTGAGACCTTTCGCGCAAAGGCAAGGGGACCTTTTGAACACGACCCCGGAGCAAACACATGAAATTCCTGCGAATGGCGATCGCGGCCTCGTTCCTTACCCTTGCCGCTGGAAACACCGCCGCGACACCGCCTGATCCCTCCAATATTCCCTATGGCCTGTGGTATTGGGAAGACGAGCTGGCCTCTAACGATGTCGACCTGACGATAGCCCAGGCGGATTTGGGCTGGAAGGCTATCGTTAACGGCGAGGACGCATCGATCCGCATCGCTGGCCAAACCGTCACGCTGAAGGCGCCCGGCGGCGACCGTTTCACGGGGGCGATTGCGACGGACGGTTCGCGCATCACAGGTTACTGGGTGCAACCGCAAACGCGCACCGGCTATGCCGAAATGGCGACGCGCGTGGCTCTCGAAAAGACCGGTAACGGGCAATGGGCGACCGCGTTCAAAGAGCAGGCGCGCCCCTTTCGCGTGTTCCTTGAGCTGCTCGAGGATGAAAGCGGTTCGCCGCGCGCTCTGCTTCGCAATCCAGAGCGCAACGAAATTGTCCGCTCCGCAGGCTTTGACGTCGAGCCGCTGACCAATGGCGACTTAAGGCTGTCATCGGGCAGTGGAGACCGCATGGTCGCGTTCGAGGTGGCTCGGTCGTCGCAGGATACCTTGTCGGTGCCCATCCGCCGGTTCGACGAACCTCTGGCCATGCGCCGCGCCAGCGCCGAAGAGGCCGTGGCGTTCTACAGCCGTGCGCCAGTTAGCCCGCCCGCTGAATACCAAGTGCCCGAGCAACGCGATGACGGCTGGGACGTTGCCTCGGCGAAAGAGGCCGGCTTTGACCTCGAAACGATCAACACCATGATCGCGCGGCTGGCCAATCGGGATCCGCGCTCCCCGCGCCCCAATCTCATGCACTCGATGCTGGTGGCGCGCAGCGGCAAGCTGGTGATCGAGGAATACTTCCACGGCTATGACGGTGAGACACCGCACGACATTCGCTCGGTTGGTAAGGTGTTCAATCCGATCCTGATCGGAGCGCTTCGCCACGACGGGGTCGAAATTGCGTTGGACGACACACCGCTGCCCCGCGTTCTGGCGAGCGCGGGCTTGGAGGTGGATGATCCGCGCAAGGCCAAGATCACCCTGGAACAGCTGCTTTCCTTCACCTCGGGCCTCGACTGCGACGTCAATCGCAATTCATCGGCGGAGGAGGGCAATCTCTGGACCAATGGCGGGCCTCTGGGCTTCTGGCGCTTTACCGCCAGCGTTCCGATGGTGGCCGATCCGGGCGCGCTTTACGCCTATTGCTCGGCCAGCATCAATATGGGCGGATTTGCCATTAGCGAGGCGGCGGGCAAGCCGATCCTCGACCTCTTTCACGAGCAGATCGCCAAGCCGCTGCAGTTTGGACAATACCATTGGAACCTGATGCCCGATGGCGAGGCGTATCTGGCCGGAGGCGCGTATATCCTGCCGCGCGACTTGCTGAAGCTGGCCGAGATACACTCATCAGGCGGCGTGTGGAAATCAGCGCGTATCCTCTCGCGCGAATGGGTTGAAAACGCGTCGAAGCCGCGCATCGCCGTGACGCCTGAGACGACCGGCATGACCAAGGCGGCGTTTGAAAACGCGTACTTTCCCTCCAGGCAGGCCCTGGGCTGGCGCGAGCACGATATCGTGGTTGGAGAACGCTCGTTCCGTTCGTTCGAAATCACCGGCAATGGCGGGCAGTATATTCTGGTCGTGCCCGAGCTGGAGCTGTCCGTCATCTTCAACGGCGGCAACTATTACATGGGCTATATCTGGGGACGGTGGCGCGATGAATATGTGGGCGGGTACCTTATCCCCGCGCTGTTGAAGGGGCAGTAATATTGATTGCAAAATCGTCACTTAACATGAAAATCGCTTCAATTATCGCCTTCCGCTTAGCCCAAGATCATGGTTAACAATCCACTACTCTTTAGCTTCAAGTAAGTTGACCCTGAAGTGAAACGAATATAGCGACTTTAAAACAGTCAACGCTCGAAGCTGTAGAGACACAGGCTTGAGGGATGAGACTGGGAGCAACACCGGGCAAGACCGGGTTTCCTTGGATACGATGCAAGGGAGGATGCGCAAATGGCAAACGACGCGACGCTCTGTTGGGCTACGCCGCTTAGCGCTCATTCCAAAACCCAGACCTCGTTCTCCAAACGCGTTCAACTGCGCTCGCACGACGATTGCGTCGGTCGAGTGCGACGACGACGGTAGATATTCAGACCCCCAGGGAGGTCGGCGTACGAAAACTCTGAGCCAAACGGATTTTCGGTTAAGTCGCCTCTCGGAATGTGGCCCGGCCCCTAAAAAGGCCGGGTCCTTTTTGTGTAGGGCTCATTTGGCTCTGGCCCGCTGCGTCGCGCGCCTGCCCGTTTGATCTGAAGCCCGCCTTGTGACACCAAGGCGGTGAAGGACCCGATGGGATAGGGAGAGGTCACATGGATATGCCGCAATCCGGCGCTAGCTGGGACGAGGTGCACGCCGCGCTGATCGAGCGGGGGCAGGGCGATGCCCGGTGGCGCGATGGCAAAACCGCCGTCTATGTCTTCAACGCTGGCCCTGAAATCGCCGAAGTGCAGCGCGAGGCCTACACCGCCTATATGTCGGAGAACGGGCTGGGCCCGCTGGCCTTTCCCTCGCTGGCGCAGATGGAGCGCGAAGTGATCGAGATGGCGCTGTCGATCCTGCACGGGCCCGAAGGCGCAACGGGCGCGATGACTTCGGGCGGCACGGACAGCATCACCATGGCGCTCAAGACCGCGCGCGATTACACGCGGGCGCAGAGGGGCCAGCAAGGTCCAGCGAACATTGTCCTGCCGCAATCGGCGCACCCCGCCTTCGACAAGGCCGCGCATTTGATGGATATCGAGGTGCGCCGTATCGCGCTTAAAACCGACGGCAGCTACGAGGCCGATCCCAAGGCGATGGGCGACGCGTGCGACGCGAACACCGTGATGATGGTGGGCTCTGCGCCCAATTTCCCGCACGGCATCATCGACCCGATCGAAGTGCTGGGCGATATCGCGCAGGCCAAGGGCGTGTGGCTGCACACCGATGCGTGCGTGGGCGGTTACTTCGCGCCCTTTGCCCGGATGAACGGTGTCGACGTGCCGCCCTTCGATTTTGAGGTAGCGGGCGTCCAATCCATGAGCGCGGATCTGCACAAATACGGTTACGCCGCCAAAGGCGCTTCGACCGTGCTGTTCCGCTCTGAAGATTTGTACGAGCACATGCCGTTTGACGCGCGCAATTGGAACGGCGCGCCGATGAAGACGCCCACGCTGGCGGGCACGCGTCCCGGAGGCGCGATATCGGCCGCATGGGCGGTCATGAACGTGCTGGGCGTTGAGGGCTATCGCGAAAAGCAGGGACTGGTGTGCGAAACCAGAGCCCGGGCGGAAGCTGGCTTTCGCACGCGCGGCTTTGAAATTCTGGGCAAGCCAGTGCTTGGCCTTGTCGCCTTTCGCCATCCCGACCACGACAATTTCGCGATCTATGGCGAGATGTACCGCAAGGGCTGGTTCACCTCGATCACGGTCGATCCGCCCAGCCTGCACCTGATGCTGTCACCCAAGCACGCCGAGGTGATTGACGATTACATCGCCGACCTTGCCACCAGCGTCGAAACCGTGGCGGCGGGCAAGCAAGGCGAGAAGGTCGAAGCCCGCTACAACTAGGCCCACAGGGCCTTTGGATGGCATTGCGCTGGGGTTAGCGTGCGCGGTTGGTGTTGCTCTCAGCCTAGGAAAGGGTGATAGGTTCTGCACGAGCAACCTATTTCCCATCCTCGCTTTTTCAGGGGCATTATGAGCGACACTCAATTCGACATTATCGTCTACGGCGCGACCAGCTTCGTCGGACAGATCATCACGCGCTACATGCACGAGCAATTCGCCGATGGATCGATCCGCTGGGCGATTGCGGGCCGGTCCGCCTCCAAGCTGAAACAGGTCAGCGACGAGGTGGGCCTGAACGGCATCGAGATGATCGTTGCCGACGCGTCGGACGAAGCCGCTCTGAAAGCGCTGTGCGAGCGCACCACGGTTGTGATGTCCACGGTCGGGCCCTACGCGCTGTACGGCGATACGCTGGTGAAAGCCTGCGTCGAGACCGGCACCCATTACTGCGATCTGACGGGCGAACCGCAATGGATCCGCCGGATGCAAAAGACCCATGAGGCCGCGGCCAAGCAAAGCGGCGCGCGCATCGTCCATTGCTGCGGGTTCGATTCCATCCCTTCCGACCTGGGCGTCCATTTCCTGCAATCGCGCGCCACCGAGAAGTTCGGCGAGATGTGCGGCAAGGTGGATATGCGCGTCGTCAAGATGAAGGGCGGCGCGTCCGGCGGAACGATCGCCAGCATGATCAACATGGTCAAAGAAGCCTCGGCGGACGCTGAGCTGCGCCGCGAACTGAAAGACCCCTACAGCCTGTGCCCGCCCGATCACGGTTTCACCGCGTGCCAACGCGATGTGGGCATGGAATATGACGAGACGTTCGGCCAGTGGATCGCGCCTTTCGTGATGGCGGCGATCAACACCCGCGTCGTTCACCGTTCCAACGCACTGGCGGGCAAAGCCTATGGCGACACCTTCCTTTACGAAGAGGCCACCGCGACCGGAGAGGGCGCCAAGGGCAAACGCGGCGCGCGCGCCATGTCTTGGGGCATGGGCGGCCTGATGGTCGCCATGGCGCTGCCGCCGGTGCGCTGGGCGCTGGAAAAGACAGTGCTTCCAAAGCCCGGCGAAGGGCCAAGCCCCAAAGAGCAGTTGGAAGGCAGGTTTGATCTGGTGTTCCTGGGCACCACGCCATCAGGCCAGACGATCCGCACCCGCGTAACGGGTGACCGTGATCCGGGCTATGGTTCAACCGCCAAGATGTTAAGCCAAGCGGCCGCGTGTTTGGCCAAGGATTTGCCCGCGGATACGCCCGGCGGTTTCTGGACCCCGGCCACCCTGTTTGGCGATAAACTGATCGACCGGCTGACCGCTGACGCGGGCCTGACCTTTGAGCTTCAGAACGCTTAAGCGGCCTTGAGCGCGCTCGCCGCCTTCGCGGCTTGCGTGATCGCCTCGGTGTCGGGCGCAGCGCCCTTGGCCACCAGCCAGCTGCCGCCCACGCACACAACCGGATCAAGCGCCAGCCAATCGGGCGCGCTGGCTTGGGTCACGCCGCCTGTGGGGCAAAAGCGCGCCTCGCCAAACGGGCCGGTGATCGCTTTGAGCGCTTTGATCCCGCCTGACGCCTCGGCGGGAAAGAATTTGAAGTGCGACAGGCCCATATCCATGCCGCGCATGATGTCGCCCGCGTTCGCGACGCCGGGCAGAAACGGGACGCCGCTTTCTATCGCCGCTTTGCCCAGCGGTTCGGTGAGGCCGGGAGAGATGATAAACTCGCTTCCCGCGTCAATCGCCAGCTTCAGCGTGTGCCCGTTCAGCACCGTGCCCGCGCCGACGATGGCTCCCTCGACCGCGCGCATCTCGGCAATCGCTTCGAGCGCGCAAGGGGTGCGCAGGGTCACTTCCAGAACCGGCAACCCGCCGTCGACCAGCGCCTCGGCAATGGGCCGCGCATGGACCACGTCCTCGATGATCAGAACGGGGATGACGGGCGCGGCGCGCATCAGGGCGCTGATATCTCTCATTGCAGATGCTCCTTGGCAAAGGCGATGGCGGCGCCGGCAAGGCCGGGCTCGGGCTGTTGTGTGCGATAGACCGGGGTGGCGTCCATCAACGCGCTGAAGCGCCCCTTGAAGACCATGCGCTCGCGAAAGCCTGATGTGTTGAGGCGTTCACCAATACGCTGGCCAAGCCCCCCGGCGATGACGATAGCTTTGGCTCCTTGCGCAAGTGCGAAGTCGCCCGCAGCCGAGCCCAGACACAGGCAATAGCGATCCAGAGCCGCGCTCGCGATTGGGTCGTTCCCTCCAAGCGCAAGCGACCACAGATCCCGGTCATCAAGCGAGCGGGGGCGGACCCCGGAGATATCGCATTGCACGGTGTAAATGACGTGCAACCCGCTGCCCGCCAGCACGCGTTCAACCGACACGCGTTCATGGACCGTTTGAAATTGGTGCAAGATGCGTTCTTCTACCTCGTCCAGCGGCGCGAAGCTGATGTGGCTTGCTTCGGTTTCATAGACGCGCGCGCTCTCAGATGCGCGGGTGACAAAGGCCACGCCCAGCCCGGTGCCGGGACCCATCACGGTGATCACACCGCTGGTTGGCAGTCCGGTCTGGGGCCCGCACACATGGGCGAGCTCGCTAGGTGACGCTTCGTTCACCGCGTGGCATATCGCGCCAAAATCGTTGAGCAGGGTGAGACGCTCGAAACCCAACGCCTCGCGCAACAGGCTGGGGCGCAGCGTCCAGGGCGAATTGGGAAAGTCGATCTCGTCAGCCAGCGTCCCTTCTCGCACCGTTGTGGCCACAGCCAGCGCCGCGTCGCGCGGCAAAGGGTGAGGGGATTGGTCGCGAAACGCGGCGAACGCGGCTTCGAGCGAGGGATAATCGGCGACCTGCAGTTTTGTGACCGCGTTTAAAGGGCGCACCGCGACGCCGTCCCACTCCGCGATCGCAAAGCGTGCGTGCGTGCCGCCAATATCGGCCGCGACAATGGGATAGACGGCGCTCATAGACCGGCAGCCGCCAGCATTGCCGATGCGCCTTTTTCCGCGCTGTCGGCTTGGGCTTGCATCATGCGGAACATCTCGCGGCCCACGCCCCATTGACCCTCAGGGTCCGGGGCTGGGGTGCGGGTGAACAGATCCGCCTCGGTAAGAAGCTCGCCGCTCTTGGGGCATACGCGCACCATGTCGCCGTCTTGTAACAGGGCAAGGGGACCGCCGCCCAGCGCCTCAGGCGTCACGTGGATCGCGGCGGGTACTTTGCCGCTGGCGCCCGACATGCGCCCATCGGTGACAAGCGCCACGCGGTGCCCGCGATCCTGCAACAGGCCCAGCGTCGGGGTCAGCGCGTGGAGTTCGGGCATGCCATTGGCGCGTGGTCCCTGAAAGCGCACAACAACCACAACATCGCTGTCAAGCTCTCCGGCCTTGAAGGCGTCCTTCACCGCTTCCTGCGTTTCGAACACTCGGCAGGGCGCTTCGATTGTCAGGCGATCTTCGGGCACCGCCGAGGTTTTGAAGATCGCGCGGCCCAGATTGCCTTCGACCAGTTTCATGCCGCCATCGGGCTTGAACGGGGCGGCGACGGGGCTGAGCATATCGGGGTTGCGCGTCTGCGTGACGCGCTCCCATACAAGGTTCTGCTCGGCGTCTTCGACCGGTTCGGCGCGATAGGCGTCAAAGCCTTCCTCCCACACCGTCAGGATGTCGCCATGAGCCAGACCTGCGTCCAGAAGCTCGCTGATCACAAGGCCCATGCCGCCCGCCGCATGGAACTGGTTCACATCGCCCGTTCCGTTGGGATAGACCCGCGCGATCAGCGGCACGACGCTGGAGAGGTCGGACATGTCGTTCCAGTCGACGACAACGCCCGCCGCGCGAGCCATGGCGGGAATGTGGATGGCGTGATTGGTCGAGCCGCCCGTTGCGAGAAGACCGACAATCGCGTTCACGATCGCCTTTTCGTCCACCACCTGCGCCAGCGTGCGTGTCGTCGTGCCCGCCAGCGCCGCCAGCCGGTGCACCGCCGCCCGGTCGAGCGATTTGCGCAGCTTGGAACCGGGCTGCACGAAAGCCGCGCCCGGCACGTGCAGGCCCATCATCTCCATCATCATCTGATTGGAATTGGCGGTGCCATAAAAGGTGCAGGTGCCGGGCGAATGATAGCTGCCAAGCTCGCTTTCGAGCAGCTCGCCCCGATCGATTTCTCCGGAGGCGTATTTCTGGCGAGTGTCCTGCTTTTGCTTGTTCGAGATACCGGAGGGCATCGGTCCCGAGGGCACGAACACGCAAGGCAGATGGCCAAAGCGCAGCGCGCCGATCAGCAGGCCGGGCACGATCTTGTCGCAAATGCCAAGGCAGGCGACCGCGTCGTACATCTGGTGGCTCAGCGCTACGCCGGTGGCCATGGCGATGTTGTCGCGGCTGAAAAGCGAAAGCTCCATGCCATCTTCGCCCTGCGTCACTCCGTCGCACATGGCCGGCGTTCCGCCCGCAACCTGCGCGGTGGCGCGGACCTCGCGGGCGTAGATCTTCATGCGATCCGGATAGCGGCCATAGGGCTGATGCGCGCTGAGCATGTCGTTATAGGCGGTGACGATCCCGATATTGGGGGTTTTGCCGCCCTTCATCGTCTCCTGATCCTCCAGAGCGCCAGCAAAGGCGTGGGCAAGGTTCGAACAGGCGATATCCTTGTGCTCTGGCCGGCGGTCCGCCTCGCGCTGCATCAGATCCAGATACGCAGAGCGCGAGGGCCGGGAGCGTTCGATGATCCGCTGGGTGACGCGGTGCAATGTATCGTTGAGGTTACTCATGCCAGCTTACTCCGTCGCGTTCGGTGAGAGCGATGGCCGATGTTGGACCCCAGCTGCCGGCGGTGTAGGTCTTGGGCGTCACGCCGTGCGTCTGCCACCCGGCGCGGATCGCGTCGATCCAGTTCCATTGCGCCTCCACTTCGTCGCGGCGCACGAACAGCGTCTGATCGCCTTTCACAAGGTCGAGCAGCAGCCGTTCATAGGCGATGCGCCGATTGGCCTCGGAAAAGGCGTCGGGCATGGCGATGTCGAGCGGAACCTGACGCAGGCGCACGCCGTCTTCATCCAGACCCGGCACCTTCGCCATCATCGAAAGCGAAATGTTTTCCTCCGGCTGAATGCCGATGACCAGCTGGTTGGGCTGCATTCCCGCCCCGGTTCCTTCAAAGATCGAGTGGGGCACGTCCTTGAACTGCACGACAATCTCGGTCACGCGTTCGGGCAAGCGTTTGCCGGTGCGAAGGTAGAAAGGCACGCCTTTCCAGCGCCAATTGTCGATTTGCGCCTTGATCGCGACGAAGGTTTCGGTGTCGGAAGGCTTTCCCAACTCCTCGTCATAGCCCGGGACCGCCTGGCCCGCGATGGCGCCCGCGCGGTACTGGCCGGTGACGGTTTCGCCTTCGGAGACCGGGCGCAGCGCGCGCAGAACCTTGACCTTTTCATCGCGCACCGCGGTGGCATCAAAGCTGGTGGGTGGCTCCATCGCGACGAGGCTGAGAAGCTGGAGCATATGGTTTTGCACCATGTCGCGCAGCGCGCCCGCATCGTCGTAAAAGCTGACCCGGCCTTCCAGCCCCACGGTTTCGGCGACGGTGATCTGCACATGGGCGATGGTGTTCGCGTTCCAGATCGGTTCGAACAGGATGTTGGCAAAGCGCAGCGCCAAGAGGTTCTGCACCGTTTCCTTGCCCAGATAGTGATCGATGCGGAAAATCCGGTCCTCGGGAAACGCGGTCGCCACCGCATCGTTGATCGCGCAGCTGGTCTCCAGATCGGTGCCCAGCGGTTTTTCCAACCCGATACGCACCGTCTCGCCCGTCAGCCCTGCGTGCTCCAAACCGGCTATTGTGGGTCCAAACAGGCTGGGCGCGGTCGACAGGAAGATGGCAAGGCCATGCTTGGGCGTCCCCACTTTTGTGGCCAGTTCGGAAAACCCTTCCAGCGTCGTTGCATCCAGGGACTGATAGCTCAGCCGCGCGATAAAGCGGTCGACATCGCCGCGTCGGCTTTCGTCGAGAAACTCGTCCAGCGCGGCGCGCGCCATGTCTTGATAGGCGTCGTCGTCCAGATCGCTGCGCGCGGTGCCAATAATCTTCAGATCATCGGCCAGCAAACCGTCCGCGTCGAGCGCGCACAGTGAAGGCAGAAGCTTGCGCCGCGCCAGATCGCCGGTCGCGCCAAACAAAAGCAGCCGGTCCGCGGTAAACTGTGTCATAGTCCAGATCCCTTTGGCATCGCGCGTCATCGATGGGTTTGCCACCGTGTGTTACCCCTTCAAGACGCCCGTTTGAACCGCGTGGTAAACGCAAGGCACGCCAAATGCGAGTGTGGTGAGGCCGCTTTGGCCGGGCAATGGCGCGCGATCTATCGCGTGATCGGGTATAGGGGCAGCGGGCAGTTGGCGGGACGCGGGCCCAGGTCGAAAGTCGTCTTGGCGTAAGCTTCGCGCGAGACGTCCAGCGTCAGCGCGAAGTCCACGCGCTGCTCGGTAACGAAGCGCTGAGCGTCCTCCACGCTCAACCGGCCATCGACAATATTGCGCGGCTCCATCATCGCGGAGAGCGAGCCCAGCGCGCCCGCTTTTGCGGCGAAGGTGTCATCGCCCATGACAAGGACGCGCGCGTTGCTTTTTTCGCCCAGACACTGCGCCAAGGCGGCGACATCGGCTGGGTTCTCCAGCTGCGCCCATTGGTCAAAATCTAGACGGTCGTCTTCCGCCGCCTTGACCGCGTTCAGCCCAGTGAAGGCGAGGACCCACAGCGCCAACGGCACCGTGATAATGCGCGCGTAGACGCAGCGTTGCGCGTCGCTAAGCCCTTGGCCAATCGCCCAACCGATCAGCGTAATAAAGCCAGCCCACATAAACGCGCAGAGATAGCGATACTCAAGATAGCCGGTCAGGATTTGCGGGATCAGCAGCGTGGCCGTGATGGCGAGGAAACCGAACGCGGTGGCAAGACCGTTTGACGCGATGTTGCGCGCGGCTCGGAAGCCCGGCGCGCGCGTCGCCAGAAAATGGACGCCGCCCCAGATCGCCAAAGCCATCGTAAAGGCAAACCCCAAAGGCGAGGCGAGGGCCGATGCGGTGACCCAGACAAGGCCGGGCAGATGCCCGAGCGCTTTGCCGCTCCACGCCGCCGGATCGTCCAAAACGCTGGGCTGAGGTGTGGGCCACCAGTCGGTGACAAAGGCTTGCGGATCAAGCGAGGCGGCGATGCCTGCGTTATCAGTCGCGAACACGGTGCCAAAGGTGGTGAGCGAATAGGCGACCCATGGCGACAACGCGACGCCAGCGACGCAGACAACCGCCAAGGCGGGCAGGGGACGCCGCGTCATCCACCACACCATCGCCGCCACCAGAAACGGCAAAGGCAGCGCGTCAAAACGGTTGAGGATCGCAAGGCCCGTCACCATCCCGAGCGCCGTCCCCAGCGTAATCGTGATGGAAGGCCCGCGCAGCAGGCCCAGCAAGGTCAGCGCGTAGAGCAGCATTTGCAACGGGATCGTGCGGCCTGCGGTCAGTTCATCGACCACCATCTTGGGGCCCAGCAGCATTGCCAGCCCTATAGCCAGCCCGATCCACCGCGCGCCGGTCAAACGCAGCCCAATCTGTTCGGACACAAGCGCAAAGACGATGAAGCAGACGAACGCCAGATAGAGCCCG
>ERZ1740070.1267-NODE-1267-length-15952-cov-7.965339_pt1 | contig 15952 bp, 8 predicted proteins | sample MGYA00581734_ERZ1740070 | MGnify/ENA primary metagenome ERZ1740070 (study PRJEB43018, sample SAMN04849744) | marine metagenome | isolation source: floating plastic debris | place: Pacific Ocean | collected 2008-09-01 | study: EMG produced TPA metagenomics...
TTAACTGTTCACTGATTAAACCAGGTTAAAATATCGTTTTTAGTTTTTGTTAATCCTTTGTATTTGAGACTTTCTGGTGTCATTGATTCAATGGCTGACGATAATTTTTTGTTTAATTCAATGTCTTTTTTTAATTCTCGACAATCTCTAAAATAAGTTCTAATTGTAAATATTGCTGCATCATTTTCGGGTAATCCCCACATTACTTGACGCTCAATTCTTAAGAATAAGCTGGGATTTTCTATATCAAAATTTCGACCTTGCCATTGATTTAATCCGATATCAAATGGTGGTTGAGGATGATGATTCAAACGGGTATCAGTACTCAAACCCCAAGCAAAACGCACCATCGGTTTTCTTTGAATCATCGTATTCACAATAGCCTTTGCTCGTTTATTTATTTTTTCTATACCCGCTACTGGTAAGTGAGTTTGAGCAAAATCCTTTCCAATTTTTTCCTCTGCTGACCAATGATTGGGGTAACATAAATGAATTGCACTCATCCAGTTATCATGGTTCCCATTACGACTAATAACCACAATATCGGACTGTATTTGCGCTGCTAGAGCATCTAAGGTGGATATGTAATCGGGAAAAACTGTTTTATCTGCTGATTCGTATTTCAATAATTGAAATTTTGCATTTAAATACAAAGTTTCTTTAGTAAGTTGACATTGAAGGATTAGATATTCACCTTCATTAACTAAATTAAAATATTGCGGATATTCCTGAGTTAAACGATTAATGATTAATTTTGCTACAGCTTCATCTACCGAATCACTATAATTACTGGTTTGAAAATACTTGCTCAAACAAGATTTACGCGCTGCAAGTTTTACTTTACGATAGCTGTCAAAATTGCTATCTAACTGAAACAGCTTACTATCAGCATGATTTCCGAAATTAGAACCCAAAGGCATCATACCGGGCTTTACTTCATAGCGTCCGTTTTGTAATGGAAAGTAACAAGCACTGTCTTTTGATTCTTCAACAGTTTTAACTTCTCGAAGTAAATCAAATAACATGGATTTAAGATAGGGAACAGTTAACAATAGAGAAATTAGGAAAAAGGAAGATGATTCTTAACTCCTAATTCCTAACTCATAACTCTTAACTCACAACCCCTAACTCTCAAATCTTAACTCGTCTCCCAACTTATTCATTACTACACCTGGGACTTCCAACATTAACGTTCTAATCGGAACCAATCTTCCCACAGTTGTATAGTAACTATTTCCTACAGTTGTAGTCGTACTCCGCTCCCGAAAACGTCTCATAGTAATCAAAAACCACTCGCGAGTTTTAGGCATTGGTAATTTATACAAAATCCCTGTATTCACAAAATAGTAAAATAACCAATGAGCTTCAGTATACATAAAACAACCGGGAGTTCCTTTTTCCAGGTTGCTGTGAGTTTCAAAGAAAAAATTGCCTGTCCTATCGAGGCGATCGCCTTTTATTTCAACTAATATCTCATTTCTTCCTTCTTCCGTTCGAGTCGTCCAAATTAAATCTATATCTCGACGCTGAAATTCAGGGTCATGTTCGACATTTTTTATACTAAAAGTTTCCGGTTGTAAATTCAGCCAATAGGTTATATCTTCAGCAGCATGGGATGCAATTTTTACTCCTTCTTCCATGCTGTAAGTCACGGATTTTACAGGATTCACTCTAGCCTTCATGATAAAAAACACCCAAATTCTAAACAACGACCCAGCAATCAAAATTACTGGGTATCTGTTAAACGTTTTTCAATTTTCAATTTATATTTATTCGCTCTTTTTGCTGCTAAGTTTGATTTTATTATTAGGCTGAATAATCTTTTTATTTGCTTAAAAAATATTTGATTTAAGTTATATATTGTATTGTGAACAATTAGGAAAAGATTGGGTTTATCTGTAGCAATAATTACAGGTGCGCTGATTTTAAGATATGTAGGAGGTTTTTTAACGGTTATTAACTGTAGCTTTGTTCATGTAAATTTGAGGGAGATTAATTATTCCGTTCCGCTCTAAAATTACGGGAATATCCCAAAATTACCTATTTAGAAAACAAATTCTTTTTTCTCCCCCCTCTTACGAGCTATACTCACCCATTCTCCATTCAATTCTTTTTAATAATAGATGTGACTAATTTATGGAAATAAGCCATAAAGCTCTTGAGATGTTCCCAGAACATAATTTTTTCTGTATTATTCCGAGCGAATGCTATTAGTTGAGCAAATAAGTCTGTTAAAAATTGCGATTTATCTGATATTTTTTTAGCAATATGATGCGATAATAAAACGTTTTTTTCTATTTCTTTAGAAGCTTGTGTCTGATTGCTGCTACTCTGAATTATATTACCTAAAAGTTTCTCTAGTTGGCTATTCGCGGTGAGAATACGGTCGATTTTTTGCTTGTTGCTTTGTAAAGTTTGTAAGCAAGTTGATATCTGTTGATTCCTAGCTTGCATTATCTCAACGACTTGGTAAATTTTTGTGATTTCAGAAGTAAGTAAAGGTCGAGTTTCTACTATGTCTGAAAATGATTGCTCTTTTGATGTATCTACTTTATCTGTCTCAATAATTGTAGATTCTTCCCGGCTATTTTCTGAATTATTTATTTGCTTTGCGATACGAATATCAAACTGGTTAATAAGATTAGAGACATTTTGACAATACTCATTCAACTGCTGGACTATCATTCCATCATCTGTCGCAGATTCCTCTAAAGCGGGAATACTTTCTAATAGGAATTTTATCTTTTCTCGTTCTTCTTCTAACAAACTATAGTTTCGCTGTAGCTGTTTCTCTACTTGCTCAGCAGTTGTTTTTATAACCTTAGAGGTATCTAATATCTCTTGATTTTGCTGACGACAAATACCTAAGTAATTTAAGATATTTAAAGCATTAGCGTAAAAGGCTTTAAATATCATTCTACTATCCTCAGACAGTTCAATTACTACCTGTTTCAAATCTTCTTGTTGGGGAAGAAAAATACTTTTATTCAATTCATTTGCTTTTTGATTAGCTGCTATAAGTTTGGCATTCTCTAAAGCAAAGCCTATTTGCATAGCAATCTGAGAAAACCACCTAATTTCATGAGATTGCCATTCACGGAATTGAGAACATTGATTAGCAACCAACAAACCCAGCAGTTTCTCTTCGTTAATAATTGGTGCAACTAAATTCGCTTTAATTTCAAGTCTTTCAAGTTGCTCAATATGACAAGGGGTGAGATTTGCTTCATAAATGTTGGGAATAACTCTCACTCTACCATTTTGATACTTTTCGATATACTTTGCTTCAAAGCAGGGGTCTTCCAATACCATCCCCAAACCTTTTGTGAAACGAGGAGCAACTGATTCGGCTGTTATGACTCCATAATTTACTTGATTTAGTCCATAAACAACTACTCTTTCACATTCTAATATTCGACGAATTTCTTCGGTTGCAGTTTTAAGGATATCTTCTGGGTTCAGAGATTGACGAATCAGTTTGACGGTGTCGGTAAAGTACTGCGTCCATTGAGTTTCGATATCTGCTTGCTCTTTGAGATTCTCGGTTTCTGCTAAAACATTAGCATTATCAAGAGCAAAACCTACCTGCATCGCAATCTGCGAGAAGTACTTGATTTCATGAGACAACCAATCACGGAATCGAGAACATTGATTAGCAACTAATAAACCCAGCAGTTTACCTTGATTAATAATTGGTGCAACTAAGTTTGCTTTGATTTCGAGTCTTTCAAGTTGCTCGATGTGACAACGAGTAAGATTTGCTTCGTAAATATTGGAAATTGCTTTAACCCGACCATTTTGATACTTTTCGATATATTTAGCTTCAAAACAAGGGTCTACGATGGTTGCTCCCAAAATTTTTGAGAAGCGAGGAGAAACTGATTCTGCTGTTACGACTCCCTGTTCTTCAGCATTCAAACTATAAATGACAATTCTTTCACAATCTAATATGCGTCGAACTTCTTCAGTTGCTATTTTGAGAATATCTTCTTTATTCAGAGATTGACGAATTAATTTAACTGTATCGTTAAAGTACTGCGTCCATTGAGCTTCGATATCTGCTTGCTTTTTGAAATTCGCAACTTCTGTTAACACATTAGCATTATCGAGAGCAAAACCTACTTGCATAGCAATCTGCGAGAAGTATCTAATTTCGTACTCCTCCCAATTCCGGGGCTGGGAACATTGACTAGCAACTAATAAACCAAGAAGTTCACCTTCGTTAATAATTGGTGCGACTATATTTGCTTTGATTTCAAGTCTTTCAAGTTGCTGTAGGTGACAAGGATTAAGATTCGCTTCATAGATATTAGGAATTGCTTTGACGCGACCATTTTGATACTTTTCAATGTATTTAGCTTCAAAACAAGGGTCTATGATGACTGTTCCTAAAATTTTTGAGAACCGAGGAGAAACCGATTCTGCTGTTACGACTCCCTGTTCTGATTCGTTCAAACTATAAACAACAACTCGGTCGCAATTCAATACTCGACGGACTTCTTCTGTTGCAGTTTTGAGAATATCTTCTTTTATAAGAGATTGACGAATGTATCTTACAGTTTGGGTAAAATACTGCGCCCATTCCATATCAAAGTTTGTTTTTTGTTCGTAGATAAATGCTTGCTGAGAATCTTCAACAGTAGCTTTAGGAATATCTGTAGTCTCTTTCTCATAAGAATTTTGTTCTGAAGAAGATAGCCTTTGACCATTTTGGGACGCATTTAAATAATTATCCGTCATTTTATTATCTATGAATATAAAAAACTGAAATTTCTATAATTTATAACACCCTATTATTTAGTTGAATAGACTTCAATAGTTAGATATATAGTGAAAAAGTAGGTCAGTAAAATATTTAGGATATATTCCGATTCAATTTGTATTTTAAATAACAAATTTTATATTAATTTACTTAAATATATAGTTTTGTAGTCATAAGTATGAACATTACTTTGCTTGTTCTAAATAATATATCAAATAATATGTTAAGAAAATAAAAAGAATGTGCAAATATTATTGCAATGAATAAAAATAATTTAATTATTGAATTGTATTATGATGACTATCTAATTCTCATTTCATATTCCATCAGAGTCAATTTGTTATACCTATCAAATATTTGCGATTATCGTTAGAAAAATCAAGAAAATCTTGGCGATTAAAAATTTAGTTTTTGGGTAAATAATTTTCACCTGATTAAAAACACAGAATTATTAGTTTTAGAGAAACTCTAAGTTAGAGAATGTAAGGATGCGTCTAATAAAATATCTAACCTACTGTAGTACGATTTATAACATATGAATTTTTAATCCAGAATATCAATTATATAAATCATCAATTGAATTCGGTAAATATAACGTTTTGAGATAAAAGAATAAATAACATTTATAATTAGAGGCAAAATATTATAAAAATCTAAAAATAATCTATAGACAACAGAATAAATAAAATTTCAATAGAATATGAATGTAAACGAAAAATAGTTACCTCCTTTCAAAATGAAACTAAAAACATTCAGCTTTTTCTTAGGAATAGTTACTATTAGTTACATTTATCCAGCGAAAGCGCAATCTACTGAAGGATTTCCACAAGTTTCAGAAAATAAGCAAATTTTACAAGTTCAAAATCAGAATAACCAAAAACAGCAGATGACCTTAATTGACCGTAAATTATTTTTTGGGGACCCAGAAATTTCTGGGGCACAACTTTCTCCCGACGGTAATTTCCTGGCTTTTCGGAAACCTTTAAATGGAGTAATTAATATCTGGGTTAAAGGAATCAACGAGCCGATGAATGCTGCACGTCCGGTAACTGAAGATAAAAATAGACCAATACCAGCTTATTTCTGGAGTCAAGATAGTAAATATATCTTATTTGTCCAAGATAAAGGAGGTAACGAGAATTTTCGTATTTATGCGGTATCACCTACCGATAAAGTCGCAAAAGGACAAATACCAGAAGCGAAAGATTTAACTCCTGAAGATAAAGTACAGGCAAGAATTTACGCTGTTCCAGAAAATAATCCTAACACCATCATTGTGGGATTAAACGACCGCGACCCCAAATTTCACGATGTTTACAGTATAAATATTGCGACGGGAGAAAGAAAGTTACTTTACAAAAATGATAGTAATGTTTCAAATTGGGTTGCGGATTTAGAAGGTGATTTGCAATTAGCTGTAATCAATTTATCGGATGGAAGCACTCAAATAAATCGCATTGAAGGTGATAGTTTCAAAGAAGTTTATAGATGTCAGTTTGGAGAAACTTGTTTGCCAATTAGGTTTCATAAGAATGGTCAGCAAGTTTATATGGCAACGAATAAAGGTGACGATGTAGACTTAAGCCGCTTAACTTTATTTAATCCCCAAACACAAGAGATAGAATTAATTGATTCCGACCCAGAAAAACAAGTTGATTTTGGCTCTCCTATTTTCTCAGAGGAAACAGAAGAACTAATTGGAACAGTATATATAGGAGACAAACAGAGAATTTATCCCAAAGATAAAGAATTCGCGGCTCTATTAGCTTATTTAAAAGAAAAATTGCCCGATGGAGAACTTGGACTAAGTTCGATGACAGAAGACGGTCAAAAAATGATTGTTAGTGTAAGTAGCGATGTAGACCCAGGTTCGGTTTACTTGTTCGACCGTAAAACTAGAAAACTTTCCTTACTCTACCAAGTACTTCCAGAACTGAAGCGAGAAAACTTAGCGAAAATGACCCCAATTCGCTACACCGCTAGAGACGGATTGGAAATACCAGCATATTTGACTGTACCTGTAGGTAAAACAACTCGTAATTTACCACTAATAGTAATGCCTCATGGAGGACCTTGGGCAAGAGACGTATGGGGTTACAATCCCTACACGCAGTTTTTAGCCAATCGCGGTTATGCAGTATTGCAGCCTAATTTTAGAGCATCTACAGGTTTTGGTAAAAAGTTCCTCAATGCTGGAAACAAACAGTGGGGAACCGGAGCAATGCAGCATGATATTACCGATGGAGTTAATTATTTGATTAAGCAGGGAATTGCCGACCCGAAACGAGTAGGAATTTTTGGTGCTTCTTATGGAGGTTATGCGACTTTAGCAGGTTTAACTTTTACCCCCGAACTTTACAGAGCAGGTGCTTCTTATGTTGGTCCTTCCAATCTGATAACTTTATTTAATTCCGTTCCTCCATATTGGGAAAGTTTCAAAGCAGAATTAAAATTAAGAATGGGAGACCCAACGACACCAGAAGGTAAACAGCAATTACAGCAACAATCTCCATTATTTTCAGCCGATAAAATGAAAGCTCCATTATTAGTAATTCAAGGAGCTAACGACCCCAGAGTTAAACAGGCAGAATCCGACCAAATAGTTGCAGCATTGAGGAATAAAGAAATAGACGTAGATTATCTTTTAGCAGCAGATGAAGGTCATGGTTTTAGAGAAGAAACTAATAGATTAGCTGTAGCAGCAGCTTTAGAAAAGTTTTTTGCAGAGCATCTTCAAGGAAGATATCAACAAGCAGTTTCTCCTGAAGTTAAAAAACAGCTTGATGAATTGACTGTTGATATTAATTCTGTTCAAGTTTCTCAGTAATTATTTGGGCATTGGGGATGGGGGATTGGGCATGGGATAAGAAGGTAGGTTGGGTTAGGTCTAATACATTTGGAACTCCCTTAGACACCTCTCTTCCTGCGGAGCGGAGAGGGGAAGGGGGTGAGGTTCCGAGGTATTTCATTGAAGAAAAACTACTATATTTATCCACAATTTTAAATATTGGGTTACGACACAAGAACAAAAATTATGGTTATAAATTTTAATTAGGCTGCTAAATCTATTTCAAAGCCTACATCAATCTTAATGTTATGTTACGACACGAGAATAAACATTCTATTTACCCTCTTTAAATTAGCTTTTCTGTTTAACTCAACCTACTAATTAATTTTATTTAAATAACTTTCTACGTTGTATATAGAAGCTATTCAAAACAACGCAGGAAAATCTATTAATATTAAACTAGATTTATTTCGTTTTTTCCGTACAAGCGAAGCATGTAAAGCGCAGATTATAACCTTAAATACCTTGAATTAAACTTAATTGTGAAAATAATCTGTATTGATAATATAGTCTTTATGATTGATTAGAATTTCTAAAGCTTTAAATGTAAATTTAGTCATATTTTCTTGACATTAAAAAAAATGGATTACGATTTGACAAGGGTTTCAGGTCGCGGTAATTTAATAATCTATGGCGACGTATATCTAAATATTTTAAGAAGCTATAAACCCTATAAATGCGTTGGTTTAATTAAGACGGAAATAGACAATTACAGCCAACTTAATATAAACAAGTTTTACGATTTTTACTACGGTTGACAAATAGATGGGCTTATAATCTTATGACTATACTGTAAAACTAATTTGTAATTTGATTTAAATTATAGGCTGGAGTATATTTTGGGATAAAAAATTGTTTTGAGTCATAATCCAATATCGCTTTATCGATATGAAAGCATATTTGTCTAAAATGTTGATTTTGGGTTTCAACTGTATCCTGAAAATCTATAGAGTAATTATTCATTTTTGCAATATTCATTCACAATCTTGATGTTGGGTTACGACAGGAGAATAAATATTGTAATTACCTTCTTCACATTAGTTTTCCTGTCTAACCCAACCTACTAATTAGTAACTGCTCATAGTTCACCGTTGACTGCTCGCTGCTCCATAACCGGAAGCTGAATGATAAATTCCGTTCCCAATCCTAATGATGAATCTACGTCTATTGTTCCACCGTGTTTTTCGACAATAATTTGATGTGCGATCGCCATTCCTAACCCGGTACCTTTACCTACTGCTTTGGTGGTAAATAGATGGTCGAATATTTTGTGTTTGACTGCTTCTGACATTCCCGTACCATTATCTTTAAAGTGTATAGAAATGCAGTTATTATCTGGATTCATTTTTGTGAGAACTTTAATTGTGTTGGGATTTTTTGCGATTTCTTGATAGCTACTTTTGGTATTCGATTCTTCTAGAGCATCAATAGCGTTGGCTAATAAGTTCATAAATACCTGATTTAGTTGACCGGGAAAACACTGAATTTTGGGTAAATCACCATATTCTTTAATAATTTTAATTTCCGGTCGATTTTCATTAGCTTTTAAGCGGTGTTTGAGAATCATGATGGTACTATCAATACCTTCATGAATATTAAAAGCAACTTTGTGTTCGGTATCAGCCCGAGAAAAAGTTCTTAAACTCGTGCTAATGCTGCGAATTCGTTTAACTCCTTCTTGCATTGAGGAAATCAGTTTTGGTAAATCTTCCCGTAGGTATTGTAAATCAATCGCTTCAATTTCTTCTTCAATTTCTTCATCGGAATCGGGAAATTTTTCTTGATATAAATCAATTAAACCAAATACATCTTTTACATACTCAAGAGCAGGTTTTAAGTTACCAGCAATAAACCCAACTGGATTATTAATTTCATGTGCAACACCTGCAACTAAGTTACCCAGTGCAGACATTTTTTCACCTTGTACTAACTTTAATTGTGCCTGTTTGAGTTCTGTTAAAGAATTTTCCAGTTGCTGAGCGTAATCTTGTGCTTGTTGATATAAACGAGCGTTTTCTAAAGAAATTGCTGCTTGAGAACAAATTAAATTAAGTAGGGAAACCCGGTCTTTTGTAAATGCTCCTGGTGTTAACTTATTTTCTAAGTAAAGTATTCCAATTAGTTTACCTTGATTCAGAATTGGGTTGCATAATATACTTTGGGGTCGCTGCTGTTGAATATAAGAATCGTTTTCTAAAAATGAAATTTGGTTTAATAAAGGCAAATTTTTAGTATCTGAAATTAGTAAGTATTTTTGAGTTCTAGCTACGTAATTGATTAATTTAATAGGTAGATAATCATTACTTTCTAAAGGAATCGAAGGTAAAATAAAAGTTTCCGATTCTACTGTACTACTGATAGCTTCAATTACTAAATTATTACCTTTAGGCATCAGCAAAGCGCATTTAGAAGCACCAGCATTTTCCATCACAACTTGCATTAAAGTATTAAGTAAATGTTTGAGTTCAAGTACTCCAGAAATAGCCTGTGAGGCTTTAGTTACTGTTGCTAAATCGAGCAGGGATGTACCTGTATTAGTAGAATGAAAAGTTGTTGTATTACGGAGAGAAATAGTTTCATTGCTGTTAATAGCTTGCTTGTCTTGATTTAACACGGGAGCAAGTAATTCAGGGTAGCGTTTTTCTAAATCTTCTACTTTGGCTTTAGCACCCCAGCGAGCATAGCAGTAGTAAGCTTGGATAAGATAAGTTTGAGCAATTTGTTCTTTTTCCCATTCTAAATAGAATTTAGCTGCGAGTTCGTTGGATATTGCTTCTTCATGAAGATATTCGTTTGCTTTAGCGCCTTTAATTGCTAAATCATAGTAATCTATGGCTTGAGTTTTCTGATTTAAAACTCTATATTTCTCTGCTTCTACTAGATAATATTTGTGTAAATGATTCATCGGGGCATTATCGGCCCATTTTTTCATCTGTTTTTGATTTTTATTGACTTGTTTTAGAAAATGATTTTTGTTTTTATTCTTGTTTTTATTGTTCTCTAGAAAGTCATTTTGACTGAACGCAGCCAAATTGGCTAAAGAATCATAAAAGTAAAAACTTGGCAAACTAAATAAAGCTGTAGCTGATTCCAAATATGGATAACCAAATTTAAACTGTGCCACTGCTTGAGTATATTCACCAAACAAATAACTTAAAGTACCTTTGCAAAGTTGTATTAGATAAATTCCGGATTTATCATTAGATTCAGTTTGAACCAGGAACATTTTTTCTTCATCACATGCAATTCCTTTTAATACGCATACATCTTCGGATTCACCCATTAAATTCAAAACGAATTGACGCAGAGTATTTTGATAATTTAAAGATGTTTCCTGCTTAATTTGAGCAATACTTTCACCGTACAAAGCAAGTTTTTGTTCGAGTTCACTTAATTCCAAACCGCTAAAATAAGAATGTTGAAAGTGAATCATAATACTCAAAGCTGCGTAATCTAAATCTCCAGTATTCAATCCGCTGTGGTAACCTTCCAACAATGGTGTTAAAGTTTCTCTAACATGAATTTGCCAATGTTTAATAAAAGTATAAACAACAAAATTCACGCTAGTTTCAATTTCTTTAGTGTCAAACTTTTTTAGCAATCTTAAAGCAAGTTCTCCAAATTTATAGCCAGAAGGGATATCTCCAAAAGGTCCGCAAAGAATCAGTCCATACCAAGCATAGGTCAAAGAAGACCAAGTATTATTGCCGTATTTAAGATATAAATTAACTTTCTTAAAAATCAGTAGCGGTAATAATTGAGGAGAACCAATATATGCAGCGGTTAGAGCTTTTGATAATAGTCGTGTTGTCACCGATTTGGGAACAGATGTCATTTCTGAGATATCATAAAGCGATTCAATTGGTTTCCCAAGGTAAGCGGCTTTAGTCGCGAGAAAACTAAGTAAAATATGAGGAGTTGTAGGTTTATTGGGAAATTTAATTCCTAATAGCTTTACTACATTTAATACAACCTTGACAGCTTCTACAGGTTGATTTTGGGCAATCCAAGCCTGAATTTTAACTTCATAAACTTTCACCTTATCTAATAGTGTGTTGGCTTGTTTTAAAACGACTGCTATCAACTCTTCCATCTGAGAAAAATCACCACCCAAATAGGCGACTTCTGCTCCTATATCATGCAGTTCAAGAGTCAACTGGTAATGTGTTTTCCAACATTGAGAGTCTAATAATTTCCGACCCATAGTTAAATATTGTGTAGCAGCAGTATAAGCTGTAGAAGCTTTAGCCTTTTTAGCAGCGATAAGATTTAATTGCGCTAATTCGTGACGTTTATCCGGTTCTATAATTAAATCCCGAGCAACATTTAGCTGGTTAACAATTTCAAATATTTTATCTTCTCTTTCTTCAACAGCAATATTTTCAAGTAACTGTTGACCAATTTTTAAATGAGTAGTTTGCTTTTTATCATCCGGAATTAAAGAATAAGCAGCTTGCTGTACTCTATCGTGCAAAAACTTATATTTAGCCGATTGTTTATCGAAATTTGATAATTGTTGATTTATCTCCTCATTGCCAGTACTTTGATAAAACTTATATACTTCTGTAGTCGGTAAAATAAAACCTTCCTGCATTGCTTTCCATAAATTAGATGCAGTTTCAACCCGAGATTGTCCATATACAATCGATAAGGTATTTACATCAAATTGATTACCAATACAAGCAGCAAGTTTTAATGCTTCTTGAGTTGAATGTGGCAATTTTTGTAATTGCAATGCCATGAACTCAACCACATCATCGGTAAGAGCTAATTTTCTTACTTTAGCAATATCGCATTGCCATCCTCCTTCAACTTCTCTTTGTTCTTGCTTGTTCAAAGGGAATTGAGAAGGAATATAATTAATTAATTTATCTTCATACAAAGACTTGAGAAACTGAGTACTAAAAAATGGATTTCCATGAGTTTTCTGGTAAATCAGTTCAGTTAAAGGAGAAGCTATTTCTGGCAAACAATCGAGACTATCAGCTACCAGATAATTTAAATCTGATTCTGCTAAAGGAGCTAAAGTAATTGTATTAATAACTGCTCCGGTCTTTTGAATCTCTTCTAACGTTAATATTAAAGGATGAGTAGGATAAACTTCATTATCTCGGTATGCACCAATTATTAGCAAATAACCAGTATCCGTTTGCATTAACAATTCAATTAACTTCAAAGATGCCGAATCAGCCCACTGTAAATCATCCAAAAAGATGACCAAAGGATGTTCTTTTGTGGTAAAAACTTGAATGAATTTTAGGAATAATAAATTGAAGCGATTTTGAGCAGCACTCCCACTAAGTTCGGTAACAGCAGGTTGTTTGCCAATGATTTGTTCTAATTCGGGAATTACATCAACAATTACTTGTCCATTTTCACCCAATGTCTCTTGAATCTTAATTCTCCATTGCTGAAGTTGGATATGATTTTCGCCTAATAATTGTCCCATCAAATCCCGAAAAGCTTGCACAAATGCACCCAACGGAATATTGCGTTGAAACTGGTCAAATTTACCTTTAACAAAATAACCCCGTTGCCGTACAATCGGTTTATGAACTTCATTTACTACCGCAGTTTTACCAATACCAGAAAATCCTGCCACTAACATTAATTCGGCTTGACAATTAGAAATTTCTTCTGCTCCACTTACACGCTCAAATGCTGCTAATAAGGTTCCTACTTCTTTTTCTCTTCCGTAGAGTTTTTCGGGAATAATAAAACGCTCGCAAATATCCCTTGTAGCTAATTCAAAATGTGTAATAGTTCCAGCTTCTTGCCATTGCTGCCAAGATAATTCCAAATCATATTTTAAACCCGAAGCACTTTGATAGCGGTCTTCGGCATTTTTTGCCATTAATTTAATAATAATATCCGATAAAACTTGAGGAATTTCTTCACTGTGAACTGCTTGATGACTGTTTACGAAAGGTGGTTGTTTAGCTAGATGATAATGAACCAACTCCATAACATCATCGCTGTTAAACGGAAGTCTTCCGGCAAGTAATTCAAAGAAGGTAACACCAAGAGAATAAAAATCGCTGCGGTAATCAATTCCCCGGTTCATTCTTCCGGTTTGTTCTGGAGAAATATAAGCAAGGGTTCCTTCTAAAACATGAGGATTTTGTAGCTGTTGTGCTTCTCTAGGTAACAGCGAAGAAATACTAAAATCAATCAGCTTAATTTGCTTGCTTTCGGGATTAATTAAGATATTTGCAGGTTTAATATCTTTGTGAATCACGCGCTGATTAATTAAATCCGATAAGATATCAACAATTTGTGAAGCTATAGGAAAAAATTCATCCAGAGAAAGATATTTTTTCTCTTTTAACCATTCTTGAAGTGAAATTTCTCCTTTATCTTCCATAATCAAAGCATAGCCATTGCCGTAACTTTCCAGACTCAAAGGTTTAACAATACCCGTGGCATCAAGATTTTTAGCAATGCTATACTGGTTGCGGAACTGAACGAGTTCGTTAAAGCTGGGGTACTCCTGATTTCGCATGAGTTTAATCACCACTGCTTTTTGGTCTTGTTCTCTAACCCCTCGACAAACAAGGTTTCTGCTGCCTGCGTATAATTCCTTGGTAATGCAGTATCCTGAAATAACTATCTTCCTATCAATCATATTCATTTTAAAATCTCAGATTCATCTTTTTTTGACATAATCTTAGTATTCCCATGAACATATCTTTGATAACACCCAAACCTTTCAATCCCCAAAAACTTCGAGCTAGAAAAGTCAACTTTCAATTGTCTACTGATATTCCTAAAATTTGGCATGGAAACAGCTTGATTATGACTCATTTTTTCAACGCAATTAACTTGTTTCTGCCGGCTTTTGAGCTAATGATGGTCAGGGTAATGAAGAATCAACTCAATAATATCGAAGATTCCGAATTCAAAAAACAAATTTGTGGGTTTATCGCTCAAGAAGCTAGTCATAGTCAAGCGCACCATCAATATAATCAAATATTACGAAAACAAGGCTATAAATTTGAAAAATTGCTAAAAACAACTGATTTTATTCTTACCGAAATAGTTGAAAAACGATTGGGTAAACAAGTTTCTTTAGCAACAATTGCTGGTTTCGAGCATCTTACGACTTTACTTGCGGAAATTGTTCTTAAAGTAGATATGCTCGAACCTGCCGAGTTTAGAATGAAAGAATTATGGAAATGGCATGCTGCTGAAGAAATTGAGCATAGTTCTTTAGCGTTTATTTATCTACAGAAAATAAATAATAGCTATTGGCTACGGGTAGTTGGGGGAGTTTTAGGGGCTGCAATTGTCGTAAGTTTTATTGCTATAGGAATGTTGCTACTAGTCTTACAAGAACGATATTTTTTCAGTTGGAAAACATTAATCGATTTGAATAAATTATTGTTTACCAAATATAAGCTGATTCCATACAGTTTGATACCTTTCTTTGAGTACTTTAATTTTAAATTTGATTCCTGCAATCAAGATATTTATCCTTTAGCTGAAAAGGTTTTTATTTAAGAAGGGAAATTGCGCTGTCTTGATTTATTGGTTGTGTAGGACACTAGCAGTGTTAGAAATCCGGTTTCTTCGAGATTTAACGACAATACAATAATGTTTTGACAATTAGAAACCGGGTTTCTTTAGATTCATAAATAAGTTTTAGGGTGTGTTATGAACGGAACGTTTTAACGCTCCGTGAAAACACACCCTACGTTTTCCTCGTTTAATAGTAATAAGTTATTGGTAATTTATAGCTTGGGTTAGGCGCAAGAAAATGTATGCTTGTTTATAACAATATACATTTGCAACCCCAACAAATTTTTAAATCTCGTTTTTAAGAAAATTGGTTTATCTACAATCTTGATGTTGGGTTACGAAACAATAATAAACATTCTATTTACCGTCTTTAAATTAGCTTTTCTGTTTAACTCAACCTACTAATTAATTTTATTTAAATAACTTTCTACGTTGTATATAGAAGCTGTTCAAAACAACGCAGGAAAATTTCTTTATATTAAACCAGATTTATTTCTATTTTCCCGTACAAACGAAACATGTAAATCGTATTTCATAACTCTAATAATATTGGATGCAACTGAATTCTGAGAATAATCTATATTGATAATATATTCTTTGCGATTGATTAGAATAACTAAAGCTTTGAATGTAAATTTAGTCAAAGTTTCCTGACATTCCCAAAAATAGATTACGATTTGACAAGGGTTTTGGGTCGCGGTAAATTAATAATCTATGGCGACGTATATCTAAATATTTTCAGAAGCTAAAAACCCTATAAAAACGTTGGTTTAATTAAGAAGATAGTAGAGGATTGCAGTCTACTTAATATAAACAAGTTTTGC
>ERZ1740070.1268-NODE-1268-length-15946-cov-5.584167_pt1 | contig 15946 bp, 13 predicted proteins | sample MGYA00581734_ERZ1740070 | MGnify/ENA primary metagenome ERZ1740070 (study PRJEB43018, sample SAMN04849744) | marine metagenome | isolation source: floating plastic debris | place: Pacific Ocean | collected 2008-09-01 | study: EMG produced TPA metagenomics...
GTCGTGGCCGGGCTTGGCGTCTCTGCGCGGCCGCGTTTGCGGCCAGAGGATTTGGCGCGCAACGCCGCGATTGACGATGCGGTGCGCCTGGCCAGCCTGTCTGCCCCGGACACTTTGCCCGAAAGCTTGACCGACCCGCAGGCCGACATTGTCCCCGAAACACCCCGCATTGCGGCACCCTCTGCGCGCTGCCCCAAACGTCTGGCGCGTGAGATGCCACGCAGACGCGGCGGCGCCTCTGGTGCCTCCTCAGTTCTGGCCTCCGCCCAAAGCATTGACGGCGTGAAGCGCGATCAGATCGTGGTGGCCGAGCTGCTCAAGGGCAATATGCCCAGTTTTCAGCGCAACCTCGTGCCTGTGACGCTGCGGGGGACCACCTCGGACGGGCGACAGGCCAATATCACGCTGTGCGTGACGCCCGATTACCTCGCGCTGGGCAGTGACCGTGATTTCGTGCGTGTGCCGCTGGGCCTCAGCGGGGCCAGCCGCGTGGCCAAATCCTTCAACATGGTGCTGCCCACGCCGCGCATGGTCGATGCGATTTACCGCCAGGCCCAAGTGCGGCTCACGCCCAGCCCGATGACGCCGGGCCCGCAAATGACATCCACCGCCTATTTCATGCGCCACAATGACACCGTTGAGGCGCAGCGCCGCAACGCGGGCGCGACCCATGGCAACCTGATCTCAGGCCATAAAAAGGATGTGGTGTTGACCACGCGGCTGGCCTCGAACCGGGGGCGCGTGGCGATCTATGGCTGGCACCGCCGCAATGGCTCGCCCATTCAACCGCTCAGCACGGTCCATGGGGCAGGCTATGCCGATTACAGCCACGGTGTGCGTCTGGTCAGCCGGACGGCCTATCTCGATGGGCAAGAGGTGGATCTGCACCAAATCATGGCCAACCCGCGCTACGCGGGCATCATCAGCCACGAAGGTCCGATGGGCCGGTCTGTGCTGGCATCCAACTGAAACAAAGCTGCGGTTTGATGCGTCAGGCCATAGGTCGTGACATGGCCCGTAACATAGGTCGTGACATGGCCCGTAACATGGCCCGTAACGCCTCAGAACCCTTTGGATTGCACCCGAAGCTGCCGCGCGCGCGTCAGGATCGCATCTTCGACCGCGCGCTGCGTGGCCGTTGAAACAGCCGCGCCCCCGCGGGTCTGCAACGCTACGTTCAGGGAACGCGCATCAAGCGCCGGGTCACTGATCAGGATCGTCGCGCGATAAACCTGCCCCCCGCCGGGCGGGCGACCAAAGCCCGTGGAAATCACGCCTGTGAACGGATCCGCGCTTTCGACGGGAAGAAAATCCAGAACCTGCAAAGAGGCGGTCCACAAATAGCGGTTCACCTTCACCTTCGTGCCGCCATCGCGGAAAATGTCAAAAAGGCTCGATCCATCGTCCACGGCGGATTTGGATTCGCGCCCGGTCGGCACTTCCAAAGCTTCTTTGCGCAATTTCCGCTCGCCAGAGCAGCCAGCCACAAGGGCTGCGCATGTCGCCGCAATCACGGCGGTTTTCACGGAGGGTAACATCATAACTCAAGCGGCCCGCTATTGTTTCCGTATTCCCTACTATCCAAGCGCGCGGGTGTGGGCAAGGCCATTGGCATGCACGCGCGGGTGAATGCCGAGTGATCCTCGCTTTCACAGTCGCGCGGATTAATTTACACGGGCATGCCGCTATGGCATTGAGCACGCACAGCTAATCGCGATTTCATCAGGGGGTCCCATGGCCTTGGCAGACATCACAGAGCGCGTGCGCCGCGCCGAAACAGAGGCCGGGCGCGAGGCTGGCAGCGTAGAGTTGATCGCCATTTCCAAGAAACAACCCAATGAGAGGGTGGCGGACGTGCTGGAGCAAGGCCACCGCGTCTTTGGCGAGAACCGCGTGCAGGAGGCGGCAGGCAAATGGCCGGCGTTTCGCGACCAGTTCGGTGAGGTCGCGCTGCATCTTGTGGGCCCGTTGCAAACCAACAAGGCGCGCCAGGCGATGGAGCTGTGCCAGGTGATCCATTCGCTGGACCGGCCCAAATTGGCCAACACATTCGCCCGGCTCGCCCAGGAATTGGGCCATTGCCCCGATCTGTTTGTGCAGGTCAATACCGGCGAAGAGGCGCAAAAAGCCGGCATCTGGCCGGGGGAGGCCGACGCCTTCATCGCAGAGGCCCGCGCACTGGACCTGCCGATCAAAGGCGTGATGTGCATCCCCCCCGTCGAAGAAGAAGCCGCCCTGCATTTCGCACTCCTGGCCAAAATCGCCGAACGCAACGGTTTGAGCGGTTTGTCCATGGGCATGAGCGGCGACTTCGAAAAGGCCGTGGCCTTCGGCGCCACCCATATCCGCGTCGGCAGCGCGATTTTCGGGGAACGGCCATACTAGACCTTTGAAGGCATTTGCGCTGACCAAAGTCTCTTTGCGTCTTAAATGCGCCCACGTTACCGAATTCACGAATGTCTGGATTTGAACCACGTCCCAAAGACGTGCCAAAACCAAACTGACTTTTGGCAAAAATTTGTGTCGCGTCAGGTTGCGCCAAACAGCGTCCGTCGAAAATTCCTGTCGCGCACCATCAGGCGTCCGCACATCCATCAACTCATGCCCGGCCCGCAAGAGTGCGCAGACGTCAGGCCGCAAGGTGCGTTTGATTGCAATGAAGTGTTCCAAACCCATGCTGCTGATGTCGACGTAAGACTAGGGATGCGGTAACTCGGCCAGATGCGCATACACATGCGCCGAAAAAGCGGCCGCATTCTCGCTCTCGTCATGCGCCATGAACATCGTCACACGTCCGATCGCAGGCAAACCACGCTTTGGGGAAAAAAGGGACACATCTTTCCCCACGATGGTTTTTGGCAAAGCTGCGACGGCCAAATCAGCGCGAACAGCGGCGAGTTGACCGGCGGAGGTGTCGCTTGAATAGGCAACCCGGTACGGGAGTCCTTCTTGATCCAACGCAGCAAGCGCCGCATCCCGCCACGAACACCCCTTTTCGGATACAGCGATTGGCAAAGGCGTGTTCTGCGCCGCCACGCCATTCGCCGCCTGCAACCAGCACAAGTCTTCCGTGTAAAGCTTGCGTGCGGTTTGTATCTTTGAGCTCTGCTCACTGAAAAATACGACCTGCGCGTCCCCGGATGCAAAAAGAGCCTGGGCATCGTCGCAGGCATCCAATCTGACATCGACACAGATGTTCGGGTGTGTCACGGCAAATCGTTTCAAAAGCGCAGGGATCGTGCTCATTCCCAAATCATGCGGAGCAGCGAGCCGTAGATGCCCAGAAAGGGTCGATCCGCGAAACTTCGAAAGCGTTTCGTCATTCAGGCTCAGAAGCCGACGCGCAGACCCTAAAAACTGCTCGCCCGCATCTGTCAACGTGACCTTGCGGGCGTCTCTGAGGAGCAGCTCACATTGCAAGAGTTCTTCGAGTTTTGCGACCTGCAAACTGACAGCCGATGGTGAGCGATTGACGCGGCTTGCGGCCAAACGGAAGCTCCCCGTGTCACAGATTGCTGCAAACGTCCGCGCCATGTCGAGGCTGATCGTCCGCATCGGTTCTGATCCTACATCGTCGTTGCCATCCGGCTCTATCGGTGAGAATACCTCATTCATAAATCCAGTTAGTATCGTTTTTCTAATGCATTGAACAGGGCTAACCTCTCCTCATTCGAGGAGAACAGACATGACTGCATCAACGAAAACCCTTGTGTCGGGTCTGTTTTGGGGCGCGATTGCGGTCGCAATATTGTCCGGTTCCCTCATCATGTTGCGGCTTGGCGTCAAGACGTCGCTCACGCCTTTCGACCTTGCCGCGCTTCGTTTCGGCGTCGCGGCCTTGTTGTTGAGCGGTGTCATCTGGCGGCGCGGGTGGGCGCTGGAAAAGCTTGGGGTGCTGGGTGTTGTGGCTCTCATCACCTGCAATGGGGCACCCTATATCATGGTGCTGTCCTTCGGTTTTGAGTATGCGCCTGCGTCAGATGCCGGGGCGATCAATCCGGGACTTATGGCTGTATTCGTGGGCATCCTTGGTTGGATCGTTTTGGGAGAGACGATGCGTCCGGCCAAAGTTGCCGGCATACTGGCCGTCCTGGCCGGGACCGCGCTTTTCACGGATCTATTGGCATTCCGACAGGCCTCTATCGGACATCTTGTGTTCGCAACCACCGGCGCGATGTGGGCGAGCTATGTCATCATTGTGCGCAAAACCAATGTTCCGGCCCTTCACGCAACGGCCATTGTTGCCGTTGGATCCGCTCTGTCATTCCTGCCGGTGTATGTCGTCCTGTCCGGCGGGCAGATATTGCAGGCCCCGGCGCGCGACATAGCCGCTCAAGCGATCTACCAAGGCGCTCTGACAGGGGCTTTGGCGGTCTTCGCCTTCACGAAATCAACCGAATATCTGGGCGCCTCCGCAGGGGCGGCTTTGACCGCGCTTATTCCAATCGTCACGTTGGTCATGGGCGCTGCTTTTCTTGGTGAGGCGGTCGATGGATGGAAAATCATCGCCTGCGCTCTTGTCGGGTTTGGCGTGTTTCTGGCGCTATTCGCCCGCCGCGCATCCATCGTGCGCCGCAAAGCTGAAACAGCCGAGGAACGAACGCTTGGGCGGCGGTGTTTCCCAAGAAAGTCGAAGGCGTAACAAACATGACGTCCAAGCCCATCAATGACAGCCAATTGCTGAAAACCGCGCTGCTTGTTTTTCTGGGCTTGCTTTGGAGCCTGCGTTTATCTGCGATCAAAGCTGCCGGTTTGTCGGGTATCCCGGTTTACGTGATCGTGATGTTTTCGGCCCTTGGTATCGCGATGTTTTTCTCCGGTTTCGCCCTGATGCGCGGTGACTGGCCACCCGTTGATCGGCCCACCGTTGTGTTCTACGGCCTCAGCGGATTGCTGGGCTTTCTTGCTCCGTTTGCACTGGAGGCCGCCGTTGGCCCGCATCTGCCTGTTTTCGTGTTCGTGGTTATCATCGCAACAATGCCCCTCTTTACCTTTGGTGTGTCAGCATTCATCGGGCAGGAGAGATTGCACCCGGCGCCCGCGATGGCGATCAGTCTGGGCTTTGCCGGCGCGGTCACAATCCTGTGGGATATCTCGCGCGATGCGCATTCTGTAGAGGTCGGCGCATGGTGGGTTCTGGCGGCATTTGGTGTGCCGCTGCTATACGCCCTGAACACGGTCTTCATCGCGTCACGGTGGCCAACCCATGCCGGCCCGGTCAACGTGGCACAGGCACAGGCGCTCATCGTGTCCGCAGCGGCCCTTTTGGGCGGCGCGGTGTCTGGTGCAACGGATGCATGGCCGCTGGTCGCCCTGAATGTCCCGGCGATGCTGATGATCGCGCTCGGTGAAGGTCTGGCGCTCGTTGTGTATCTGAGGATTACGCGCGACCACGGGGCCACCTATGTTTCATTTGCAAACTACGCCTCGATTGTTTTTGCAGCCCTTATCGGGGCTGTCTGGTTCGAAGATCGGCTGACGGCGGTCACATTCGGGGCCGCGTTGGCAATCATCGGCTCCGTGGTGATCTATCACCGCCATAGTGGCAGGTCGGTCGCGGCGGCATCGACCAGGTGCGCCGATGGTTGAACCCCGCTTTATCGACCGGGCGGGCATCACTCGCGAATGGCAAGAAAATCGGCCCGGTTTGCGAAAGGGCGGCGCACAACCGGCAAACTCACCCACCTTCGTGCGGATGTTTCTCTGGACTTTCAGTGTACCACTGCCAATGAGCCTGCTTTTTCTGGTGTCAGACCCTGCAAGGATGACGGGCTTCGGCGAGGCGGGCGTCAACTGCCTCATACAGATCAAGCCATAGTGGTCGCTGCCCTGCCGTCAGGCGACCCATCAGAACACCACAGCGTGTCAAATAGGAGAAACCAGCCATGATAACGGAAATTGTCACATTCGACTTGCCCAAGGGTATTTCGCGCGCTGATACGATGGATAAGTATCGACAGACCGCCCCTGCATGGTCCCGAAACGCCGACCTCGTGCGAAAGCACTCCTTCTTTGACGAAGCGCAGTCTTTGGGTGGCGGCGTCTACATTTGGAAGACCATGCAAGCCGCCGAGAAATGGCATGGCGAAGAATACATTCAGAGGATCAAGGACCTCTACGGTTCAGACGTCACGATGACGCGTTTTGATACCCTGCTGGTCGTGGACAATGTCACCAATGAAGTTTCGGAGCTTGCGCCCGACGATGAGCTTTAAAGCACCCTGCACTATCCACTATCTGAGGCGGGTTTCCCTCCGCCTCGTTTCTTCCTATCCACTGCCATTGACCGTGGTGTTGGGCATCTTTGACAGGATCACCCGTCTCCAACGTAGGACAGCAGCCGTTGGCGCGAGCTCAGCGAACAGTAAGAAATGCCGCTTGTCAGACATCCGGCACGAGTTTGACGATGCCGCCCCGCCTCAAGCCCGCTCAGAGCCCATTGCGTGACCTTCGGCAATCCGTCCTGCGCGGAATCAAGGCCCCTTGGGGCCGCCGCGCATCGTCGGGCCGCACCCACGGCACGGCGATTTGGCTGTACTGGGCGCACAGCTCGGATCTTTCGCGGATGTGGCTGTCATAAAGCGCGGCTAGTCTGAGGTCGGATCGCCATACCGCGGCCCAAACATGCGCGGCTCATTCGTCCGTAGGCGGAACGGCCAAAAAGTCCGCAAACCATCAGCCCCGTCGGAGTTGTTGCGCTGCAGTCACAGGTCACATGCGCCCGGTTTGATACATGTTGAGGCGACTCATCCTTCCGCCTATCCCACACGCCCGCAACCCGTCTCACCAAAGGAACACCGAGACATGTCCAAACACATACCTCCGGGCATTTTGCCCATTTTACGGACCTAAGTTGCCCTCGGTTTGATCCGTTGGGCAGCCTTTGCCCACCAGTAGGATCAGACCTCATGACACCCGAAGCCACGATGGCTCTGCGGCAGGATTTGCCGCCCTATGAGCCGTTTCACTACTACCGCGACCGGGAGAGCGCATGGCTCCTCCAGGCGCATCTCAAAGACGACACATCCGTGCGGGCCGTGCGGCAGACAGCGTGCGCCAAATTGCTGGATCGACCCCTGATCAAACCGCTGGCGGCGGGTGGGGGAGGGGTGCTTCGCCACCATGATCTGCGCATGTTGGCGCGGGCGGATTGCGTGCTCGACTTTGAAGCGCTCTCTGCGCCGGGCTACGCTGCGCTGGAGGCGGTCTATGACGCGCCCTGGATGGATTTTGAGATCACCTATGACATCTGGCAGGACCGCGACTGGCAATGGGCTCAGATGAGCCGCCCAGGCGCGAACCTTGTGGTGCAGCTTGGGTTTCCCTCAGACCATGCCGTGTTGTTGCAGCGCACCATAGGCAAGGCCGATCGCGACACGTTTGAATGTGATTTGCACCCTGTGCGCACGCGGGGCCGGCCCACGCTGGCCTGGGCGCGGCTCGACATTGATGTGAAATCCGGCTCTGCCCTCATCGAAGAGGTGCAGAGCGATTGGTTGCGCTTTGTGCGCCGTTACGTGCGCGATCTCACCGACGCGCGGCCGCGCTCCCGCGTGCTGCGCAACACGCAGGCCTATGAGGCGGGGCTGACGGAACGCTACGATAAGGTTTGGGCCAAGGCGCTTTTGACCCATGTTCTGATCCTGCTGCGGGATCGGTTGAGGTTGCGTGATGTGTTCATGCATCAACCCGTCCCGGGGGCCATGCTGAAATCCATCGATCGGCGCTTGCCGCCGCGCTCGCTTTACACGGATTTGCCCAAATCCTTCTGCTTTGCGCCCACCCGCGATGTGCCGGACTTTCTGCGTATCAAGCGCCGCAAGCATCTGCGGCGGCTCGACCGCGCTGCGCCGCTTTTCTGGAAGATGGCGTTCTAGGGGTTGCCGTGGCCGCGCGCGGGGCTATCCCTTGTGACAGAATGAAAAGGAGACTGCCCATGCCCCTCAATGTCTTTCTCAGCGGTGAAATTCACACCGATTGGCGCGATCAGATCGTGGCGGGGGCCAAGGGGATGGATGTCACCTTCTCGGCCCCTGTCACCAATCACGCGGCCTCGGACGATTGTGGCGTGGCGATCTTGGGCGCGGAAGACGATAAATTCTGGCACGACCGCAAAGGCGCATTGGTCAACGCCATTCGCACCCGCAAGGGGATCGAGGATGCCGATATCGTCGTTGTGCGCTTTGGTGACAAATACAAGCAATGGAACGCGGCCTTTGATGCGGGGCTGGCCTATGGTCTGGGCAAATCCTTGATCATTCTGCAACCGCCTGAGCATGATCACGCCCTCAAGGAAGTGGATGCCGCCGCCCTCGCCGTGGCCCGCGAACCGGGGCAGGTGGTGGATATCCTGCGCTACGTGCTGGACGGGACGCTGCCCTCCTGACGAGGTGGCTCAGTAGTCGCGCTCAAAGAATATCCCAAGACCGGTATTGCCGTCATTGCCCGCGCTGCCCTTGACGGTGAGCGAGGGCGTGAGGTCGAGGTTGAGATTGATCTCATTGTTGCCGTCACTGTCGGCCACCACCTCGGAATAGATATTGTCCGAGATGTAGGTGCCCGCGCTGAATTGCGTGGCCCCATCGGCGGTGGAACTCACATCGAAATCGGCAAGGCCCAACCCGTTGCGCAACCGCCCGGTCAGCCCGCCGCTGCCCTTACCCGAAAGGGTCGCCACCGCGCTGACCAATTGCGCGGCCTGTAGCGCGGACATCTCGGAAAAATCCCGCCCAAATAGCAGCTGCGCCAGCACCTCTTCCTGCGGCAATTCGGGCGACGACAGGAAGCTGACATTCGGTTCGCTCGCCAGCCCTTCGAGCACGATGTTGATGGTGTATTCATTGCTCGTGGTTTGCGCCACGAACCTGAGATACGGGTCCAATGCCCCGCGCAGATCGATCAGCCCTTCAGTCAGGTCAAACCGCTTGGTCAACACGTCCATGCGGCCGCGGATCAGCTCAAAAACTCCGCTGGCCGCGACATTTGCCGTGGTCCCGCCGAGGCGCAATTGCCCGCCCAGTTCCGCGTCAAGGCCGCGCCCGCGTACGAAAATCTGAGCCGGCGCGCTGATCGTCAGATCCAGTGGAAAGGCCACCGCTGGGCCGGATCGCCCGCCTGTTTCAATCAATCCCGCGCGCGACCGGGTGCGCCGCACATCCGCGGGCTCTGCGATGTGGCGAATGCCTTCGGGCGCGCCTGCCGCACTGGCCCCGCCAGAGGGCACGCGCAGTTCCGTCCGGCCAAGCGCGAGGGCCCCACTGATGCGCGCGCCTCCGGTCAGCGGCCCGTTCACATTGACCGTGCCATTCACCGACGTCTCATAAAGTGTGGGGTCCCGCAGGCCGAGCGCGCTCAAAGCGACGCTGAGATTGCCGTTAAAGGGCGCAGAAAGCGTCACAGGTCCAGTCACCCGAAACTGCCCGCCATTGCCCAGCGAACCGGTGATATCAGGCGAAGCTTGCCCCCCCGACAGGGACACCGTGCCACCCAAATTCGTCACCGCCAGGTTCGCCGTGGGCAGCGCCATGCGGGCATCATTGATCCGCGCCTGTCCTGACAGCGCCGACAGCCCCGGTGCCCCGTCTACGCGCAGATCAAAGCTTAGTGGTCCGGTGATCGAATTGGGCGCGATAAATCCATTGGCCAGGGCCAATGGCGCGGCCCCCCGGATCGCCAGATTGAGCCGTTGGCCCAGATCCTGCACCTGGCCCACAATCGCGGCCCCCACGCCCGACGGGCCATCGAATTTGAGATCGACATCAATTGCCTCACCTTGGGCATCGCGCGGGGTCAACGTGCCATTCACCGCCGCAGGGCCATTGATGCCGGGTGCCACCAGGCCCAGATCGCTTAACCGTGTGGCGATGGTGATCGGCTCCCCCGGCGCGTCCGCATTGGCCGATGCGGTCAGGTTTTTCGTCACCAGCGACAGCGCATCTACAAAGGGCACCCCGTCGCCATAGGCCAGCGTCGCATCCAGGTTGACCTGCCCGCCTGAAATGGCATCCACCTGCGCCATCCCGGTGCGCAACTCGCGCGCCACCATCCGCACGCTGCCATCGATTGTGGCCGCGCGCACCGCGCCTTTGCCCGACACATCAAGATCGACCGACCCCTGCAAAGGCCGCCCCAGCAGTTCCGCCAAGCGGGAGATGTCAGATGCTTGCAACGCCAGTGTGCCGCTGGCTGGCAACCGTTCATCGCCGGTGTCCAATGTCCCGCTTGCGGCGATCTCGGCATCAAGCGCGGTCATTTGCAGGCGTTTCAATTCCAACGCGCCGCCGTCCGTCCAACGCACCTCAGTGTCCACATCCGCAGGGCCCGAGAGTTTCGGCTCCACCAGGGACAAATCATTCAGCGTGCCGACAAAACTCATCGCGCCCGCCGCCCCGCTCAGGCGCGCGGTGATATCTGCCTCCAACGCGTCATTGCGCACGGACAGCCCTTCGACAACAATCCCGGTCTCATCCCGGCGCGCGGCCATATCGAGCGTCGACCGACCGCGCATCAGCGGGTCCACGCGCGCCTCGCCCACCACCAAATCCGTCGTCGACGCCGCAAGCGTGATATCAAACGCCCCGCTGAGCGGTGTCGCATCCCCCTCAACCCCCAGATTGGCCGAGCCTGATAGCGGACGCTGCGCAATCGCGGCAAACCGCGACAGATCGGCAGCATTCAACACACCCCGCCCCGTGATCGGAAACCCATCCGCCAGCCCATCCACCTGCGCGCGTGCCTGCAGCGTGGCATCGCCACTGCGGAGGTTGAGGCGCGTGATATCAATCGGGGCGCCGTCTTCCCAGGTCAGCACAATCTGGCCTTCTGGCGCGGGCCCAATCGCTTGCGCCAAGGCCGGGTTGGTATGGCTCAACCCGGTCGCGCGAAAGGTTGTATCCGCCGTCACCGATTGCGTCGCACCGCGCTGAATTTGCCCAAAGGCCTTGAGCACGGCTTGCTCCACCGTCAGCCCGTCGCGGTCCAGACCAGTGACGTCAATATCGGCGGCCCACCCATCGCCATCTGCGGCGTCATAGCGGGCGGTCAGGGTCACATCATCGACGATCAGAGGCGGCTCCACCGTGGGCAAACGCACAGGCGCGTCCCCCGAAATCCGCCCGTTCAAGGCAAATCGGCTGGGCAACCCATCAGGGGCCAGCGCCAGATTGCCATCGAGGCTTAGCGCGCCGGTGCTGACTTCAAGTTCATCCAGCAAAAGCCCGCCTTCGGCTTGCGTCGCACCTGCCACGCGCAGCGCGGTTTCGGCCCCAAAGAACGGGTGAAAATCGGCTGTGAGCAACGGGCGCAAATCGCCGTTGAGATCTGCCCGAAACGCGTAGGTTCCAGGCGCATCGCCCTCCGGCGTGGCAATCCCCACCGTTCCGCCGAACCGATCCACCCCATCTGAGGCCAGCGCGATCACCGCCTCAAAATCACTGAGCGGCGCATCGCCCTCAATCGACAGGGCAAGCGCAGGCGCGCCTGGAATTTGCGCCGTGCGGCTGACAAGCCCGCCTTGCGCCTCCGCGAAATCGAGATCAATCTTGAGCTGTTGGGTGTCATTGGCATACCCCGCCACGAGGGTCAGCTGATCATTGCGATCCTGACGATTTATCGCCACATCCACATCGGCCGCCCCATCGATCAATGCCATCTTGCCCGTGACCGCCAGCACCGCCTCTTCGCCCAAAATGGACGGCCCTAGAACCACTTGATCGGCGCGCAGCTCACCCAGCTCAATGGACACGGGCAACTCTGGCAGGGCAAAGGGCGTGGCCTCTGCATCCTCAGGTGACGGGGCAGGGGGGTCCGATTTGGGCAAACGCACCAGTTCAATACGGCCTGCCGTCAGTTCATCCACCTCTAACCGTCCGCGCAAAAGCGCGGAACGTGACCAAATGAGAGAGGCATCCTCCAAGGATAACCACACCCCGTCCGCATCCGAAATCGTCAGCTGTTCCAGCGTGGCATTGGACGACAACGCCCCGCGAAACCCGATGACCCGCACATCGCGGCTTGTGTCCGACAGGGCATCCTGAATGAGCCCCTCCAGATAGCTCGCGCCATCATCGTCTTGCGCGGGTGCTGCCGTGGTGAAGATCAGACAGAACGCTATGGTGAACAACCTGCGCATCAAAAGGCCTGCCCGATGCCAACATAAAGCTCGAAATTCTCACCGGCATTGCTGCCGATGGGCGTGGCGATATCCACGCGGATGGGCCCAAGCCCGGTGTCATAGCGCACGCCAAAGCCCGCGCCGGCATGATCATCGGTGAACCCGTCAAACACGCTGCCGCGGCTGACCTTGGCATAATCCACAAAGCCCACCGCGCCCCAGGGCCCGGTGATATTGGCGCGCAGTTCGGCTGATACGGCGGCAAAGGACCGCCCGCCGATCTGAATGCCCGGCAGAAACGGGATGCCCAATGATTTGAAATCCTGTCCGCGCACGGTGCCCGCACCGCCCGAGAAAAACAGCATGCCCGGCGGCACCTCAAAGGCCCGCGCGCCTGAAACCGAACCGATCTGGCCGCGCGTGGCAAAGACAAACCGGTCATCCGCAGTCAGGCTGACATAGCTGCGCACATCGACAAAAATCCGCGCGCCCGCCGCATCATTATCAAGCCCCACGAACGGCGTGAATTCCAGCTCTGCAAATGCGCCTTCGGTGGCATTGAGCTCCACATCGCGGCTGTCATAGGTCAGGCGGGAGGGCAGCAGGATATGTGACAATTCCCGCGAGCCGAACGCATCGCGAATATCCGTGAACTGATAGGCGATGCCCAGTTCCCCATCGAGTTTGTCTGAGAAGATATGCGCCACGCCGCCGCCTATGCGACCAGAGCGTTCACGAAAATCCGGCTCATCGAGCTGTTCCAAACGACCGCTTAGAAAAAGACTGGTATCCGGGGTAAAGGTCGCGGGGCGATCATAGCGAAATCCCAGCGAATAATCGATGCCGCCTGAATCCCCGCCGATGCCCGACACTTCGGCATCCAGCCGCAGTCGCTCGGCCCCGCCAAAAAGGTTGCGATGCAGCCAAAAGCCGCTCAGCGCCAGCCCTTCGAGCGAAGACAGCTCGGCCCCAAACCCGATCCGGCGCGGCGGCGCATCGGTCAGGGTGGCGTTGATATCGAGCGTATTCACCGGGCGGATCGTGTCTGCATCTTCCAGCACCACCGACGAAAACGCACCTGTCCGACGCAGTCGCTGGCTTGCCGTCTCCAGTTCGTCGGGGGAATACACCTCTCCGGTCGGAAGCCCTGCAATTTCGACAACGCGGTCGGCCCGCACAGCGCCGGGATTGGTGACGATCAGATTGCCAAAACTCAGGCGCGGCCCCGGGGCCAATGTGATCCGCGCTGACAGGTTTGCATTGCGATGATCCGCCGTCAGCCCTTGGTCGCGGATATCCACCTTGGCATGGCCCGCATCGCGCCACGCCTGCACCCCGGCGCGGGCCGCATCACCGATAAACCCGCTAAACGCCGGGCGACCTGGGGCAAAGCCTTCGGGCAGTTCCGTCCCCGGTGCCAGTGGGGCCACAGTGGCCTCCGCAAAGGTGAAAAGCGGGCCCGGCTCCACCCGGATCACGATCTGTGAGACCGCACGTGCGTCCGCCAGTGGCGATACATTGGCCGCCTCGCGCCCATCCACCAAAACCGAGATCACGCCGCTATAGTACCCAACCTCATAAAGTGCTGCTGCCAGACGCCCGTAATCTGCCCGCGCAGCGGCCATGATGTCTTGCGGTGTGGCGTCGTCTTTGGCTGCAGTCTCAATGCTGAGAGACGCGCCACGCAAATGACCATCAAGTCCTTGCGCACCCGGGGGCAATTGCAAGATCACGTCGGTCGCCCAAGCAAGGGTCACCCATAGGCCTAGCATCACGCCAAGACAGCCACCCACGATCTTGTGGTATAGTAACACTGTGTAATCCGCCCGAGGTTTTCACCCCGTATAGACCATCCGGCGCCGAAACGCACGCAAAGTTCCCGTGAAAAAGCGCAAAATCCCGCTTGTTTTATCCACAGGCTGGCGAAACCAAGGCCCCGATCAGGCGGCTTGTGCGGCTTTCATCTCGACCACCGTGTGGGGCGGTGCATCTCGCATGAAAAACAGGTAGTACAGCACCGGCGCCGCGATCAGCGTGAGGACGGAGGCAAAGGCCAAACCGCCCATGATCGCCACCGCCATGGATTGAAAAAACGCGTCCGAGAGAAGCGGGATCATCCCAAGGATCGTGGTCGCAGCGGCCAGGATCACCGGGCGCAAACGCGAGGTCGAGGCATACACGATACTATCCACCAGCGGTTGATCCGGCTCTTCGCGCCTGACAATGTCGATCTCTTCGACCAGAACGATCCCGTTCTTGATCAACATCCCTGACAGCGACAACACGCCCAACAGCGCGGTAAAGGTAAACGGCAAATCCGCGCCCAAAAGCGCCAGCGACACCCCATTGATCGACATCGGCACCAAGAGCCAGATGATCAGCGGTTGTCGCAACGCGTTGAACAGGAAAACCGAAATCAGCACCATCACCAATAGGCTCAACGGCAATTGCGCGGCCAGGCTCGCCTGACTGTCGGACGAGCTTTCGTACTCACCGCCCCACTCCATCTTATAGCCGTCTGGAATGGGCATCTCGTCGATTGTGTCCTGCACCTGCGATTGCACCTGTGCGGCGGTGAAACCCGGCGGGATGTCGCCCCCGGCGGTGATGGTGAACACCCGGTCGCGGCGGTAAATCAGCGTGTTTTGGCTTTCAAACACCATCCCGTCGATCATCTGTTCAAACGGCACGAACTGATTGCCCGAGGTGGAGAAAATCACATGATCGGTTAGGGCGAGACCACTGTCTTGCGGGGCGCGCAGCACGATCGGGATTTGCCGTTCCCCTTCGCGGTACACACCGCTTGTGATCCCGTCGGTGGCAAAGCGCATCGTCTCCGTGATGTCATCGCGCGTGATACCGGCCTCTTGCGCGCGGTCATCGGCGTAAACCGGCCGCAGCACCTGTTCCATCTCCCGCCAATCGGTCTTGGGAGTTCTGAGATCATCTGTCGCCGCTGTCATCCGGGCAATCGCCTCATTCGCCAATTGCCGCAGCACCACAGGGTCAGGCCCGGAAAAACGGACCTGCACCGGATCGCCGCCCCCCGGCCCAAAGGCCAGGCGCTTGGCGCGGAATTCGCCCCAGGGCAGGGCCTCAGCGGAAAACGCCTTCATCCGTTCGATCAGCGGCGCGATCTGGTCGATCGTCTGGGTCCGCACGATGATGTGGCCATAGGTCGGGTTTGGATCCTCGGACTGATAGGTCAGCATGAAGCGCACAGCGCCATAGCCCCCATAAGCGGATGAAGCCAGGACATCTGGCAGATCGGCCAGCCAGTCCTCAAACACGGCGATATCGGAGGAGGTGTCATGAATCGATGCCCCTTGCGGCAGCTTGTAGTGCACAAAGAAAAGCGGCGTGTTGCTGTCTGGGAAAAACTGCTGCTTGATCGAGCCGAAAAGCATGAAGCACACGACCGTGATCCCGATGAGGCCGGGGATCACCAACCACCACGCCCGGATACACGCCCGCAAGAACCCGCCATAGGCCCGAAACAGCGCACCGTCATAGCCGCTGCCGCCTTCGCCCGTGCCTTGCTTGAAAAAGTAATGTCCCAAAAGCGGCGTCGCCGTCAGCGCCAGGATCCACGAGAGCGTCAGAGAAATGCCGATCACGGCGAAGAGCGAGAACATGAACTCGCCCGTGCTGTCCGGCGACAGGCCGATCCCGGCAAAGGCCATGATCGCAATCACCGTGGCCCCGAGCAGTGGGATTTGCGTCTTCGCCGCCGCATCCTCCGCGGCCTCGCGAGAGGTCTTGCCGCGCTGCATCGCGTTTTGCATGCCTTCGGCGACCACAATGGCGTTGTCTACCAGCATCCCCATCGCAATG
>ERZ1740070.1269-NODE-1269-length-15945-cov-7.304972_pt1 | contig 15945 bp, 15 predicted proteins | sample MGYA00581734_ERZ1740070 | MGnify/ENA primary metagenome ERZ1740070 (study PRJEB43018, sample SAMN04849744) | marine metagenome | isolation source: floating plastic debris | place: Pacific Ocean | collected 2008-09-01 | study: EMG produced TPA metagenomics...
GTCTGCGCAAAGGGTCACCCATCAATCAATCCGGCTCCCGCACGCCGAACCATGGTCACCCACGGTGACCATGCCACCCGCCGCTAAAGTAACCTGCAGCTTGCTGAGTCGTGTTGTCGTAGGGTCCAAACAGTCACCTGGTGCCAAGCCGTCGTCATGTGCGATCTCAAAGATACGAGGCAGCATGAGAAAGCAGAAGACGCGATTCTGGGACTTCAGCAGTATGGGAGGTTCTGGGTTCGGTCGGTGGATCTTCGAGCCGGCGTGGGACCCTTATTACGGCCCAAACCTCGGATTTGCGGCCTCCGCCATCGGTGACCGTCCTATGGTTGTGAAACTCGTCGAGCACCCCGTAGATACCAAGCCGGAGGACATGCCGGCTCTAATCGGCGGTTGTGAAATGGTCTCGGAGCGCTTTGCCGAGGTTATCGATCGAGTCGATCCGGGTGCGTGCGAATTCCAGCCCTTGACGGCGCTCGATGAGCGAGGCGTAGAGATCAAGCAGCCCGCGTACTACCTCCTTCGGACGTGGCGGGAGATCGAGTGCGTCGATTTGGCTCGTAGTGCCGAGACAGCGGAGGACGATCCGCGTGGGTACTGGATTGTCATGCCCGTCTTTGACCCGAGCCGCATTCCCGCTGACTGCCACTTGTTTCGGCCCGCCGAGTATCGGGTCACGGTGCTTGTGAGCGGCCAAATGAAGTCTGCGCTATCGAAGATTAAGCCGAGCGGTGCGTTTATCGACCGCGTATGGCTGTCAACGGACCCCGACGCGCCGCCTCCCTTTTGGTACCCGGGGTACGACGGGCCGCAGCATGGCGTTTCGCTTCCTTGATTCTCCCAAGGGTGCCGTGGCCACCCTGGGTGGCCACGTCTGCGCAAAGGGTCACCCGACTATCAATCCGGCTCCCGCACGCCAAACCATGGTCACCCACGGTGACCACGTCACCTGCCCCAGTGGTACCGAAACGCGACCTCGCCTGCATCTATTGTGATCGACCGTTCGCCTCGAGGTCCGTCTCGCCAACCGTACTTCGCGCGCGAGAAGCCACGGACGACAAGCAAGTTCATGCCCTCGAAACGCGTCTCGAGAAGCCAGTCACCTTCAAGAGTGAGTTTCCCCTGATCGAAGATGATCTCCGTCACCGGTCCGCGCTCGCGCACATGCTCCAATCGCAGCAGAATCTCCCCGAGTCTTCCACCCAACCACTCAGACCCGATCCGCGGGCCTGCCACCTCTGGATGCGACGCAAAGAAGTCTTCAATCTGACGCTTCTTGCTGCTCATGCCATTTCCACCGTAGTCACCGTTGCGACCGCGTCGCACGCCAAAACCATGGTCACCCACGGTGACCATGCCACCCGCCAAGCCCCGACGACCAATCCAAGGGTGCCGTGGCCACCCTGGGTGGCCACGTCTGCGCAAAGGGTCACCCATCAATCAATCCGGCTCCCGCACGCCGAACCATGGCCACCCACGGTGACCATGCCACCCGCCGCCATTACTATGGCGTTAAATATGCAAAAGACCTTCTCGCTCAAGCACTTGGCGCACGCCTTCGAAGACCGATCGCACGTGCCCATGGGGAAACTCGATGACCGTTAAGCCATGCACGTTTGAGAACGTAGAACATCCCTCTTCCACCAGCAATATCGCCCTACGAAACCCCAACTTGCCCTGAAACAAACCGGCTTCATGAACGACGTTTTCGCGCGCCCGCTTTGTACCGTTCACCTGATCGTCCTCGGCCGTCAGAAGCAGCAAGGCGAAATCCGCATCGTTCAACATCTCTTCCAACCGTTCAGTGGTCGCCTTCCCAGCGACGGATGTTCGATTGAACTCATCGAACTCGAGATGCAACCGTTCAACAACAAAGTCTTTTAGCTCACGCCACAAAGGAGAACGGCCATGACCGATGAACACGCGCTTTTTGGTAGCCGAGACTGGCGGAGCGCTACCGAGCTCCGACTCCACCTGCGTGCCGCCGCTACGAACAATCATGCCGACCTCCTTTTCGAGACGGTTGACCCGACCAATCCATTCGTGACACAGATCACGCATCACTGTCGCTTAAGAGATTCCGTCGCATCGCAGAAAAAATCTTCTCGTATGTATCGGGATCGGTGGGATTGGTCGGCAATTCGATTTTAATCTCGATGTGAACGTCAGCGCGGGCCAAAGCGCCACGTTTGCCAACGACCGCATCACCACCGACATCTCTCCGAGCGCCAACATCCTCGTCGGCAGGCCCGTCGCTGCCGACGACAAAAACCGCCTTCTGACATAGTGTTTGGAATGTCGACACCATGCACGCGAGCGCCTTTTCGCCTACAGAACTCTTGGAAACCATGAAGTTTCGAATGGCATCGGTGGGCCGGTTGTTCGCGTCAGGGTACATCGCGAACAACTCGGCGTAGCCCTCTCGAACTCCCTCGGCGAGGACGTGCCCAGACCGACTTCGATCGCGGTACGCCTTCCATCGATCTGTCGGACTGCCGCTCGCGTCGACAAATCCAATCCCCTTCATTACCGGCACCAACGCGCGATCGTTGCTGCTCCGGAATTCTGTAGCCGCGAGATACGCCTGGTTGAACTTTTCCGGAACACCCGCAACCTGGATGTGATCCAGGAACTGCGCCAGCTTTCCCGTGTTCAATGTATATGGATACGACATTCCAGCTTTCCTTTCAAAATGACAGACCACCGATCATAACCCGGATGCACCTCGCCATCAACCGCGCTTGCAGGCCACAAACGCCGCCGCAGCAATCCGCCAATTTATCCACAATACACGACATACAGCACGGCATGTAGACACACCCATCCGACTTGAGTCACAAGTGCAGAACTGACAGCTAATTAAACGCTTTCCGACGCGAACGCCATATACATAGGTGTCGACAAAAAAACAGCCCCGCACACGTGCGGGGCTGTCGCGAATTGCAGTTTTATCACTAATCAGTAATCAAAGTCATCATCGCCCCCACCCACCGGAGCCTTCTTCTTCTCCTTCAGCTCCACGATCGCCGCGTCCGTCGTCAGCAGCAGGCTCGCGATGCTCGCGGCGTTCTGCAGCGCGATCCGCTCGACCTTCGTCGGCACGATCACGCCCATCGCGACCAGGTCGCCGTACTCCTGCGTCAGCGCGTTGAACCCGAAGTTGTCGGCGCTGTTCTCCTCGACCTTGCTCGCGATGACCGAGCCGTCGAGCCCGCAGTTGGCCGAGATCTGCTTGATCGGGGCCGCCACCGCGCGACGGACGATGTCAACGCCGATGCGCTGGTCGCCCGTGAGCTTCTTGAGGCCGTCGAGCGCCCGGCGTGCACGCAGGATCGCCACGCCGCCGCCGGGGAGGATGCCCTCCTCGACCGCCGCCCGGCACGCGTGCAGCGCGTCCTCGACGCGCGCCTTCTTCTCCTTCATCTCGACCTCGGTCGCCGCGCCGACGTTGATCTGCGCCACGCCGCCCGCGAGCTTCGCCAGACGCTCCTCGAGCTTCTCGCGGTCGTAGTCGCTGCTGGTCGCGTCGATCTGGTGGCGGATCTGATCGATCCGGCCCTTGATGCCGCTGCTCGAGCCGGCACCCTCGACGATCGTCGTGTTCTCCTTGTCGATCACGACCTTCTTCGCCCGGCCCAGGTCCTTGAGCTCGAGCTTCTCGAGATCGATACCCAACTCCTCCATGACCGCCGTGCCACCAGTCAGCACCGCGATGTCATCGAGCATCGCCTTGCGACGATCGCCGAAGCCCGGCGCCTTGACCGCCGCGATCTTCAGAATGCCGCGGAGCTTGTTGACCACCAGCGTCGCCAGTGCCTCGGAATCGACATCCTCGGCGATGATGACCAGGCTCTCGCCCGCCTCGGCGATCTTGCCGAGGATCGGCAGCAGGTCCTTCGCGCTGCTGATCTTCTTCTCGTGGATCAGGATGTAGGGCTTCTCGAGCGTCGCCTCCATCTTCGCCTGATCGGTCACGAAGTGCGGCGACAGGTAGCCCTTATCGAACTGCATGCCCTCAACAAGCTCGACCTCGGTCTCAAGGCTCTTGCCCTCCTCGACGGTGATCACGCCGTCCTTGCCGACCTTGTCCATCGCCTTGGCGATGATCTTGCCGATCTCGGCGTCCTGGTTCGCCGAGCACGTGCCGACCTGCGCGATCTCCTTCGAGTCCTTGATGGTCTTGGACATCTTGTGCAGCTCGGCGGTGATCGCCTCGACCGCCGCGTCCATGCCGCGCTTGATGTCGTTGGCGTTCGCGCCGGCCGTGATGTTCTTCAAACCCTCCGCAAACAGCGCCTCGGCGTACACGGTCGCGGTGGTCGTGCCATCGCCCGCGTCCTTCGAGCACTTGCTCGCGACTTCCTTGACCATCTGCGCGCCGAGGTTCTCATAGGGGTCCTCGAGCGTGATCTCCTTCGCCACGGTCACGCCGTCCTTGGTCACCGTGGGCGACCCGAACGACTTCTCGAGCACGACCACGCGGCCCGAGGGGCCGAGCGTGACCTTGACCGCGTGGGCGAGCTTCTGCACGCCCTTGAGAATGCGCTCGCGCGCGTCGGAGTTGAATGCAATCTGCTTGGCTGCCATTGATCTGTGTCCTTTCACGCGGGCCAGTGCGCCCGCGCCAGTTGTTTGTTACGTCCCAATCGCCGTCGCGGTGTTGAGCCCGATCCGGACCCACGCCACACGCTCGGCGTCGATAATGAAAATGGATTGGCCATCCGTGACCTTGACCAGATGGTCCGGCTCATCCGGCACCAACATCGCATTGGTCACCGTCAGATGACCGCCGCCCTCGGAGGCCTGCGCGATCGCAAAGGTCGCGGAACGCTCACCGTTGAGCTCACCCAGTGCTTGGCGGAGTTGGTCTGACGTCATGGCGAGGATGACTCATACCGACCGTTGTACGAAGAAAACAAGCGACTCGATGGGATCGCATTCGCCGATGCAAGACACCATGCACCAACATCCGTAAGTGCTTCGGAGATGTCTTCTGACGAAGCTACGCCTTCGCGCCACTTGCCCCAGATCTCGTACATGTATGCGTAGAACTCACCAGGAAGGAACTGAAAGAATTTCTCGTCGAAGTACGCGTCGTGAATCAGCTCACCACCCTGAACTCCAAGAGAAAACGTCCGATGCGACGCTCGGATGAAAATCTCGTCGTCCCTGAACACAAAGTCCCAGGTCTCTGGCACCATCTTCTCGTGATCTGGAAATGTTGCTTGGAACTCTGTCTGCATGTCACCAACTCCTTAGTCGACAACCGCAAGCACTTCCGACTCGTCGAGAATCAGCATCTCAACGCCGTCGAGCTTGATCTCGGTGCCCGCGTACGACGTGAAGAGCACGCGGTCGCCGCTCTGCACGGTCAGGGGGATGCGCTCGCCCGTCTCGGTGTTCAGCCGGCCATCGCCGATAGCCTGCACGGTGCCGCTCTTGGGCTTGTCCTTGCTCGACTCGGGCAGGTAGATGCCGCTCTCGGTGACCGACTCGGCCTCATCGCGCTTCACGATGATCTTGTCGTGCAGCGGGCGAACATTGATCTTGCTCTGGGTCTTGGTCTTCGTTGCCATCTGTTGCTATCTCCCTTGTGGGTAAGTTGCGAATCACATCCGAAACGCACGCCGCAGCGTGCGAAAAAATCACGTACTTGCACAGTCCTAAGAAGCACTCGTCCCGGGCCAGCGCCCCTCATAATGCCTGGTCAGCAATCGGCGAAGCGTGTCGAGCAACAGCTCAAGATCACGCGTGCTGTGCGGCCGATCCACCACCGCAAACGCCCCCGCACGAAGCGAAGCCGCCATCACCCGCTGATCGTCACGCACACTCCGAGCCGCCTTCACCACCACCACCGGCGGCGACGTCTCCAGCCGACGCAGAATCTCCAAGAGCCGAACCCCGCCCTCGGTGTTGGAACCCACCTCATCAGCCGCCGCCTCCGGCTCGCCATCGATCGGCAAACCAAGGTCGACCACCGCCGCATGGATCGGCGTCCGCCGGATCACGTCCGACGCCTCACGCCCCGTGCTCGCACGAAACGCCCGCACGCCCATCGGCTCCAGAATCTTCGGCAGCCGCTCCACCCACGGGTCCGCCTGCCAACCCGCATACGACACGAGCAAGTTCAGCCCGCGCCCGCCGTCGCCAGCCCTCCCGCTCCCCGGCAACTCGCGCGCACCATCCCCGGGCATCGCCCCGGGCTCGCGGTCAAAATGGAAGCGCACCGATCGCATACCACCGCGAATGCAACCCCCGCGCCGCGCCATCAACCAATCTAATTCGTTGCACAACAAGCACTTGCCGCACGCCGACAACCCGCCCCCCTGCCACCGCATCGCGCCCCGCCGCCAAGCCCGTGCCAAACTGGCAGCCCAACCCGGCCAGCCAACCCCCCGCATCGACCGCCCACAACACCCCACCCGCACACCCTGTCGTTTGGGCTCTGATCGGCACGCCAAGACTAGACTCATCCCATGACCGAAGCCCTTCCCATCATCGCGCTCCTCCTCGCCGCGATCGCCGCAGCCGCCGCCGTCTGGGCCCTGACCACCAAAGCCAAGGCCGTCGCCCTCGCCACCGCCCGAGCCGAAGCCGCCGAAGCGAACCTCGCCACCGCCCGCGCCGACCACGCAGCCGCCCGCGAGGCCCTCGCCGCCGACCACGCCAAAGCGCTCGAAGCCGTCACCACCCGCCTCACCCAAGAGCGCGACACCGCACGCGCCGAGTCCCGCGAGTCCCTCACCCGCCTGACCGACCTCACCGCCAAGCTCGCCGAGGCTCGCCAACAGCTCACCGACCTCGACCACATCAAGCAACAGCTCGAAGCCAACGAGGCCCGCCTCAAAGAGTCCTTCGCCGCCCTCTCCGCCGACGCGCTCAAAGCATCCAAGGCCGACCTGCTCCAGCTCGCCAAAGAACAGTTCACCGCGCACCGCGCCGAGTCCGACCAAGAACTGGAAAAGCGCCGCCTCGCCGTCGAGCAGATGGTCAAGCCCATCCGCGACACGCTCGGCAAGACCGACGAGCGCCTCACCCGCCTCGACGAACAGCTCGCCGCCAACACACTCACCGCCACAGGCCTCCGCGAAGAAACCGCCCGCCTCTTCACCGCGCTCTCAAAGCCCGAGGTCCGCGGCGCCTATGGCGAGATCCAGCTCAAACGCGTCGCCGAGCTCGCCGGCATGACCGCCTACTGCGACTTCACCGAGCAGACCTCCGTCCGCGACGACGACGGCAACCTCCTCCGCCCCGACATGGTCGTCAAGCTCCCCAACAACCGCGTCATCGCCATCGACGCCAAGACCAACATGGGCGCCTACCTCGAAGCCCTCGCCGCCAAAGACGACAGCGCCCGCGAAGACCAGATGCAACGCTTCGCCCGCCACGTCTCCGACCAGGCAAAGAAGCTCGCCGACAAACGCTACTGGTCCGCCTTCGAGCACTCGCCCGAGTTCGTCGTCATGTTCGTCCCGGGCGACCACTTCATCGACGCCGCACTCCAACGCCGCCCCGACCTGCTCGACCTCGCCGCCCAGCACGGCGTCATCCTTGCAAGCCCAAGCACACTCATCGCACTCCTCCGCGCCGTCGCCGTCGGCTGGCGCGAAAACACCCTCGCCGAAGAAGCCAAGGCACTCCTCGAACTCGGCAAAGAGCTCCACGACCGCGCCTCGGTCGCCTTCGACCACGCCGCCAAGCTCGGCAAAGCAATCAAGCAAAGCGTCGACCGCTACAACGACCTCGTCGGCTCCATCGACAGCCGCATGGTCCCCACCCTCAAGAAGTTCGAAGACGCCGGCGTCACCAGCGGCAAAGCCCTGCAGCAAATCCCAGAAGTAGCAGTTGTTCCGAGAGCACCGGCACTGCCCGCGGGCAAGGACTTGTCAACATGAAGAGTGTGGGAATACCCGGGTTCGACGACGACTCAACTCGACTTGTAGCGCAGGTTGTGTCGACGTCGAATGAAGCGATGCTGCAAGCGTCACGACAAGGCTCATTGCTCGCCGCTGCGATCATTTCAACAACCCCATTCTGGATTGAACGCGAAACCGCACCTGTAGCCACCACCATTGCACTTTGGACACTAATCGCCTCAATAATGTGCAGTGGCATCTGTCATTTCACACTCGGCTTCATCGACTTGCTCGCGGTGAGCCGACTGCTTCGCAACGATCAGAAGAAAGCCCGTAGAAGTCTCATTAGCAACAAGCCGCTGGCGATCGGTGGATTGCAACTGCTGCTGCTGTGCGGTGGGCTCGCCGCGTTCGCGTTCGTCACGGCGTCAGTCAACCGACTGTGACGCTTTAATTAGCGCATCCTCGCTGAGGGTATCTGGTTCACCCGTGGCACACCCGATACCCATCGCGCCGCAACACCACCAATAATGCTCCCATGAACCCCCGCACCCTCAAGATCGCCGCCGCCAGCACCCTCGCCCTCAGCGTCACCGCCGCAGCCGCGGCCGCCGCGCTGCACCTCATGCAGGCCGACCCGCCCAAGGGCCCCGTCACGCCGCCCGCCGCGACACCCAAAGACACCAACTGGACCAAATCAGCCGTCACCAAGGGCCTCGAGCGCCCCTGGGCCGCCGACTGGCTCCCCGGTGACGCCGGCATCCTCGTCACCGCGCGCCCGGGCCGCCTCCGCCTCTTCGTCCCCAATGAGAAAGAAGGCGGCACCCTCCGCCCCGAGCCCATCGCCGGCCTGCCCGACATCGCCGCCATCGGCCAGGGCGGCCTCATGGACGTCGCCCTCCACCCCGACTTCGCCACCAACCGCCTCGTCTACCTCACCGCATCCACCGGCACCAAGCAAGCCAACCGCACAACCCTCTTCCGCGGCACACTCAACGAGAGCCTCACCGAACTCACGAACGTCCAAGAGCTCTACCGCGTCAGCCGCGACAAGTCCGGCGGCCAGCACTTCGGCTCCATCATCGAGTGGCTGCCCGACGGCTCCCTCCTCCTCTCCATCGGCGACGGCGGCAACCCACCCGCCACCCTCGACGGCGAGTTCATCCGCACATTCGCCCAAGACCCCACCCTCGCCTTCGGCAAAGTCCTCCGCATGACCGACGAAGGCAATCCCCACCCCGCCAACCCCTTCGCCAGCGGCGCGGGCGACGCGCCCTACGTCTACACGCTCGGCCATCGAAACATCCAGGGCATCGCCCTCCGACCAAGCTTCGTGCCCGACGCGCACAACACAAACAACACACCCGAAGTCTGGGTCACCGAGCACGGCGCCAAGGGCGGCGACGAGCTCAACCGCCTCACGCCCGGCGGCAACTACGCCTGGCCCCTCGCCACCTACTCCACCGAGTACTGGGGCCCCGCCATCGCCGACTCGGCAACACGCGAGGGCACCGTCGACCCGTACGTCGTCTGGACGCCCTCCCTCGCGCCCTGCGGCCTCGCCTTCTATACCGGCACCGCATTCCCCGAGTGGACCGGCGACCTCCTCGCCGGCGGCCTCGCCTCGAAGCAAATCCGCCGCGTCCACTTCAACAGCGACGGCGAGATCGACGGCCACACCACGCTCCAATTCAACGAGCGCATCCGCTGGATCGGCATGAGCCCCACCGGCCACCTCCACATCCTCACCGACGAAACCGACGGCGGCCTCTACCGCATCGACCCCAAGTAAACACGACGCAAACACCCCCGCGGCGACGCGCACCCGCGCCCAACAATCCCGCATGCACATCACCCACTTCTCCGCCCGAGCCTTCGAGCGTGAAGCCTTCGCCGCCGCCAACGAAGCGCTCGATTCGCCGCACCGCATCACCTTCCAAGAGACTCGGCTCGACGCCTCCACCGCCGCCCTCGCCGAGGGCTCACCCGCCGTGTGCGCCTTCGCCAACGACGACGTCGGCGCCGACACCATCGCCGCGCTCGCCGAGGTTAGCGTCAAGCTCATCGCGCTCCGCTGCGCCGGCTTCAACCAGGTCGACCTCGAAGCCGCCGCCAAGCACGACATCGCCGTTGCACGTGTGCCCGCCTACTCACCCCACGCCGTCGCCGAGCACGCCGTCGCGCTGCTCATGACCCTCGTCCGCCACACCCACCGCGCCTTCAACCGCGTCCGCGAGCACAACTTCTCGCTCGACGGCCTCATGGGCTTCGACCTGCACGGCAAGACCGTCGGCATCATCGGCGCGGGCACCATCGGCATCTGCTTCGTCAACATCATGAAGGGCTTCGGCTGCCGAGTCCTCGCATTCGACCCATACCCAAACGACGAGCTCAAAAACAGCGGCGCCGAGCTCGTCGACCTCGACACCCTCCTCGCCGAGTCCGACGTCATCAGCCTCCACTGCCCGCTCAACCCCGACACCCACCACCTCATCAACGCCGACGCCCTCGCCAAGACCAAGCCGGGTCTGGTCCTCATCAACACATCCCGCGGCGGCGTCATCGACACCCGCGCCGTCCTCGAAGCCCTCAAAGCCCGCACCCTCGGCGGCCTCGCACTCGACGTCTACGAAGAAGAAGGCGACGTCTTCTACAAAGACCTCTCCGGCCAGATCATGCAAGACGACGTCCTCGCCCGACTCCTCACCTTCCCGAACGTCCTCGTGACCAGCCACCAAGGCTTCCTCACCCGCGAAGCCGTCACCAACATCGCCGACACAACCCTCAAGAACGCGTCCGCATTCGAACGCGGCGGCCAAGACGCCATCCCAGAAGCAAACCGGGTCAGCGCCGAGCAACACGTCGCCGCCGACTAACCCCTGCCACCGACCACCCACTCACCCGTGCCACGGCTTGACCCAAAGGGCAAGCCGTGCTCTTTCATCACACAAACACAACCCACCGCAAAGCCAGCGCACGAAAAAACCGCGGCCCGCACACGCGAGCCGCGGCTCAAGGTCAATCAATCAGAACGGCAACGCTCACCGACGCCGGCGAGCCATCGCGAGCCCACCCATGCCAAGCAGCGCCGCCGAAGCGGGCGTGGGCACGACGAACAGCACATCGGTCAGCGCCGCGAACTCAGAAGCGCCGCCCGGGTCCGTCACCGTCAGCACCGCCTGCGAGAACGGCGTGTCGCTGGCAAACCCGACGAACTCAAAGTCGGGCGTCGGCACGAACGACTCGATATCGAGGGTCTGCCCATCGATCGTGAGCGAAAGCCCGTTGGTCACAAACGTGTTCAACCACGAGCCGCCGAAGCCGAGAATCGGCGCATCAAAGTCAAAGGTCAGCGAGTCCAGATCGCCACCGACCGTGAACACAAAGGTTCCCCCAGAATTCACATTCGCGCCGCCCGTGCCGACGCCATCGAGGTCGACCGAATACCCATTGAAAAACGAGTTCGAGCCGAGCGTGAGGGTCACCTCACCATAAGACGACAGGTCATCGACAACCGCGGGGCCGCCCGCAGCTGCCTCCCACGCACCCTGATCCGTAAACCCCGTCACCACGGCAAACGCCGAGCCACTCAACGAAGCAACAACAACCACGCTCATCTTCACACTGTTCATGCTGACCCTCCTCTGGATATCGCACACCGCCCAAGGGCATCACCCAAGGGCCTCAGACTTGAGCGGGCGCGCCGCCGGACACAGCCCGGCCGATCTCGCCCACCACGCTAACAACACCGCCCACCAAGACCGCGTTGCAAAACTTGCGAAAAGTAATCTGCAACCGACAAAAAAGAGCGGCCCGCTGCACGCGGGCCACCCGTTTCAGGCACTCCTGATCTTCGATCCACTCGTTTATGCCGGGCTCGGCATCGCACCCGCCGGCGGCTCCGGATCCGCATCCGGCATCGGCGGCGCGATCGTCACGCCCGGGCTCTTCTTCGCCTCCGCCGCGAGCAAATCACTCACGGTCGGCTTGTCGAGCTCCTCGCCCCGCATCAGGCGATGCACCTCGTCGCCGCTGAGCGTCTCGTACCGAAGCAGCGCCTCGGCGACCGCGACCGTCGCGTCCCAGTGCTCATCGAGCAGCCGAACCGCCTCGCCGTACGCCTCATCAACAAGCCGGCGCACTTCCTCATCGATCACACGCGCCGTGTCGTCCGAGTAATCCTTGTCCGCGACAAACGAATCCCGCGTGTCCTGCCCCGCGTACCGCACGAACCCGAGCTTCGGGCTCATGCCCCACTCGAGAATCATCGTGCGCGCAAGCTGCGTCACCTGCCCGATGTCCGACGCGGCGCCGCTCGAAACATCCTGCATCGCCTTCTGCTCGGCGATACGCCCGCCGCACACGACCTTCATCGTCGCGTCGAGCCACTTGAGCCCGTAGCCCATGCGGTCCTTCTCAGGCAGGCTGAACGTCGCACCGCCCGCGTCGCCGCGAGGAATGATCGTCACCTTGTGCAGCGGGTCCGCATCGGTCAGCAGCGCCTGCAAGATCGCGTGCCCGGCCTCGTGATACGCGACGAGCTTATTCTCGTCCTTCTCGCGCACCCGAGACTTCTTCGCACGCCCGAAGCGGATCTTGTCCCGCGACTCCTCGAGGTCGTCCTGCTCGATGAAGTCCTTGTTCTGCATCGTCGCCGTGATCGCCGCCTCGTTGATCACCGCGGCCAAGTCCGCACCGCTGAACATCGGCGTGATCCGAGCAAGCCGCTCCATGTCCACCGCGGGCCCGAGCTTCACCTTCTTCGCGTGCACCTTCAAGACCTCGAGCCGACCCTTCACGTCGGGCAACGGCACCGCGATCTGCCGGTCAAACCGGCCCGGGCGGATCAGCGCCGGATCGAGCACGTCGCTCCGGTTCGTCGCCGCGACGACAATCACGCCGTCGGTCGCATTGAATCCATCCATCTCGACGAGAATCGCATTCAGCGTCTGCTCGCGCTCATCGTGCCCGCCCGAAGAAAAACCGCTCCCGCGCCGCCGGCCGACCGCATCGATCTCATCGAGGAAGATAATGCAAGGTGACGAGTCCTTCGCCTGCTTAAAGAGGTCCCGCACGCGGCTCGCACCAACGCCCACGAACATCTCAACGAAGTCCGAGCCGGAGATCGAGAAGAACGGCACGTCCGCCTCGCCCGCGATCGCCTTCGCCAGCAGCGTCTTGCCGCACCCCGGAGGCCCCGTCAACAGCACGCCCCGCGGAATCCGACCGCCCAGCTTCGTGAACTTCTTCGGGTTCTTGAGAAACTCGATGATCTCAACAACCTCGTCCTTCGCCTCCTCGATGCCCGCGACGTCCTTAAAGGTCACGCCGGTCATCTCCTTGGACAACGTCTTGTGCTTGCTCTTGCCAAAGTTGCCGAGCATGCCGCCCGCCCCACCCGCGCCACGCATCGCACGCGAGATCAGGAACCAGATCAGCAAGATGATCAACAAAAACGGCCCGAAGGTCAGCAGCAAGCTCGGCCAGATCGACTCGGCCTCCGCCTTCGCCGTGCCGCCCGTCAGGTTCGTGATCTCCCGCGCATACGCCTCACGCGTCGCCGCATTCAGCGCGATCGAAACAAGCTCCGTCGTGCCCTCGCCCGTCTCCTGCATCCCCGTGATCGCGTTGCCGCCGATCACCACCGAGCCGTCCGTGATCTTGCCCGACTCATACAACGCCGTGAACTCGCTGATCGTCACGTCCTTGCCCCGCCCCGGCGAGCTCAGCACCATCACGAGCAACAGCGTGACCACAAGCACCGCAACAATGCCAAAAAGCCCCCGGCTCGGCGTCGCCGGAGGCGTGCCGCCCGGCTTCTGATCGCCCGGCTTCTTGCCATCACCCCCAGACCCACCGTTGTCTTTGCCAGCACGCTGATCGTCAGCAAACCGGACATCCGCCGATCGCGCGAGCGAGCCCGCAGTGGTGCGGTCGGAAATGCGAGCGAGGTCGTTCGAGCGTTCAGGCATTCGGCTTTTCCAGGCCCCAGGCAGACGGGGCAATCTTCGTGGCACCGTTCAACACGCGGCGTGCACCAGCAATCAACCGATTCCCGGTCAATCGCGACAGCAACGCCGCCCAGCCAACCAATAAAACGGCCAGCCAAGGGAAATGTTCGGCAATCGAGCAGCCCGGATGCAACACAACCCGACGCCGCCGACAACCTGCCCCCAACCCTAGGGCCTCAGACGCCAGCAGACCCTATCAGGTCACCAACCCACGCCGCTTGCCCCACCAATCACGAACCGAAGCACGATCCAAGCGAGCATCACCCGCAAGTCACGCCCGCCTACCAAGCCGAACGCAGCGACCGCACCACATCACGCGCAAGCTGATCGATCGCCCCGTACTCGCCCACCTCGATCCGCTCCCGGCTCGAGGGCGCCGGCACAAACGTCCCGCCCGCCGTGAAGTCCTCCCGCGACGTGAGCAACTGCCCCGATCGGCTGTCCCGCCACTCAAACTCCACCGTCATCGACACCAACTGCTCCTCGGTCAGCCCCGTGCCGCGCGTCGAAGAAAGCTCACGCAACGACACATCCGTGATCGACCCCGTCAGCGACGTGTCCGCCGAAGCCCCCGACGTCACACGCCAGGGCGTCGTCCGCTGGATCTCCTTCACGATCGCCTCGGTCAGCTGCACTTCCAGACCAGTCGAAAAGGTCGCGTTGTCCCACACCGGCACCGCCACCGTCCGCACGTCCGACGTGTACGCACGCTCCAGGCTGTACCCAGAAGTCACGCCACACCCCACAACGCAACAGCCGACAACGCACACCAACGCAACCGCAGCCGGACACACAACACCACGCATCACGCGCCCCCCGCTTCCGCAGCCGCATCGGCCTCGTCTTCAGCCGCCGCCTCGCCATCACCCGTCGCCTCCATGGGCTCCGGTCCGATCGGCCCCGCATCACGCGTCGGCCGCACCGCCCCACGCCTCGGCTCAAGCGACCAACCACGCTCCTCAGCCATCGCAACCGCCTCCGCAGCCGCGACCGTCCGCGGAAACCGCTCGACCAACCGCCGCAGCGCATACCGCGCCGAGACCGCATCGCCCGTCCGCGCATGCCACTGCGCCGAAACAAGCTGCTGCGCCGCGGTCGATTCATCCAGCCGCGCCGCCAGCGCATCGCCAAGCCCAGTCCGCTCCGCATCGATCGGGAACCGATCCTGGAACTCGCGGATCAAAAACTTCGCCTCAACCAAGCCGCTCGCGTCGTACTCGGGGCCCTTGAACTGCGCGATGTTCGCGTAGACCCGCCGCTGCATCGCCAGCTTCCGATACTCGCTGTTCGGATAGTTCGTCAGGAAGATCGCGTACATCTCGCTCGCGGTCTTCATATCCCGCTGGCGGTAGTAAAAGTCCGCCAACTCGATCGCCGCCTGCTCGGCAAGCCGCGACCCCGGAAGCCGCTCCTGAATCCGAACGAGCAGCTCCTCGCCGATCCCCTTCGTCGACTCAAACCGAATGCCAAAGGTCTTCCGCCTCAGCCCATTGACGTACCGCGTCGCGATCTCAAGCTCACGCTGGTTCGCCTTCACGAACACGTCCGAGCTCGGAAACTCCCGGCAGATCCGCTCGTAGTCGTACAGCGCCTTGTACTCATCCCCGTCCGCCGTCCACGCGTCCCCACGCAACAGCAGCGCCGCCGGCAACAACGGCTGCGACCTTCGATCGTTCGCCTCGATCCACGTATCCAGCTTCTTCCGCGCCCGCCCCGGATGCCCATCCGCAAGCAACTGCCGCGCCTCAGCAAGCACCGCCTCATCGCTCCCGGGCTCGGGCGTGGACACCACCGCCCACCCCTCGCCCTCAGCATCAAGCTCGAGCACCGAAGACTGACCAGCCGCCACGCCGCACGAAGCAACCAGCACGCACGCGCCCACCACCGCCCGCGCCTGCAGCCAACCCCCACCAAACCGATCGATTGTCGTCGTGTCATCCATCGCCGACACGATAAGGCCCCACGCCCCCCACCGCCGAAACCACCCCGCCCAAACGCACCCCCGAAAAAGGAGGGCCCCCCGCAGGACAACCGGAACCCCGACCCGGCGACGTAGACCAGAAAAAGATAAAAAAAAA
>ERZ1740070.1271-NODE-1271-length-15929-cov-7.792806_pt1 | contig 15929 bp, 26 predicted proteins | sample MGYA00581734_ERZ1740070 | MGnify/ENA primary metagenome ERZ1740070 (study PRJEB43018, sample SAMN04849744) | marine metagenome | isolation source: floating plastic debris | place: Pacific Ocean | collected 2008-09-01 | study: EMG produced TPA metagenomics...
CAGATCGAAGCCGCACGTCGTGCCATGACGCGTCACATGAAGCGTCAAGGCCGCGTCTGGATCCGCATCTTCCCTGACACGCCTGTGACCGCGAAGCCCATCGAAGTGCGTATGGGTAAAGGTAAGGGCTCCGTCGACCGCTGGGCCTGCAAGGTCAAGCCGGGCCGCGTGATGTTCGAGATTGACGGTGTCAACGAAGACATCGCCCGCGAAGCCCTGCGCCTTGCTGCGATGAAGCTGCCGGTAAAAACACGGGTCATGGTCCGCGAGGACTGGTAAGCCTTGGTGGGTTAGAAACCCACCCCACGAAATTGGAAGCCCCCGGTGTGAAAACGCCGGGGGTTTAGTTTTGAAGTGTTTTGATCAATATGTTTCAATAATTTGAACGGAAAGAGGCCAAAAAATGGAGTTAAAGGAATTCATTGTTTCTGCAATCACGGACATTTCGAACGCAGTGAAAGAAGCGGACGAGTCAATCCGACCAATGGGTGGTTTAGTAAATCCTGGAGGACACGATTTACGGACCCGCGAAAGTGCTGATCCTTCGAATTTTGTTGCGCCGAGGACAAAGTTGGATTTCGATATCGCTGTGAGCGCGTCAAAAACAACTGATGGGTCGGCAAGCGCTGCTGCAAAGATTTGGGTAATTGAAGCCAGTCTTGCAGGTGGTGGTGAAGTCAAAAATGAAAGCGTGTCAAGGCTGACGTTTTCAATTGATGTAGTTCTGCCCCACGATATCACTCAAGCGTCGCGTGTTGGGAGAGTCAGATCCGCTTAAGTTACTCCCACTTGTAGTTGAAACTCACCGACACCCGTTCATCCTCGGCTTGGTTCATTACAACCTCATGCCGTAGCCAGCTTTCCCAGAGCAGGACATCCCCTACCGCTGGCGAGACGTAGATAAAGTTCCGCATCTCCTCGCGGGCGTCTTTAATGCGGGGTGGGGGGGCCATCATCATGGCGTGGCGGGGGTCTTCGAGTTTTAGTGCCGAGGCACCTTCGGGCATGGACACATATGTCGTGCCAGAGACCACGGAATGGGGATGGATGTGGGCCGAGTGAAACCCGCCCTCGGGCAGGATGTTGATCCAAAGGTCTTCAAGCACCAAGGCGCGACCATCGAGGTCAAACTCCAAATCCTTGGCAAAACTCGCGACATGGGCGTCCAGAGATTTCACGAGATCCGCAAAGATCGGAAACCTCCACGGCAGGTCGGTCAGCGATGCGTAAGAGGTATACCCCGGGTAGCCCTGTTCCTCACACCAGTCCTGACCGGCTTCATCGTCCTGCGCGATTGCAAAGCAGGACGCTTCCATCTCGTCCGGGTCGATCTTGGGACCATGCTCTGACAGCGGGGCCTGATAGAGGCGGGTGACGAAAAGAGAGCTGATCTTTGGCATGCAGTCCTAGCCTTTGGTGTCGATGTATTCCTTCCAGTCCGGGAATGGGATGTTTCCGCTGCCATGTCTATGGGCTTTGAGGTCTGCGATGAACGCATCGACGCGCTGGCGCTGCGCTTCGTACAGGGTTTTGTCGCTCTGATACCGCATCCGCATCGCTTGCAGGTCTTTCGGCATCTGGACGATGTCACTGATTTTCTGTGCCGTGTCTTTTGAACCGGTGACATAGAGAAATGGAACGTAGGCTTGCAACAAGCGACGCCGGTCGGGCGTGCCTTTTCGTGTATGCGCTTTGAAGTAGCTTTCAAAATCGGCAAACCGATCCGGCGCAAAGCTGGATTGCGCGATTTGTTGCAAGCCCCGTCGCAGGCGAAGGTTGGGGTGATCAGACAGGTATTCGTCAAGCTCTGCCACGCCCACAAGCACACCGGTGCTGCGCCAGTCATAAGGCGAGATATCGGTCGCCACAGCCGCCATGTCGGACAACTGTTCTGCCGTAGCAGGCAGCTTAAGACGCCGAAGCTTTGCCCGTTGCCAGAAGGAAAGTCTTGGCACTTTGATCCTTGGCAGCCGAGCCCCGTCAAACCGCGCTTGCGTGGTGTTCAGCAAAACGTTTGCAGCCACATTTTGAGGCGCGCGTGCTTTTGCCCCGACACGCAGAACCGCAAGCACCGCGTCATTGCGCCCGCGATCGAAGTCTTCCGCTATGGTCATTCCCAAACCCTTTTTTCCCAAAGTCAGGCTTGCCAAGGATTCCGGCGAATATGGGGCCGGCGTCGGGCCATATGATGTTTGGTTCGTTCTAAGATCACGTAAAACAGGCTAATTTGAAGTATTCCGCCGTGCCCGAGTGCCAGTTTAAGCGGCTGTCTCCTGCTTTCCTGATTGGCGGTTTTCGCTTTTTAAGGACCTATTGCATAGGTGATTCCCACGGCAAAAAGCAGTCCGCCGATTTCCTCTCGGCAGATTTTCCCTCCAACGGACTCCAATCCGCATCGGTTTCATAGTGATACCGAAATGCACGATAGAGTGCCCTTTGGTCGTCCGCCTGAAGTGACCTGTAAGTTGCAGCGTTTTGCGACAACCGGAACGACGCGTGGCCAAAGTCATCTTCGTCGTTGAGCGAGTTTAGTAGGACAATCGCCGTACACTCAATGAAGGCGGGTTTGTTTTTGTCATGTGAGGTCAACTCGATCACTTCCGCTGGAAACCACACTTCGCTGTCGCGATACAGACAGTCTTCGGAGGCCAACAAAGAGCGCAATGCGTTTGCATGCTTTTGGACATCGCACCCATAATCCGCATGTGCCACGCTCTCAATCTGATCCGCGTTCATCCGTTTTGCGATTGCCAAGAGGGCTGGGGCTATGGCGTCACGCAAGTTTGTGATGCGAGTGGCAGCGGTGGGCACCACAGTCTTGTGCACCTTTTGGTAGGAGCGTCCCCAATAGAGGCCGTTCATGATTGCTGATCGAATGGGTCCGGGTGCGGTTTCATAGAGCCTTTGAAAACCGTCCCATTCCCATTCGAAATCTGTACCTCGTGATGGAACTTCCAGACGATCAATCAGTGCCAAACATGTTCCTAGCAACTGCGCGTATTCGGGGCCATCGGACCAAATCAAAGTCAGCGCTGTTGCGACACCTTCGTCGCTTAAGCCGAGCAGGCATTGAGACGGGGTTTCATCAGACTCTATCTTTAGCGCTTGCAATACGTCTTCTGAAAACCCGGAGGCGAGTTGTGGCGACTGTTGCGCCAAGTACAACGCAGCAGATTTCAAATCCAGCTGTGCTTGAAGGTAACCAAAATTGGACATGGTCCATCCGATGTAACATGAAACTGGCTGCCCGACTGGGCAATTTGGTCGATGGATTTTTGCCGGTGTTGCCTTATCAAAACACCTGCTGGTTGGCCCGCGACAGGTGGAACCCGCGTCCGTCTTGGTTGCGGCATTGCAGGCCCGTTGTGGCCGAGAAACAGGTGAAGCCCCCGAACTTGCCCTCAACGCCGTAATCCGCGACGCCCTGAGTGCCGGTGGGTCGGGCGCCCGGGCTCGCGCAGGCCGCGCTGACGCCGCCGCGATTGCGCATGAAGAATGTCACGCCGCGGTTCACGGGGCACCCAGAGAGGGCTGCAACACGGGCCGGTTGGCTGCGTTTGTAGATCGTGCATTCGATATCCGAGCCTTCAAAACCTTCACCGACGATGCACTCAATATTGCCGGACGGCGTGTTGAAGCTCCAGACATCTGCCGCAGCAGGGGACGCGAACAGTAAACAGATAACAAAAAGTCTAAAAAACATGGAAATCCCTCAAAAATGATCGACCAATCGTTGCCGGAACGGTACCTCTTTCCCGACATCTCTGTCAGCCGTTTTTGACACACCCATGAAACCCTATGAAAAGAGGGTTGCGTGACGCCAGTATCCCGCCTATACGCGGCGCTCATCCACCTCCACCGGGAATCAGGGTGACCTGCACCAATGACAGGGCTCTCCGGTGATGTTGACAGAAAGGAATGGCGAGATGAACGCCAAGGAACTCGGTGATAAGACACCGGATCAGCTTCGTGATGAGTTGGTCAACCTAAAGAAAGAGGCTTTCAACCTGCGTTTTCAGGCGGCGACTGGCCAGCTTGAGAACACCGCGCGTATCCGTCAGGTGCGCCGCGACGTGGCACGTGTGAACACAGTGCTGAACCAAAAAGCGGCCGACGCCGCAAGCGACGCGTAAGAGGAGGCCTGATAGATGCCCAAACGTATCCTGTCCGGCACCGTTACATCGACAGCCAACGCACAAACTGTGACTGTCTCTGTTGAGCGCCGCTTCAAGCACCCGGTTCTTCAAAAGACGATCCGGAAGTCCAAGAAATATCGCGCCCATGATGAGGCCGAGACATTCGCAGTCGGTGACACAGTCCGCATTCAGGAATGTGCGCCCAAGTCAAAGACCAAACGTTGGGAGGTTATCGCTGAATAAGCGGTAGCCTTTCGGCTTTTACGAAACCCCCGGGCCAATGTCCTTATCAGGCGGTTCGGGACGTCGGGAGAAACACTATGATCCAGATGCAGACCAATCTGGATGTTGCTGACAACAGCGGCGCACGCCGTGTTCAGTGCATCAAGGTTCTGGGTGGGTCCAAGCGGAAATACGCATCGGTGGGTGACATCATCGTTGTGTCCGTGAAGGAAGCCATCCCGCGCGGTCGCGTGAAAAAGGGTGATGTCCGCAAGGCCGTCGTCGTACGCACCGCCAAAGAAGTCCGCCGCGAAGACGGCACAGCCATCCGCTTTGACCGCAACGCCGCCGTGATCCTGAACAACTCAGGTGAACCGATCGGTACGCGTATCTTTGGACCGGTTGTGCGTGAGCTGCGCGCGAAGAACTTCATGAAGATTATCTCGCTTGCGCCGGAGGTGCTGTAATGGCTGCGAAACTCCGTAAAGGCGACAAGGTGATCGTGCTGGCCGGCAAAGACAAAGGCAAGCAGGGCACCATCGCGTCCGTTGACCCTAAGGCTGGCAAAGCTGTGGTCGATGGCATCAACATGGCGATCCGCCACACACGTCAGACCCAGAACAGCCAGGGTGGCCGCCTTCCCAAGGCGATGCCGGTTGACCTGTCCAATCTGGCCATCGTTGACGCAAACGGCAAAGCGACCCGCGTGGGTTTCCGCATGGAAGGTGACAAGAAAGTCCGCTTCGCCAAGACAACAGGGGATGTGATCGATGCTTGATTCCGCAAACTATTCCCCGCGTCTTAAGGATGCGTATAAGGCAAACATCCGCCCGGCTCTGAAAGAAGAGTTCAGCTACAAGAACGACATGCAGATCCCGCGTCTGGACAAGATCGTTCTGAACATCGGCTGTGGTGCGGAAGCCGTCAAAGACAGCAAGAAAGCCAAGGCCGCTGTTGAAGACCTGACAAAGATCGCAGGTCAGCAGGCCATCGCGACCAAGGCCAAGAAGTCCATCGCGGGTTTCCGGGTGCGTGAAGAGATGCCGCTGGGTGCGAAAGTGACCCTGCGTGGTGATCGCATGTACGACTTCCTTGACCGTCTGATCACCATCGCGATGCCGCGTATTCGTGACTTCCGAGGCGTGAAGCCAGCTTTTGATGGTCGTGGCAACTTTGCCATGGGCATGAAAGAGCACATCGTCTTCCCTGAAATCGATTTCGACAAAGTCGATGAGGTTTGGGGCCTGGACATCATCATCACGACGACCGCTGACACTGACGCGGAAGCCAAGGCGCTGTTGAAGCATTTCAACATGCCCTTCAACGCCTGAGGAGACTGACCCATGGCGAAGAAAGCAATGATTGAACGCGAAAAGAAGCGTCAGAAGCTGGTAGAGAAATACGCTGCCAAGCGCGCTGAGCTCAAAGAGATCGCGAACGACGAAAGCAAGCCGATGGAAGAGCGTTTCAAGGCGCGCCTCAAGCTTGCAAAACTGCCGCGGAACTCTGCACCCACACGGTTGCACAACCGCTGCCAACTCACCGGGCGTCCGCACGCTTATTACCGCAAACTCAAGGTCAGCCGTATCGCGCTTCGCGAACTTGCCTCCAATGGCAAGGCCCCCGGCATGGTCAAGTCGAGCTGGTAAGGAGGGCATAGAGAATGAACGATCCTATCGGCGATATGCTCACCCGTATCCGCAACGCTCAGATGCGCGGGAAATCCACCACTTTGACACCTGCGTCCAAAGCGCGGATGCGTGTTCTCGAAGTGATGGCGGACGAAGGCTACATCCGTGGTTTTGAAGAGACCAAAGATGCCAAAGGCCACCCGGCGTATGAAATCAGCCTCAAGTACTACGATGGCACCCCTGTGATCCGCGAGCTCAAGCGCGTGTCCAAGCCGGGCCGTCGTGTGTATCTGGGTGTGAACGACATCCCACAGGTCCGTCAGGGTCTGGGCGTGTCCATCGTGTCCACATCCAAAGGCGTCATGACAGATGCAAACGCTCGCAGCCAAAACGTTGGTGGCGAAGTGCTTTGCACCGTCTTCTAAGGAGGACTGGCAATGTCTCGTATTGGTAAACAGCCGGTCGAACTGCCCTCGGGCGTGACCGCGTCTCTGTCTGGCCAGACCATCGAAGTCAAAGGTCCGAAAGGCACCCAAAGCTTCACCGCGACCGACGATGTGACCATCTCGGTTGAGGACAATGTCATCAAGGTTGACCCGCGCGGCAAATCCAAGCGTGCCCGTCAGCAGTGGGGCATGTCCCGCACGATGGTGGCAAACATGGTTCACGGCGTGACAAACACCTTCAAGAAAGAGCTTGAAATTCAGGGTGTTGGTTACCGTGCTCAGCTTCAGGGCAATGTCCTGAAACTGAACCTGGGTCTGTCCCACGACGTGGATTTCCAAATTCCGGACGGTGTGACCGTCACATGCCCCAAGCAGACTGAGATCATCGTGGAAGGTCACGACGCTCAGCTGGTGGGCCAAGTGGCAGCCAACATTCGCGACTGGCGTCGGCCCGAGCCCTATAAGGGCAAAGGCATTCGCTACAAGGGCGAATACATCTTCCAGAAAGAAGGCAAGAAGAAGTAAGGACCGAAGGCAATGGCAAACAGTAAACGTGAACTGTTCCAGAAACGCCGCCTGCGCGTTCGGAACAAACTTCGCAAGGTCAATGCAGGGCGCGTGCGCCTGAGCGTGCACCGTTCGAACAAGAACATCAGCGTCCAGCTGATCGACGACGTTCAGGGCGTGACACTCGCGGCGGCCTCGACCATGGAAAAAGACCTGGGCGGCAAGAATAACGTTGAAGCGGCAGCAAAAGTGGGCGCGGCAATTGCCGAGCGCGCAAAGAAAGCTGGCGTGGAAGAAGCATATTTCGACCGCGGTGGTTTCCTCTTCCACGGCCGCATCAAGGCTCTGGCCGATGCAGCCCGCGAAGGTGGTCTGAAGATCTAAACACGTGCCGGGCTTTGGCCCGGCGCATTTTTGAGGAAAGCAGATGCTTTCCCGATGATCCGGGAGCGCCAATGGCTCACCAGGATTGGACAACAGGGCCACGCGCCCACTGACACAAAGGATGCCTATATGGCAGAACGTGAAAACCGTCGGGGCAATCGCCGCGACCGTGAAGAGCAGGCGCCCGAGTTCGCGGACCGTCTGGTCGCAATCAACCGGGTTTCCAAGACCGTCAAAGGTGGTAAGCGCTTTGGTTTCGCTGCCCTGGTCGTCGTAGGTGACCAAAAAGGCCGCGTCGGCTTTGGTAAAGGTAAAGCAAAAGAAGTGCCCGAGGCGATCCGCAAGGCAACTGAACAAGCCAAGCGCAAGATGATCCGCGTGCCGCTGCGTGAAGGCCGCACGCTGCACCACGACATCGAAGGCCGTCATGGCGCCGGTAAAGTCGTCATGCGCACAGCCCCAACCGGTACTGGTATCATCGCCGGTGGTCCGATGCGTGCCGTGTTCGAAATGCTGGGCGTGCAAGACGTTGTTGCAAAGTCCATTGGCTCGCAGAACCCGTATAACATGATCCGCGCCACGCTGGATGGCTTGGCGAAAGAAGCCAGCCCACGTTCTGTGGCGCAGCGTCGTGGTAAGAAAGTGGCTGACATCCTGCCTAAGCGGGACGAAGCGCCTGCGACCGAGGAGGCTTAATCCATGGCTAAGACAATCGTCGTTAAGCAGATCGGTTCCCCGATCCGCCGCCCGGAAAAGCAGCGCCAGACGCTGATCGGCCTGGGCCTGAACAAAATGCATAAGACGCGCGAACTTGAAGACACACCAGCCGTCCGCGGCATGGTCAACAAGATCCCGCACCTTGTCGAAATCATCGAAGAGCGCGGCTAAGCGTTCCGTCAAAGCGACGCTTACAACGCGTTATCGTGTTGGGTCGCGATCAATTGAAGGCGTCCGCTGCAGGTCAGCGGGCGTTTTTTTATCCGGGCGACGTTACACCGCTGTCCAGTCGCCCAAACAACGGACAGCCCAGTGTGGCCTGCAACGCAGAGGTCAGCTCGTCGATGGTCTCGGTTGTCACGTACATGCCGCCTGTGGCCTCGGCCAGACAGCTTGCGACATTGTCCTCGCCAAACTCCTGCTCTGGGTTGTTCCATTGGAAATACGCGTCATGCGGGTTCAGTTGAAATCCGATGACATGCACGGTCAGGTCATATGCCTCATCCGCAAGCTGCGCGCCAAGCGCGCAAGGCCGTCCGCCGCAGGTCTCTGACCCATCGGTAAGAAGAACAATCACGCCAGGGTCAGTGCGGTAATTCATAACCTCCGCCGCCTGTGCGACTGAGGCTGTCAGCGGCGTGAGCCCACCTGGTGCAAAGCTGCGCGTTGCGTCCAGGATAGGTTGGGCCGACTTCTCGATGGGCAAAAACCGCAGCGATATGCCTTCGCAGGCTTCGCCCACTTGTTGTGGCCCGTAGATCATCAGACCAACCCGCCGGAAGTCTTCAACCTCTGGCAAGGCTCGGGCCATGGCACGCTGGGCTTCGGCGATTTTTGGCAGGCCTTGGATGCCCATCGATCCGTCAATCATCGACGTCGATCCGTCAAACACCAGCATGGCATCCGTCGTGCAATCCGGGCGGGCCAATGTAGGTATCAGGGCGAAGATAAGAGCAAGGCGCATGAACAACAGAATGACGCGTGTGGTGTATCAGGCAAGGGGCAAAGCCACATTACCGAATCCGGGCCGTCTGCATAAGCCCCATCTGTTCTTGCCGTTGGCGCGCTTTCGGCATCTGCCCAAGCATCCAGGCCCCTATGATCGCCCCATTCAGAACAATCAGGTAGGTCGGATAGGCAAGCAACACCCAATCCAGTGACCCAACAGACATCACGGCACACCATGCCGCGACAAATGACATCTGCCATGTGCACATCGTTTCGCTATCGGGGGACCAATAGGTTTTTTGCACAGTCAGCATGCACCCCATAAGGCCAATCGTGATGGACAGCATCAAAGCGTAGATCGCCGTATCGGTCATGTACCACAGTGCCAGTCCGAGCGACGCTAAGCCGAGGATGGTTGCATCTTTGCGGGTGAAAAAGCGGCCCTGACCGCGCACGATAGACAGCAGAAAGATCACAGACGTGCACGCCGCTTGCGCCGCTGAAAAGCCGAGCGAGGCCGTTGCGCCCTCGTAAAGCAGAGAGAAGAACGCAATGGTGGCAAGGACTGACCAAATCAACCAACTGGCACGGTGCGGGCGCGTTGTACCGCGCAGCGTATTCACGATGTACGGCATATAGGCCACAACGCTAAGCAAGGTCGCCAACCCGCCAAATTGCGCCCGGACTCCGGGTGTCAAAACCAACAAATCAATCATTCGGGTCCTCGCCGACCGTGGCAAATCAGATGTTTCAAAAGGTGTGTGTAACGGCACAATCACTTGCCGCCGCGTCAACCTGTCAGAGCATGCACGATCTGGCGAGGCAGGAATTCCTGACCTTTTGTCGTTTTTGCGTTTGTGCTGAAGGGGTAAGCGCTTACATCCGTCCGTGCGGACGAAGCGGGCAGGATGAGATTTTGCCCCTCGGGCCGCGCGCCGAGATGGAACCGCACAGACGGCACTTGAACGCGTCTGCACAACCTTCTATACGCCCCCGGTGGTCGTATTTGACCCGATTCAAAAATTAAGAAATGCCGTGTGCCGCTCTCGTTCGCTTCGGGGCGGAGGTCCGGCGAAGGAGAAGCGATATGAAACTGCATGAACTGCACGACAATCCCGGTGCAACCAAGCGCAAAAAGCGCATCGGCCGTGGCCCAGGCTCTGGCATGGGTAAAATGGGTGGCCGTGGTATCAAAGGCCAGAAATCCCGTTCGGGTGTGGCGATCAAAGGCTACGAAGGTGGCCAGATGCCACTTTACCAACGCCTGCCAAAGCGTGGCTTCAACAAGCCGAACCGCAAGGCATTTGCTGTTGTGAACCTCGGCCTGATCCAAAAATTCGTCGACGCGGGCAAGCTTGATGCGAAAGCTGCCATCGACGAAGACGCACTGGTTGCATCCGGTCTGGTCCGTCGCAAGAAAGACGGCATTCGCGTATTGGCCAAAGGTGAGATCACCGCAAAGCTCAACCTCACTGTCACAGGCGCGTCGAAATCGGCGGTCGAGGCGGTCGAGAAAGCTGGCGGATCACTGACGGTCACAACCGCGCAGGCCGCTGAATAAGAGGTTGTGAGAGGGCAAGCGCCCGCTTACATACTCCCAGAGCTTTCCAAACGCCGCCTGAGCCGGACCGCTCATGGCGGCGTTCATCATAAAAGAGACCCGCATGGTATCAGCAGCAGAACAAATGGCCGCGAACACAAGCTGGTCTGCGCTCGGCAAAGCGACCGATCTGCGCAACCGCATCCTGTTCACGCTTGGCCTTCTGATCGTGTATCGCCTTGGCACCTTTATTCCGGTTCCCGGGATCGACGGTATTGCCTTGCGCGAATTCATGGAACAGGCGCAGCAAGGCATCGGGGGCATCCTCACGATGTTCACCGGCGGCGCCTTGGGCCGGATGGGCATCTTTGCCCTGGGGATCATGCCCTATATCTCGGCCTCGATCATCGTTCAGTTGATGACCTCCATGGTCCCGGCTCTCGAACAACTCAAGAAAGAGGGGGAGCAGGGCCGCAAGAAGATCGCGCAATACACGCGCTACGGCACTGTTTTCCTTGCAACTTTCCAAGCTTACGGCCTTGCTGTCAGTCTTGAGGCGGGTGACCTTGTCACCGACCCGGGTTGGTTCTTCCGTGCATCCTGCGTGATTACTCTCGTGGGTGGTACGATGTTCCTGATGTGGCTGGGTGAACAAATCACAGCACGGGGTGTGGGCAACGGGATCTCACTGATCATTTTCGTGGGTATCATTGCCGAGGTACCTGCAGCGATGGCGCAGTTCTTCGCCTCTGGCCGCTCTGGTGCCATTAGCCCTGCCGTGATCGTAGGCGTGATCATTATGGTCATCGCCGTGATCATGTTCGTGGTGTTTATGGAGCGATCGCTCCGAAAAATCACAATCCAGTACCCGCGCCGCCAAATGGGCATGAAGATCGCCGAAGCGCAGAACAGCCACCTTCCGGTCAAGGTCAACCCATCGGGCGTGATCCCTGCGATCTTTGCCAGCTCACTCCTGCTGCTGCCTACCACAGTTAGTACCTTCAGTGGCCAGCAAACTGGGCCGGTGATGTCGACCATCCTTGCGTATTTTGGGCCAGGACAGCCGCTTTATCTGCTCTTCTTCGGGGCGATGATCATCTTCTTCGCCTACTTCTACACCTTCAACGTGTCGTTCAAAGTTGAGGATGTGGCGGACAACCTCAAGAACCAGAACGGCTTTGTGCCAGGTATCCGTCCGGGCAAGAAGACGGCCGAATATCTCGAATATGTGGTCAACCGCGTGTTGGTCTTGGGGTCGGCTTATCTGACCGCAGTCTGTCTGCTGCCAGAAGTGCTGCGCGGACAGTTTGCGATCCCCTTTTATTTCGGCGGGACATCGGTGCTGATTGTGGTCTCGGTCACGATGGATACGATCCAACAGGTGCAAAGCCATTTGCTCGCGCATCAATACGAAGGTCTCATACAAAAGTCGCAGCTGCGCGGTAAGGGTAAAGGACGCAGAAAAAGGGGAGCACCGTCGCGCCGATGAACATAATACTACTGGGCCCGCCTGGGGCGGGCAAAGGAACGCAGGCGCGTTTTCTCTGTGACGACCGCAACATGATCCAACTGTCCACTGGCGATATGCTGCGGGAAGCCAAGACCAGCGGTACCGAAATGGGCAAGCGCGTGGCCGAGGTGATGGATCGCGGTGACCTCGTGACGGACGAGATCGTCATCGGCCTCATCCGCGAAAAGCTTCAGGGTGACAAAAAGGGCGGTTTTATCTTTGACGGCTTCCCCCGCACGCTGGCACAGGCCGATGCATTGGGAAAGTTGCTGCAAGAGCAGGGCGAAGCGTTGGATCACGTGGTCGAACTCCAGGTCAATGACGAGGTGCTCGTCGACCGCATCGTGGGTCGCGCCGCAGAGGCCGCGGCAGCAGGCCAACCCGTTCGCGCAGATGACAACGAGGAAAGCCTAAAAGTTCGCCTGATGGCCTACTACAAGCAAACCTCACCTCTGATCGGCTACTACCATGCCAAAGGCAATCTGAAGTCGGTTGATGGTCTGGGTTCTATGGATGCGGTCAAGTTGGATATCGCAGGCGTTCTGGACGCCTGATCATCCGCATTTGTTCTGATTGGGCCCACCTTCGGCCAGCGCCAGGGCATCTTTGATCGGGGCATCTTCCACCAAGGCAATAAAGCGGTCGTCCTGTGTCGTGGCGAGGGCGACTGAAAAGGTCGCATCTTCAGTCGGACCGTCTCCAACCCGACATGCTGCGACAGAGATTGAGAACGAACCACGTGTCTCGTCTGGCGCTGCGTCTTCCCACTGTGCGATTTTTCTCTGAACAGCGCGATACGCGTCGGCGTCGTCTGCGGCCATCTGGACGATGACGTCGCCTTGCGCGGTTTGCTGTTGCATGAGAGCAAACATCGCTTCAACGACATCCCCGGTATCGGAGCGCGTTGCAGCGAACGTAAGGACAGCACCGTTCGGTGGGATTTCAACGCCCATAGGCAAAGACACCACAGCGCGAAGCTCTGCCGGATCCGTTGTGAGTGGCGAAAAAGCTGACATCTGCGCCACGCCTTGCGGGTTGACGTAAGCACAACCGCACAAGGCAAGGCTGGTGAGAAAAGAGCGTTTAAGCATTAAGATTTTCCTTCCGTAGAATCAAAAATTAATGTTAAACAATAAAAAATGAAAGCAAAGAGTGATGAAAATGATAAAGTCGCTTCCAACAGTTCTGTTTTTTGCAACCTGGGCTTTGCTGGTGGGTGCAGTCCCTATGCTGGTCGGGTTGTTCCTGTCCGGCACGTTCGAACCTGACGCAGTAAGGGCGGCCTTTCCGCACCTTCACATCTCGCAGGCGCTGTCCCCGATGTGGTTTGCGGTCACGATCCTCGTTGGCCTGGTGCCATGGGCCGTAGGCCTTTGGGTGCTTTACCAGATGCAGGCACTCTTTGCGCTTTACCGGACGGATCGCGCACTGACGCTGGATGCGGCGCATCTCATCCGTCGCATCGGCACAGGTCTTTTGGTGCTGGCGATCACACATGTTGTCACCTACACGCTCCAAACACTTGTGCTAACCTCGGCCAACGCGGACGGAGAACGCGTTCTTTCTGTTAGCTTTGGTACCCCACAGATTGGTTTCATCATGGCGGCGGGTCTCATGGTCGTGATCGGGCGCAGCATGATTGAGGCTGCAAAAGCCGTGGACGACATGCGTGGGATCATCTGATGGAGATCGTCGTGCGGCTTGATGTGATGCTCGCTCTGCGCAAGATGAAAGCGCGGGATCTGGCGGATCAGATCGGCATCTCGGAACAGAATGTCAGCTTGTTGCGCACCGGCAAGGTGAAGGGTATCCGCTTTAACACACTGGCCTGTATCTGCGAGGTTCTGGACTGCCAGCCCGGCGATATTTTGGAGGCGGTTCCGATCGAATGAGCCGCGTTTGAATAGAGTGCGGCACCTGGTCTTGACGCCCCGCTAAATCACTCCTATCTACCGCCATCTCTTAACAGAGAATCAACATCGTAGATCGGGTCGCGCCCGGCTGCGGATCACCTGATCAGCTGAAGGCCCAAGGGGTACAAACCCGCGGGCCTTATGTTGTGAAAAAAGGGTCTGGCGTTACGGACCCGCAACGAAAAGGAAGACCTACGTGGCACGTATTGCTGGCGTGAACATTCCCACTGGGAAACGTGTTCCAATCGCCCTCACCTACATCACCGGTATTGGCCATACCTCTGCAAAATCCATTTGCGAGGCCGTCAACATCGACCCGTCCCGTCGTGTGAACGAACTGAGCGATGCCGAAGTTCTCGCCGTGCGGGAACACATTGATGCCAACTACACTGTCGAAGGCGACCTGCGCCGCGAAGTGCAGATGAACGTTAAGCGCTTGATGGACCTTGGCTGCTACCGCGGTCTGCGTCACCGTCGTAACCTGCCCGTTCGCGGTCAGCGCACCCACACCAACGCTCGTACCCGCAAAGGCCCCGCAAAGGCCATTGCCGGTAAGAAGAAGTAAGGGAGGGTCTGACAGATGGCACGTGATACCCGTCGCGGAGGCAAGAAGAAGGTCTCCAAGAACATCGCTGCTGGCGTTGCACACGTAAACTCCAGCTTCAACAACACCAAGATCCTGATCTCGGACGTGCAGGGCAACGCCATTTCCTGGTCGTCTGCCGGCACCATGGGCTTCAAAGGTTCGCGCAAATCCACACCTTACGCTGCGCAGTTGGCGGCTGAGGATGCGGGCAAGAAAGCGCAGGAACATGGTGTGAAGACATTGGAAGTTGAAGTGCAGGGCCCAGGCTCTGGTCGTGAATCCGCGTTGCGCGCGCTCGCGGCTGTTGGCTTCAACATCACGTCGATCCGAGACGTGACTCCAATCGCCCACAACGGCTGCCGCCCTCCAAAGCGCCGCCGCGTCTAAGCGACACTGTTTTATCGGCATGGCCTCGCCATTTGGTGGGGCCGTGCTTTCGTCATTTTAACCTCGGGCGTCTTGGCCTTTTGGACATGGGGCAAAGACAAGAATGGAGGGACGCATGATCCACAAAAATTGGGCAGAACTGATCAAGCCAACACAGCTCGACATCAAGCCGGGCGCTGACCCGTCGCGTGTCGCAACGGCCGTGGCCGAACCGCTCGAGCGGGGCTTTGGCCTGACACTTGGCAACGCGCTGCGCCGCGTGCTGCTGTCGTCGCTTCAGGGCGCGGCCATCACATCCGTACAGATCGACAACGTGCTGCATGAGTTTTCATCCGTTGCCGGTGTGCGCGAAGACGTCACCGACATCGTGCTGAACCTCAAGGGCGTGTCCTTGCGCATGGAAGTCGAAGGCCCCAAGCGCGTTTCGATCAATGCCAAAGGTCCGGGCGTCGTCACCGCTGGTGATATCTCGGAAACCAACGGCATCGAAGTGCTGAACCGCGACCACGTGATCTGCCACCTCGACGAAGGTGCGGACCTCTACATGGAACTGACGGTCAACACTGGCAAAGGCTACGTCTCGGCTGACAAGAACAAGCCGGAAGATGCGCCCATCGGTCTGATGCCGATCGATGCGATCTACTCGCCGGTCAAGAAAGTGTCCTACGACGTGCAGCCGACCCGTGAAGGTCAGGTGCTCGACTATGACAAGCTGACCATGAAGGTCGAAACAGACGGTTCCGTCACACCGGAAGACGCCATCGCGTTTGCAGCACGCATCCTGCAAGACCAGCTGTCGGTCTTCGTCAACTTCGACGAGCCGGAAAGCGCACGTCCGCAGGACGACGACGATGGTCTGGAATTCAACCCGCTGCTTCTTAAGAAAGTGGACGAGTTGGAACTGTCTGTCCGGTCCGCGAACTGCCTGAAGAACGACAACATCGTCTATATCGGCGATCTCATTCAGAAAACCGAAGCCGAGATGCTCCGCACCCCGAACTT
>ERZ1740070.1272-NODE-1272-length-15920-cov-5.590482_pt1 | contig 15920 bp, 13 predicted proteins | sample MGYA00581734_ERZ1740070 | MGnify/ENA primary metagenome ERZ1740070 (study PRJEB43018, sample SAMN04849744) | marine metagenome | isolation source: floating plastic debris | place: Pacific Ocean | collected 2008-09-01 | study: EMG produced TPA metagenomics...
CCGCGGGCTTCATCTCAAGCTTTCTGCAAAACGTGGGCGCGGCCGCGTTGTTCATCCCAGTGGTCAGCCGCATCTCAGCGCGCACCGGAATCCCGCTGGCCCGGTTGCTGATGCCCATGGGGTTCTGCGCCATCCTCGGCGGGACGATGACAATGGTCGGATCCTCGCCGCTGATCCTGCTCAATGATTTGATCATGTCCGCCAACGAAGGTCTGCCGCAGACCCAACAGATGGAACCCTTTAGCCTCTTTTCCGTGACGCCGATCGGTGTGGCCTTGGTGCTCACCGGAATCGCGTATTTCATGATTTTCGGAAAGTTCGTACTGCCGGGCAAAGGCGAAAAAGTCGACGCCTCCGCCGGGCAAGGCACCTCCGATTACCTCAACCGGGTCTATGGTCTGACGGCGGATGTCTATGAGGTGGACGTGCCGGTCAACACGCCGCTGGTGGGGCAGCAGCTCGCTGATATCAACCTCAACAACCACATCTACATCATCTCAACCTACTATCGCGGCAAAGTCTCCATGGTGCAGATCCTCACGGCAGAAATTGCCGCGCCGTGTCGCCTGGCCATCATCGGTGACAAGGCGGAGGTGAAGAAGTTTTGCGAAGAAAACGGCCTTTTCATGCGGACCAAGCTGGATGTCTTCGCCGAAGAATTTGCCCCCACCAACGCCGGTATCGCCGAGGTCGTGATCCCGCCTGACAGCCATGTGATCGGCCAATGCCCGCGGGATTTGCAACTGCGCAAGCAAACAGGCCTGTCGCTTTTGGCCATTCACCGTGGGGAAGACACGCTCAGCCATGTGGAAACAGACGATCACGTGCCCACCCCCATCGGGTTGGAAGAGCTGCGCGCAGGCGACATGCTGGTGGCGCATACACGGTGGGACAACCTCACCCGGTTGAAACGCAACCGAGACTACGTGGTCGTCACCTCGGATTTCCCGCAAGAGGAACTGCGCCCGCACAAGGTGGCCCATGCGGTGTTTTTCTTCCTTGTCGCGCTGTCGATGATCCTTTTTACGGATATCCGTTTGTCGCTTTGCCTGCTCACCGGGGCGGTTGGGATGATGCTGACCAAAGTGCTCTCGATTGATGAGGCTTATCGCGCCGTGGGGTGGAACACTGTCTTTCTTCTGGCGAGCCTCATTCCCTTGGGCCAGGCCGTGCAAAACACCGGCACCGCAGCCTGGATCGCGCAGCAAATTCTGATCGCCCTTGATGGCTGGCCGATTTGGTCCTTGCAAGCCGGGATCGCGATCCTTGCCACCGGGTTCTCGCTGGTCATGTCAAATGTTGGCGCGACGGTGCTCTTGGTGCCGCTCGCCGTTTCCATTGCGGTCGCGGCCGGGGCCAATCCGGCGGTGTTTGCCCTGACTGTGGCGATCTCCACGTCCAACTCCTTCATCATTCCGACCCACCAGGTGAACGCCCTGATCATGGGCCCCGCGGGCTACAAGGTGACCGATTTCATTCGCACAGGCGGGATCATGACGGTGCTCTTCCTTGTCGTCTCTCTGGTCATGCTGAACGTGATATTCTAAGGCTGAGCCGTCACGCCAAGAGGCCCGCCCATGCTAGACGACACAGACGACATTCACCCGCTATTCGCCGGGGCGCCCAAATCGACCGCGTTTCGCAAACTGCGCAAACGGATCGTGCGCAATTGCCGAGAGGCGATAGAACAGTTCGCCATGGTCGAGCCGGGTGCGCGGTGGCTTGTCTGCCTGTCGGGCGGCAAAGACAGCTATACCCTTTTGGCGATCCTGCATGAGCTCAAGTGGCGCGGGCTTTTGCCGGTGGATCTGTTGGCGTGCAATCTGGATCAGGGGCAGCCGGGGTTTCCCGCCACGGTGCTGCCGGAGTTTTTGGAAAAGATGGGGGTGCCGCACCGGATTGAGTATCAGGACACCTATTCCATCGTGGTCGACAAGGTCCCGCAGGGCCGCACCTATTGCGCCTTATGTTCACGCCTGAGACGCGGCAGCCTTTATCGCATCGCCCGCGAAGAGGGATGCTCAGCCGTCGTACTTGGCCATCACCGCGATGACATCCTAGAGACCTTTTTCATGAACCTGTTTCACGGCGGGCGGCTGGCCACGATGCCGCCCAAACTGGTCAATGAAGAGGGCGATCTCTTTGTCTACCGCCCTCTTGCTCTGACGGCTGAGGCGGATTGTGAGGCCTTTGCCAAGGCGATGAACTATCCGATCATCCCCTGCGATCTGTGCGGGTCACAAGACGGACTGCAACGCCAGCAGGTCAAACGCATCCTCGACGGGTGGGAGGCAAATTCCCCTGGTCGTCGACAGGTGATGTTCCGCGCGTTGATGAATGCGCGCCCGTCTCACCTGCTGGATCCGGGCCTGTTTGATTTTGCCGGTTTGACCCGTGATCCGTTAAAATTTGATACAAATTCCGACAGCGCGCCAAAGCTGCGTTAAGCGCATCTTCAATCGCCACTGCGTAGCGTGCTCCAGCACAGATGGGGCAGTATTTTGCGCAGCATACGACACAGGTTACTTCTGGTCCGGCATAGGATCGCCGATGTTCTGACCGGGCCGCTTGCCTTGGCCTTGTTGCCAATTTCTTTGATGGCATGGAATGCACTCGGCGCTCAGATCGGCCTTCTGGTCGCATTGATCACTGTGCCGACCCTTGCCGTTCTGGCGGCCCTCGCGGATCGTCACTTTCGCCGAAACATGGCCGTGGCCAAGGTCAGCCGGATCGAAAACGCAGGCGAATCCTTTGAAATTGCGCTAAGGGCGGCGCTCTATCGCGGACGCCTCAGGCACAGTTCTGTCCTGTGCATTATCATCGAGTTGGGACCGCCCAAAAAGCCGCTGGACCCAAAATCAAAGGCCGAACGCACATATCAGAACGCCGTGTTCATCGGGTCCTTTCTCAGGCGTCGGGATCAGGTCTTTGTCCTCGGGCCTGACACTTTCGGCATCATGATGAACGCGGGTCGATTCGTCACCGGGGATGAGGCATTGGCCCTCGCAAAGCGTCTCAAAAAGGACATGGAGGATACGTCGATCCGAAGCCGGTCCACCGGTCTGCCCGGCGCGTTGGTCGGGGTCAGTGTTTCCCCCAAGGATACGGTGGTTGTGGCACGAGATATGATCAAGGCGGCGGGGAAGGCCTTGCGATCGGCCCGGGCCTCCTACACGTCGGACGTTCAATTGCAGGCCCCCTACCTCACCAAGGACGACCAGCGCACCGGGATCCTTCGGCGCGACATCGGGCCTGCGTTAGAAGGGCACGAATTCCGCGGCTGGTTCCAGCCACAGGTCTGCACGCACACCGGGCGCGTCACAGGGTTTGAAACGCTCGCCAGATGGGAACACCCGGCCGAGGGCGTGATACCCCCGTCCAAGTTTCTGCCGATCTTGCAACGGCGCGGCATGATGCCCTTGCTTCAGGAGCGTATGTTAAGCGAGGCACTGAATGGGTTTGAAACCTGGCGACGGGTCACCGATGACCCCCCTTCGGTTGGTCTCAACGTGGCGCCGGAGGACCTGCTTGATCCAACCCTGCCCGACCGGATCATTTGGGAACTGGACCGTCGCAAGATTGATCCGCAGCACCTCACGATCGAAGTTCTGGAAACCGTGGTGGCGCAATCCCCCGACGATGTGACCGCGCTCAACATTCAGCGCCTGTCAGAGGTCGGTTGCCGCATCGACCTTGATGATTTCGGGGCCGGTCACGCCTCTATCTCCTCCTTGCGTCAGTTCAAGCTCAACCGGCTCAAGATCGATCGCAGCTTTATCCAAGGTATCGATGGCAATCCCGATCAGGAAAATATGGTCTCGGCGATTTTGATCATGGCGCAACATCTTGGTCTTGATACAGTCGCCGAAGGCATCGAAAATTCAGACGAACAAGCCGTCATGACGCGCCTGGGCTGCGGCCATTTGCAGGGCTTTGGGATCGCACGCCCGCTGCCCCTTGATGATCTGGTCAATTGGCTTGAGGAACGATCATCCAGCACGGAGATGCCACAGCCAAAGCGCAGCCGCGCTGGCTGACCCAAGCACGGCCGCAAACCGCCTGGGTTCAAAACACCCGCAGAACACTTATGTGGCAAAGGTGTTGAAGTGGCACAGGGGTAAACCAATCCCAAGCGCATCATGGTCCAAGCAGCAAAGCGACGCTTGTCAATTGGCCTGATTCCCCTTGACCTTTGGCCCCGTGATCTGTTGAACCCAGCCAACACGTTGAACAAAAGAGATGCTCTTTGATGGACGATCAGAATAAAAACCTCATTCTGGCCACCGCGCTCAGCTTTATGGTGATTTTGGTCTGGTTCCTGATTTTCCCACCGCCGGAGGTGGCCGACGATGCGCTTCAAACGTCAGAAACGAGCGCCGTTGTTGATGAACAGGGTGATGTGGCTCTGGCACCGGCGTCTTCTGATCCAGCGGCATCGACGGACACGGCGACCACGGCCACCGAACCCGAAGAAGATGACGCACCGCGCATCACGATCGACACCCCGACGCTGGAGGGGTCAATCTCTCTCAAAGGCGGGCGCATCGATGAGCTGCGCCTCAAGGGTTACCGCGAAACGCTTGAGGATGGCTCCCCCATTGTGACGCTTCTGTCACCTGTGGGCAGCGCTGATCCCTACTACGCGCTGTTTGGCTGGGCCCCGGGGTCTGGTCTGACGCCGGACCAGGTGCCGGGCGCCAATACCCGGTGGGACGTGGAAGACGGCTCCACCCTCGCCCCGGGATCGCCCATCACACTGACATGGGACAATGGTGCGGGCCTGACCTTTACCCGTGAGATGGCGATCGACGACAAGCTGATGTTCACCGTGACGCAAACGGTGGAAAACACCGGCAGCTCCAATCACACGCTGGCATCTTACGGCATCCTCGCCCGCCACGGCCTGCCCGATGACCTGAAAAATTTCTTTATCCTGCACGAGGGGGCGATCCAAAAGATCGACGGCGTGCGCGAATATGTAAAATACGACAAGCTCGAACCAGCGGGCCAGCATGAAACCTTCACCGCGCAAGAGGCCGGCTGGACCGGGTTCACCGATCACTATTGGATGACAACGTTGATCCCGGGCACGGGTCCCGGTCTCAAGATCAGCACCTTCCAGGATCCAAGCCGCGGCATCTATCAGACCACCGCGCAACAGGCGACGCAGACCGTCGCCCCGGGTGAGACGACATCCGCTTCGATCCGCCTGTTCGCCGGGCCCAAGGAATGGGCGACGATCCGCAACTACCAAAATGACGAAGCCGACCCGGTCCCTGAATTCCTCGACTCCATCGATTGGGGTTGGTTCTTTTTCCTGACAAAGCCGATCTTTGCGGTGCTGCACTATCTCAACGTGCTCATTGGCAATATGGGCTGGGCGATTATCGCGCTGACGTTGTTGATCAAAGTCGTTCTGCTGCCGCTGGCCTATAAATCCTATGTCTCCATGGCCAAGATGAAAGAATTGCAGCCGGAGATGGAGAAAATCAAAGAGCAAACAGGCGATGACCGGCAAAAGCTCCAAAAGGAGATGATGGCGCTTTATAAAAAGGAAAAGGTGAACCCCGCCGCGGGCTGTTTACCGATCCTTTTGCAGATCCCGATCTTTTTCTCGCTCTATAAGGTGATCTTCGTCACGATCGAATTGCGCCACGCGCCGTGGGTCGGGTGGATCAAGGACCTCTCGGCACCTGACCCGTCCTCAATCTACAATCTCTGGGGCGTGTTCCCTTGGGCCGCGCCGGAGCCGGGCACCATCCTCGCGCTAATCTTCATCGGTATTTTGCCGCTCTGCCTGGGCGTTTCCATGTGGCTCCAGCAAAAGCTGAACCCGGCCCCAACGGACCCGACGCAACAGATGATTTTCGCCTGGATGCCATGGGTGTTCATGTTCATGCTGGGCAGCTTTGCCAGCGGGCTGGTGATCTACTGGATCGCCAACAACGTGATCACCTTTGTGCAGCAATACATCATCATGCGCAGCCAGGGGTATAAGCCGGATGTGTTCGGCAACATCCGCGAAAGCTTTAAGAAAAAGGCCAAGGTTGAGCCGCCTGCTGGAGAGAAGTGATGGCGATCATCCGCGCGCTGTGGCGACATCCGATCAAAGCGCACGGGCGGGAGGCTCTGACCCGCGTGGACCTGACCGAAGGCCAAACCATGCCGTGGGATCGGCAATGGGCCGTGGCGCATGAGCTGTCAGACGCAGATGGTTCCGCATGGGCGCATTGCCGCAAATTCACCCGCGCCTCTGGCGTGCCCTCGGTGCAGGGGATCAGCAGCAAAGTAGATGAGGTGAGCGGGCAGCTGACGCTGAGCCATCCGGAGCTGGAAGATCTCACCTTTGATCCCGATCGGGAGCAGGACGCGTTTCTTGCATGGGTGCGTCAGATCATGCCTGCGAAGAAACCCCAATCCGTGCGCTTGGTGCGCAGCCAAACGCAGGGGATGACGGACACGAACTACCCCTCTGTGAGTTTCATCAACCTGGCCTCTCACGCCGCTGTGGCCGCGCGGACGAGCCCGGATCTTTCGCCGCTGCGTTGGCGCTGCAACGTGCACATGGATGGGCTGGACGCGTGGGAAGAATTCGACTGGGTCGGCAAGACGGTCCGAGCGGGCACCGCTGAGCTGCGCATCGACGAACCCATTGAACGCTGCGAGGTTCCAGCGGCCAACCCGGCGACCGGAGTGGCGGACACCAACATCCTTGCGGCGCTCATGCAGGGGTTTGAACACGTGAATTTCGGCATTTCCGCCGTCGTCACCAAGTCCGGAACCCTGGCCATTGGCGACACGGTCGAACCACTCTGATGGCCCTGCCGTTCCCAATGTCCGAGGACCCGGATCCGCAGACCCTTGAGGCCGGGCGCAAGCTTTTTGCCGGTGAAGTCGACTTTGTCAAAGGCGTGGTGGCTATGTCCGGCCTGCCGCCCGCCGACCGGCCAGAGGTGTGTTTCGCGGGCCGGTCAAATGTTGGAAAATCTTCTTTGATCAATGCTTTGACGGGTCGAAAGGCGCTCGCCCGCGCCTCCAACACGCCCGGACGCACGCAAGAGATCAATTACTTTGCCCTGGCGGACAGTCACTATCTTGTGGACCTGCCGGGCTATGGCTATGCCAACGCGCCGCTGGCGAAGGTCCAAGCCTGGCAGGCGCTTTTGAAGCAATATCTTTCAGGCCGCGCGACGTTGCGCCGGGCCTTCGTGCTGATCGATTCGCGCCACGGGATCAAACCGGTGGACGAAGAGATCATGGCCCTTCTGGACAGCGCCGCCGTGACCTTTCAATGCGTTCTGACCAAGTCCGACAAGATCAAGGCCAAAGACGAAGACCGCATGCTTACGCAGGTTCGCACACGTCTCGCCACGCACCCTGCCGCCTTTCCCGAATTGATCCTGACCAGTAGCGAAAAGGGGGATGGCGTGCCCACCCTGCGCGCCACTATCGCGTCCATCGCGTGAGCCGCCACTCGGGGGGCCAGCCCCCCCAAACCCCCCGGGATATTTATGGCCAGAAGAAGCATGTATCGGTGTTTCTTTTGGCTAAAAATATCCCAGCCGGAGGCATGGTGTCTGAGCGAAGCCTTGCGACAGGCGCAATATCAGATCATAAGCGCCCCCCAACACAAGGCCGCAACATGAAGACCAGAGAGATGCATGACGATTGGGCCTCCACGGCCAGAACACTGAGCGAGGCGCTGCCGAATATGCAGCGCTATGATGGGGCGACGGTGGTCGTGAAGCTTGGCGGACATGCCATGGGCAGTGCCGACGCAATGAACGAATTTGCGCGTGACATCGTGCTTCTCAGGCAGGTGGGCGTGAACCCGGTGATTGTGCATGGCGGCGGCCCCATGATCAACGAGATGTTGCAACGTCTTGATATTAAATCCGAATTTGTGAACGGAAAACGTGTGACCGACGCGGAGACCATGGATGTGGTCGAGATGGTTCTGTCCGGCCGGGTCAACAAAAGCATCGTGCATGCGATCAATCAGCAAGGCGGCAAAGCGGTTGGGTTGTCGGGCAAGGATGCGGGTTTGATTTACTGTACGCCCGCGGATCCGGAACTGGGTCTTGTGGGTGTGCCAAGTCAGGTGGATCCCTCGATCCTCCACACTCTTTTTCGCGACCATGCCATCCCGGTGATTGCGCCGCTGGGGGCTGGGCATGATGGGGAGACCTTTAACATCAATGGGGATGACGCGGCGGGCGCCATTGCCCGGGCATTGCAGGCGGACCGCCTGCTGCTGCTGACGGATGTGGAGGGTGTGAAGGGCGCGGATGGCCGGATTTTGACGAATATTTCGTCACATGATATCAAAGACTTAACAGAATCCGGCGTGATCGCTGGCGGGATGATCCCCAAGACGCAGACCGCCCTTGATGCGCTGGCGTCTGGGGTCAAGGCGGTGGTCATCATCGATGGCCGCGCGTCGAATGCCGTGCTTTTGGAGCTTTTCACCGATCAGGGTGCGGGCACCATGATCCGCGCCAAGTGATTCCAAGCGCTTGCGCGGGGGGTGATTTCGCGTAAGGTCAGCGCGTAAGCCACAAGAGGGCGGGCCGATGGCGCCGGCGGATTTATCCTTTGAAGACATAGAGTTACGCGTCAAGGACGCGCAGCTGAGTGTGATGGGCTGTGTGCGTGATGAGCTGCCTGCCGGGATCTGAACGCTTGTCCTTTTGGGGCCGTTGGAGCCGGGGTTTTGGCCCGTGTTTTCCAACGCGGCGGAGTATAGTGATGGCGCCGCTGACCCGTTGGACAGATGGTCCTCACGGGTGATCGAAAATCTGGCGCAAACCCTTGGTGGAAAAGCGTTTTTTCCCTTTGGCGGGCCACCGCATCAACCTTTTATCAGTTGGGCAAAATTGAGCGGGCGGGCGCATGGATCACCGGTGGGATTGTTGGTGCATGATGCGGCGGGCTTGATGGTGTCATCCCGCGGCGCAATTGGATTTTCCTGTTTGATATCAACGCCTAAGCCGGGTTCGCACCCCTGTGACACATGCGTGGAGCGGCCGTGTTTGGCGGCCTGTCCGGGGGGGGCGTTGAAGGGGGACGCCTATGACGTGCCGAGCTGCAAAGCGGATCTGGATCGGGCCGGGAATGACTGTATGGCACGGGGTTGCGCGGTGCGCCGCGTCTGTCCTGTCAGTCAGAGCTATGGGCGCGCGGAGGCGCAATCTGCGTTCCATATGAGGGCCTTTCGGTGAAGCGGCTGATCCTCATGCGGCATGCAAAATCGGCTTGGGATGACCCGTTGCTTGAGGATCATGCGCGGCCTTTGAACGGGCGAGGACGGGTGTCAGCGCGGGTTGTAGGCGAATGGCTGAGAGCGAAGAAATACGTTCCAGATCAAATACTTAGTTCATCCTCTGCGCGCACGCGGGAAACCTTTTCCAGGCTTGGCTTTGTCTGTGACGCGCAGTTTCTGGATAAGCTGTATCATGCCGGGCCCGACATCATGTTGGACGTTTTGCGCGATGCCACGGGTGACACGGTGCTGATGTTGGGGCATAATCCCGGCATCGCATGGTTTGCGCAAAATATCCTGCAAGTCGCGCCCCCTCATTCGCGGTTTTACGACTATCCGACCTGTGCCACGCTGGTGGCGGATTTCGATGTCGACGCTTGGCGTGAGATCGGGGCGGGTGGCGGCAAAGCCGTGGAGTTCGTTATTCCGCGCGAATTGACCGGATAACCCGGACTTACCCCAATTTGGGGTCAGTTTCGGATGCGCAAAACCCAATTTGTACAGAATTTTCAGGAGACCAACATGGCGGACATGCCCAAACGCAAGCTCGGAAATTTGACTGTCTCGGCGCTCGGCCTCGGGTGCATGGGGATGAGTGAGTTTTACGGCGCGACGGAGGATTCCGAATCTCTGAATGTGCTGGCGGCGGCGCGGGATCTGGGCGTGGCGTTTTTCGACACGGCGGACACCTATGGGGTCGGTCACAACGAAGAGCTGATCGGCCGGTTTATCGCCGGGTGCGGCAAGGATTTCAAACTGGCCACGAAATTTGGGATCGTGCGCAAGCCCGGAGAATACGCGCGCACCATCAACAATGACCCCGCCTATGTGCGAGAGGCCTGTGAGGCGTCGCTCCGTCGCTTGGGCGTGGAACAGATTGATCTTTATTACATGCACCGGGTCGAAGATGGGCGCCCGATTGAAGAGCCGATGGAGGCTTTGGCCGGGTTGGTGGCGGAGGGCAAGATCGCGCATATCGGGCTGTGTGAAGTGTCGCCCGAGATGTTGCGCCGCGCCTGTGCCGTGCATCCGGTGAGCGCGCTGCAATCAGAATATTCGCTGTGGACCCGGGGGCCGGAGACGGATGTGTTGGCGGCCTGTCGGGAATTGAGGGTGGGGTTTGTGCCCTATTCCCCGCTGGGGCGCGGGTTCTTGACCGGGGCGGTGTCATCGCTGAGCGGGATGGACGACAAGGATTTCCGCCGCGCGAATCCGCGGTTTTCGGAAGAGAACATGGCCGTGAACCTGAAGCTGGTGGCGCGGGTGCGGGAGATGGCCGAAGAAAAGGGCTGTAGCGCGGCGCAGCTGGCGCTGGCCTGGGTGTTGGCGCAGGGTGAGGATATTGTGCCGATCCCGGGGACGAAGCGGGTGAAATACCTCGAAGACAATGTCGGCGCCATGGATGTGGACCTGACGGCGCAAGATCTGGCGCGGTTGGATGAGATCATGCCCATGGGCGCGGCGGCAGGCGATCGGTATCACGCGGAAGGGATGAAAGGGGTTCATTCCTGATCGCGCGGTGGGGTGAAACCCCACCCTACGTCGGAAAGAGCAGCAAGCGCAGATTGCGGATCACATCGCCGTCTTGTCTGGCGCGGGCCAGTGTCCAACCGCCCTGAAGCGTGACGAAAAGGCGCTCCGCCTCTGCGCGGGCGAGGTCAGCGGGTTGGCCCAAACGCTCTGCCTGGGTGGCGATCAGGGATATCCAGGCATCAAAATACTCTGCTGATTTCTGGCGAAAGACATCTTCGTCAGGGCCCGCAAAGAGGATTTCCGACACCGGGCAGCCGGTATATTTCCCCATGATTTCAAACAGTTTGGCCAATTTGAACAGAAAGGTTGTCGCGCCGTCCTGATAGGTTTTGGCGTCTTGAAACGCCTCCTCGATGATCCGGGTCATTTCGCGATGGGCCAGTGCGGCCGCCTCAAGCGCGAGATCAGATTTGCCATTGGGGAAGTGGTGATAGAGCGACCCTTTGGGCAGGCCCGTCACCTTGAGCACCTCGCTGAGGCCGACGCCGTGATAACCGCGTTCCTGAAACAGTTTCGCGGCGGCCCAGGCCAATTTCTCTCGTGATGACAGTTCCATTTTTTCTTTTTGACAGGTGTAGACCGATTGGTCTAGAGAGGAATTAGACCAATCGGTCTAATTTGGAGAATCGCATGACCGCACCGTTCAAATCCCCTGTTCCGGATCTGTTTGTCGCCGAAGACGTCACATTTTTTTCGGGCGTTCACAGGTTGCGCGGGCAGGTGTTTCGCCCGGGCACGCGCCCCAAGGCTGTGGCCGTCCTGCATGGGGCGACCGGGGTGCCGGCCCGCTTTTACGAGGCGTTTGCGCGTTGGTTGGCACAGGAGAAGGGCATCGCGTGTTTGACCTATGACTATCGGGATTTCGGGGCGTCATTGGATCAACCTCTTGGCGCGTCCGAGGCCAAGATATCAGACTGGGGCGTGCATGATCAGCAGGCGGCGCGCGATTTTGTGGCCAACGCCTTTCCCGTCACCCCGCTGTGGGTGATCGGGCATTCACTGGGCGGGTCTTGCCTGCCGTTTCAGCACAATCTGGATCAGATCGACCGGGTGATCACCGTGGCGAGCGGTCTTGTCCATGTGCGCGATCATCCTTGGCCGTATCAGGCTTTGGCCCGGTTTTTCTGGTTCGGGCCTGTGCCGCTGATCACGTGGGTGATGGGTTACATGCCGGGCAAGGCGCTGCGCATTGGCGCGAATATTCCGGCGGGCGTGTATTGGCAATGGCGGCGCTGGTGCACACGGCGGGATTTCTTTTCCCCGGATTTCGGGGGCGATCTGCCGTTTCCGGATTGGGCGGGTGTGACAGCGCGGGTGAAATTTGTGGCGATTTCCGATGACGAGCTGACGCCGCCTAAGACGATCTGGAAGGCGATGCAATGCTATCCTTCGGCGGCGAAGACGCAGATCACGGTCACGCCGTCGGATGCGGGCGTTGAGACGCTGGGGCATCTCAACGTATTCACCGAAAAGGCCCGCGCGGCGTGGGAGATGATTGTCGCGTGAGGCGGGCCTGCGTGTCAGCCGGCCTCTTTGAACCCACCTTTTGGGGATGGGTTGGATCCTTTGGGTTTGGACGCGTTCCGGCCATTGCGGCGGCGGCGATTGCGGCGGCGCGGCGGGCGGGCGGGGCGATCCTTGCCATTTGACGGCGCGGATTTGGGGGCCCCGCCGGTTGGATCATCACTGTTATCCCCGAATTTCAGGCCGATCAGCTTTTCGATGTCACGCAGCTGACCGCGCTCTTCGGGGCTGCAAAATGAGATGGCCGTGCCGTCGAGCCCGGCGCGCGCGGTACGCCCGATCCGGTGCACATAGGATTCCGCCGCGTTGGGAAGATCGTAATTGATCACGTAGCCCACGCCGGGAATATCAATCCCACGCGCCGCCACATCCGTGGCCACGAGGATCTTGGCCTTGCCCTCGCGGAACGCTTTGATCGCTTTGTCGCGCTGGCCTTGGCTTTTGTCACCGTGGATGGAGGCGGCGAGGTAGCCATCGGCCACCAGCTTTTTCTTCAAACGCTCCGCCCCGTGTTTGGTGCGCGCGAAAACAAGGCTCAGCGCGTCTGGATCGGCGGACAGGACCTCGCGCAGTTTGCCGGGTTTTTCGACCTTTTCCATGAAGAGCACGGTTTGGTCGATCTTGTTGGCGGTTTTGCCCGGGGTCGCGACCTGCACTTTGCGCGGGTTGGTGAGGTAGCTGCGGCTCAGCTCTTCCATCTGTTTGGCCATGGTGGCGGAAAACAGCATGGTCTGGCGCGGCGTGCCCAGCTTGGGCGCGATTTTGCGCAGGTCGTGGATGAAGCCCATGTCGAGCATCTGATCGGCCTCATCCAGCACGAGGTGACGCACGGTCGACAGGTTCACGGTGCCGCGGTTCATGTGGTCGATCAAGCGGCCGGGCGTGGCCACAAGGATATCGACGCCACGGTCGAGCAACTTGATCTGCTGGTTCATGGAGGTGCCACCCACCACGGTCACCAGGGTCAGCGGCGTGGGTTGGGTGAACGCGCGCAGGTTGTCAGAGATCTGGTTGACCAGTTCGCGGGTGGGCGCAAGGATCAGCGCCTTGACGGTTTTCGGCGCGGGCTTGCCCGTTTTGGCCAGGAGCGCATCAATCATCGGCAGACCAAAGGCAAGCGTTTTGCCCGTGCCGGTTTGGGCGAGACCCATGATATCGTGACCCTCAAGGGCCAGCGGGATCGCCTGCGCCTGAATGGGGGTGGGGGTGGAAAAGCCGGAGTGATCCAGCCGCTTGAGAAGCTTCGGCGAGAGGCCGAGCTGTTCGAATTTTGACAATTCATGTCCTTTCGGTGGGCGCCGGGCCGGAGGCCGCACGCGCCGCATGGGAATATGCGCCGCAAAGCTGCGACGCGCACGAGGGTTCGGCGGGACTTCGGCCCTCATAGACGCAATCCATGAGAAAGCCCGCCAAAGAGCCCAGCGTGATGGGATCTGGGGTATCGCTGATGCGCCCGGTTGGGGTTCCAACGGCGCGGCATGCTCACGCGGCAGCGCAGCGATAGCGCTGACATATAGGGTTTTGGCTTTGTGTCAAGGAATGATGGTTTGGGTCTAGGGTGGTCAATGTCCGCTTTGAGCCCATTGTGATCCTTGCTTTTGCGCCTTCCGCGGAGTCAAGGCCGCAAGGCCGCCGCGCATCGTCGGGCCGCGGCTGTGTCGCGAAAAGTCTGAACGGCAGCTTGCCCCCTACTTGACCACAACAGCGGTCATGCGCCTTCATACAAAACGGGGTGGCGCAAAACGAACGTGATGTATCTTCCCCAAACCTGAACCGCCTTCGCCAGATTGCCCCTCGCCCCCAAGTATCAAAGGCTCTATAAGCCTGTCAGTGCTTCTGGGGAGACGCTGCCATGTCCGGGGAATTGTCACCAATCGACAAAGCGAAATTCGTCGCGGCCAAACGGTCCGTTGATTATGTCGAAGACGGCATGCGCGTGGGTCTGGGCACCGGCAGCACGGCCGCCTGGATGGTGCGCTGTCTGGGGGAGTTGGTGCGCGAGGATGGTCTCAACATTCGCGGGGTGCCCACCTCCACACGCACAGCGGAACTGGCGCGCGATGTGGGCATTGAGGTGATCAGCCTCGATGAGGCGAAATGGCTCGACATCACCATCGACGGCGCGGATGAATTTGACCCCGACTTGAACCTGATCAAAGGTGGTGGTGGCGCGCTCTTGCAGGAAAAGATCGTGGCCACGGCCTCTGATCAGATGATTGTGATCGCCGATGTGGGCAAAGAGGTGGGCACGCTCGGCGCCTTTCCCTTGCCGGTGGAATTGATCCCCTTTGGCTGGCAAACCACCAAGAGCCTGATCGAAGAATTTCTGATTTCCATGGATGTGTTACGCCGCGACACGACCCTGCGCATGAACGGATCACAGCCCTATGTGACCGATGAGGGCAACTACATCCTCGATCTGCATCTGGGCCGCATTGGCAACGCGCGGCAACTGGCCTCGGTCCTCAACCAGATCCCGGGCGTGGTTGAAAACGGGCTCTTCATGGATATCTGCGACATCGTGGTTCTGGGCCACGGCGATGGCCGGGTCGAAACCCGCGATATCAACGAAGGCACTGTAGAAGAGGATCGCCTTGATTTTGTTGAGGCCGACAACCTGTTCTCCGACCTGCAAGACTAAGGCGGCACTCTATGGCATTTGACTACGATCTTTTCGTCATCGGCGGCGGGTCCGGCGGCGTGCGCGCGGCGCGCGTGGCGGCGGCAACGGGGGCCAAGGTCGCCCTGGCCGAGGATGACCGCTATGGCGGCACCTGCGTGATCCGGGGCTGCGTGCCCAAGAAACTGATGGTTTTCGCCAGTGAGTATCCTGGCGCCGTGGAAGACGCCGGGTCCTATGGCTGGGACGCGCAGATCGGCGATTTCAGCTGGGACACATTTCACGGCAAACTGACGGCAGAGCTTGATCGGCTGGAAAACGTCTATCGCAACCTGCTCAAGAACAGCGGTGTCGCCACCTATGATGCCCGCGCGGTGATCAATGATGCGCATACGGTGCGGCTCTCGACAGGCGAGACCCACACAGCCAAGCACATCCTTGTCGCCACAGGTGGTCACCCGGTGCGACCTGACCTGCCCGGCGCGGAGCATGGCCTCGTCAGCGATGACATTTTCCACCTCGAAACCCTGCCCAAGTCCATGCTGATCATCGGCGGTGGTTATATCGCCTGTGAATTTGCCTGCATCATGAACGGTCTGGGCGTGAAGGTCTGCCAATACTATCGCGGGGCGCAGATCCTGCGCGGTTTTGACGAAGAAGCGCGTGGGTTGGTCGCCGAAGAGATGATTCAGAACGGCGTGGACCTGCGCCTTGGCACCAACATCCTTGAAATGACGCCTGTTGACGGTGGGTATCGCGTGAAAGCCACCAATGGCACCGAGATGGTGTTCGAACAGGTGATGTTTGCCACCGGGCGCGATCCCAACACGGCCGATATGGGTCTGGAAGAGGCGGGCGTGAAAATCGGCCGTCGCGGTGAGATCGTGGAAGACGACTACAGCCAGCCGGCTGTGCCCTCAATCACCGCCATTGGTGATGTGCCCGACCGCGTGCACCTCCCGCCCGTGGACATTCGAGAGG
>ERZ1740070.1274-NODE-1274-length-15911-cov-3.673688_pt1 | contig 15911 bp, 15 predicted proteins | sample MGYA00581734_ERZ1740070 | MGnify/ENA primary metagenome ERZ1740070 (study PRJEB43018, sample SAMN04849744) | marine metagenome | isolation source: floating plastic debris | place: Pacific Ocean | collected 2008-09-01 | study: EMG produced TPA metagenomics...
GTCCTTTACCGGTTCAACCACGGCTTCTACGGGTTCAGTTTCACGCTCAGTATCTGGCTCTGGTGTCTCGGTAGCCGTCGCACTGAGCGTGGCTTTTGCCGCTTCCAAGGCGGAGGCCATTTCAAACGCCACAGGCAAGTCTTCATCAGGAATATCGAAAACAACCGGATCTGGCGCAAGGCTCGTAGTGCGCTGAACCGCGCGAGGTTTTGGCGCCGATCCATCGACTGGGACGGGAACCACCTTAAGCTGGTACTCGACCGGTTTTGGCGGCTTGGCGAGCGGCACATGCTTGGTCCCGATCGGACGCAGCGGCATCGCATCAAGCCATTCAATCGGCTGACGCAAAATATGCTTACAATGTAAGGCGCGGATCTTCTTGTCGTCGTCCGGCAACGTCTTGATGACTTTGCCCGTCTCGACGAATTCTTCGTACATCGCTTCAACTTGCTTGCGATCTTTAGCGTCAGACATACGCTTGGTGATCTTTCGGATCGGGATGTCTAAGGCGGCGAAATAACCGGGCAGATCGAGATCCACTTTTTGGGGTTTCATACCCGCTTCTGCAAAGGCGCGTTCAAACAAGACCGCGACGCCCGCTGTGGCATAGGCAACCAGATCTGCGATTATATCGAGGAGCGTTTGGTCCAAGCCTTCGGGCGGATTGGAAACCCCTTTGTGCAGGTCATAATGGTCGATAAAAGTTTGATAATGCGGATGCGAATAATGCGCGCCAGCGAGGACCATATCGGCGACGAACCCGGTCTCCGTACCCGCCGAAACGTTCGGATACCCGCGCACATCGATGAGTGCTTTGATCGTATCGCGCGATTTCGCGATTGACCATTCGAGCGCCCGGTGGATCGCGCCTTCTTCTTCAGTTTGGCCGGTGAAAAAGGGCTGGATCGGGTCGGCATAATAATGGGTCAGCACACCCAGTGAGTAAGCGGCTTTCGACCACTTTTTCTCGCGCAGCGCTTCCACCGCTTTGCCATACCATTCCATGGCTTTGTCGCGGGCGCCGCCCCACTCGCCATCGCCAACATGCAAAACATGGTTTTTGAAGTCTCTGAACTCGCTATCCGGCGCTTTTGCGCCTTTAAGCAGCGCCGAATGATGCTTCAGCAGAAGGTTTTTCCAATCCTCAGCATGCTCACCCTTAAACAGCTGCAACGCATCGAATGCGATATAGTGATGGGTCGAGCGACACCGGTGCGCGATGATCACAAGCTCGAGCAAGTTCATAGTCAGCCCCTCTGACGGCCTTGATTGAACCGCCAGCCCTAAGGTGATTTGCGCGTGACACAAATGTCGCCAAAGGGGCGACGACCGGGGTCCAATTCGTTAATCTTTTCCTGACATTTGCGCCGGAACAGTTAACAGCGGCTTAACCTTTGTGTTTCGGTTTCACCGGGCGCATCAGGCCTTCTTGGGCGACACTTGCAACCAATTGGCCCTCACGCGTAAAGATCGATCCACGATTAAAGCTCCGCGCCCCGCCCGCATATGGACTATCCATGGTGTAGAGATGCCAGTCGCTAAAATTAATTGGCGCATGGAACCACATGGCATGATCTAGGCTGGCTGACATCAACTCACCCGTCATCCAAGACACGCCGTGCGGGCGGTTACCGGTCCCAAGCAGGGACATGTCAGAGGCATACGCCATCAAGCAATGATGCAGCCAAGGCTGTTCATCAATTTCGCGGCCCACCCGGAACCATAGGTGCTGTGTGTCTTCGACTTTTTCCGGCTTGAGCGGATCGAGAGGATCAACTTCGCGAATTTCGATCGGACGTGGCCGCATGAAATGACCGCGCGCGCGCTCAGGTAGCCGCTCAGCGAACTTTTTGCGCCATTCAATCCGGTCATCCAAAGTCTCTGGCATCGGCACATCTGGCTTACTGTGTTGGTGATGCCACCCATCTTCGAGCTTATGGAAAGAGACCGCCATATTGAAAATCTGCTTACCATGCTGGATCGCAACGACCCGCCGCGTCGTAAAACTGCCGCCATCTCGGGACCGGTCGACCTCGTAAATGATCGGGATCGAGGGATCGCCAGGCCGCAGGAAATAAGCATGTAAAGAATGACAGGTCCGGGTCTCGGTATCGACCGTGCGATAAGCGGCGACCAAGGACTGCGCGATGACCTGTCCCCCAAACACACGCTGATTGGTCTCGTTTTCCGGGCTCTGTCCGCGAAACAGGTCGATTTCGAGGCGCTCCAAATCCATCAAATGTAGCAAATCGCCAACAGGATCAGACATTTCGATGCCCTTTCATAAAAAAACACGTGCGCAGGAGAGATTTCGTATGCCAGATACTAGAAACGGCGGCTGGCGCAACCTAGGTGACGTTCATAAAACACTGGGTAGGAATCAAAAGGCAATTAAACATGGGCGTGTTTCAAACCATTCAACGCGAAGTCGGAACCATTATGACCTTGCGGCGGTTCAAAAACTGGCCCGATGATATCACCCCAGACTCGACCAACTTGGTTGCTGATGATTTCGAAAAGGCTGTCGACAAGTATCCAAACAATGTTGCGTGGCGCTTCGAAGGCAACCTGATCACTTACAGCGAAATGGACGCAACCGCGAACAAAGTCGCAAACTGGGCGCTCGGTCTTGGCTTGCAGGCGGGCGATGCGGTGGCGCTGGTCATGGAAAACCGTCCAGAATATGTGTCGATCTGGTATGGTTTGTCGAAGATTGGCGTGGTCGTTGGGCTGATCAATCACAATCTGACCGACAAAGCCCTCGCGCACTGCGTGAACATTGCCGACGCCAAGCTGATTATTACCGGCGCGGATCAAGACGAGGCGATCCGCAGCGCTGATGGCCTGTATGAAGGGAACCCAAAAATTTGGAGCCTTGGCGGTCAAGAAGGCGAAGATTTGACCCAAGCGCTGGCTGGCGCGTCAGATGCCCGCCCAGATCGCCAATACCGCGCGCATCTGCTCGGAAAGGATCTGTGCTTGTATGTCTATACGTCTGGCACAACGGGTTTACCGAAAGCCGCGCGCCTGACGCAAGCGCGCACGCAAGGCATGCTGCGATCCTTCATTGCACCCTGCAAAATTACATCCCGCGACCGGATTTACATCACCCTGCCCTTGTATCACGGAACCGGCGGGCTGTGCGGGGTTGGCCAAGCCTTGATGACAGGGGCCAGCATTATTCTGCGCAAGAAGTTTTCAGCCAGCAATTTTTGGGATGATGTCGCCGACCAAGGCGCAACCTCAATTGTCTATATTGGCGAGCTTTGCCGCTATCTGGTCAATTCCCCCGAACATCCAAAAGAGAAGGCGCATGCTCTGCGCACCGGGTTTGGCAATGGCTTGCGGCCCGACATTTGGGAAGAGTTCCTGACCCGGTTCAATATTCCCGGCGTGTGCGAGTTTTATGGCTCAACAGAAGGCAATGTCAGCTTCCTCGGCTTTGACGGCAAAGTCGGCGCGGTTGGCCGTATCCCAAGCTATCTGGAAAATGGTCCGTTCGGACACATCGCCTTTGTGAAATTTGATGTCGTCGAAGAGCAACCCATTCGCAGCAATGAAGGCTTTTGCATCAAAACACTCCCCGGCGAACCTGGCGAAGCGATCGGCAGAGTCGGCGATGATACGCGCACCCGCTTTGAAGGCTATAGCGATGAAGACGCGACGAAAAAGAAAATCCTTCGCGATGTGTTTGAGAAAGGTGACATGTGGTTCCGGACGGGCGATCTGATGTCGAAAGACGAGCTCGGCTATATCTACTTTGTCGATCGGATCGGCGATACGTTCCGCTGGAAAGGCGAAAATGTATCGACCAATGAGGTTGCTGAATTCGTAGCCAAAGCGCCTGGCGTCGCCACGGCAAATGTCTATGGCGTCAGCGTCCCGGGAACCGATGGCCGCGCCGGCATGGCCGCGATCACGACCAAGGGCGAGGTCGATTTCGATACGCTTTATGCCTGGCTCAGCGAGCAACTCCCGAAATATGCAATCCCGCTTTTCTTCCGGGTTCAGCAAGAAGCCGAAACCACTGGCACGTTCAAGTATCGCAAAGTCGAGTTGGTCAAAGAAGGCTTTGATCCAGCAGCGGTCAGCGAGCCGCTTTGGTATTATGATCCGGAGTCCAACAAGTATGAGCCGCTGACCCCAGACGCTTATGAGACCATTCTGTCTGGTGCGGTGAAGTTCTAAATCGCCGTGAGGCCATCTTCAAATGAGTGAGCCTGAAGCCCCGAAAGGGCGCGTCCTGATCATTGCCGGTTCCGATAGTGGCGGCGGCGCCGGCATCCAAGCCGACATCAAGGCTGTGACGATGCTTGGCGGCTACGCGATGACCGCGATCACCGCCGTCACGGCGCAAGACACAACCGGCGTGCATGGCGTCTGGCCGGTCGCGATTGAGGCCGTAACCGCGCAAATGCACGCCTGTCTCACCGATATTGGCGCTGATACAATCAAGACTGGCATGCTCGGAACCGCTGAATTGGTTGAGCAGGTCGCTGAGACTCTCGATGCAGAGGCGAAAGACCTACCGGCGGTGATTGACCCCGTCATGGTCGCAACCTCTGGTGATCCATTGGTCGACGAAGCGGCGCTCAGCGCCTTATCGTCTCTACTGGTCCCAGGCGCTGCGCTGCTCACGCCGAACGCGCCCGAAGCTGAGTTGCTGACCGGCAAATCCGTTGATGGTTTGAACGGCCAGAGACGCGCCGCTGATGCGCTCTTGGAGCGCGGCGCAAAAGCAGCTTTGGTCAAAGGCGGGCATATTCCCGGCAAGACGATCCATGATGTGCTCCAAACCCAGCACGGCGAATGGATTTTTGAGAGCTCGCGAATTGAGACAAGATCAACGCATGGAACCGGTTGCACACTGGCGAGCGCCACAGCCGCCCTCCTTGCCCAAGGCCATCCAATCAATGCGGCTGTGGAAACTGCACGCGATTTTTTACATGAAGCGATCAAGCACGCGCCAGATCTTGGCCATGGGCATGGTCCTGTCGCGCACAATTGGCAGATCTCCGATCAGCAAGACTGAACCATCGCTTAGAATTCATGGTTTGTGCGCGCGGGGCGACTGTGACAGCTATGCGGCTGACACAGGAGACCGACATGGCGACTATTCCATTTGTTCAAATCGATGCTTTTGCCAGCCGACCTTTCGAGGGCAACCAAGCCTGCGTCATGCCGCTTGAGGCATTCTTGCCGGATGCAACGCTTCAGAGCATTGCCGCAGAGAACAATGTTGCCGAAACAGCTTTTATTGTTCCGCTGGAAGATGGCGTTTGGGACTTGCGCTGGTTTACCCCGGCAGTCGAAGTGCCCCTCTGTGGCCATGCAACGCTCGCAGCTGGTCACTTCCTTTACGCTGTCGAGGGGTTTCAGGGGTCACAAATTCGCTTTCGAACGCGTCTATCAGGGGATCTATTGGTCGCTCGGCGAGACGATGATCACCTCGAGATGGACTTTCCCGCACAGCCCTTCAAAGAGATCGCGCCCAGCCAAGACATTATCGACGCGCTCGGCGCCGCGCCCCTTCAGTGCTTTGATGGTCCGTACTATGTCGCGCTGTATGAACGGGCTGAAGATATCCACGGCCTCGCGCCAAATCTCGACCGGCTCAAGTCACTTGGTAGTGTTGATCCAAATTGGGGGGTCGGTAATTTTGGCTGTATGGCCTTGGACGGAGACGGTGTTGACGTCACCAGCCGTTTCTTCGCGCCAGGCAGCGGGATCCCAGAGGATCCTGCAACCGGCAGTTGGCATTGCCTCGTCTCGCCTTTGGTTGCACATCTGACCGGTCGCGCGCGCGCGCAGTGCTATCAAGCCTATCCAGGACGCGGCGCCTATATCGAAACTGAGCTGGTGGGTGACCGCGTCAAACTGCGCGGCACATTCGTGACCGTCATCGAAGGCGTGTTTAGGCTTTAGAACTTCAGTCAGATGTTCCAGAATTGAGCGGCACGTGCGACTCAATATACTTATATTTTGTCAGAATCTTGTTCTTATTACTGTTATTATCAAACTGTTATATAAATAATGGTTCTTGAGAGACAGAAGATAAGAGAATTGTTCTTTGATTGCTGCAGATTACATTGTTGTTGGCGCCGGGGCCTCGGGTATTTCGTTCGCAGATACAATTGTCAGCAATAGCGACTTCAGCGTCGCGATTGTTGATGTCAATTCAGCGCCCGGTGGGTCTTGGCGGTACGCACACGACTTTATGCAACTCGACCTGCCGATTGATTGTGCGGGCGTGAACAGTGTCCCGGTTGGTATAGAGCCGCAAACGCGCCCGCAAACCGCGCGTATGTTGACCTATTATGATGAGGTGATCACCGATCGTTTGCTTGCATCTGATCAGGTTCAGTATTTTTCGGACTGCTATCACTTAGGCGCAGGGCTCGTACACGCGGTTGGGTGGAATACGCGCGTTCGATTTGACGCTCGCCGAAAGATTGTCGATGCGACGCAATGTTGGCTCCGAACACCGGCGCGCGAGACGCCGTCTTTTGCCAGCGACCCAGACGTCTTGATGATCACGCCCAATGACCTGTCCTCGGTTTGGTCTGTTGCCGCAGGGTTGCATCGGAAATACTGCGTTTTGGGGGCCGGCAACGCAGCCGTCGATACGGTCAGTCAATTGCTGAGTCTTGGCGTCAATCCCGATCAAATTTGCTGGGTGAAACCTCGCGATAGCTGGTTTCTCAACCGCGAGTCATTCACGCCGAGGGCGTGGCTAAACACGCTTCAAGCGATTTCGGAGACCCGGGAGACGGGCCGATTATTGACCAATCTCGAACAGGCCGGGCACCTCGTCCGTATCTTTCGTGATCAAACACCCACCATGTTCCATGCGAATGTGCAGTCCAACGCACAGCTCGCTCCTCTAAGAGAAATCACACATGTGGTCCGCAAAGGCCGTATTCAAAGTCTGTCATCTCTCGGAATCATTCTCGATGATGGTGTCGAACCGATGCCGGAACGAACGCTCTACATTGATTGCACAACCAGCCGCGTCGAAGCACGGCCACGCCCAGCGGTGTTTGAAGACACCGCCATCACCATTCAGAAGCTGCAAATTGCATCTGCAGAATTCAGTGGCGCGCTGACGGCTATAACCGAGTTACTTGATCTCTCTGACGGGGAGAAAAATCGTCTTTGCACACCGCTCTCGCTACCGGATACAGCCGCTGATTTCGCGCGCGTGTATATGGAGAATTTGCGCAATAAAGCGACGTGGCTCACGCAACCCGGATTACATGAATGGTTGGCTCAAAACCGTCTCGGCAGCGCCGGTAAGTTTTTGTCATCAATCCTATCCGATCCTGCCAATCGCGGATTCGCGGATCGGCAAATTCAGCACTTGATGTGCGCGGCTGCGAACATTCTCGATCAGGATGTCAAACGAAACTCGCTTCCGAGCTTTAGCGTGATTAGTGAACCGTCGCGGCCCCATTTGCGGACAGTGACCGAGCCTGACTGATCCATCTCTCACGTTCGACACGACCCTTAAAAGACAGAAAATCATCCACCCAAAGCGCTTCGGTATCGGACCAATTTGCGATTTGTTTAAAGTGGTAGATGCCAAGGTCATTCAAGCGCGCCGACAATTTCGGACCGATCCCTTTAATGCGGGTGAGATCGTCGGCTTTTCCATTCGGTGCGGGCAGTGTTTTGGGCGGCGCTAAACTCACGTCTTGAGGTGTGTTTGGCTCGGAGCTTTGGATGGCGAAGGCCGTGCCTTTTGTTCGTTTGAATGTGTCGAACCATTCGACCAGGGCGGAGCCTGTCATTGTGTTCGGAACACGCATCCAGGCGGGCATACTTTCAAGAAACCGCGCTGTGTTCTGCCAATGCCGCAAATTAAAATCAGAAAACGTCCGCAACAGCTCGCTTGCGACCGTCTCATCATCTGAATCAAGCGGCGCTTTGCGGCCAACGCTGCCAGCCTGGCTCATCAAGATTTGTGAGGTCTGACGCGAAAAATCGGTCCAGGCTTGTAGGCTTTCCTGCCAATAGCCAAACGGCGTTAGCGGGGCAGACTCTTGGGGTAAATCTTGTTTCGACATCACGCATCCAACTTTATGTTGCACCGCACAATAACAATTTGCCCGAATAAGAGCAAGCCTTCGACATTTGCGTGCCTTGCGAAGCGGCTTATCAGACGCGCATGAGTTCTAACTATTCTGGCAAAGTTATGGTCTTCGACTCGGGGATGGGGGGTCTTACAGTGGCGCGGGAGATCCAGGCCTTGGCCCCCGGCATCTCTGTCACCTATGCAGCCGATAGCGGGTTCTTCCCCTATGGAGATAAATCTGACGAAGCCCTTCGGGCGCGCCTGCCGCAAGTTGCAAAAGCGCTTTGCGATGCGGCCCAGCCGGATGTCTTCGTCATCGCCTGCAATACGGCCAGCACTTTGGCGCTTGAAGAGGTTCGTGCCGCCCTCGAGATCCCTGTGGTTGGCACGGTTCCCGCGATCAAGCCCGCCGCTCAACTGACCCGGACCGGCACAATCGGGCTCCTTGCAACGCCAGGCACGGTAAAGCGCGCCTATACCGCGCAGCTAATCGAAGATTTTGCTCGTGATGTGCGCGTCATCATGCATGGCTCGGTTGAGTTGGTGCGTATGGCCGAACAAATTGCGGCTGGGGAAGCGCTTTCGCTTGACGCATTTCGAACCGCCCAAGCCCCGCTTTATCAATCTGATGGCGGCGATGAGATCGACGTGGTTGTGCTGGCCTGCACACATTTCCCGCTCATCCGAGGCGAGTTGGCCGCCACCGCGCCTCATCCTGTGACATTCATAGATAGTGGCGAGGCGATTGCCCGGCAGACGCTGAGGGTCTTGCCCGATGCACGTCGTGCAGCGCCCGCGACGAACCGCGTTTGGCTGACCAGCGCGCCAGAGGATCAGCCGCGTCTGGTCGAAGTCTGCCACCGCTTTGGCTTTCACCAGGTCACGCATTTAGCTGTTTAAAGCGGACGCACTTGCATCAAGCTGTAACAATTGATCGCTAAGGACCGCGCAACACTGAGTTTGGAGACGCCTGTGCGCGCGATTATTGGACTGGTTTTGGCTGTTTCCGTCACGGCGTGCGGACCGGATGTCAAATTGTCAGACATTCCGGAACAGCAAGCCGCAACGCCGATTTATGCCTTGGGTGAAGCTCAAAAGATCAAAATCGTCGGGTCCTCAACGGTTGCGCCTTTCTCGACCACGGTGGCCGAACAATTTGGAGCGGTCTCAACGCATCCCTCGCCAATTGTCGAAACCACTGGCACAGGCGGCGGCTTCAAAGCCTTCTGCAACGCGATCGGCCCCGATGAGCCGTCGATCGTCAATGCCTCTCGTAAGATCAAAGAGGGCGAAGCGGCTTTGTGTGCTGATGCCGGGATCGCGCCTCCGGTCGAAGTCAAAATCGGGTATGATGGGATTGTCATCGCCAATGCGAAAAACGGTCCCGATCTCAATCTCACCAAGGAAGAGATTTTCCGCGCCCTTGCCGCCAATCTGCCAGATGGCAATGGCGGGTGGCAAAAAAACCCCCACCAAACCTGGCGGGATATTAGTCCCGAACTTCCAGATATGCGCATCATCGTTTCAGGCCCGCCGCCAACATCTGGAACACGCGATGCGTTTGCTGAGATCGCGCTTGAAAACGGCGCGCTCGCATTTCCAGAACTCGCGGCGTTGAAAGAGCAAGACCCGGCTGCGTTTACCGCCCGGGCGCGCGAGATTCGCAATGATGGCGCTTGGATTGATAGCGGCGAGAATGATAGCTCCATTATCAACACGTTGCTGCGCAATGAAGACGGGGTGGGCGTGCTCGGTTACTCGTTCCTCGAACAGAATTTGGATCGCATAAAGGCGGCTCAAATTCGTGATGTCGCTCCGACATTCGAAAATATTTCAAGCGGCGCCTATGGCGTTTCGCGCAGCATGTATTTTTATGTGAAGCGTGAGAACCTTCCACTGGTTCCAGGGCTCGCTGACTTTGTTGCAGAGTTCACCCAAGAAGATGCCTGGGGCACTGACGGGTATCTTGCCGAAAAAGGGCTGATCCCCCTCCTGCCAGAGGATCGCGTGCAGGTGCGCACGATGGCGCTTGCCGAACTTATAGATCCGAAAAATCAATCTGAGTTGGAGGATGACCCGTCGCGTCCGCAAACCGGAGAAGATCTTCCCGACTAATCGCCGTGGTCGCGGTGTTGACGAGCGGATGAAAATTAACTGTGTCAAAGCCCATCAAAGCTGCGTCTATGATGAATCGAACGCGCTGGTCTTTATCGTTCATGAGCGCAAATGCCGTGACCGAGCCCGGCTGAACGCCAAGGCAATCAAACATGAGCTCCGCGCTGGCAAATGATAGCCGCCTCGTCCCGATCAGTTTGTGCAATTGATTGAGTTTCAGCATGCTGTCGGCCCAAGCCGAAATCAAAACAATCGTCCCGTCCTTATCCTTCATGAAGAGATTCTTGGAATGCCCGCCCGGCATCGAGGCTTTCAGATGTCGACCTTCCTCAACCGTGAACGTCGCCGAATGCTGCACCGTCGCGTGAGCAATCGCCTGTTGATCGAGGAATGCAAACAAGTCTTCTGGGGTTGCAGGCATCTCGGCCTTGAGGCAGGAAATCGGCACAGGGTCAAGACCGATCACAAGGTGAATGTATGGAACTCGACTGCTATAAAATCTACGATGTCGCGCCAGAGATCGTTCCAGGTCGCAGCACGCGTGATTGGATGGATGCGTTCCCAGATCGCCAACCTTATCGATGTCTGCCTCTGGCGATGGCGAACTCTACGGGCTGGGAAATCTTATGCCCGAGGGACATCAAGATCGTTTGGAATGGCGGCCCGCGAAAAGAAGATATTTTTCTGTTTACACGCGGAGACCCAAACGCGATCGCGTCATTCGCCGATAGCCATTTTCAACGCGGCATCGTCACCTTCCATACCGGTCACCTGTTCCGCACCCCGCCCGGCTGGGGCTTGATGGCGATGGGGGCGCCCAATCACATTAAGGACGGCATTGCGCCACTGACCGGCCTGGTCGAGACCGATTGGCTGCCCTTTCCATTCACAATGAACTGGCAGATGACCCGTCCCGGCGAGGTGGTCTTCGAAAAGGGCGAACCGTTTTGCTTCATTGTGCCGATGCAGCACGGAAAGCTGGAAGAGATTCAGCCGATCAGGAAAAAACTCAGCACCAATCCAAAACTCGAAAAAGAATATCATGGCTGGTCGCAAAGCCGAGGCGAGTTTAACGAGCGCCTGGTCTCCGGCGATCAGGACGCCGTAAAGGCTGGATGGCAGCGCCACTATATGCGTGGTGAGAAGCAAACGGGCGACAAAATCGATAGCCACGTCACGAAACGTCGGTTGAAGCCACCGAAAAACGTTTAGGGCGCGATCGCCTTGATTCTGGTCGCGAATTCGCCGTGATTCATCGCCACGTTACAGGTGGATGGAGGTGATGATGCGTAGACTTAGTCTCTTGATTGGATGCGGACTTTTGGCGCTTTCTGCCTGTGGCGGCGGTGGCGGCGACTCGCGCGAGTCTTTACCCGCACCAGCGCCTGTCATGTCTGAAGTCTCGGCAGATCTCAAAACTGATAGCGCGCTTTGGCATGCTATTTCGCCGGGAGAGCGCTCGCCCACAGAACCGACCGTCGGTGATCCGTCTTCCGAACAATTCATCGCCTATCGTCATAGTCTGGGACTGAGCCTTCCCAAGGGCGGTGTTGATCCGATGATGGCAACCCACACCGAGGCCTGCCGTGCGGCGGGCACATCGACCTGTATCGTCATCAATTCCAATGTGTTCAGCCAAGAAGAAGACTATGCGTCCGGCAATCTCTCTATTCGCGCCGCACCCGATTGGATCGAACAGTTTCTATCCACTGTCGAAGGCGAAACGGATCAAGCCGGAGGCGACATCACCCAGCGCTCAACCCGCGCCGAAGACCTGACGCGGCAAATCATCGATACCGGCGCCCGCTTGGACGCGCAAAGAACCCTACAAGGCCGGCTCTTAAACCTGCTCGAACGCCGCGATGGCGAGCTTGGCGAACTCTTACAAATCGAACGCGAACTTGCCCGCGTCACTGGAGATATTGAGAGCATTGAAGCGCAATTGAAAACACTGCGATTGCGGGTCTCAATGTCGTCTTTGGACATCAGCTATCAAACCAAGGTTCCGGCCTTTAGCGGCTCGCGTGAAAATCCGCTTGGGCAAGCGTTTGGCGACTTTTTCTACAATCTCTCAGGCGCAATTGCGTCAGTGATCACAGCGTTCGCGGTTGGATTGCCTTGGATCTTGCTGATCGGATTGTTCGCTTGGATCTGGATGAAACTGATTTGGCCGCGTCTGCGCGGTAAGAAAAAACCTGCCAAATAGCCCGTTCGAAGTGTCTATTCAGACTGCACGTTTAGCAGCGCATGGCCGATCACGGCCTTCAAATAGTCCTGACTGAAGGGTTTCGTAATCAAGTAAGACGGCCCCTCATTTGAGGTCGATAGATACTTTTCGGGATAGGCGGTGATATAGACCACCGGAATGCTGCTCGAGAGCTCCATCGCGGCGATCGCATCGGTTCCAAGCGATCCGTCCGCGAGCATGATATCGCAGAGAATAATATCTGCCTTGTGCTCGAGGTTGAGCGCCACCGCATCTGCAGCCGTCGAAGCAACACCAATGACTTTGTGCCCCAAACCCTCTGTAAGCCGTTTCAGCTGCGCAGAGATGAGCGGCTCATCTTCGATGATGAGCATGCGCGTGGCTGTCGACTCAGCAAAGTCCTTTTCCGCGATGGCCAGCATCTCGGGTAAAGCCTCTTTCGGAACGCCCAAAATCCGGCTCGCAACTGCATCAGCAAACCCTTCGACCGCAATTAAGAGCAAGGCCCGCCGCGCTCTTGCGTTAGGGTCCTTTTGAATTTTGGCGAGCTCTTGATCGAGCAATGTATATAAGCGTTCTTTATCAAATCGATCTGCATCAAACCCAACTTCTAACGATTGGGTCAGCACGGTTTGTAAAACGATCTCAACGCACCCATCGCCGAGTGCGCTTTCTCCAGTAGCGGCGCGGGCGTAGCGACGTAAATATGGGACCAGTTTTTCGACGCGATCTGCGATCCACATGTCTGTCTTCCTCACTCAGCACAACTGCAGAAGCTGATTGACGATATTACGGTTTTCCGTCGAATGGCTACAGCGATAGGCCAGTTTCGACTCTGGGCGGGGACGTGTGACACTTAAGCCAGACAAATCAAGCCCTGGGAAACAGGTGATCCCGTTTCGGCAACGTGGCGAGACCAAAGGATCGGTTGGGGAGTCGCTCCGCGAAAAGTATGACAAAGTCAAAAACGAACCCATTCCGGAAAACTTGCAATCTTTGATCGAGGCTTTGCGCAAAGCCGAGCAAGAGGGTCAAGCGGACGAAGAGTGAGCGGTTTGTTCACGGCTTGAGCTTTCAGCAACACTCAATGCAATCGGAACCGAGAAATGCAGCTTCAATCCGGTCGGTTTGAAGTCATATTCCACCTCGATATTCTCCATCATATCGAACAATTGAAACCCGAACCCAAGCGATTCTGGCTGGGTCACGCCGTGCATTCCTGTCTCCCACCATTCACAATGTAGCAGCGTATCATCCAACCACCAGCGCATGGACAGGCGGCCGTCTGGCTCCGTTAGAAAGCCATACTTTGAAGCATTGGTGATCAACTCATGCACCAGCATTGACGTAAACTTGCTGGCGCGAACCGTCAGCGTGACGGGCGGACCATCGGCTGAGATGCGATCGAAAACCAGCCCAGCATAGGGGTCTAATTCTGTGCGCAGGATTTCCTCAAGATCTAGCCCGTGCCAATGCGAGTCTGTCAAAGCGGCAAAGTTTCGGCTCATCGCGGCCAAGCGCCCATTGAAGCTGTTTAGGAATGTCTCAATGTCGGGCGATGCGAGCCCTGTATGGTCAGCGATGGATTGCACAACGGCCAGCGTGTTGCGCACCCTGTGATTGAGCTCTGCGGAGACCAAATCGCGTTGCTGCCGAAGCGCTTCGCGTTCTGTGACGTCTTCCGCGCGCTGCACAAGAAACGTCGACCCTTCCGTCTCACATGTGATTGGGAATTGCGCGATTTGCCAGATCCGTTCTTCGACCGTTCCATCTGGATGGTGCATCATATAGGGTTGGGCTTCCAGCTTGGTTGGCTCCCCCGCGAGGGTCTTTTGAAACAGCTCTGAGACCGACTGCATACGCTCTGGAGAATCGGGAAACACGTCGAATAAATTATTCCCGATAAGCTGCGCGCGCGTGCGTTGAACGGCTTTGCAATAGGCATCATTTGCCGCAACAAATTTGAGATCTGAGTCCAAGATCATCGCCGCATTCGGCATGTCCTCGAAAATCGACTGGAAAATTGATTTACTCATTTGCCGCGTTGCTAGGCTGAGTCCCTCATCAACGTCGACAAGAATTTTTCGGTTTAGTCCGGCGCTTTGGTCTTGAGCGCGAGCGCATGCAGCTCGCCGCCCATTTTGCCTTTCAAGGCTGCATAGACCATCTGGTGCTGCGCGACCCGGGTTTTGCCGCGGAACTGCTCCGACACAATCTCGGCCTGCCAGTGATCATTGTCACCTGCGAGATCCGTCAGAATAATGTCGGCGTCTGGAAAGGCTTCGGTCAGGAAGCCTTCCAGGGTTTCTCGGGCCATGGCCATTTATGCAGGCTCCGGCTCACCACCAAAGTCGCTGCCTTTATCCTTACGGCGTTTGCCGATTACAGGCACAGCTGCGTTCGGACGCGGCGGCTCATCCGGCTCGTCAGGGCGCTCTGGCATTTTGCCTTCATTGATCTACTCCCGAATTTCGGCGCAGGGCAGCGTTTCATATTCCAGCAACGCTTCAGCGAGCGCCGACCATTGGTCGCGGAATTTGGTCATGATATCGCGCGCATCATCCATGCCTTTCTGGATCAGCTTGCGCACTTCTTCTTCAATCTTCTTCGATGTGTCTTCAGACACAGATGACGATTGAACCAATTGCTGGCCGAGGAAAACCTGACCTTGGTCTTCGCCATAATCGACAGGACCAATCTCATCCGACAGGCCCCAGCGCGTCACCATCGCGCGGGCAAGGCGTGTCGCTTGCTGGATGTCCGAGGCGGCACCCGCGGTAACCGCTTCATCGCCAAATTTCTCTTCCTCGGCAACGCGCCCCCCCATGATGATTGCCAAGCGCGAGGTCATTTCAATCCGGCTCATAGAGAGCTTATCGTCTTCTGGGAGCTGCATCACCATTCCGAGCGCACGTCCACGGGGAATGATGGTCGCCTTGTGAACCGGATCGGCTTTCGGGACTTTCAGCGCGACAATGGCATGTCCCGCTTCGTGCCATGCGGTCAGCTCTTTCTCATCTTGGCTCATCACCATCGAGCGACGCTCTGGTCCCATTAGGACTTTGTCTTTTGCGTCTTCGAACTCTGACATCGCAACGACCCGCTTGCCGCGGCGCGCCGCGAGAAGGGCCGCTTCATTGACCAAATTGGCGAGGTCAGCGCCAGAAAAACCAGGTGTTCCGCGCGCGATGATTTTAGGCTCTACATTCTTTGCGAGCGGGACGTTGCGCATGTGCACTTTGAGAATTTTCTCACGGCCAATCACGTCAGGGTTGCCAACTGTGACCTGGCGGTCGAAGCGACCAGGACGCAGCAAGGCTGGGTCGAGCACGTCTGGGCGGTTGGTGGCTGCAACGATGATGATCCCATCATTCGCTTCAAATCCATCCATCTCCACCAGCAATTGGTTGAGCGTTTGCTCACGCACATCATTTCCGCCGCCAAGACCGGCCCCGCCCGAGCGGCCGACCGCATCAAACTCGTCAATGAAGAAGATACAGGGCGCATTGCGCTTCC
>ERZ1740070.1275-NODE-1275-length-15908-cov-8.263862_pt1 | contig 15908 bp, 14 predicted proteins | sample MGYA00581734_ERZ1740070 | MGnify/ENA primary metagenome ERZ1740070 (study PRJEB43018, sample SAMN04849744) | marine metagenome | isolation source: floating plastic debris | place: Pacific Ocean | collected 2008-09-01 | study: EMG produced TPA metagenomics...
CTCCAACACCTCGGCGGCGTCCACATCCGCGCCCACGCGAGGATAGAAATCCTTGTTGCCCCAATTCTGGCCCGCGCGGATGAAAAACACCTGCACGCAGGCTTGGCCCTTTTCCATGTGCAGCGCGATGATGTCGGCCTCTGACACGGTGCGGGGATTGATGCCCTGATTGGTCTGCACCATGGTCAGCGCCTTGATCCGATCGCGCAAGGCGGCGGCGCGTTCAAACTCCATCTCCTCAGAGGCAGCTTGCATCTCGGCGGCGAGTTTTTCCTGGATCTCCGTGGATTTGCCGCGCAGGAAATCATCGGCCTGCTTGACCAGGTGGGCGTAGTCCTCTTCCCCGATCTTGCCCGCGCAGGGCCCGGCGCAACGCTTCATGTGATAGTTCAGACAAAGCCGCCCCTGGGACAGTTCGCGGTCAGAACAGGTGCGCAGGAGAAAGACTTTTTGCAGCGTGTTGAGCGTGCGGTTGACCGCGCCCGCGCTGGCGAAGGGGCCGTAATAGCGGCCTTTGCGGCTTTTGGCGCCGCGGTGTTTTTCGAGGCGGGGAAAATCATCCTGACCAGAAATGAAGATATGCGGAAAGCTTTTGTCATCGCGCAAGAGCACGTTGTAGCGCGGTTTGAGCTGTTTGATCAGGTTCTGCTCAAGGAGCAGCGCCTCAGTTTCCGTGGATGTCGTGAGAAACATCATCGAGGCGGTTTCAGAGATCATCCGCGCGATGCGGCGGGTATGGCCGGTGGGGCGCGAATAGCTCGACACGCGCGCCTTGAGGTTCTTGGCCTTGCCCACGTAAAGCACGCGGTTTTGCGGATCGAGCATGCGATAAACACCCGGAGAGGCATCCAAAAGGCGCAAATAGCCCTGGATGACGGCGTGCCCTGTTTTGGGCTGTTCTGGGGGTGTCTGCTCTGTCATGTGATTCTGCGCCTTGCTGCAACCTTAGCGCAGTCAGGGCAAGAGAAAACCTGTCCACGGTTTGTGTGGATAACTCTGATGATAAGTTTGAGACAGATGGGAAATTCCGTTGTATTTCGCCTATTTCTCTGGGGTGCCTAATTTTTAGGCGTTTTTATAACTCATTGATTTTAAGTGATATTTAAATGAACACTGAGTAAATTGCTGAAATCATTAAGCTTTTTACAAGCTTGTGTAACGGGTTCGTGACGGCGTGCACAACTGACCCGTTGGATCGGCGTTTGGCCTTTATTCCAGACCTAAAATGTCAGGAGTTTGCCAGGCCAGATGTTGCCCACCATCGACGCAAATCACCTGACCGGTGACCGCCTTGGCGCGCAAGAGATAGGCCAGCGCGGCGCAGATATCTTCGGGATCAGAGCCGCGTTCGAGCACGGTGGCGGCGCGTTGGCGGGCGAAATGATCCTCGGACTGGCGCCCCCCGCGCAGGGTGGGACCCGGGCCAATGGCATTGACGCGGATCGCGGGCGCAAGGCTTTGCGCGGCGGTGCGGGTAAAGGCCCACAGACCCATCTTGGCAATGGTGTAGCTCATGAATTCGGGCGTCAGTTTGCGGATGCGTTGATCGAGCATGTTGACCACCAACGATTGCGCCACGGGTTCGCCATTGGCATCGATCTGCGCCTCGGGCGCTTGGGCGGCAAATCCTTGGGTCAGGACAAAGGGGGCGCGCAGATTGGATTCGATGTGGCGGTCCCAACTGGTCCGGTCGGCAGTGGTCAGGTTGTCATATTCAAAGACGGAAGCGTTGTTGACCAGCACGGTCAAAGGCCCGCCCAGCGCCTCCACCGCGCGAGGGATGAGAGATTGCATATCGGCCTCAGCGGTCAGATCGGCCTGCAGCGCCTTTGCTGTGCGGCCCATCGCCGTGATCTCGGCCACCACGGCCATCGCATCGGTGTCGGAGCTTGCATAGTGGACGGCCACGTCATAGCCCTGTGTGGCCAGTTCAAGCGCCATTGCGCGGCCCAGCCGCTTACCCGCCCCTGTTACCAATGCGCCGCCCATAGCCAATCCTTTTACGTCAGTACAAGGGTGACATAGATCAGGTACATGGCGGTCAAGGCCACACCCCAGACACGACCGATATCTTGTTTGAGGAACACAAACGGGATGAGCAAAAGCGAGGCGCCCAGCATGACCCAAAGGTCAAAGCGCAGGAAGCCGGGATCGACCGGGATCGGGCCCACCAGCGCGGTGATGCCGATGATGGCCAGCAGGTTGAACATGTTGGAGCCGATGACATTGCCCAGCGCGACATCGGCCTGTTTGCGGATGGCGGCCATGACGGTGGTGGCGAGCTCTGGCAAAGAGGTGCCAAGCGCCACGAGGGTGAGGCCGATCACGCTGTCGCTGACGCCGAATTTCTTGGCGATGATCGAGGCATTGTCGACCAAAAGATCCGCCCCTAGCGGCAATCCGATCATGCCCAGCACCATGAAGACGATGATCTGCCACCAGGCCATATCAGGATCGGCGCCTTCGACCTCTTCCTCTTCCTCAGCTTTGCCCGCGTTTTCGCGCTGATGTTTGAGCGCATCGCGGGCGGCATCGCCCAGAACAAAGGCCAGCACGGCCAGAAGCGCCGCAGCCGCCATGGGATCAAAGACACCGCGGAAGGCCAGCGCGATGAAGAGAAAGGTGGCGCCCAGCATGTAAAGATAGGTCTTTTTGGTGTCGCAATAGCTGGTGTGGAGCACGGTGATCATCGCCGGCACACCCAGCACAAGCAGGATGTTGGCGGTGTTGGAGCCCACCACATTGCCCAGCGCGAGGCCGGGTTTGTTGTCCAAGATGGCGTCTATGCCGATCAAAAGCTCTGGGGCGGAGGTGCCGAAGGCGACGATGGTCAGGCTGACGATGAGCGCGGGCACACCCACGCGAAGGCTGAGGTTGACAGCGCCTTTGACCAGCGCGTCACCGGCCAGAAGCAAAATGACAAGGCCCAGGCCTGCATACGCCCAGGCCTCGATCATCCCTTGCCTCCGGGCCCGCAGTCACATGGACCTTTGCCGATGTGGAACTTTTTGCAGCGCGGGCAGCGCATCGCGTCGATCTTTTTCTGTCCTGGGTAGCGCAAGCGCCCGAACATGGCCAAGACGGCCATGAACACCAGGAAGAGGACGACGATCTTGCTCAGCACGTCTAGAGACCGAAGCGCGCGTAGGCTGCACGCTCTTCTATGACACCCACCGCGTCGTCGATGATCTGCGCGCCAAAGCGCTGGAAAAGGCCCCGCTTGCGGCCGTAGCGGGCGAGTTTGACCTTCTCGCCATAGAGCTCTTTGAGTTTCGGAACAGCATGACCGAGGCCATCGGCGAGGCCCAGATCGACGGCCTTTTGGCCCAGCCAGAATTCTCCGGTGAAGAGATCGATCTCATCGGTGAGCTTGTCGCCGCGGCGGGATTTGATCTGCGCGATGAAGGTGTCGTGTAGCTGGCTCAGGATGCCCTCGAGCCGTTCGATATCCTCTTTCTTTTCCGGGCGGAACGGGTCGAGCATGGATTTGGATTTGCCAGCGGTGTGCACGCGGCGCTCAATCCCGTAATTGGCAATGAATTTGTCCGCACCGAACGTGGCGGCGATCACGCCGATGGAGCCGACAACAGAGGAATGATCGATCCAGATGTCATCGGCGGCGGAGGCCAGCCAATAGCCGCCCGAGGCCGCGACGTCTTCGACGAAGGCGTGGACGGGGATGTTCTTTTCATCCGCGAGCCTGCGGATACGCGACCCGATGAGAGAGGATTGCGCGGGCGAGCCGCCCGGCGAATTGATGATCAGCGCCACGGCGGCGGGTTTGCCCTTGGAGAAGGCTTTTTCGATGACGGGTGCCAGGCTGTCATCGTTGAGCGCGCGGGCACCGCCACCGATGGCACCGGACAGACGAATGACCGCCACGGTTGGGTGGCGGTTTACAAATGGGATCTTCATGTTCATTCGGACGATGTAGAGAGCCGGGCGGGCCGAAACAAGGCGCGGCGCGGCGGAGAAAATTGAGATGGGGGAAAAAGGTGGGGGGATTGGGCAAATAAGTCACGGGCGGCGTGGGGAGTGTGAGCCACATATGCATAAGCTGGTCCACGAGAAAAACCCGCCCCGGACTTGATCCGGGGCCTCATTTCTTAAAGCGCGAGGCCCCGGATAAAGTCCGGGGCGGGGTCACCTAGCTTCTGATCCAGTAGCCCATTTTGAAAAGCGGCTTTGACGTGCCCCGGCGTGGCGATCCTACATAGTTCCGAAGCGGTTTATCGTGCATTCCCGCCGTGATGTTGGGTTGCGCGCAAACCGTTGTGTTTCGCCATGCCCTGGGTGGGGCACGGCGAAGCCGCGGCGGCCCAAGGGCCTTGATTCCGCGGCAGGGTCTTCAGCTTCTGATCCGGTAGCCTGTTTTGAAGATGCGCCAGATCAGGAACAGGCAGATCGCGGTGAAGGCGGCGATGGCCAGAAGGCTGGTGCCGATGGCCACATCGGCCTCCCCAAAAAACGACCAGCGGAAGCCGGAGATCAGGTAGACCACCGGATTGAAGAGCGTCACCGTTTGCCAGACGGGCGGCAACATGGAGATCGAATAAAACGACCCGCCGAGGAACACCAAAGGCGTGATCACCAAAAGGGGCACCAGCTGAATCTGTTCAAAATTCTGCGCCCAGATGCCGATGATGAAGCCAAAGAGCGAAAAGCTCAGACAGGTCATCACGAGGAAGGCCAGCATCGCCAGCGGGTATTGGATTTCGTAATCGACGAAGAAAAACGAGGTGACCAAAATGAGCGCGCCGATAAAGAGCGCCTTGGTCGCCGCCGCCCCCACATAGCCCACGACCACCTCAAAGAAATTGACCGGGGCGGAGAGCAGCTCAAAGATCGTGCCGGTCCATTTGGGCAGGTAAATCCCGAAGGAGGCATTGGAGATCGATTGGGTCATGACCGAGAGCATGATCAGGCCCGGCACGATGAAGGCGCCGTAACTCACGCCTTCGACCTCTTGGATGCGGCTGCCGATGGCGGTGCCGAAGACCACGAAATAGAGCGAGGTGGACAGGACCGGCGAGACGAAGCTTTGCATCAAGGTGCGCAGGAAACGGGCCATTTCGAATTTGTAGATCGACCAGATGGCGATGAAGTTCATTGCGCCCCCTCCTTGACGAGACCCACGAAGATGTCTTCGAGGCTGGATTGCGAGGTCTGAAGATCGCGCAGCGCGATGCCCGCCTCGGCCAAGGCCGACAACAGCCGGGTGATGCCGGTGCGTTCGCCCTTGGTGTCGTAGGTATAGATCAGGCGGTGACCGCTATCCGCGATCTCAAGGGCAAATTCTGACAGCGCGGTGGGCAGGGTCATGACAGGATGGGTCAAGTAGATCTCAAGCTGCTTTTGGCCCATCCGCTGCATCAGTTTGGATTTCTCTTCGACCAGCAGGATTTCCCCGTGGTTGATCACGGCGATGCGGTCAGCGATGGCCTCGGCTTCTTCTATATAGTGCGTGGTGAGGATGATGGTGACGCCGCTCTCCTTGAGATCCGCCACCACATTCCACATGTCGCGGCGCAGTTCCACGTCGACGCCGGCCGTAGGCTCATCCAGAAACAGGACGCGGGGTTCATGATAGAGCGCCTTGGCGATCATCACCCGGCGCTTCATCCCGCCAGAGAGCGCGGTCACACGTGTGTCGCGCTTTTCCCAAAGCGTGAGTTTGTGCAGGATATCCTCAAGCAGCGCCTGATCCTGACGCATGCCAAAGAGGCCGCGGGTGTAGCGGACGGTGTCGATGACCTTTTCAAACGGCTCAAGCGAGATCTCTTGCGGCACGAGGCCCACCAGCTGACGCGCGGCGCGGTAGCCTTTTTGCACATCATGGCCGCCGATCGTGGCGTGGCCCGAGCTCGGCTCTGATATGCCGCAAAGCGTGGAGATAAGCGTGGTCTTGCCCGCGCCATTGGGGCCCAGAAGGGCGAGAATCTCCCCCTCCTCAATGGCGAGAGAGACGCCTTTGAGCGCCTCAAACCCGCCCGCATAGCGTTTGGCGAGGTTCTGAACATCGACGATTGGGGGCAAGTGAGTCGGCCTTTTGCTGAATTGTGGCAAGATTTAGACAGGTTTTTGATGGGGGCAATCGCCGAAAACTGCGACCAACCTGTGCGAAAATCGCGTAATTCCTGAAAAAACAGGGGGTTGTTGAGGGGCCGGAAACAATCGCGCAGAAAAAATGTTGAGGCCCGGACATGTTTCTGCCACGTTTCCGCCGTGGGGGCGTCACGGTTTACTTCGCGACGCCAAAGGCAAAGTCCGAAAGCGTTGGCCAGTTCAGGCCGAAGTGCCCGTCCTAGAATGGGACGTGCCTTTCCTATGTTTTTCTCTCGTGTATTGAGCGTTGTGTTTGCGTGTGTGTTTCTCGCCGGGTGTGGCGAATCTGTGTCGCGCGATTTCCCCTCTCGGATTTTGGTGGTGGGGGACTCGATGATGGCCTTCAACCGACTGAATGACGCCTCCGTTGCTGATGCCATTGAACAGACCCTGCGCGAACCCGTGGTGGATCGCTCCATCGTGGGGGCGCGGTTCCACTATGCGCTGCCGATCTCGGGCGCGGCGGGCATGAACATTACCAAGCAATATGTGCCGGGCCAATGGGATTGGGTCGTCGTGAATGGCGGCGGCAATGATCTGTGGATGGGCTGTGGCTGTTTGGTGTGCGATGCCAAGATTGATCGGCTGATTTCTGAGGATGGCACCAAAGGGACGATCCCGGGCTTTTTGTCCGATCTGCGTCAGTCCGGTGCGAAAGTGATTTATGTGGGCTACATGCGCAGCCCGGGCCGGGTGTCACCGATTGAGCATTGCCGCGATGAAGGCGCTAAGATGGAAGCGCGCATTGCCAAGCTGGCAGAGCTGGATCGCGGCCTGATTTACCTGTCGCTGGAAGATCTCGTGCCTCATGGCGATGGGTCCTACCACGGGATCGACATGGTGCACCCCTCCTTCAAAGGGTCCAAAGTCATCGGGCAGATCATCGCGAATGTGATCGAAGGGGCCTGAACGGCCCACCCCAAACAAGTTATGCAGCACCAAGCGCGTCGGGCCATGCGGTCCGGCGCGTTTGTTTTCTAGGTCACCGCGTGCGCGGGATCAGGCGTTGACCACGACCTGTTCAAGTTCCGCAAAGAACGTATCGACCATCGATTTGGCAAAGCTGATCACAACCCCCTCACCCAGGCGACCAAACCGGCCCCCTACGGTGACGGACACGTGGTAGGACAAAAGCGTCTTGCCATCACGCTTCTCTAGCATGATGTCGGCGAGACCGCGACTTTTGCCCTTGAGGCTGACCGATTGGAACGGGGTCATGTCGACCACGGAAATCTCACCCTGGAAGGCGATGGTCATGGGGCCGAAATGGGTTTCAACCTCAGCGGTGAAGCCATCGCGGATGGAGCCGTTGATCCGTTTGGCCCCGGGCACGCAGGTGATCAGCGCCTTGGGATCAAACAGAGCGTGCCAAATAACCTTGGGGTCTGCATCGAATTTATGAGTGCCTTGAAGTTCCATTTCACCCTCTCTCTGCGTGCGCGCAAGACGCCGTTGGATCGATAATCTCTACCCCGTCGACACAGCCACTTATGTGGTCTTTGGGTGTCGACGCCGCCAAAGGTGATAGCGGTAATATTTGGACGTATTTGGCATGTTTCAACAGTGTTTCCCCTCACAAGGGTCTCTCAGGCGAAAACCCGCGCGACCAAGCTAGCTCAATTTTAACGAGAATTATTAACAAAAACATCAACTTTTGATTAATTTTCAAGCGGACGCTGCCGCTGCAGCATATTGCTCAAAAAATAGGAGGTTTCATGCTGTCGCACTTACGCATTGTTGAGTTTGAGGGTCTGGGGCCTGCGCCCTTTGCGGGCATGATGCTGGCCGATCTCGGGGCGGAGGTGATCGTGGTGCATCGCCCTCAGAGCGGTCCGCCCCAGAGCCCTGCCCCAGCCACGCCCCCTGCCCCGAGCCTGTTAGATCGCGGCAAGCGGTCGATCGTTCTGGATCTCAAATCCAAAGACGATCTGCGCGTGGCCCGCGCGTTGATCCAAACCGCGGACGGTGTGATCGAAGGGCTGCGACCAGGTGTGATGGAGCGGTTGGGACTGGGGCCCGATCAGGTCATGGCTGACACGCCGAACCTGGTCTACGGCCGGATGACCGGTTGGGGGCAGGACGGGCCGCGCGCCACCACCGCCGGGCATGATCTGGCCTATATCGGGGTGTCGGGCGCGCTGTGGTATGCGGGCGCGCCGGGCACACCGCCGCTGACGCCCGCCACGTTGGTGGGCGATATCGGAGGCGGCGCGATGTATCTGGTGGCGGGCCTGCTGGCGGGGTTTTTGCAGGCGGCCAAGACTGGCAAAGGCACTGTGGTGGATGCCGCGATCGTGGACGGCTCGGCGCATATGACCGCGCTGTTGATGGCGATGGCCGCGCAAGGGCACATGCAGGAAGCGCGCGGTCAAAGCCTGCTGGATGGGCCGCATTGGTGTCAGAGCTATGACTGCGAGGACGGGGCATGGCTGACCGTGCAGGCGTTGGAGCCGCAATTCTACGCCGTCTTTCTGGAGCGGATGGGCCTGGCACAGGACCCGGGGTTCGCCCCGCAATATGACCGCGATCTTTGGCCTGAGCAGACCGCCAGGCTGCGCGCCATCTTTGCCGCCGCGCCGCGTGCCCATTGGCTGACGCTGTTTGAAGGCACGGATGCCTGTGTCGCCCCGGTTTTGTCCCCGTGGGAGGCAGAGCATGATCCGCATATGGCGCATCGAGGCGTTTGGCAGCGCGCGGGCGAGACCCTTCAGCCCGCGCCCGCGCCTCGCTTTGACGGGAAGCGCGGTCAGGTGGGCGCACCGCCTGAGCGCGGTGCCGACGGGGCGGCGATCCGCGAAGAGTTGCGCGCGCGCGGCATCTTGAGCTAGTCCTCCGCGCCGGTCTACGGTAAAGGCTGCGCAATCGAAAGTGACGAAAGGCAGAGCCCATGCAGATCGAAGAAACCAATCTTCCCGGGGTTCTGATCCTGACGCCTGCCCGCTTTGGTGATGCGCGGGGGTTTTTCTCGGAAAGCTGGAACCGCAAGCGCCTGCAAGAGCACGGGATCGAGATGGATTTCGTGCAGGACAATCATTCCATGTCCGGTGAGGTGGGCACGCTGCGCGGATTGCATTTTCAATCGCCCCCGTCGGCGCAGGACAAGCTGGTGCGCTGCGGACAGGGGTGCCTGTTTGACGTGGCCGTGGATGTGCGCGTCGGCTCACCGACCTATGGGCAGTGGACGGGGGTGGAGCTGAGCGCGGAGAACGGCAAGCAACTGCTGGTGCCCAAGGGGTTTTTGCACGGGTTTGTCACGCGCGTGCCGGACACCGAGGTGATTTACAAATGCACCGATTACTACGCGCCGGACTGTGACGGATCCGTGCGGTGGGACAGCTGCGGGATTGAGTGGGGCCTCGACGGCGCGCCGGTCTTGTCGGCCAAGGATGAGGTTGCGGTGACGCTGGCGGAGTTTGACAGCCCGTTTGTGTTTGAGGGGTAAACCCTGCCATCACAGCGCGAGGCCCCGGATCAGGTCCGGGGCGGGTGTTGCTTTGCTTATGCGTTTTCCATCGGGGAAAATGCATGACCGGAGAGCGCCTCTAGCCCCTCAGCCACAGCCGCGATGATGGCATCGATTTGATCGCGCTCAATGATCAAAGGTGGGCAGAAGGCCATCGCGTCAATCATCGGGCGTGAGATCACACCGCGGGCATAAAGCTCCTTGCCCATGGCCGCGCCGAGCACGCCCGGTTTGGTTTCAAACTCAGGATGGACCAGTTGCAGCGCGGCAATGAGGCCCACGCCGCGCGCTTCCCCCACGAAGGGATGGGCCTCAAACTGGCCCAGCTTGTGGCGGAAATAGGCGCCGGTCTCAGCCGCTTTTTCCACCAGGCCCCGCTCTTCGATGATCTTGATGTTTTCCAGCGCGACCGCCGCGCCCACCGGGTGGCCCGCGCCGGTAAAGCCGTGACCCAACACGCCGATGCGCCCGCTTTCTTCGGCGATGGGTGCGTAAAAGCGGTCATTCACGAGGATGGCGGAGAAAGGCACGTAGCTCGACGTGATTTGCTTGGAGAGCACGATCACATCCGGCTTTAGGTTATAGGTCTGGGAGCCGAACATGTTGCCGGTGCGGCCAAAGCCGTTGATCACCTCATCGGCCACGAAAATGATGTCGTATTTGGCCAGCACCGCCTGCACCTTTTCCCAATAGGTGGCGGGCGGCACCACGACGCCGCCAGCCCCCATCACGGGCTCGGCAAAGAAGGCAGCGATGGTGTCGGGGCCTTCCTCCTGGATCATCTGGTCGAGATCTTCGGCGCAGCGGGTGGCGAACTCTTCTTCGGTTTCGCCATCGCGGCCCTCTTTCCAGTAATGCGGGCAGGTGGTGTGCAGCACACCGTCGATGGGCAGATCAAACGAGGTGTGGTTGTAAGGCAGCCCCGTCAGCGAGGCCGAGGCAATGGTCACGCCGTGATAGCCACGGATGCGGGAGATGAATTTCTTTTTCTCCGGCTTGCCCATGGCGTTGGAGCGATACCAGAGCATTTTCATCACCGTGTCATTCGCCTCGGACCCGGAATTTGTGTAAAATACCTTGGACATCGGCACCGGCGCCATGGAGACCAGCTTTTCAGCCAGATCAATCGCGGCCGGGTGCGCGCGGTGGGCGAAATTGTGGTAGTAGGCCATCTTTTCCATCTGCTGGGTCGCGGCCTGGATCAGGCGTTTTTCGCCAAAGCCCACGTCCACGTACCAGAGCCCGGCCATCGCCTCGATGTATTGTTTTCCCTGAGTGTCATAGACATAGACACCTTGCGCCTGTTCCTTGATCTGGGGGCCCTGGTCGGCATGGGCCATGGCGTTGGTGTAGGAATGGAAATGATAGGCGATATCGCGCGCCTCGGCAGAGTTTGGGGCAAGCGGAGATAAGGTGTCCATGGGCAGGCGTCCTTGGGCGAAAGCAGACAGATACGCGAGCTTGCCCGGCCCAAGCTGCCGCGTCAATCCACTGCGACAATCCACTGCGGAAAATGGGGGCGGCAATTGGGGGCGCTGCCCCCGCCGCGTGCCGCGTCCCCCCCGAGGTATTTGTCACAAGAAAGAAGCGGAGGCTTGCGGCTTCTTTCTTGTCAAAAATACCTATGGCGCAATGGTCGGGCCGGGGACGCGCTGAAAAACCCGGGCGCGCATTGAATGGCAGGCGCGATGGCATAGTTCCATGGGCATGAGCAGCTCTTTTTCCAATGCCCGCGCGGTGCCCATCCCGCAGACCCGTTTGGCGCGGGCCACGCGCATGGGCACGATGACCGCGGGTGTTGCGGGCAACATGGCGCTGAACGGTCTGGTGCAATTGGGGCGCGGGCAAAGCCCCACGGCGCGAGACCTGCTGTTGACGCCGGGCAATATTCGCCGGATCGCCGATCAATTGGCGCGGATGCGCGGGGCGGCGATGAAGATGGGGCAGCTGATGTCGATGGACACCGGTGAGATGCTGCCGCCTGAACTGGCTGATATCATGGCGCGGCTCAGGGCAGATGCGGATTTCATGCCGCCCAAACAATTGCAGAGCGTGCTCAATGCCGCCTGGGGAGAGGGCTGGCGCAAGCGGTTTTCGGGCTTTGACGTGCGCCCCATGGCGGCGGCCTCAATTGGGCAGGTGCATCGCGCGCGCCTGCCGGATGGGCGGGATTTGGCCATCAAAGTGCAGTATCCAGGCGTGGCGCGCAGCATTGACAGCGAGCTGCCCCGCGGCTTCGACCTCGCCCCCTATCTCGAAGAGGCGCGCGCGCAGCTCCATCAAGAGGCCGATTACGACCGAGAGGCGCGGTATCTGGCGCAGTTTCACGCGCTGATGGCGGGTGAAGCCGGGTTTGACGTGCCGCAGCTGGTGCCGGAACTGACCACCAAGACCGTGTTGGCGATGAGTTTCGTGCCCGGTGTGGATATCGAAGAGGTGGCGGGCGCGGCGTAAGAGGTGCGCGACCTGGTGGCAGAGCGGCTGATTGCGCTGATGCTGCGGGAATTTTTCACCTTTCGGCTGATGCAGACCGATCCTAATTTCGCGAATTACCGCTACAATTCTGAGACGGGTCAGATCGTGCTGTTGGATTTCGGGGCGGCGCGGGATCTTGATGAGGATATCATCGCGCGCTACCGGGCGGTGTTTGCCGCCGGGTTGACCGGGGACGCGGCCGAGATTGAGCGGGCGGCCGAGCGGATGGGGATCATCACGCCTCAGACGCAAGAGCCCTATCGCCGCCTGATCCTTGAGATGAACGGGTTGGTGTTTGAGCATGTGCGGCGCGCGGATGTGATGGATTTTGCCACCGGCACGCTGTCGGCAGAGATGAATGCCAAGGGGCGCGTCCTGGCCGAGACAAATTACGTGCCGCCGCCTTTGCCGATGGACCTGCTCTTTATTCAGCGCAAGGTGGCGGGGATGTTTTTGCTGGCCACGCGGCTTAAGGCGCGGGTCCCGGTGCGGGCGCTGATCGAAGAGGCGCTGGCCTAACCTGCCGCGAATGTGAGGGGTCCGACCTTTTCCTGCCTGATCTGGGCGGGTAAGGCTGAGCCCATGAAGATATCTGACCTTCCTTTGACCCGAGACCTCGTGCTGATTGGCGGGGGGCATACCCATGCATTGGTCTTGCACAAATGGGCGATGGACCCTCTGCCGGGCGCGCGGGTGACGCTGATCAATCCCGGACCCACTGCGCCTTATTCGGGGATGTTGCCGGGCTTTGTCGCAGGGCACTACACGCGCCGGCAGCTCAATATTGATTTAGTGCAATTGGCGCGCAAGGCCGGGGCGCGGCTGATCATGGATGCCGCATCCGGCATCGATCCGGCGCGACGGGTGATCCATCTGCGCAACGGGCCGGATGTGGGGTTTGACGTGGCCGCGGTGGATGTGGGGATCACCTCGGTCATGCCGGATTTGCCGGGTTTTGCAGAGCATGGCGTGCCGGCCAAGCCGCTGGGGCGATTTGCAGAACGCTGGGCAGACTATGTGCGCGGCACAAACCTCGCGCGCGTGGCAGTGCTGGGCGGCGGGGTGGCCGGGGCGGAGCTGGCACTAGCGATGGCGCATCGGCTGCGGGTGGCCGGGCGAGACGCGCAGATCCGCGTCATTGATCGCTCGCGCGCCCTCACTGCTGTTGGGCCCAAAGCGGCCCGGCAGGTGCGGCGCACGTTTGAGCACTATGGCATCGAGGTGATGGAAGGGTGCGCACCTGCGCGCCTCTCCGCAGAGGGCGTGACGCTGACGGATGGGCGCGTTGTCGAGGCCGATTTTATCACCGGGGCGGCCGGGGCCAAACCCCATGATTGGATGGCGGAGACAGGCCTTGCCAATAAGGCGGGCTTTATCCCCGTGGACAGCCGGTTGCGCAGTCGGGACCCAAGCGTTTTCGCCGTGGGGGATTGTGCGGATATGACCGCCTCCCCCCGCCCCAAGGCCGGGGTGTACGCGGTACGCCAGGCGCCAGTGCTGTTTGACAATCTGCGCGCCACGCTTGCGACGGGAACGGGCCTGCGGGAGTATGTGCCGCAGCGGGATTATCTTAAACTGATCTCATTGGGTGAAAAATCTGCTCTGGCGGAGCGGTTTGGGGTGACCTTGGCCGGGCCGATGATGTGGCGCTGGAAAGATCAGATCGACACCAAGTTCATGACCCAGTTTGACGCCCCGATGGGCGGCCCTGCCCCGGCGCGGCCCTGGCCGCGCGCGAAGGGGGCGGCCGTGGATCAGCCGCTGTGCGGGGGATGCGGGGCGAAGGTGGGGATGCCCGCGCTATCGCGCGCGTTGGGACGTGAGGGCGCGGTGGGGGATGACGCGGGTCTGTTGCCGGGTGGGCAGGTGATCAGCACCGATCATCTGCGCGCGATGGTGTTGGATCCTGTGACGCTGACGCGGATCGCCGCAGTTCATGCATTGGGCGATATCTGGGCCATGGGGGCCAAGCCGCAAGCGGCCCTGAGTACGGTGATCGTGCCGCAGCAATCGCCGGAACTGGCCGAGCGGGTCCTGCGCGAGATCGACGCCGCCGCGCGCGATGTGATGGGGGCCGCCGGGGCCGAGATCGTAGGCGGGCACAGCACCTTGGGGGCGGAGATGACCGTGGGGTTCACGGTGACGGGCCTGTGCGAGGGGGCGCCGATCACGCTGGAGGGCGCGCGGCCCGGGGACGCGTTGGTTGTGACCAAGCCCATTGGCAGCGGTGTTGTGATGGCCGCCGAGATGGCAGCAGAGGCCCAAGGTGCGGATGTGGCGCAGGCCTATCAGGTGATGATGCAGCCACAAGGCATCGCGGCGGGGCATCTGAGCGGGGCTCATGCGATGACGGATGTGACCGGGTTTGGACTGGCAGGTCATGTGATGAACATGGTGCAGGCCTCGGGCGTGGGGGCCGAAATTCATCTCGACGCTGTGCCGCTGATGGCGGGGGCGTTGGCACTCTCTGAGCGTGGGGTGCGGTCGAGTTTGTTTGCGCAGAACCGGGCGATTTTGCCGGATGTGGAGGAGACGGCGCTGAGCGCGCTTTTGTTTGATCCGCAGACAGGTGGCGGGCTCTTGGCCGCTTTGGGCGGGGATGCGGATGCGGTGGTGGCGCGGTTGCGGGCGGAGGGCTATGACGCGGCGGTGATTGGGCGCATCACCGATCAGGCCGGTCAGGTCTCAATCGTTTGAAGCGTGGTGATCAGGCGTTGGGCGGTGTGATCAAGCGCGGTGTCGGATAGATCATCGGCTGTGACAGTGGCCGCGATGCGGGCCCCGAGGGTGCGCATGGAGGTGGCATAGGCGGGATCATAGTGATCCTGGACCAAGGCAAGGCAGAGCGCGACATCATCGCCCGCAGCGGCCAGCGCGGCCCAGCCATCGACCACGGCGTGGCCGCGAAACTGGCGCAGGACATCGAGCTTGCCCATGAGGGCAGGTTTGTCGGCCAGAATGTCCGCATAGGCCGCCGCCAGATATCGCGCGCGGGCCTCTATGGGCGCGGTGACAGTGAGCACAGGCGCGGTGGCCATCGCGGCCCAGTGCGAGGGCGGCACGATGAGCTGTCCGAGCTTGCTGCTTTCGGCCTCGACCAGAACGGGCTGGGCGGGGTCGAGCCGGGCAAGCGCCATGGCGAGCCCGGTTTCAAACGCCTTTTGGCTGGGTTGCGGGGTGGCGTGATCGCCCAGAAGGGAGCCGCGATGATTGGCGAGCCCTTCGAGATCGAGGGTTTGGATGCCCGCGTCCGTGAGCCGGGTCAACAGGTCCGTCTTGGCGGTGCCGGTGTAGCCGGACAGAAGGACAATGCGATGCGGGACCGGATCGGTGTAGAGCGCGCGCACGACGAGGCGGCGAAAGGATTTGTACCCGCCCTGAAGCGTGTCCGCGCGCCAGCCGATTTCGCGCAGCATCCAGCCAAAAGCGCCCGACCGCTGCCCACCGCGCCAGCAATAGATCAGCGGGCGCCACGCGCCATCATGGTGGGAGAGCTGCGCCTCGATGTGGTTAGCGGCGTTGCGAAACACGAGCGCGGCACCACGTTTGCGCGCGGTGAAGGGGGAGATCTGTTTGTATTCGGTCCCGACAAGGGCGCGTTCTGTGTCGCTGAGCACCGGCAGGTTGATCGCGCCGGGGATGTGGTCCTCGGCATATTCTGAAGGGCTGCGCACGTCGATCAGCGTGTCGACATCGAGCGTGTCGAGATCAGATAGGGATTGGAGGGATATCATGGGATGTGTTTAAGCGCTTTGCCCGGCTAGGAAAACCGGCTTTGCGAACGGGACCACCTGCCCCGGGAAATAAAAACGACAAAAAAGAAGAGAGCAGGGGGAGACAAGGAAAGATCAAGGGGGGGTGAAGG
>ERZ1740070.1276-NODE-1276-length-15905-cov-9.559369_pt1 | contig 15905 bp, 18 predicted proteins | sample MGYA00581734_ERZ1740070 | MGnify/ENA primary metagenome ERZ1740070 (study PRJEB43018, sample SAMN04849744) | marine metagenome | isolation source: floating plastic debris | place: Pacific Ocean | collected 2008-09-01 | study: EMG produced TPA metagenomics...
AACACTTAAAAGTTTACTGTCCACATCCAAATATTTTAGGAGGATGGAGTTGGGAAGTTTGGAGTTGAAGAAGACTGAAGACCTGTAGAAGGAAGACTTGACAATCTTTCCTTCTAAGTTGTACTTTGGCTTAAAGGAAGGCATACAGCTTGCCAGAGGTTGGTAACGGATAAGAGTATTCTTTCTTCCAAGCTGGGAGTAAAAGTCAGTAATTTTGCTCCTACTAACTAGTGTCGAACTCACTCAGCTACATGTTGTTTGTTTAGTAAGTCATGATATTTTTTCTTAGTTGGGTTGATGTAAAGTAGAGCCTAAGCTCTGGACTACTTTCTATTTGCCCATGGTGGGTGGGTGAATGAGAGAAAGAATGAGTGAAATATTTGAGAGAAAATGTACGGTATGGCCCCTGATTTGTGTGAGAATTCATACCTCAAAAGACTCAATATATGCACACCTGGTAATGAAGTAATGGCTTAAATTTGGTTTTCCATTGTTTATTAAGTTTGTACACAGCAAATGGATCAGTTGGCTTGACGTGGTAATGATCATGATAAGCTTTCGAATTTGTTTTATTTATAAAGTTAGAACCCAAGTTCAGCAGGCAAAGCGTTGAATGACAACCCACTCAAACAAGAATTGTGATCTGATTGGTCAGTCGATCGGATTTAATCAGATTGCACTTCCGGGCCTTCATTCAACGCATTACTTTGGAAAGTACTGATTTTTGAAACTTAACTCCTATTTATGACGACGATGATGGCGGCGACGACCAACACCGCCACCATTTGCGTATAACGGCATCTTCAGTCCTACCAGAATGACAGGAGGGCAATTGAGTGAGATTAAAATATAGGGCAACGGAAGTACAGATTCGGGCAATTTTTGCTCAATGATGAAATATATGAAATTGGTGCGATAAAAAGGGGTGGAACGAACACCCGACCCAATCCGGACACGTCAGGTAGCTAATAGGTGTGCATGACTTGACCCGATTTAGTGCTAAGGCCCTGATATCATGGATAACTGTTTATTCCATATTATCTGTGCCAATTTTTTACGAGCGCAGTCTTCATGGTGCCAGAGTTCGGAAAATTGCTGCCTGATCAGTCAACTAGACATATTCCCGTGAACAAAGCCAAAAATATTGAGGAGTTTATCCGATCCGCATCGGGTAAACCCGACCCGGTCCCTATCTCAGCTTACGTGCCTGATACCCAACCCGTCACAGATTTTCTCTGTTCGTTTGATCTCTAGAGATAAGGGCAAAAGTATTTTGAAAATAGGGCAAAAGTCTCCAGTCTGCGTCACGCATTAGGGAAGGCAAATGGTGTGACACATCTAAAATGATGCTCAACACCAAAGACCACTGTCTAAAGTTTTTATCCCCTTTTTTATCTCACACATGAGTACAGGGCAAACATATCTCACTTTGCAATGCAACGATGAAGGGTTAGAAAAAATATCTGTTTGTTGCAGTCATCGATATGAAATAAAGTGGATCAGAGGTGAATATGAGAGGGTGGCCAATACTGGTTATTTTGTGTATGCTAGACTAGGTCTTTGAAATGATGATTATGGGACGCTCACCGAGCTGCATTGATTGGGATGAAAACATCAAGCTTGACTTTATGTCAAACACAGTAAAAACGTTTAATGGCTGACGCTGACTCACCATGAAACACTGATGACTCTGATTGGTTATTGCGTAATAGCTAACCAATTATGATGAGAACATTTGGTATATCAATACTACATGTTTGGCCATCACACTAAGGGAGAGCCGGAAAGGCTCTGCTTCTCCATTAATTCCACCTCAGTGGTTGCAGTACTTATGGCCTAAACAGACTGCTGCGGTTCGAACCGCAGCCTGACAGCTAGGATCGTATTTTATATGATTTTCAAACCGCAGAGCAACCGCAGCGCTTTATGTGTTAACAATGTGATGCTACGTTCAAACCGCAGCCTGATCGCAGCCTGAACGCAGCCTGAACCGCAACCTGAACCGCAACCTGACGGCAGCAGCTTATATATTAACAATGGTGCTGTAATGCAAACCGCTGCGGTTCGAACCGCAGCAGTCTGTTTAGACCATTAGGCATGAACATGATAGGTTGCTCCTTCAATCCAATCGCCTATATTGGGTTTGCTGGCACTGGAAAGCCGTGAAACAGGGATTGGCATAGAAATATTGGGGATTTGAGGCACTGCAACCCACTCCTCTTCATTGAGTTAAATGTTAATTCATTGTTTAGCTTTTAATACAACAGCAATTTTTTCAAGCATGCTTTTAATCAATCTTGGAAAAATTGGGTCTAAAATCATCCTCCACCCACAATTTAAAAATAATTCCATAAGGATAATTAATTACCGGTAAGTACTATTACGCCCCAACTAACTTTCTCAAAAGTATCCCATTTCAGGATTTGAAGAATTGTATACCAATAATTTATTTGTGTGATGACTCCCACATTGTGTAACATTTCAATAGTGACTATAGTAGGATAAAGATGGGGCAAAGTAGAAGCCTTTTATTGTTTGTTATAGATCGATGGGTGGTAACAATATGTCGGCACTGTTTGTGCCCATCAGGACAGGAGATACAGAGATGTTGAAGCAAGTCCTGGAGAGATATGGTCATGTCACGCCATTGTTGCTACAAAAACAGTTCATGGCCAATGCTGATGAATGCATGGCGCCAGATCCTGTATACACAACACCTCTCAAGTTCTGCATCACCAATAATGAGCCAGAGTGTTTGCGCATACTAATCGAGGCAGGTGGTGATCCTAATGAGGGAGGTATGTAAAGGTCACAATAATAGTAATATTTTTCGAGGGGGGGATGGTTGATAGACTGATATGCTAAAGCAAGGAGAGTGGTTAGAAGGAGGATGGTTAAATCAATACTAAAAATTGAGATCCTCTAATGGACCAATGGTGAGAGTTATCACACCATTGTTTGTGATAATGCAATTCCATATTATATATCAGAAAAACTGCTATGTGATGCAATGGAACCACCTTTGTTGGCGGAAATGGATGTGGAGCTTCCAATAGATACATTGTGACTGATCAGTAGGGTATGATTATAATACATACACACAATTTTAATTTATTTTATTATACACGTATGTCATGTATACAGCTTCATATAGTTATAAATAGATGGACAGATAAAAATAGATAGGTGTAAAGCAGCATTTGACTATCAAATCAGGGGGTACATATTGGGCCGATCTAAATTTGAAGAACGCTAAATGACCATATTTTTTTGAAAAAACTGCTTCTCATAAAAATGTGTATTACCAACTCATGGAATATGGGCCAATATGTGCTCATCATTGCTCTTTATTATACCCCCAGTTGTGCATAACAAATCTGATACTACCGGAATATGGGTAGCTACCAGTACAAAAAACAAAAATTTATGCTGCGCATGCATGTCACATATATACACATACCTGTCGTACATTCAATCAAATTTTTTGTTAGCCATGTAAATTTTAGATGTGGAAGCAACTTGATACTGTTTTGCTGAATCTACTCCGATGATCATCCAAACGCACAATAGTGAGGACTATTTTACACTCTGCAATATTGTTACTTTTGTGTAAAAAGTCAGGTAAATCATTGTTACTGTATGCCGTAAACTTGCCTCAGCTCGTCCCATCTGGTCCATCTTACTACTGCTGACGGTTTCTTTCCTTTTTTCTAAGCCTGTTGGCCAGGTACAGAGCAGCTCCACCAATGGCAGCAACGGCACCCACCACCAAAGCAAAGTACCCTGCAGTTTTCCAGTTTTCAGCTATCCACTTGGCAATCGCCACGCGATGGGACCATGCAAAAGCAGCTATAGACGCTGCAACATTTATCATGAATTTCAGGTCGGTTGGGAGATGGTTGCAGACGATTTCATAGATTTGTTTGTAAACCCGCTCATGCTTTTTATAGGATGCTGTTGCTGTTCTATGTATTTGCTCGGCGTGCTTGAGTAGTTCTTTCCAGGTTGCCTCGGCATTGTTCTTTTGGAATAGTGGAAGACTTTCTGAACACATTACTCCAACAAGGGCCAGGATATTGACGGTGTCTTCTAGAACCACTTTGAGTTGATCCTTCTCCATTATAGTATCCACAATGCTCGCCACTTCTCTCATCATCCCAATATAATTATCAAACTTGGTGGCGAGATCTTTGAGATTTTTACCTCCCACACTGACCCCACCAAGCAGCTCCAGTACTCCACCAATCAGCTGTTCATTCTCAAGCACCATGTACACACCCTGCTGTATCGGCTCCAACCAAGACTCGGCAGTCAACCTAAGGTGATCCAGAACTTGTCTCTCATCTCGGGGCTGTAACGTGTCAAGTTCGATACCAGTCCACTTCTCATAAGGCAGTGAAATAGATGTCACACCCTGAAATAATCAACATGATGCTCTTACCGTGATAAAAATAGGAAGGTGCTTATACATTGATGAGAATTTTTGTACCGGCTACTGCTATATGTTCTCAAACACATTTTTGAATAAGGTTTTCCATAACTGCCCCTCTTTGCAGGAGGATGTTGGTTTCTCAAAATAGTTATGCAAATGGATGGTAAACCACTCACCATACGTTCATCGCCTCTATTCAACACTGCTGACGCCATTACTGTTTTGAGAAATGTTGTTGCGTTTCGTTATTAACCTCCTATCCTCTGCTGAGTACACAGCTTTAATGATTTAGGTTTGATCCCAAAAAAACATCAATCCTTCTGACAACTGTCAAGAAAGCAAACTGAAACTTCCCAATTTGGCAGTCAGGTTTTATTACAGAAAATCAATGAGCCATGCATTTGCAAGTAATCCCTACGCTGTGTGCTTTATAAACAACTCATACTCATAAACTGAAATTCAGCCAAGAAATGATTGTCAGGGATCCAACATTGGGAAATCCCATGTTTCCGTGACTCATCAAGAATAGCCAATAACTTGCCGTGTGTTTATCCTAGTTATATAAATGAATATAAACATCTTTTCATAATTTTGCATTACCGCTCATTGTATGTAAACATCTTATTTTTTGGGAAGTTCTGGAATTTCCCTCTCATGTAACAAACAAAGTTACATTGAAGGCAGATGTACATGTAGGTACATGTAGTTGATTTTCCACACAAAACTACGAGATGGAATGCATTTGCATTTGTTATTCAACCCTATGTACATCCATGTACTATGTAGTGTTGTGCGTTAGGTCCCTCTCAATGATCACAATTCATCAATGTCCACTGATTTGAAATGTCTGCGTATTACATGCGATGCGGTGTCCCAGTGACCGTACTAGATTATGACTTTTCACTGTTTTATATTTTTACCGTGTATGAATGATAACCTGCGGACTACAAGCCCCATAGTGAGAAACTGAAAACTATTCAAATTGCATTTAAAATGGTTACTTGAGCAGTACACTTGAGGTGATAGCAGCACACTGTATGTCCTGCTTTGTGCTCGCAGATGGGTCAGCTTTAATTTAAGCAATATTTTCAGCAATGGGCCACTCCTACACCTTAGGTTGTCACATGATCGAGGTCTGGACCTAACATGTATTCATCTGCACCCCTTTGCATTGATTTTATGTACATATGTTGCCATTTGTATCTGAGCCATTTATTGCTCTAGGCCTATTATATACAGACCTCTCTCCAGGCCTGAAAGCACGATTGTAATGTATTTTGGTTGTATCAAGGAGTAATTACTCCTCGGTTGTATTGTTGCATCAGCTGGATAACCAATAAAGGAGTTGTCCATAGAACATAAAGTTAGTACAACTCTGGATTGGAAACTACTAGCTTAGCCTTTTGTGAATTAGCCGAAAATGCATAGCTTATTTGCATAGTTGCCTGCATTATCTCCCGGTATCAACCACTCAGCTTTTAGAACCATTGAACTTGTTACGTAGAACCAGAGTTTTGTCAGTTAAACGTTTTTTTCTTAGCGGTAGGACCACCCACCCTCCTCTACCTCTACCAGTCTATGATAACGATGTTACTTTTGACACGATCACGCTAGAAACAGCATAGCTCAGTGAATTTGTTCTACATTAATTTATTTTAAGCCAAATAACCAAAATCATGTTGAGTGTAGTACTCTAAAGTTTTATCATCCTCGAGGGAGAAATGTGGAAATGACAATCTTTCAAAATCATGTGCGTTTTTTGCTATCTCCCGATATATAAGAGATTATATACCGGTAGAGATTATAATACTGGTGATTTCTAAAATCTAAGAAGACACCTGCAATCTTAACATGTCCTATCGCAATACTTATTGGTTATGATATAAATAAGTGAATTTTTACCTTGATTATGTTTATAGGTGCTGGAGGTGTGACACTTCTGATGAAGGCTTGTAAAAGGATGTCTGTGGAATGTGTGAAAGTGTTGCTGGAGTATGGAGCCAGGATCTATGACTGTGATGAATGGGGAGTCTATCCCATCCACGTCTGTGCCGGTGCATATGGTGACTTTGATGACTCTCTAAAAATCCTCGATATTCTCCTTGAAGCTGGAAATCCAGAAGATATACATATGAAAGATGCCGAATCAGAAAAACTACCTTTACACTACGCTGCACAGTATGGCAACAAAAAACTGTGCCAGAAACTTCTCGATATGGGCGTTGATATCAATGCCAAAGACAAACACGGACGCACCGCTTACATGAGCTGTGAGCGGCAAAAGAAAGTCAGAGAGTTTCTAGAACAACAAGGTTGTGAATTACCAAAACCACCTGAGAAAAAACCTTTACCTCCCCTTTTTCCTGCTATAAAAAATACTAACCAGTCATCCAATCAACCTGATAGTTTGGTGGCAGCACCTGCAGCCTTAGGTAGAGACACAAGCATGTCGCTGGAAGGAGAAGTATCTATGCTCACCACTGAAGTCGAGATCAATGCCCTGAAAGATAAAGAAAGTGCCGGTGAGGCTGATCACCAACCTAGCTTGACTCAAGAGATAGAATCTTAAAGCAAGTAGTATTTTGTTATGAAATTACAGAATTAAACATGGTGAGGTTTTCTGCTCAACCATGTAACAGGACAGTCATACTATATTTTTATATTCATTTTTCCACATTTCTCCTATGCAATAATCCTAAACAAGTCAGTTCTGAAACTTACCTTATAATTAAAAACATTTCTTCTCTCTAATCTCTATGTGTTATCTTTTTACAACAAAAAATATACCTTATTTGCTAGCTGTCGAGGCCCTGTCGAGACAACCAAATAATTGTGTATTCTAACTTTGGAATACAATTCTTTTGACTACACACTGTTTGAAAAATGAGTTAATCTATATTCACTGATATATAGTTTTTTATTTAGATTGGATCAGAGTCTATATTAGGATATTGGTTGATAGGCACAATGATATAAAACTGAATTAGCCTGCCCAAGCTTAAACCAAGGAGTAATAGAACTCCTTGCTTAAACTGGGTATCAAATCAGAATTGCCTTCCCTGCTCTAATCCTACTCAAGTGGACTTAATGAGAGTTGTGCCCCCATTGATTCTTTTGCTTTTGGAGATCCAGATAAAAAATTAATAGATAGCCTCAGAACAATAAACAACTCTAAAGAGGCTGGTATGAGTGTCTCACCACAAAAATGCAACAGGATGATATCAGGAGTCTTGGGTTACATTACAGGAAAGCACTGCCTAAAAAGCATAGAAATAATCTAATTCCATGCTAAAAGTTACTCTTCTTCTTCTATAGGGTAGTGGCCAGGACAAGATGTTGCATAGGGACTGTCTAGCCATGGGTTCCTGGGGACTGTCCACTTGTGTGTGCAAGCATGCAGGGCTATCATCATGCCCCTAAAACCAGCTTTTAGAACTTATTTTAGGGGCATGATAGCCCTACATCTTCTTGCAAATAAATAAAAATACACAACACATATATTATTATGTACACACATAGATGTGGACAGTCCCCATGACTCTACTTGCCAAGCAGAAACACCCTAACCTGGGGGTGAAGTAGCCTTTGTGTAAACTTTACTCACAATCCAGTGGCTGGTTGATTCTATCTAGACTACTTGTTAGGAAGTTCACTAATTCACTTTGGTTTTACTCTAAAAAAGTCTAAGACTTGACTAGCTGGGGAATAGGCTTAGCAATGACCATGGGCCTGCATGTATAGCCTTCCATGACTCCCATCCTATATATCACTCCCCTGTGAGTGATATATAGGATGGGAGCCATGGAAGGCTATACATGCAGGACCATGGCAATGACCTAGCCTTGAACTTCCTTGCTATTGATTGTGGTGTGACTTGTTTGCTTTTTATTCAAACTCCTATATTTCATTTTATTGCAATGCTTTTGAAAGCATTTCCCATTGTGTAGATACAAAGTCCCCTATCACTCAGCTTCCAACAAATTGGGGGTTTCCCACCAGTCCATTTCCCCTCCAACCTAGCCTTAGCCTACCAAACCCAATACTAGGCTGTGTGTGTTGTTTTCCAACAGCCTATACATCAGTGGGTGTGGTAGGCCAGTCTAGCCTTAGCATTGGCATATGCTACCATACTTCCCAATGGAGAAAATGGACTGAGATTCAGTCTACTGGATGTTCACGGTCTGCAGTAGAGTAGTGTCCACGCTTGGTCCATGTGACCGTGTAACCAAGTTAGCCGAGTCCCTCCCTCAAACACAACTAGTAGGCCTACAACATTTTTATCTTTCTTTTGTCCTTAACCCCTTGACTTGTTTGTCCAAGTAATAAATGAAAAAAAGGTGGTCCGTGGCACTGGGGTTGTCAACATGAGCGCTTGGGAGTCAATGAGCTAGAATGGGATGACGATTGCTTTTGGAGGCATGTTATGTCCAGTTTAATGGTGGCTGGTGTGTGCAAAGAAACATTTTTATGTCATTTGTGTGTGGGTTTTGTAACTCATCTACATACCATATTATCTCGTCTTCAGCTACCAGTGTGGTGGTTGATCAAGAGCATCACAGCCTCCACTGGATGGGATGATCTTTCCCGAATGAACCTCGCATTTGTCTGTATGGCTCTTTATAATATATTTTCAGATTACCAATACAGACCATGAATATGGATAGGAAAGCTTTTCTAAGCCAAAACGCGAGTGGAGAGTCAACATCTGCAGCTTTTAGATTGCTAGACAGTTCTGATATTCATGCAGTGCAAGAGTTTGAAGAGAACCTGAAAAATTTCGGTTAGTGGATTTATCTTGGATTCACTTAAAATTGCTTAACCGATGATCATTGAAAGATGAAGTGATCGATTACACAACCAATTCTGCACGACCAAATCACACGCCCAATAATTTAGTGCCACAAGATTTTAATCCTACCTTTTGAGCCATCCGTTTTGCATGTTATCATATTTTCTTGATTTGTTCACTCGCCTCATAATTCCTCTGTGTTGCAGAGAAAGAACCCTGGGTGGTGGAGAATCTCATTACATACTACCTGAGCTGTCAGTCATCTAAAGCAGCTGACCTCATTGTCAAATGTAGAAGTGAACACGATCGGGTAATTAAAAAATTTTAAATTACGCTGTGTGGTGTCATCCATCTGTATTGGCCAGGAAGTATAGGTGTGTAGCCTATAAGGGCTGAAATCTGCCAAGGATTGATGAGGCCTACAACAAAACACAATAGTGATAATAGGGGTTTTTTGTGTCCTTTCTAAAATATACTTTACTCAAGATTCCTTCAATGTGTATTGATGATGGCAGGGATGTTGGTGCTTGGCGTAGGTCAATCAAATGTGAATAAAAAAGTAGTCCACAAGAGGTGTTATCATATCACTTTGTTTGCATTTTGTTACCTTACATTTTTGCTGTTGGGTTTCAGATTGTTTTTAAGCGATTACACGCAGCATTTGATGATATTTCAACAAGAAAACAGACCTTCAAACTTCTCCTACACATAGTCAGTAAGAAACCACCGTGGTTGCATAAAATTGTCAAGGAGCAGATTTTGAATGATATATTCAAGTAAGTTATGGCGCTTCAACTCATTGTTTGCTATTAAACAGACCTGTCAGGCTGCCACATGCCCTGGGGGCCTTTGATGCCCCGTAGTCCCTAGAGAGCCTCAGATCTGGGCAGGCTAGTCAACAATGAATCCAAAATATTACACTTCATCCCTCATACAAAATGCAATGTCTTTATTTTCAAAATCAGGCCTAATCCTGTGCACACAGTCTTCATATAGGCATAAATATCAATATTTTACTAGCGTATCCAGCTACTGAGCTGGTTGTTTTGCATCATCCATCCTACTAGGAGCTGTGTGTAGTCATATTACCATTACACTAGTATATCTGAGTTATTACCTCTCTGACATCGGGAAAACAACTTCAAGCATTATTAGACAATTCATCTTTCAGCTTTGCCAATAAGAGTTACATGAGCACTGCGTGTTTAATAATGACGTAGCTTATAACATTACACTGATGATTCATTTGGAGTTACAACCATCATGGCGATCTTATGTACGATTTCTGGAAGTCAAGCAGCTATTCCGGAAACAAATGCCATGGTGTTGCACTATATGAATTTGATTTGCTGATACATATATGGATCAATTTATTTTTATTGCCAAAAATATTTAAGGAAGCTTTACCTTCTCCCAAATGAGCTATCTCGCTGTGACTGAAGCTATGCTTGACTGCTCCCATACCTTTCCTGTATTAAAATCACTACCATCATCTAGCTTCGAATAATCCATCAACATAGATGTTATTGAGTTCATATAGCGCTTGTTTCTTCAGGTGTCTCAAGAATGAAAAGAATGTACCACTCCTGATGGATGCTGTTTACATCATTACAATGCTGCTTCCAACAGTACCAGAAGGAATGGTCAAGCACTTTGATGAAATTTTTGATTCTCTATTGCGTCTGACTCAGCTTGCATTTTACAACAAAGGTGATTCAGAGCAATTATTTTTTTCCAGAGGAATATAATTATATTTGCCTACGGCTATAGATCTATGGTTTTAAAATGGTGTCCATGTGCTTGCTAATGCTTAGTAACCCCATCTTGAATTGTTAAACAATGAAACCTGGTATGGAAACCCTCGGAAGAATGAATCTCATATAATATTTTAGTACTGATTTATAAGCAATCAATGGTGTATACACTGCGAGTTCGATAGTGAGTAGAAAACTTCTTGTGAAAGCATAATGAAAGAGTGATATTTTTTGTTTTCTAGCTTCAAAACATCGTGTGAAATATTTGTTGTATTATGTATCTCGTCTTGTGAGTATTCAAATTAGTTAATTTTATTGTAGATGGTGAACCAGAGGCGTATATCCTACACCTGAATGTTGGCCTGTATTCATTATTTGCGAGGCTCTATGGAATGTACCCATGGCATTTTCTTTGCTCACTGCAGGATCAATACTCAAAAAATAAATTCACTTCTGACTTTTATAAGAGTGCCATTGAGGTAAGAAAAATGTAGTTCTTGGCTCACTTTTCATGCCCTATTCTGATCCTCTGCCGTACACTTCTAAATCATGATTGCTATTACAGCATCATACTGATAAAGGCCGATAAAAATTGCTGTCCATATTGTATAAAAATATCATTATTACTTAGCTTATATGCTTATATCTAACCTAATCTTGAAACACTCCATGTGATTCCGATTTATATTAAAGGACGCTATGGTCATTTTTGTGATAAAATAATTCAACTCCTATTTAGACAGTATTTGATAAAGACTGCCATATACTGCTCGTAATATCCCATGCTGTTTTAGCTCTGACTGTTTAATCCAACTCTCAATTTTTGAACTAGGTTATGATTATGACTTTGACCCTGTTATAGCTTTGAGCACAATCGATAATAGTGTGCCTTTTGATTACGTAAAGAGCCCAACTTATGTGTGAAATATTCTACTAATTTTTTATATGTATAGTATCGTATTTTTTTATCATTGGCTCAATTTTAAAGAGTTAAGTTGTATAATATAAAAGTACATTGTGTTTTTCATACGCCATTTATTGTAATTCGTAGCCAATGCTAGCAACTGTCAAGCTCAACCCAGGATTGGTCACATCCTCGAAAGATTTAGAGCTCCGTGGAGAACAGTGGAGAAAAAAGGATACTCATGATATCGTAGCCGAGTGTGCTAGCTTATCCCTGGATGCTACGGAGTCGACTAAGGTTTGTTGACAGTCACAGTAGATTTTCATATGAAGTCAACCGGCCCTGAAATAGTGGGCTTACTATTTAACTTATGAAATGTAGGTATGTAACATGGTGCTCTATTACGTGCAGTTTATTCTGTATCCCCGGGGTGGGACGGAGCTCAGTTGGCTAGAGGGCTTGCTATGAGGCATGCCAGTGCTGAAGGTCCCGGGTGTGATTTCCTCTGTTGACTACAACTGACTACTGGGCACCGTGAGCTCTAACCTGCCTTCAGCCGGATCATATTGACGCAATTGATGCAGCCTCACCAGCTACTCAAATTATCTCTTTGCAATTGTAACCTACCTAGCGGCCCATCGCCAAGCCTATGATTTCCTGAGACCCAAATCAAAATTGATTTTTAATGTAGGTTGATTTGGTACTTTTCTCTGATATTTTAGGATTACGTAAGTCGCTGCCCCGTTCTCATAACAAGAGAATATGACAAAGCTGTACGCACAGCAATGAATATCTCTGAAGACGAGGAACTTAATCCTAAATCGGATAATAAAGTGACCGAGGAATGTAAGCGCAACTTAAGGCATCAGGCAGGATCTAACCCGTTAGAAATAAACTGCTTTCATTGAGTAGTTCATAGTTTGATGATGGTTAGATAACCATGTTCTGGTAACTTTTGATGTTTTTAGAGTGCTACATTGTCAGCAGTTGCATTAAATGCCAAAATAATGTAACACCATACTCTTGTAAATCTACAACTATTCTTCATTATGTATCCTTACTTTTTCTTATCATCAGTGGCTGCTCCTATAGAGTTGGCTAAGGATTCTCTTGTGTCTGTGGCAGCCAACTCTTCTACTTTCTTCAGTCCGTCAGATAGGCTGGGTTTAAGTACGCCCCCTCCTGCAGACTTAAATACTCCCAGTGCTGTGACTTCTGGACAGACACAGTTTAACTTTGCCACACCCAATAGAGGGACACCTCAGCACAGTGAGTATGTGATTATTGGATAATAGTGTTTAAAGATAGCTGTATAGTAAGTAGTTGGAGTTCATCTGGTATGATCATGACTTTACCTGAAGTTTGGCTGTTGAAATTAAAAGTACACTCATCTTGTCTTGATTCAATATATCTGCGACCTCCTCTTGCATAGTTGTCATGGATATTGACCCAGTCTCCTTGATTAGTGGATCCTGAAAGCATGTCTCTACAGTCTACAGTACATTTGACAAAATATGCTGGCCATGGTTTCCATGTCGATGACTCTTGAAATTTCCTCTTCGTATCATCATAATTAGGTGATTTTTTCCATGCTTTGTTTGCAAAGCAATATGTCTGCTGTCAATGATCCTCTCTTTTTTTACGTAGCAACATTTTTTCTGACAAATTGAATTTAATTTCAGATCCTGCTCAAATAAAGACTCCCCATAATACTAATCATAACACTCCTATTCAGTATACTCCTAAGAATACGCCGACTACACCAATGAATGGTGGTGATAGCGCTGCTTCCAGATCAAGGTAATGTGAGGAATAAGAGACATTTAATAAGATCAGATTGACACTAGTGCCTATAGAATTGTCTAAACAAATGATGTGATATGTGGCATGTGTCTGTGAATTTCATGTTAAATGGTACACTTAGACCAAGGAGTAATAGATTTCTCCTTGCTTAGACTTTGTAAAAAACATAACTCATTGTGATTGTACATGTAAATATGTTGTTGAGTATCGAGATGATCTTGTTATAAGTACTTTGTGGTAACTCAGTGCTTGCTATTGCGCTATACCAATATAAAAGTATTATGTACTAAGTCAAAACTCCAAAGGATGAGAAATATTATTGGGATGTGTCATGTTAGAGATATTGCAAGAAGTTTACCACAGAATAATCCTGGTTCTTTGTTGTTTTGTATTCTCAGCTATGGCGCCTTCCTTATGTTGTAACTTTTTATTTTTTTCCTGAATTCTACCCATAGGCACACAAGTGGAACTAAAGGCTCTCTTTCTAGGATAAGTATAGAGGAGCCTATACCACCTTCTCCTCTGAGAAAGGAGTTTACCAGTGAGCCCCCGTCAGATGTACCGAGAATTATATCTATGGTTTCTGAGACCAGCACTGTAAACACTACCACCCTGTCAGTGACAAACCTTCCTCATCTGCTGGAGAAAATATCTGATACTGGATCTGTACATGGCACCGATGATAACGGTAATAATATGGTTGTCGTTTGCAGGTATAAATGAGGAATGGAAATAATAACACTTTGAATTTGAAGCATGCTACAAGTGCACTGATATTTATAGTTTATATGGATTCAAGCAGCTATGGGATAATTGGTCATCACTGTACAGTGTTTCAGGTCTTACAGAAACCGGAAGGCAGTTATAAATGCATTGCGCACTGTATATAAATCACCATAGCCCACTACATGGTGCAATGCACAAAGCAAAGCCACATCCACTTTGTAAGCTCTGAAAACAATTACAGTACACTTACGTCTCTATGAGTGCTTACGATGGGCATTTTGATTGGCTGAAAATAGTCAACAGATACAGTCGACCAATGAATCAGGCTTCTGCCAGTTCATCTCTTCCTCCAAGTGACGACCACTATAGTCCATAGCTATTATCACGCAAGATGCGTTTCTCAAATCCATTCAAATACATGCTGATGTACTGGTGATGTAAATGGGAGTCATTTATTCATGCAACATGTAAGAGAGGATAACTCCAATTATTACCATGACAATTTGAAAAAATACTATAATAGTAATCATTACTATAGTCTCATATGTTGGTTAGACTTGTGCATCGCTGAACGAAGCTCTGCTCTGATTTATTAATGGACAGAGACATATGACGTCTACTAAAAGAAAACCTGACTATTAAATTAATATAGATTCAGAAGATGAAGAGGTGGAGTCCATCAACACACTGACAGATCAGCTGACCACTAAATCAGTGGCTGAGTTTATGAAGAGAGTCAATCGCATCAGGTATGTTATCGTCGTTCATCGTCAGGTTTCTCAGCCGATATTTTGGGTTCATGTAATACCTCTATAACTTTCACACGCTATCAATGTGATGATATACATAGAATGATGTCTACAGACCGATCTACAGGTCCGATCTTTTCTTATTTATCACCTCAGATTTATCAGTATGACAAATGCGGACACAGACAGTGAGAAGTCGACTGGTAAGACTCTTAGAAGGTCAGGATCATGTCCTACATTTACTGAAGACATGAGTGAGTCTCATGAAGAATCCAAAACTCCAGTAGAGAGATCATCCTCCATACAGGTGAGAATCATAATTAATAGATTATTTTAATACCCATATTGTATCTGAATGATATACATTTATAAATTTGACAAAGAATTCTGTCTTGTTGCACTTGCTATGATTTCATGAAATAGAATGTAAATTAAGTTGTGTACCTTGTCTTTTTGCAGACCAAATCGTCTAATGATATGGGACTCTCTAAGGGGGCATCAAGTAACGAGGTAACCCCTGAACCAGGTGCTATGAATGATAGTAAATCTACTGACATATGTACGAGATTTGCTGGTATAGAAGTACTGGGTATCAGATCAGCGTATGATAACTCCCTAGGCTCTACATCTTCAGGTATTTTCACATCGCCTTCCTGTGTCAACATTCTGCAGCCTTATGTTGTCCAACGCGTAGCTCAGATATGACATGGTTCTCACCAACTGTAAATATTACTGTACATTGGTATGC
>ERZ1740070.1278-NODE-1278-length-15891-cov-4.404900_pt1 | contig 15891 bp, 17 predicted proteins | sample MGYA00581734_ERZ1740070 | MGnify/ENA primary metagenome ERZ1740070 (study PRJEB43018, sample SAMN04849744) | marine metagenome | isolation source: floating plastic debris | place: Pacific Ocean | collected 2008-09-01 | study: EMG produced TPA metagenomics...
CGAACATTTCGTCGCTATCCGCTCAGGCCGGTGCTCAGGCGCAGGAGCGAATCGTTCAGACCCGCGTTGTTCTGGCCCAGCACGCGCTGAGCGGTAAGCGACGAAATGTTCGTGTTGATGCGACTCATGGGCGACGTCCTCCGTGAACTGAACCGGACGGGTCCCGTGCCACGGGCCGTCCTCACTCTGCGTTGTTTCCCCTCGCGGGGAGCATGAGGCCGGACCACGCTGGCCGGACCCGGTCCGCCCCGGGTCCGTCCGGGGCGTTTGTGCCTTGCCGGTTCCCGTGACATCCGGTCCGACGCTCGGTGATCGACCGTGCGCGAGGGCGGGTTAAGCCGTTGGTTGAGGAATTGCCTGTGATTCGGGGGGATGGGCACAGAATCCCCGCCCGTGCTGCCCTTTGCGGGGTGCGCGGGGTGTCCGGATCCTGCGGCGTGGTCCAAAAAAAGACACGGGCCGCCCTTCCGGACGGCCCGCGATGCGCTCAGGTTGGCTGCCGGTTCGCCCGGCTTGGGATCAGCCGAGGAGCTGGAGCACGCTCTGGGCCCGCTGGTTCGCCAGCCCCAGCACCGTGGTGCCCGAGCTCTGCAGGATCTGGGCCCGCGTCAGCTCGCTCGTCTCGGCCGCGAAGTCAGCGTCGCGGATCCGGCTCCGGCTGGCGGTGAGGTTCTCAAACGCCGTCTGCATCGACCGGCTCGAGGTCGCCAGCACGTTGCGTTCGAAGGCACCGAGGCGCCCTCGCAGGATCGAGATCTCATCGATCGCGGTATCGAGGATGTCCTGTGCCGCGGTGAAGTCGCCCCGGCTGACATTGCTCTCGATCCCGTTCTCGCTGCCCTTTTTGAGGCTCGAGAGGAACGCGAGGTTCCCGTCGACCAGGGTCCCGCCCAGGTTCGCCGAGGCGGTGGACTGGATGCCCAGGCTCACCTGCTGGAGGGCGTTGATATCCGGCCCGATCTGGAAGAGCGAGCCGCCGCCCGTGATGTAAAAGGTATCGGCGGTCAGGTTCGGGCCCGTGGCGTAGCTCTCCTCGCGCTGGAGCTCCAGCGCGAGCGAGGGCGAGTTGATGCTGACGTCCAGCCCCTCGCCGGTCGCGAGGTTGCCGTTGATCAGCGCCGCCACGTCGCGACCCTCGTCGCGGGTCGCCGCGACCAGCAGCGAGCCGACACTGCCCCAGGGGAAGCTCGCGTCCAACGCCGGCGCGTTCGCATCGCTGTCGATCTTGAACAGATCGAACGGGTCCGAACCGCTGGGCGGCCCGCCGATGCGGGTCACGCTGACGAAGTCGCCGCTCCCGTAGCCCGATGAGTTGAAGACCAGGCCCACGGCCGAGTCGGTCGAGTCGATCAGGCTCGCCTGGATCCCGGTGAGCTGGGTGAGCTGGTTCACCGCCGCGGCGACGGCCGTCAGGCTCGTCCCGCTGGTGAAGCTCACCTCCTGCACGCCCCGGCTGCCCTTGATCTGCAGCGTGGTGGAGCTGAGCAGCACGCCGCCGTTGGTCGCGCCGTTGTTGCCGTTGAGGAACAGGCTGCCCCGCTGGGCGCTCTGCACCACGTCGACGTTGACACTCAGCGTCTCGGAGCCCACGAAGCTGGCGCCGAAGATCTGCGCTTTCGAGATCGTCGACGTCGAGAGCCCGCTGAGGGTGTAGTCCAGCGAGCCGTCGAGCAGCCGGCTGCCGCCGAACGTCGAGGTGTTGGAGATCCGGGTGATCGATTCGATCGCCGAGTCGATCTGGAGCTGGTTGGCGTCGCGCTCCTCGGGGCTGTTGGCCCCGGTGTTGGCCGCCTCGACCATCAGCGCCTTGATGTCGTTGAGCAGGCTGTTGATCTCCGCGAGCGCCCCCTCGGTCGTCGCGATCACGCTGCTCGCCCGCTCGGCGTTGTCGATCGCCTGCTCGATCCCGTTGAGATCGGTCGCGAGGCGCTCGGACACGATCAGCCCGGCCGGGTCGTCCCGCCCGCGGTTGATGCGGATGCCCGTGCTCAGGCGTTCAAGCCGAAGATCCAGCTCGGCGTTCGTGCGTCCGAGGTTGGACGTCGCGATCACGCTGGGGACGTTGGTGTTAATCCTCGCCATGGCAATCCTCCGTGATTGCGGTCGCCTTGCCGGTCACGCCGGCCTGGCTGGCGTACGCGAATGCCGGCACGCCCGGCCGATTCGAGATCCGGGTCGCCCGTGGCGCGACCACGCGCCGTCCGATCTGTTGCTCTTGTCTGGCAGGCATCAGGCGGTGTCCTTCCCGCCGGCCAGCTTGCCGGGCACGCTCGTGCGCACCGGAACGGTGTGCGTCCCGTTCTCCGGTGCCCCGTTGCGTTGTCCTGTGGTTGGGTGCGCCGTGCCCGAACCGGCGTTCGCCGAACCGTTGCCCAAGCTATTGCCCGAGGCGATCACCGACGACACCCGCCGGACCGGGGCCGCCCCGTTCGAGCCCGGGCGCAGATTGCCCGCGATCGCGTCGACGTCCGGCCCGCTCATCTGAGCGGCCTCGGCGTTCTCACGCTTGATCGCCTCGTACACCTCTTTGCGATGGACGGCGATGCGAGTCGGCGCGGTGATCCCCAGGCGGACTTTGTCCCCCCGGATATCCACCACCGAGATCTCGATGTCGTCCCCGATCATGATTGTCTCATCGCGCTGCCTGGAGAGAACCAGCATGCGTCGGCTCCTTCCCCGCATCCGTGCGAGGCGCCCCGCTTGAACCCCGGGGCCGGGTCTGTCGTGCTCACGTGCCGCGTGTCGTGGTGGGGGAGAAGACTCAGGCCGTCGCGCGGGTCTGCGCGCCGACCTTCATCAGCGGATGGCGTGTCTCCCACCGCTTCTCGGCAAGGATCATCTGCTCGCCGTTGCGGGTGACCGTGTTGATCACCAGCGGGCCCTGCAGGTTCCCCGTGAGTTCCTGGTCCACCTTGTTCACGATGACGAACACCTGCGCATCCTCGAGCTTGTCCAGCGCGAGCTGCTGCATCTGTTCGCCACGGATCGGCACGGAATACTCCGGCACGAACAGCGTGGGGTCGGTGACCACGAATGCCAAGTTCGGGTCGTCCAGGCTCTGCAGCCAGAAGAAGCACGCGTCTTCCCCGGGCTCCAGCAGGCAGTAACGCGTCCGCTCGGGGAACCCGAGCACGCCCTTTTCGAAGTTGATCACGCGGTCCTCCGCGATGTCGATCACCCCGAACCTTGTCGTCCGCACTTCCATGGGTGCGCTCCGATTTTCGGCCCGCCGCGTTGGATCGACGACCCGGCCTCCGGCCGGTCGACGTCCTGTCTATCCGCCGGGTGCGTGGCCGATTCCGCCCCGGAAGCATCGATCCCAATCCGATCCGCCCGGCGTCAGCCGAGGAAATCAAGCAGCGTCAGCTGCTGCGCTCGCGAGGTCGCCGCCAGCCCCGCCTGCAGCTGCGTCTCCAGCAGCGTCAGCTCCGTCGCCGCCGCGGCAAAGTCCGTGTCCCGCAGCAGGCTCCGCGTCGAAACATCCAGCACCTGGCGATCCTCCTCCCGCAGCGTCTCGTCCTGCACCCGCTGGGCGTACCCGCCCACCAGCGCCCTGCTCAGACCGAGGCTCTCCGCGGCCTCGTCGAGTTTCTCTGACGCAAGCTGGATGCCAAACGTGTCGTCCGTCCGCAGCGAGACCGCCAGATCGCTCAGCCAACTGAACAGATTGTCCGGACGCGTCGTTGCGCGGTCCTCTGCCACAAACCGCGCACCGCCCGCCCCGACCGTCCCATCCAGCAGCCCGCGCTGGTCGGCCGCCTTGGAGTTGTTCTCCGGGCGCACGCTGATCCCGCCGCCCAGCGCCGCATCCTGGAAGAACGTGATCCCGTTGTCGTTGTCGGTCAGCCCGGCCGTGAAGTCGCTCGCGGGGCGACCGGCCGCGGTCAACGCCGCGTCGGCCTGCGTGTTCACCTGCGCGAGCAGGTCGTCGACCGTCGTCAGGCCCGACGGGTCGAGGTTGATCGGGATCTCGAACCCGTCGCCCAGCGTGATCGTGAAGTCGACGTCGTACTCGGGCGCCGGGTTGCCGTTCTCGTCGGTACCCCCGCTCAGCACCTCGACGCCCCGCCCGTCGTTGAACACGCTCAGCGGCGTGCCCCGATCGAGTGTGCGGATGCCCAGCGCACTCGCCGTGCCCGACAGATCGCCCGCCTCTTCGATGCTCAGCGCGTGCACCCGGCTGCCCGCGATCTCGCTGACCACGTCGATCCCCGTGCCGTCCTCGTTGATCTCGACCCGGACGCCCGTGCCCCCGGCCTCCAACGCCGCCTTGATGTCCCCGATCGTCTCCGCGGTCGATAGATCGACCGTGAACGTGCGCGCGTTGTTCTTGATCGTCAGCGAACCGAGCGTCGAGCCCAGCCCGGCCAGCGCCGAGACCGGCGACTCGAACGTCAGCCGGGGCGATGTCGCAAGCCCCGCCGTCGTCGCCGCGTCAAACCCAGCCGGCGGATCGAAGACCAGCCCGAGGTCCGCCGCGGTCACACCGTTCGCCAGGTCGCTGAACGCCAGGCTGCCCGCGGGCACGTCGAGGGTGATCGACTCGCCGCTGATCGAGACCCCGCCCGGCCCGAGCACGCTGACGCCGTTGTCGGTCTCGTACTGGCGGATCGCCGCGTTGATCTGGTCGATCGCATCGCCGACGGTGTCGGCCGATCCGATGTCGATGGTGAAGGGCGTGTCGCCGTTGAACGACGCGCGGAATGTGCCGAGCGTGATGCCGAGCCCGCGCGAGCCGTCGAGGTCGTCGATCCGCGTATCCAGCGTGAGGCCGGGGTTGAGGTCGGTCGAGCCCTCGACCCGCGCCGAAAGTGCGCCCACGGCGTTGTCTGCGCCCAGCGTCACCGGGATGCTCCGCCCGGGCCCGATGTCGGTAAACAGGCTCCCGCGCTGCCCGACGAACTGGAACGCCCCGTTGCCTGCGGAGATAAAGGGTGATGTCCCCGGGCTGCTCCCGCCGAAGATCGAGCCCACGATCGATTCGCGGTTGGCCGTTCTGAACAGTGAGTCCAGCAGCGAATCGACGATGACCGCCTGGCCCTCGCGTTCCTCAGATGATGAGAGCGACCCGATCTGCGCCGACGCGATCGAGAGCGCCTCGTTGACGATGTCCATCGCCCCGCCCAACGCCACGTCGGCCTCGTCGAGCGCGCCGCGGGCGTACTCGAGGTTGCGCAGCACCTGAGCGGAGCGCTCGACCCGCGCATCGAGCAGGCTGATCGCGCTGGCGCGCACGGGGTCGTCGCTGGGGCGGTTGATCGCCCGTCCGGTCGTGAGCTGTTCGCTGACACGGAAGATGTCGAAGTTCGTGCGCTCCAGCAGCGTCAGCTGCTGCTGGTTGAACAGCAGCGAGGGGACCCGGCTAAAGCTTGTTGGGAACGACGTCATCCGGTCGGCTCCGTTCAGGTGAGGTTGATCAGTGTCTGGAGCAGCTCGTCGGCCGCGGTGATGAGCTGGGCCGCGGCCTGGAACTGGCGCTGATAGTTCAGCAGATTGATCGACTCTTCGTCGATGCTCACGCCCGAGACCGCGCCGCGCTGCGCGTCGAGGCTCTCGCGCACCACGCGGGCCGCGTCCGCCTCGGTGATCGCGCTGCTGGTGCCCACGCCGACGCGCTGCACCGCGTCGCGCCACGAGCCCGAGATCGATCGACCGCCCAGCTCGTCCAGCTCGGTGTTCTGCAGCCCCGCGACCGCCAGCGCGGTCCCGTTCTCGATAAACGCTCCGTCCTCCATCCGCCCGAGCATGAGCAGGGCGGGGCTGTCGATCAGGTCCTGGCGCACGCCGATCGTCTTGGCGTCGGTCCCCTGGTAGAACGAGTTGACGCCCATGACCGCCAGCGCGCCCGAGGTGTCGTCCTCGAAGCTGAAGGTAAAGCCGGTATCGCCGTCGAGGCGCAGCTTGCCGTCGCCGGTCCAACTCGCGGTGATGCCCTCGACCCCGTCGAGCGCGGCCCGCAAGTCTTCGGGCGTGGTGTCGTCGCCGAAGCCCGCGACGCCCGTGTCGTCGATCCCGTCGAGGTCGACCTCGACAAAGACGCGCTCGCTCGCGCCGGTCGAGCTGTTGGTCACGTTGATGTAGAAGCCGCCGTTCTCCGCGCTGAAAGGCAGGTCGGCGAACGTCCGGTTCTCCGGGTCGTTGAAGGCGAGCGTGCGGTCGCCGGGGATGACCTGGCGATCGGCGGTGTTGGTGCTCAGCCCGACGCCGTCGGTGCCGGTGCTGTGCAGGCGGTTGACCTGAAAGATGAGCTGCGCCGCGGCGGTATCCAGGTCGGCGATCGCTCGGTCGATCGCGCCGTCGCGGCTGGCGAGCAGCCCGCCGATCTTGCCCCCGGTCACCGGCAGCGGGTCGCCGTTCGCCTCGACGACGACGCTCACGGTCTCAACATCCCCGTCGGTCTCGCGGCTGACCGCGATGCCCCGGCTTGTGCCCGCGAGCACCACCGGCGTCGAACCGACGAGCACGTCGAAGTTGCCCTGCGGGTCTTCGACCACGTTGACGTCGACCAGCGTGCTCAGCTCGCTGACCAGCGCGTCGCGCTGGTCGCGCAGCGCGTTCGCCGTCCCCGCGCCGCCCTCGGCCGAGGTGATCGTCGCGTTCAGCGTCGCGATCTCGTCGAGGATTGCGTCGGCCCGGTTCACCGCGTTGTCAATATCCGTCTCGACCTGGCGGCGCAGACGTGTCATGTCGTCGCGCAGCGAGCGGATAAACCCGGCCAGCTTGTCGCCCTGCTCGATGACCACCGCGCCCGACTCGAGCAGGCGCGACGCCTCGCTCCACCCGTTGAAGAAGCCGCTGAGTTCGCTGGAGAGGTCGAACCCGGTCAGCTCGTTGAGCGACGATTCGAGCTGCTGGAGGATGTTGGCCTGCTGTGCGCGGGCGTGCTCGCCGCTGATACCGTTCCACAGGCGGCGCTGGAGCGCCTCGTCGATCTGGCGGTTGACCCCCGCGACGCCGACACCCGTGCCGATGCGGAACGGGTCGCTCCGCTGCCCGGGCAGGCCCTGGAGCAACGCGACCTGGCGGGTGTACCCAGGCGTGGCGGCGTTGGCCATGTTGTTACCCGCGATCTGGATGCCGACCTGGCTGGTCGCCAGGGCGCTGCGGGCGATCTGTATGGCCGATCCGAGGCTCATGCGTGTATCAACTTCCTCTTTCCGTGCGCAGGGTTAGCTGCTGACATCGATGCCGGTCACGACCGGGCTGCCGGCGCACTCGACGCGCCCCGCGGCGCTGTAGGTCTTCGCGTGGCTCATCGAGGCCGCGACCTGCTGCATCAGCCCCCGCATGTGCTGCACCATCGACTCGCTCGCGGCCCGCAGCGACGCGTGCTCGGCGCGCACACGCTCCATGAGCGTGCGCAGGCTGCCGGCCCGCTCGACGAGGCGCGATCGCGCCGGCTCAGGCGCACGCCGCGCAAGGTCGGTCAACTTCACACCCGCGGTGTCGTCGCCGGCGTTGCGCGAGGCGCCCATCCGCGGCGCGCCAACGCCCAGCAGACGGCAGCGCTCGGCGTCGAGCGACGCGACTTCTTCGAGCAGTGTTCTTGTCCGCGTGACGATCTCGCCCAGGCGACCCGCGTCGGCCCCGCTGATCGCCTCGCGGTGTTCCAGTGCCAGCTCCAGCAGGCGTTCCTGGCGCTCGTGCATGGCGCCGAGCAGTTGCTCGAGCGCCGCCGTCGCTTGGGCGTCGAGCGTCGGGAGCGGTGCGGCGGCTTGCGGTTGCGTGGGTTGCGCGTTCACGCCGCACGCTCCAGCAGATCGCGTGCCAACCGGTCGACGATCGGCAGGCGTGACGCCCGCACGACGTCCTTGGCGATGACCCCGTCCAGCATGCCGCCGAACTGGCGCTCGGCCTGCGTCGGCGCAAACGGCGCTGGCGCGTTGCTCTGGTCACGCACGCTCGCGAGCAGCGGCTTGATGAAGATCTCGGCGACGAACGACTCGGCCGCTTCGCGTGCTTCTTGGCTGCTGCTGGCCGAGCTCGCCCGATCGAGCGCACGCCCGAGCATCATGTCAAACGAGCCGACGTCCGTCGCGTTCTGCCCGCTCGAGGCGGTGCGCGCCGCGCGCAGAGACGGGTCACTGAACGGCGACAGGTTGGCTTGCGGGATCGCGCTCATGGTGTTCATTCCCCGTCGATCACGAGCTGGGCATGCAGCTTGCCCGCGTCATGCAGCATCTGGAGGATCAGGATCTGCTCGCTCGCGGGGATCTGGAGCTGCCCGAGCGCGCCGAGCAGATCCTCGAGCTGCGCCGCCTCGGGCTCGCGCGCGTCGGTCTCGACCGCCGCCCACTGGCTGTCAAAGGTCAGCGGGTTCAGCTCGTCGGGGATCGGCGGCGGCACCGTGGTCGAGATCGTCAGGTCGCGGTGGGTGATGACCGCGGGGCTGACGCGCACGTCGCCGGTCACCAGGATCGCGCCGGTTCGGGTGTTGCAGATGACCTTGGCGGGCAAGCGCCGCAGCGCGCTGGAGATATCGGTGCCGAGCACGTCGCCGACGAAGGCCGCGGGCGCCGGGCGCTCGGGCTCGGGCACGCGGACGCGGACGGTCCGCGGATCGACGACAACCGCGAGCGGCTCGCTGAACCGCTCGGCGGTCAGCAGGTACTGCTGATTGATCTCGTTGGCGACCTCGCTCGCGGGGCCCCAGCCGGCGATGTGCGGGTCGAGGATCAGGTCAAAGCTGCCCCGGATGGGCGCACTGGTGGCGATCTCGCGGATGACGTCGGCGCCGCCCGAGACACGCCCGACGGTGGGGCGCTCGGGGTCTTCAACGACGATGCTCCCGCTGGCGATCGCGTAGGCGCTGCTCGCGCCGCCGGGTGTGGGCACGACGAGCGGCGCCGCGAGCAGCACACCGCCGGAGAGGTCGGTGGCGCTGTGCAGCGTCGCGACGCGGATGTCCAGCGTGTCGCCCTGCTTGGCGCCGGTCCGGCTCACGGTGCAGGTCACCATCACCAGCGCCACCGATCGTGTGTTCTCAAGATCGGCGAGGCTGGGCAGCGGGTTGCCCATCGCGGCGAGCACCTGCATCAGCGGGCGCGCCATCACCAGCTCGCTGCCCGGGTCGCCCGTGCCGTTGAGCCCGACGACCAGGCCCAGGCCCTGGAGCTTGGAGGCGTCTTGGCCCTTGAGGCGCGCGACCTCGCGCAAGGAACGCGCCCCGTGCGCCGTCGGTGCGCTCAGTGCAGCAGCCGTGATCAGCATGAGGCTCAGGAAGATTCGTCTCGCGTCCACGCGTGGCTCCGCCGGCGGGTCTGCCGGTGTGCGAACGCGAACGGCGTGCCAGACGCGCAGCGGCGCGCGCTCAAGAAGGTGAACAGGCCGCGCAGTGAATGGGCTAGAAGGCGAACAACGCGTCGAGGACGCGCGTGATCAGCCCCTTCTGCGCCGCCTGGCGGACCTCGCCCTCGTGCTGGAGCACGACGTTCAGGTCGGCCATCTGCCCGCTGAGCACCGTGTTCTGAAGCGTGATGTCCTGCGGGCGGCACAGCCCGGTGACGACCAGCACCCGCTCTTCTTCGTCCGTGACGATGCGCTCGCGGGCCTCGATCAGCAGCGTCCCGTTGGGCTTGACCTCGATGACCTTGGCGGTCAGGCGCGTTGTGAAGCGGTCGCGGCGCTCGTAGTCGCCTTCGCCCGTGTACTCGCGCCCGAAGTCGGCGTCGAGCAGCGGGATGTTGGGCGCGTCGCCTCCCCGCAGGCGCAGCTCGAGCAGTTGCCAGGGGTCGAGGAAGCTGCCGATTTCGCCGTCGGCGGACCAGTCTTTCTCGGTCTCGAGGCTCTGGCTGCTCTCGGCGCTGGTGGTCTCGTCGATGATGATCGTGACCAGGTCGTGGCGGCGGTACTCGACCGGCTCGGGCGGCTCGACGAAGAGGATGCTCGTGCGGCGCAGCCCGGCGTACGGGTCGATCGAGCCGTCGGGGCCCAGGACGTTGTCGCCCTCGCTGACCCACAGGCTCTGTGCGCTCGCCGGGGCGGCGAGGCAGACGCTCACGATCAGTGCTTTGGTCACCTGCCGCATCAGTCCCGCTCCTCGCTCATCAAGACGGCCCGCCCGGGCCCGGTGACCGTCGCGCGGATCGTGCGGGCCTTGCCGCGCGGGCCGACGGTCTCGAAGTCGATCGTGTCGCCCTCGTACGCGTCGGCCCGGGCGCGGGCGCGCAGGCGGACCGATGCGGCCCCAACCGCCGAGCGCACCATCACGATGTCGCCCCGCTCGACCAGCGTCGGGCGTTCGACATCGCGCCAGCGGATCGCCTCGCCCGGGTCGACCCGCGAGCGCAGGCGTTGCCCGCTCGCGAGCTTGCGTGTCATCGCGTCGTCGTCGGGCGCCAGCCAGCGCTCGGCGCTGATCAGGTCCTGGGCTTCGAGCAGCGAGCCCCGCCCCAGCGGGCCAGCGGCCGTCGCGACCGAACGCCGGACCTCGACCCCGACCCTCGGCGTGCCCTCCCAGACGCGGCGCTGCCCATCGAACAGCTCGATCGCCACGGGCATGCGCCGGCTGAAGCCGGTCGTGCGCACGTCGACGCGGAGGCCGGCGACGAGGCGGTGCAGGTCTTCGGTATCGCGCGTGCTGATGTCGAGGCGCAGGTCTTGCATGGGGACGCGCAAGGAAGCCGCGAGGTGCGCACGGACACGGTCGAGGACGATCTCGCCGGCGGGCCGCTCGGGCGCTTCGGGCTCGGGCAGGGTGGGCGCAGCGGGCAGCACGACCTGCGGCGTGCGCCGCACGACGATCCGGCACGCCCGCCCGCGGAGGGCGATCTCGTCTTCGCGCACGACGCCCGCGTCGATCAGCGCTGATCGGACGTCGTTGGGCGTGATGGTCGCGGTCTCGGTGGCCGGCAGCGCGACGCGGGCGACGGCGTCTGCGCGCGGGCCCTCGATGCGGGCCACGTCGCCCACGCGGAGCGTCTCCGGCGCTTCGGTGCGCACAACGGAGCGCAGCGTCAGCGTGGTGGTGCCCGTGTCGCTGGCGCCCGCGGGCGTCGTCGCCCAGGCGAGCGATGGAGTGAGCGCCGAGGCGAGCGCGATCAGGATGGCGAGCGTGCGGCTGTGCATCAGTGCTCTGGGGCAGGTCAGCCCCCGCTGGTTTACCGGCGGAGCTGGCCGACGGCGCGGAGCGTTTCGTCCGCGGCTCGGATCGACTGGCTGTTCATCTCAAAGGCCCGCTGCGTGGTGATCAGGTTGATCAGCTCGCGCGTCGGGTCGACGTTGGATCGCTCGAGCATGCGGTTGTACACCCGCCCGCGGTTGTCCTCGGCGGGGTTGCCGGTGATGGGGGGCCCGCTGGCGGCGGACTCACCCCAGAGGTTTTCGCCGAGCTGGCGCAGGCCGGCGGGGTTGACAAACGTCGCGAGCTGGAGCTGCCCGATCTCGGTCGGGTCGGCGTCGCCGGGGATTTCGGCAAAGATGCGCCCGTCGACGGTCACGTCGATCTTGGTCGCGTCCGGGTCGACGGTGATGATGGGCAGCAGGCGCCGCCCGTTGGAGTTGGCGAGCACGATCTCGCCGTCGGCGTTGAGGCTGAAGTTACCGGCGCGGGTGTAGGCGATCGCGCCGTCGGCGAGGTTGTCTTCGACGCCGACCTGGAAGAAGCCGCGCCCTTCGATCATGAAGTCGAGGTCGTTGGCGGTCTGCTCGGGCGAGCCCTGGTCGAAGGTCTGCTGGGTGCCCGAGACCTTGACGCCCAGGCCCACGTAGAGGCCCGTGGGGCGTTGGTCGCCGTTGGCGTTCTCGACGCCCGGCTGCTGGCGCTCGATGTAGAGCAGGTCTTCGAAGTTGGCGCGGCTCGCCTTGTAGCCGGTGGTGTTGACGTTCGCGAGGTTGTTCGCGATGACATCGAGCTGGGTGTTCAGCGCGTTGAGGGCGGATGAAGCGCTCTGGAGTGCGATGACGGCCATGGCCTGGGTATCCCTTCAGCGCCCGGAGCTTGCGTCGCCCGGGCGGGTCGAATCAGTTGGAGCGTCCGAGGCGGTTGATGGCCGCGTCCATCAGGCGGTCGTGGTAGGTGATCATGCCCAGGTTGCTCTGGGCGGTGCGGGCGGCGGCCTGGACGGTCATGAGCGCGCGGATCTCGTTGACGCCCGAGCCCTCGACGGCACCCTGAACGACCGCTCCGGTCGCGTCATCGAGACGCATGTCGGTGCCGGGTGTCGGTCCGAAGAGTCCTTCGCCCAGTTTGATCAGGGCGGTGCGGTCCTCCGGGTCGGCGATCTGGAGATTGGCGATGGTGCGTCCGTCGCGGACGATCGCGCCGTCGCCCCGGACCTCGACGGGCCCGCCCTCGCCCAGGCGGATGGAGCCGCCCCGGTCGTCGAGCACCTGGTGCCCGGTGGCGGCCATGACGAGAGTGCCCTCGTCGTTGAGTGTGAAGCGTCCGTCGCGGGTGAGCGCGGGCTGGGCGTTGTCGCCGCGGACGACGAAGAAGCCGTCGCCCTGGACAGCCAGATCGAGCGGGTTGCCGGTCGGTTGGATCGGGCCTTGGGTGAAGCTGATGCGTTGAGGCCCGGGGACGACGCCGGCGCCGAGGCGTTCGAGCAGGTCGCTCGAGGGCAGGTGCGCGAGGCCGTCTTCGGCCCGGACGGGGTCGCGAGCCTTGACCGAGGGGATGGTCGGCTTGTACCCAACGGTGTTGAGGTTGGCGAGGTTGTTGGTGAGCACGTCCTGGCGGTACATGCCGGTGAGGGCGCCCGAGGAGGAGATCTGGAGTCCGTAGTTCATGTCGCGTTGCTCCAGACCCGCGATCGGCCCCGTGAGTCGGCCCCGCACCGCGCGGGGCTTCGCCGCCGCACAGACACAACGGGCGTGCCAGACCGGTCGCGTCTCGGCGAGCCCGGACCGCGAGTAGGCTGGAGGCGGAGCGCAACGCGCGGGGAGGGCGATCGGGATGCACCGGTTTGAGGGGAAACAAGTGGTCGTGACCGGGGGCGCGGGGGCGCTCGGGTCGGCGGTGGTCGAACGGCTCGCACGCGAGGGTGCGGCGGTCATCGTGCCGATCGAGGGTGACGCCAAGGCGGGGGCGCTGCACGAGATGGAGCGCGTGCGCACCGTCGAGGGCGTTGATCTGGGTGAAGCAGACGCGTGCGAGCGGTTCTTTGCCGAGGCGGCCGGCGACGGGGCGCTCTGGGGCTCGGTCCACGTCGCGGGCGGTTTCGCGATGGGCGGGATCGAGGGAGACGACGCGCCGGGGCAGTTCGCGCAGATGATGCGCCTGAACGCGCAGACGTGTTACCTGTCTTGCCGATCGGCGCTTCGGCGGATGGGCGACGGTGGCGGGCGGATCGTTAACGTCGCGGCCCGCCCGGCGCTGCGCCCCGAGCAGGGCGGGCAGATGGTCGCGTATGCCGCGAGCAAGGCGGCGGTGGCGGCGATGACCGGTGCGCTGGCGGCCGAGGTGAAGGGGCGGGGCGTGCTGGTCAACGCCGTTGCGCCCTCGACGATCGACACGCCCGCCAACCGCGAGGCGATGCCGGACGCGGACCACGCCGCGTGGCCCACGCCCGAAGCGATCGCCGAGACGATCTGTTTCCTCGCCTGCCCCAGCAACACGCTGACGAGCGGCGAGGTCGTGCCCGTGTATGGGAAGGTCTAGGTGTTCACGGATACGCGAGGGAGGCGTGCGATGCGGCAGTCTGGATGGATGAACGCGGCGGTGGTGGCGGGCGTTGGCGGCTTGGCTTGTGCGCTCGGCGGGTGCGCCTCGGCGGAACGAGACGACGTCGAGACGGCCCGCGGGCCGGGTGGGGCGGCGCCGGTGGTCGAGCCCGATGCGGCCTTGCCGCCGGTCAACCGCTACGCGACGGCGCTCGCGCAAGCGCCGGTCGAGACGGGCGCGCCGGTCGAGGGGATGGACGGCTTCTATCGGGCCGGGCGGGTGGTCGTCGGGCCCCAGCCGACGGCGGAGGACCTGCGCGCGTTCCGCGAGCGGGGCGTGGGCACGGTTGTCAATCTGAGGAGTCGAGCGGAGGTCGAGGACCCCGAGCGGGTGACGTTCGATCAGGCGGGCGAGTTGCGCACGCTGGGCGCGCGGTACGAGCACATCCCCCTCGGCGGGGCCGACGGGTACAGCCCCGAGGACGTCAAGCGGTTCGACGCGATCCTGCGCGAGGCCGACGGCGACGTGCTGGTCCACTGCGCCAGCGGCGGGCGGGCGCGGTCGATGTGGCAGGCGTGGCTGATCAGCAAGCGGGGGTACTCGGCGGAGGAGGCCGAGGCGATCGCGCGGTCGCTGGGGCGGGGGCCGAGTGCGCTGGAGCGGTTGTTGGGGGAGGGGACTTAGTCCCTATCCCGATCGACCGAGCCCGCAGCACCGAGTTCGGGCCAACGCCGAGTTGCCGATGCTCGCTCCGTGCTGCGTAACGCGTCCAGCCAGTTGCGAGAGAGCGCGCGGACCATGCCCTCTCGGTCCGTTGTCCAAGCCTCATCCTCCTCGCACGCGAGACACAGGAGGAGTGACAGGGCGATGGTCCGGCGTTGCTCAGTGGTGAGATTGATCTGCTTCTCGCGGATGCCGTCACTCTCGTCGAGGAGGCTGGGCAGGAACAGGCTCTCTAGCCCGTGTGCGTCCGCGTCGAAGCCGTCAAGCCCCACGATCGATGTGCGGAGCCAAGAGACGAGATACGCGGGCACGTGAAACGCGTATCCGGTGGCGTCCATCCAGTGCAGTGCGCCGCGAGTTGGATCACGCTCGTCGAGCAGGATCTCCGACCAGTGGCGGTATCGGTCACGCTGGCGAGCGAGCGCCCGCTTCTCCGGCCCGGCTCCGAGTTCGATCGCCGCGACCTCGCTGAGTGTCACGCCACCGTCGATCCGGACCTCGGCGAACGCACGTTCGATTTCCTGGATCAACCAGTCTCGAACGGCACTGCGCCCGGCTTGGTCATTTGGCAGCGGCTCACCCGGCGACCACATGGCTTGACTCCGGCAGCGCCTCGTCCACCTTGCTCTGCCACTCCTCGAAGCCCGCTCGGCCCATCAGCCCGAACGTCGCCTTCTTGCCCGTCTCGACGGCCGGCTGGTCGTAGGCGTCGATGTTGAGCATCAGGCCGGCGTAGGCGGTTGCGACCTCGAGCAGGGCGATCAGCTCGCCCACGTGGGTCTCGTCGACCTTGGGGAACCTGATCGTGAAGTTGGGGCGGCGGCTCTCGAGCAGGGCGTACTCGGTCGCGCGCTTCTCGGCGTTGAGCAGGGTCGTCATTGACTTGCCCTCGAGGTAGGCGAGGTTCTCGACGCCGAGGCCCTTGGGGATGGTCACATCGCCAGCGGTGCCGGGGCCGGCGAAGTCCTCGACCTCGAGGAAGCCGATGACCTTGTCGTTGGGGCCCTCGCGGTAGAGCTGGATCTGGGAGTGCTGGTCGGTGGCGCCGAGGGCCTTGATGGGCGTGAAGCCGGCGTGGACGGTGGTGCCGTCGAGATCGACCTGCTTGCCCAGGCTCTCGGCCCAGAGCTGGCGGAACCAGTCGGCCATGAGGTAGAGGCTGTTGCAGTAGGGCATGAGGACGTGGTTGGGCTTGCCGTGCTTGGTGCCCAGCTCGACGAGGAGGAACGCGAGCATCGCGGCGGGGTTCTCGGCGAGGGTCTCCCGGCGGCAGCGCTCGTCCATCGCGGCGGCGCCGGCGAGCAGGGCGTCGATGTCGATCCCGCACATCGCGGCGCTGAACAGCCCGACGGGGCTCAGCACGCTGAACCGTCCGCCGACACCCTCGGGCACGGGCAGCGTGACGTACCCGGCCTCGTCGCAGATGGTCCGCATGGTCCCCTTCTCGGGATCGGTGATCGCGACGACGTGGTCAGAGGCGTCTTGACCCACCTGCTTGGCGAGCAGGTCGCGGATGACCATGAACTGGGCGGCGGTCTCGGCGGGCGCGCCCGACTTGCTGATGA